>Ga0315285_10009330_pt1 | contig 10031 bp, 7 predicted proteins | sample YL17G09_36_MG_FD_203698 | JGI IMG/M metagenome (GOLD analysis project Ga0315285, IMG submission 203698) | Sediment microbial communities from Yellowstone Lake, YNP, Wyoming, USA - YL17G09_36 | ecosystem: Environmental > Aquatic > Freshwater > Lake > Sediment | place: USA: Wyoming | collected... | reverse complement strand
GTCCACGTTTCCACGGGCTTGCGCCCCGTGGCTATCAGCAGTCGCCCAAGGGGCTCCGAGGCCCGGCACCGGCAAACACACCACCTTTGTTCGCCCAGACGCCGGGGAAATGTGGGTAATGACAAGGGCAACGCCCCGGGTAATCAGCCTAACAAATGGCCAAGCCCTGAAAGGGCGTAATAGCTTCTTCCACCATAGCTTATGCCGCCCTTACATGGCTTGTTATAAAAAAACGCACACACCCAGGGCGTTGCCTTGGGCTATCCTATCTCAGCCCTTCAGGCTGAAGAGCCTTAACTTAGGGCCATTGGTATCTGCCCCGAAATACCGAAATACCTTTGCCCAGCCCTACTGCCACTACAGTTGCTCGGCCGCGGATGTCTCCGTGAACTCTCTGCCCAGCAGTCGCAGGATGCCGGCCTTGACGTCGATTACCAGGCTGAACATCAGCGGGACGACCAGCAGGGTAAAGACGGTTGAGACGCTCAGTCCGCCGACGACCACGGCGCCCAGGCCGCGGTATAGCTCGCTGCCGGAGCCGGGGGCCACAATCAGCGGCATCATGCCGATGACGCTGGTGGCGGTGGTCATGAAGATCGGTCGCATGCGGGTCTTGACGGACTCGGCGATGGCCTCGCGCGGCCCCAGCGGCTCGCGGATGTCCTCCTCGGCCTCGCCTATGCCGCGCATGAAGTTCAGCGCCTGGTGGACCAGCAGGATCGCGTTGTTGACCACGATGCCGATGAGGATGATGAAGCCGAGCATCGTCAGCGTGTCGAGCTGCTGCGCGGGGTCATATGCCCGGACGATGGCCAGGCCCATGAAGCCGCCGACCAGCGCCATCGGCACGGAGAACATGATCACGAACGGATACAGGAAGCTCTCGAACAGCGCCGCCATCAGCAGGTACGTGATGACCAGCGCCAGGAAGAACCGGCTGAAGCCGACGCTGAGGACCGAATCGAGGTTCCAGCCGGACCACTTGCCCAGCAGGGCCGCGCGGGTCTGCGAGAGCCGGTCGGCGTTGCCGGCGAAGTTGACGTTCACGTCGGGCGAGACGCTGCCCTGCTTGCGGAGGTCGGCTACCATGCCTCGAATCACTTCCTCGGCCTGCTCCAGGGCCATTTCTTCCGGCGGGTTGACGTTGAAGGTGATCGCCCGCTGGCCCTCGACGCGTTTGATGGACCTCGACGCATCCGCGGGCAGCAGGCTGACCAGTTCCCGCAGCGGCACGTGGGTGACCTTGCCGCCGATGCCGGCGACGGCCATGGGCGTGTTGGAGATACCCTCGGGCGTTATGGGGATATTCGGGTCGCGGATCACGACCAGGTCGATGGTGTCGCCCTCGTAGTTGAACTCGCCGATGATGTCGCCATCGATCAGCGCCCGGACTCCGCGGGCGAGGTCCGCGACGCTCAGGCCTAGCTCCTTGGCGCGGACCTGGTCAATGACCAGTTGGCGCTCCGGGCCTGAAAGCTCGAAACTCTGCGGGTCGGCGCGGACGCTGAAGCGGCCGAACGTCGCGTAGAGCCTTTCCTGAAGCTCCGCGGCGCCGGCTCGAAGCGTTTCCATGCTGTTGCCGACCATCTCGACGTCGACGGAGTTCGACCCGCCCGCGGACCGCCCGAAAATCGAGGGCTGCGAGGCGAAGCCCGTGCATGCCGGCATCTTGAGCATCATGTTGTTGAGCGCCGGCAGCAGGTCCTTGGGATGCTCGGGGTCCTTGCTGGTGCAGATCATGAACACCTGTCCGCTGGAGACGACCATGATGACGTCCTCGATGGCCGAGACGTTGGTCACGCGCTTGCCGGCCCGGTCTCTCAGCGGCTGGATCGCGGTGGCCTCGGCGGAGTTGCGGGCCTTCCAGTAGGGCTCGATCTCGCGCTCGATCCTCTGGCCAAGCAGGGTGTTCTGCGCCAGCGAGTAGCCCGGCGGGGTGGCCATCCTGGCGATCATGAAGTTGCGGTTTCCGTTTGGCAGATAGCTGGCCGGGGGCATGAGCATCCAGGCCCCGCCGAAGCTCAAGGCCGTAACCACGAAGATGACCACCACCCGCGTCCAGATTCCCCCAATGCTGCGGAAGGTCAGCATGTGGATCATGCCGGAGTACTTCTCGTTGAGCCACGCCATGACGGGCGCCAGGCCGAAGGCCGAGTGCGTCACCCGCCAGACGCGGCCGTGAGCGGCGGTCTTGCGCTTGAGGAATATCGCTGCCACCGACGGCACGACGGTGATGGAGACTATCAACGACAAGCCCACCGACGCGCAGATGGCCAGGGCGATGTCGTAGAAGAGCTGCCCGGCCTCTTCCTTGATCGTCAGCACGGGCGCGAAGACGGCTATGGTCGTCAGCGTCGAGGAAAGGATGGCGCCCCAGACTTCCTTCGTGGCTCGGTACGACGCGACCAGGGGCGACTCGCCCATGTCCATGTGGCGGTCGATGTTGTCCAGCACGACGATGGCGTTGTCGACGACCATGCCGACGGCGAAGCTCAGGCCGGCAAGCGATATCACGTTTAGGTTTCGCCCGCAGACCTGCATGACCACGAACGTGCCGATGACGGAGATGGGGATTGCGACGGAGATGATGAGCGTCGGCCTGGTCGAGCGCAGGAACAGCAGCAGCACCAGCGCCGCCAGCGAGCCTCCGAGAAGCAGGTTGTCGCGGACCAGCGCGATGGCCTTGTCGATGTAGCTTGTCTCGTCGTAGAACTGCCGCATGCGCACGCCGTAACGGTCGTGCTGGTACCGCGACATCACGCCGCCGGGCGCGTTGATCTCCGCCAGCCGCTTGCGGAACTCCTTCATGATCCGCATGACGTTGGAGCCCTTCTCGCGCCGCACGAGGGCCGTCATGGACGTCCTGGCCTTGGAGTAGCTGAAGCTGACGTTCTTCTCCAGCGTCAGCGCGACTGTGGCGACGTCCTCGACGCGGATCGGCGCGCCGTTGTCGTACTTTATGATCGTCTTGCGGATCTGATCGAGGTTGTCGTACTGCCCGATGACGCGGAATCGCACGTCGAGCCGCCCGTCGGCCAGGTCGCCGCCGGACTCGTTGACGTTGTCGGCCTGAAGGGCGCTGCGGATCTCCGCCCACGTAAGACCCCTGCCGGCGACGGCCTTGGGGTCCACGCGGATGTGCACTTGGTGCTCGCGCCCGCCGCGAAGCTCGACCTCCGAGACGCCGGGGATACGCTCAAGGTACGGCTTTACGTACCGGTCGAAGTAGTCGTAGAAGTTGGAGACCTCGAAGTTGGGGTCCTCGGCCTGGACGAAGCACGTGGCGATGGCGTTTTCCTCGGTGCTGCTGGAGGCCTTGATGACGGGGCGATCAACGTCCTGGGGATAGAACGGCACCTCGTCGAGCTTGTTCGAGGCATCCTGCAACGCCCGCGAGATCGACACGTTGATGTCGAACTCCAGCTCGATGGTCGCCCTGCCCATATCGGCCGTCGAGGTCATCTTGTAAAGCCCGGAGATCGTCTTGAGCTTTTCCTCCTGCTCCTGGACGATGGACCGCTCGACCTCCTCGGGGCTTCGTCCCATCCACTGCGTCCTGATGCGGACCAGGGGACGGTCCACGTCCGGGGTCAACTGTATCGGGATGGCGGTAAGCGCGATCGCGCCGAACAGGATGACGAGAATCACGCCGACGGCGACCTTGACGGGATTCTGAATGGAAAATCGAATTATGTCCATGTGGCGTTACCTTGCCTTGGGCTGCGAGGCGCCGACTGTCCCGGCCGCGGCGGCTTCCGCGCCGGCGCCGGCTGTCTCCTGGAGAATCCGGACGGACTGGTTGGGATACAGCCGCTCGGCGCCTTCGACGACGACCCGGGCGTTGTCCGCCAGGGCGGACTTGACGATCGGCCTGACCGCGCGTAGCCCGCCCGCCGTGGCGACGATTGCCACCGGCACAGGCCGCGCGCGGAGCTCGTTCTTGTCGTCGGGCGCGACCACCCAGACGGTCGAGCCGTCCGGCCTGGTCAGCACGGCGTCCGGCGAGACCATGATCTGCCGGCTCTTTGGGCCCACCGGCAGGATCGCCGTGACGCTCATGCCGACCTTCAGCACGCCGGCCAGGTCGTCCGTCGCGATCCGCACGGGGTAAGTCCGCGAGGCCGAGGCGCCGTCGGGGTTGATCGTCGCCAGCTTGCCGGCGATCACGCGGTCGAGCGGGTCGATCCGCACCGGCACGCTCATGCCCGGCGTCAGGGTGTTGATGATGCCCTCGGGCACGTTGACCTCGGCGTAGATCGTGCCGCGTGAGACGATGTCCACCACCGGCGAACCGGCGCTGAGGCGCTGGCCCAGCTCGGCGTACTTGTGCGTGACCCAGCCGTCGAAGGGCGCCACAATCACCAGCCGGCGGCTCTGCTCCTGGAGGTCCGCAAGCTGGGCCTGCGCCTCCTTCATCTCGGCCCGCCTCTGCTCGGCCAGCGCGACCTGGTCCTCGTATTCCTGCCGCGTCGCGACGTTGGCCGCCAGGGTCTCGGCAAGCCGGCGGAGGTTGGCCTCCTCCGTCTTGACCTGGGCGGCGATAGCCTCGATGCGGGCCTTCTGCTTTTCGATGGCCAGGTTGGTCCACGTGTCATCCACCTTGACCAGGACCGTCTTGCCGCCGATTACCGGCGACCCCTCCTGAACGTCCATGGCCACGATCGTGCCGGGCACCTCGCTGGAAACGCTGGTCTTGCGGACCTCCACAAGCCTGCCGACCACCGGCCGCTCCGGCTGGATCAGCTCCTCGCGCGCGAGATCGACCCTCACAAGCGCGGCCTGGGCGGGCGGGGGTCCGGCCTGGGCGTCCGGCGAGAGGCCCTTGATCCGCCCCTTGAGGTAGTCAACGTCCGCGACCTTGGCCGACCACCGATTCTGGATCGCCAGCCCGCCCGCCAGCAGCCCGCACAGCAGGCACGTCAGGGCGATTGCAACAGTGGCGATAGTGCGTTTCTGGGCCTCATGATGCAACATGCGGAACGCCTCTCATTTCGCCCGCCTGGCCGAACCTTTCGGGTCGGGCAGGCCGAGCATACGGGTCAACGACAAGGCAATGTGAGCGCCGATCTCCGAAAGACCCTCGGCGCCGTACGAATCGACAGCCAGTTCCCGAAGCACCTTCGACTGGTGACGGGAGTAGAAAATCAACTGCCCGATAAACTGGAAGAAAAGCAGGCGCATCTGCCGGTCCGAAATCGCCGGCCGGGCCGGCTTGACGATCTTGCAGAACCAGTCGTAGTCCGGTTTGAACACCCGGTCGATCAGTTCGGACCGGCCTATGACCAGACCGTCGGTTATCGTCCGCCACAGCAGCTTGTTGTGCCAGGCCGGCACATCCGGCCCACATGCCGCCCGCAGGCGCCGGCAGACCAGCTCGGCCAGCACGTCGGAAACATCCTGCGCCTTCGGCTTGTCCGACACCTTCAGCGCGACGTTCTGCTCGGTGATCCGACGGTGGAACACGTACTCGACAGCCGCCCAGTAGAGGTTCTCCTTGCCGCCAAAGTAGTAGTGGATGCAGCCGATGTTCGACCCGGCCTTGCCGGCAATGGCCCGCGTGCCGGTTCCCTTTAGCCCCTTTAGCGCGAAGAGTTCCCCGGCCGCCTGGATCAGCGACAGTTTTGTCCCCGTGGGCTCCTTGGACTTATTGCCGGCTCGGGCCGCGCTCACTATTGACCTTTCCCGATCTTCATCCGTTCGGTTCTTACTCGGTTGACCTGACTTTAATCAATTGATTGAACCGAAGTCAAGCGGCGCGGGGTCGGTTGAAGTGGACACTTTCTTGAAAAGAAGGTCCTGGTGCGATGCGTCGAATGGATTCTGAATCGCCACACGAGGTCATAGATCGTGGAGCATGAACAAAAACCCATCGCGCGGCGCATGCACCTGGCGATGGGTCTTCATACACGTTCTTACAGGGGCTTGCCAGATTTGCCGGCAATACTCAGCCTGCGCTAGGCTACCCGTTCATGGGCGTCAGGTAGATTTCCACCCGGCGGTTCTGGGCCTTGCCGTCGGCGGTGGAGTTGCCTGCGACCGGATCGGCCTGGCCTTTGCCCTTGGTGACCATTCGCCGGCTTGCGACGCCGCCGGCGCGGAGCACGGCCGCCACGGCCTCGGCGCGAGCCTCGCTGAGGCCCATGTTGTTGGCGGGCTTGCCCAGGTCCTTGAGGTGGGCGATAGTCTTGGCCTTGCGGACGGGGTCCGTGTCGGTGTAGCCGTTAATTGTCAGGCGACGGTCCTTCGCGTCGTCGCCGCTGAGGATCTCGGCGAGTTGGGTAAGGGCGGCCTTCGCCTGCGGCTTTACCACGGCCGAGCCGGAGTCAAACGTGATGTCCGAGTTGAACCTGAACATGCCTCGCGCGGCGTCGAACGTGAACAGGCCCGGATACCTGGTGCCGAGGTCCTCAATGGCCTTTTTGACCGAGGGCGGCAATTCCTTCGGCGGCGCAGGAGGCGGAGGCGGAGGGGGCGCCACTTCCGGAATAGCCGGCGGCGCCAATTGCGGCGGCGGGGGTATCGTCGGGATTACCGCCGGCTCCTGCGGCTCCACCTGCACGATCGGAACATCAGGCACAGTCCTCTGGGGACCGCAGATGCCGCAGCCCGTCAAGGCCGCGATCATCAACAGCATCCCCATCACCCAAGCCCCGCCTGTCATGAATCGGCGCATCGTCATCATCTCCTTATCCACACCACCCCAGTCATCTCACGGACAGTCTCAGCAAGAAGCCCGATGGTCTCGTCCATCGGGTTGGTCCTGGTCCTTGTCATCCAGTCGTCCCGACCCGTTGGGACGCCGCACCTTGCACGCAGTATACCGCCAAGTCGAGGCCGGTGCGATCCATTCATCCGCAAATTATACTACCGGCGGGAGTCAATGGCATTCATGAAATCAAGTCGCGAAATCAAGAACGCGCAGGACTAATCCGCCTGGCTGGCCGCCCACAAACCGCGTGGAGACTCGCCGCCCCACTTGCCTCGGCCATAGCGCGGCGGCCTTGACTCGCGCCAGGCCGGATGCGACGATCCCGGCATGAAGAACCACCATGCACTCGGATGGATGACGGTCCTTGCAGCCGGGCTTGTACTGGCGACGGCCCCGGCCGTGGCGCCGGCGGGCAACTGGCCGCAGTGGCGCGGGCCCAACCTCAACGGCTCGGCCGGCGATGACGAGAAGCTCCTGCCGGTGAAGTTCTCCCCCGACGAGAACATCGCCTGGGCGGTAGACACCGGCGGCGTCGGCGCCGCCACGCCGATCGTCTGGGACAACCGCATCTTCATTACAGCCATGGAGCAGTCGGACCCGCAGCGCTCCTGGGCCTGCTGCATCAGCCGAACCGATGGCAAGGTTCTCTGGAAGCAGCTCGTGAGCAGTAAGGGCTTCGGCAACAGGATGGGCAACACCGCGGCCACGCCCTCGCCGATCACCGACGGCCGGGTCGTGATATTCCAGTTCGGCACGGGCGAGCTGTCGGCCTTCGACCTCCAGGGCAAGCAGCTCTGGAGCCGGAACCTCCAGGCCGACCACGGCAAGTTCGAGATACTCTGGCAGTACGGCGCCACCAGCCTGCTGTACAAGGGCCGGCTTTACGTGCCGGTAATCCATGGCCCCACCGACGAGGGAGCGGGCGACCTGAGCTACCTGCTGTGCGTGGACCCCAACACGGGCAAGGACATCTGGAAGCACATGCGCACGACCGACGCCGTGCGCGAGAGCAAGCAGGCCTACAGCACGCCGATACCATACGAGGGCCCGGGCGGGCCGATGATCCTCGTCAGCGGCGGCGACTACGTTACGGCCCACGACCCCCAGACGGGCAAGGAACTGTGGCGATCCCCGACGTACAACCCCAGGCCGGAGACTTCCTGGCGGCTGGTGGTCTCGCCCTGCGCCATGGACGGCGCGGCCATAGTCTGCGCGCCCAAGGGCGGGCGGATGTTCGCGGTGCCCACTGACCGCAAGGGCAAGCTGACCGGCGCCGACGAGCTGTGGTCCACACCCGACTACTCGCCGGACGTGGAGACCCCGCTGGCGTACAAGGGACGGTTCTACGTGCTGGACGGGCGGCGAAAGCAGATGGCGTGCATCGAGCCGCGGACCGGAAAGGTGGTCTGGGCAAACGACCTGCCTACCAAGGCGGTCCTCCAGGCTTCCGCGACCGGCGCCGACGGCAAGATCTATTGTGTGAGCCTGGCCGGTGAGGTGCTGGTCCTCCAGGCCGGCGACCAGTACAAGCTGCTGCACGGCACCAAATTCCCCGGTGCCGGCTGCCGGTCCACCATCAGCGTGTCCGACGGCCAGTTGTTCCTGCGGACCGACACGAAGCTTTACTGCATCGGGGAGAAGATAAGGTCTTAGGTCCTAGGTCAGAGGTCTTAGGGAAGACGGGAAGATAAGGTCCTAGGTCCTAGGTCAGAGGTCTTAGGGAAGACGGGAAGAGAAGGTCTTGGGTCATGGCTTTCTTATCTTCCCTACGACCTAAGAGCTAAGACCTATGACCTTCTTCTTCATCCTTTACCGCGTGCAGCGATAGACGAACGCCGGCGGGAGGTTCCACCATACAACGCCGCTGCGCGTGACGCGGGAGAAGTTCGACTTGAGCTTCTCCGCGAAGCGCTTGCCCGATCGCAGCAGCAGGCCCTGGAGATACGCGAACGTCACGAACGTGCCGCCCTCGCGGAGAACCTCCAGCGTGGCTTCGATAAGGCGGTCCTGGAGGCCGTCGTCGAACGCCGCCCACGGCAGGCCGCTGATGACGCAGTCCACCTTGTCCGCCCCGAGATGGCGGATGATGCCCGGAGCGTTCTCGGCCGAGTCCTCGTAAAGCGGCACGTGCGGGAACTCCCGGCGGAATTTCGCCGCCAGCAGCTCGTTGCGCTCGACGGCGGCAAAGACGGCGCCGGGATTCTTCGCTTTGAGGATCTGCCGGGTGAATGCGCCGGTCCCGGGTCCGTATTCGAGGATCACCGAGGCCGACTCGATGTCGATGTCAGAGACGATCATTCGCGACAGCGCCCGCGAACTGGAGGCAATCGCCCCGATGTGCTTGGGGTTCTTCAGGAACTGACCCAGAATTGCCAGACTCATTTGGCTACCTCGCACGCAACGGCCCATGAGGCCCATAGGACCCATAGGACTCATAGGACTCATAGGACCTATACGACCCATGTGGCCTGCGCTGTCTCCAAGCTCCACGCCGCCGCTGGCCGCGCCGGGTAAGAGATGATAACCGCCGGAGCCGGCGAAGTCACGGGTTCAAGGCTATCATCGCCCTGACAGCCATCAGGGCCGGCGCCAGTGCGGCCCCGAGCTGAGCGGCGCCGGCCAGGTATGGCGCCCAGGCGGCGCCTGGGCCTCGCTGGTCCCGAAAGGCCGCGCCAAGCCCCCCGCCAAGCGCGATCAGGACCAGCCTCGCCGCGCCGGTGCGCCTGCCCCTAAGGGGGCCGCGGGATCGCATCGGCTCGATCACGAACGCCGCCACGTTGATCGCGGCCAGCACCCCGGCCGCCAAGGCCGTCAGCGACGGACCGTGCCGGCCCAGTGCGGTCAGGATGCCCGACATCCCCCAGGCCGCCAGCGCCAGGTGCAGCGCGACTATCGGCCAGTAGACGGCCTGGAACCGCCACTTTCGCGTCTTGTGGCGAAACAGCCGCCCCGCCAGCAGCGCCGCCGGCGTGCCGCCCGCCAGGGCCAGCGCGTGCAGCACCAGTTCCGGCACCTGCCCGACGTGCTTCTGCGCCGCGGACTTGTCCTGCCAGTAGAGCAGGAACGTCGCGACGTTGACGGCGGCGGCATACCAGGCAAGCACGTGCCCCGTCGTCCACACTATCGCCGCGACGGCTGCCAGACCGGGCAGGAGCATGGCAACGGCGACCCACGCCGAGTGCGGCAACGGATGAGGTGAGCGACCTGATTTTCCGTCAGAAGCGACACGTTGTCTTGACATCGATGTCGTGGTGCGAGATCGCGGTCGCCATTGCGGATTGCGGATTGCGGATTGCGGATTCCTTTCCCGGAAGATATTCGC
>Ga0315285_10009326_pt1 | contig 10033 bp, 10 predicted proteins | sample YL17G09_36_MG_FD_203698 | JGI IMG/M metagenome (GOLD analysis project Ga0315285, IMG submission 203698) | Sediment microbial communities from Yellowstone Lake, YNP, Wyoming, USA - YL17G09_36 | ecosystem: Environmental > Aquatic > Freshwater > Lake > Sediment | place: USA: Wyoming | collected... | reverse complement strand
AGCAGTGTTTCTGCAATCGTTGCCGTCATGGTGAGACTCCTTTCTATATCTGCGCATAGTCTATCACGCCAGTTTGACATTGTCAATCTGCCGTGATGGAATTTTTTCCAGAAAGGAATATGGTCTACAATGCTTTATCGTTTTTGATTGGCCCGAATTATATTCAAGCAAACGATTTTTTAAATCTTTAGCGTAGCCAACATATATTCTGTCGTCTTATAAATTTTTCAAAACATAGACATAGTACGTATTATATTATTATGAGCGGGCCGCCCTCGCCCGTAAAGTGGGCGGAGACGAGCCTCGCTCAAAATTGTAAAACAATTTTGAGCGGGTAAGGGGAATCGAACCCCTGTCGACAGATTGGAAATCTGTGGTATTGCCACTATACGATACCCGCATAGTTATATTTGTTTTAAAACTCCATCAATCCATCCATTTATTTTCCTATACAGCCAAACACCTTTATTTGGATCCCCCTTGCTTATTATTGTGAGGTGCGCTGTCCCATGGGGCAATTTGCTTCTTTTAAGTATAGATTTTTTAACTCTCATGTCAATTTGTGTTTTACGAAAATTATTTAACGGCAACCCAGTAACCCCACTCCAAAATTTTAGGGATTTTTTAATATTATTATCCGGGTAAAGATGAACAGCTATCGTAATATTCTCGTCTTTTAAATCACAAATCTCTTTAAACCACTTTATCGCTAACCTTATAACACTTGGGTCGGAGTTTATAATGCGAATAGTTTCATGGGATTTTGTGCCCTCTCCAATATAGAGACCTAATCCCAAGAGCCATAAATCTCTTTTTGCTAGTGCCCCAATTTCTTTTGCGCCTATTTCTCGAAGTCGATTAATTTCTTGGACTTTTTTATTGTGTTTTTGCTCCGCTGACTTTATTGGTCCATATTGTATTCTCTGTAATACTTTTTTATTCGGCGTAAATGGACGATCTTTAAACCAATTGCTTAAAGTGCTTTTTGCTATCTTAAGTTTTGTATTAATCATTTTATACGAATAACCGCCATCCCGTAATTTTTGAGCCCGTTTTTTTAAAGGATTTCTTGGTTTCATATAAATATCATAACATATATATGGGTTCGGAATTAATAAATATAAAACAATCGGCACCCCCTTTATTTAGAGGAAAATTCATTGTATTATGCGTAAAATTTGCTAATTTTTCAGAAATGCGCTAAAAATAATCAGTATCAATGTTCCACTTTTCTCGTCGCGTCAAAATCTATTTAGCTTTTATATTGATTGTGCTTGCCGGATATACAATCAGCAGACTCAGTTTTTCCTCCAATACTGTTCCAAAAGAGTTTATAGAGGCGCGGCTTCAGGGCGCTTTGATTTCGCAAACCATTGTGGATATTTCAAACCAGATCGGGAGCGGCTTGGAGCAGGTAAACGAATTTGATAAGGCGGGGAAATACAAAGAAGCGTTTGAGCTTACGGGCGACTTAATTAAGAAAAGTCAGGAAGTGCGCGGTCGGGCAGTTGAACTGTCTCACGAACTTGAACAAATGACCAAAGCGCTTGCCGGAATAAAATCAACCGAGGCCAGAGGCGCGGCGCTTGAGGCAATCGCCAATCATTTAACTGTTATAAATCGGCTTATCAGCTACAGCGATTACTTGGCGCAGCTTTTGGTTGTGCTTCGGTCAAGATTTGAGGGGGCGCAACCAGACACAGAGATATCAACGCTGATTCAACAAATCAACGCCGAAGTAACCGCTATCAATAATTTTAATCGCCAAGCAGGTCAAGCTATGGAACGCTTTGATGCGATTATAATGAGAAAGTGAGTTGACCTGGGGGCATGTAGCTCAATGGCAGAGCAGTCGTCTTATAAGCGACCGGTTCCAGGTTCGAATCCTGGCATGCCCACCAAAGGTGCGGGATAAGAGCGGGTTTCTGGTTTGAATCCAAGGAGTGCGCACCAAACAGATAATTCCCTGCCCGCCCGCCGAATCTGCCAGCTAGCGGAGAAAGCGGAAAATCCACCTTGTCCCACAGACAAAATTATTCAAAATGTCTGAGAAAATTGAAGCTACCGAGCTGATTTCATATGTATCCTCCGCGGCCCTTGCGGCAACAGCGATTATTTTAATGCTCACAACTCCGGTGCCGGTGATAGAAAAAGGCAATTCTTTTAACTATTACTGGGGCCTTTTCTCAAACCCGCTCCTTTTGGGAGGACATTTTCTCGCGCTCGCCTGTGTGGCTGTTGGAATGACTTGGTCTATTATCGCATTAATCGCGGCCGCACTCCGCAAAAAAGACCCTTCTCGTTTTTTTTCATTGGGTTTTTTGAAGAAATCAGCCAAACAGCTTCTTTCCGGAGCAAGAGATTTCTTCAAATTATGGACGCCAGTCATTATAAGTATTCTTTTTTTGAGCTTTGCCTTGGCCGCGCTTAATCAATTGAATGTCAGCCGGCTTAAAGACGAACTGGTGGTCGGGTGGGACAAAGCACTCACCAGCAGTTATCCTTTTATTGCGTTTCAGAACGTGGCCTATCCGGAATGGATTATAAATTCTATTAAATTTTCCTTTTTTTATCTCCCTGTTATTTTTATTTTTTTCAGCCTTTATTTATTTTTCTCGCATCGCGACCGGTTCCGGGAAATAGCTGCCGCCTTTTGCTTGAGCTTGGCGGTGCTCTTGTTTTTCTGGGAGATTGTGCCTGTTTTGAGCCCGCATGACCGTTTTCTTGATAACGTCTATGCGCTGCCGATCTCTGCGGATATCGGGCAAAATCTTGTGAGTAACTACCATCCTCAGCCGTCCATTGAATTAATCCTCCAGAAAGAGCGAAAAATGAAGACAGCGAATCTCGGAGGCGTTATGCCAACCTCAACTTTCCCCAGCGCGCATGTTGTCTGGGCCGCGCTTTTGGCTTACTACGCTTACAAAACCCGGAGAGAACTCGGACTGCTTTTAGGGATAGTGGCCTTTTTATCAATAGCGGGCACAGTGCTTTTTGCCCAGCACTATTTTGTTGATGTCCCAGCCGGCATCATCGTGGCCGCTGCGTCAATTTTTATTGTTAATGCCACAACAAAAAACAGCAGCTCGCTTTCGAAATTTCAAAATCTATAGTTGATTTAGTGGCTTACCACGAGCAGTCCCTCCATTAAGGAGGGCGCATTGAGTGGGCAGGGAGGGATTTGAACCCTCAAGCCTTGCGGCATCAGCTCCTAAAGCTGACGTGTTTGCCAGTTTCACCACCTGCCCCCACACCTAATCGGTTTTTAAAGAGATCGGCCCAGCGCAAGTTTAAACCGATTAGGTGTGGAGGCCTGCCCGATTTATTAGGAATTATAAGGCTATTTCAGGGCTTCCGCAAGCTTGACTTTTATATATTTATATGCTATACTTATAGAGTTCTGAGAGAATTGAAATTCTTTTAGAGGCACTATTCACAAATTTCACAGAGAGGAGAGAAGGTTATGATCAGCCTGTTGAGAATGGGTTGGGGAATCTTGAAATAGGGATGGCCAATTCTCTTGTTGTTCGGAGGAGTTGCCATTCTCGGCGGTTGGGGACTGTTCTTCGCCGTAATCGGCGGCGTGGGACAGCTGCTCAACCGCTTCTGGCTTGGGAAAGCCACGGAGCACAAGCATCATCGCCGGTGGCAGGATGCCGATGGCCACCACTCGGAGGAGTGGACCGAGAAACAGTACAAGAACTCTCTCGGCCATCGGATCGCGCTTGGCATGATGATTGCGGGTTATGGCCTTGCGGTCATCATTGCTTTTGCGCGAGTGCCAAGTCCGGCCAAGCTGGCGCAGATGAGAATGTCAGCGCCAGCGCCAGCAAGGCCGACTTGGCCAGCATTGCCGCAGGCACCGCAGGCGCAGATCGCCGCACCCGTGCCGCGCGTGCCACAGTCGCCATCAGAAGCGATCATCAACCTCAGGGGCGAGGACGTTCTGTCGGACGATGTGTTCGACGTGAACGCTTATCCCCCTACCTGGAAGTGCCGGTGGTACGGGCCCCCCTGGCACCAAGGCCCGCTTTGAGGATGACGGCGCCGAGTTTTTCCTCCACGAAGACCCCGGGGTCCGGGGCGGCAAGGTCCGATTCAGCGGGCCTGCCGGAGAAAAAGTTACGGTGCGCATATCGCCTCCATAGGGAAGCGTGATGCGCCTCACATCGCCCTGTTCTCGCGAACACCACAACGCGAGAACAGGGCTTTTTCATACATCCGAACCCCGAAGCAGTCCCGCTAAGCGGGACGCTACGGGGCAGGTAGCGCCCTGCAAATGCGCCCATGCGAATTTAATATAAATATTGACTTTTATAAACTTTTATGCTATATTTTTACTGCTTCCGGGAGTAATCTCGGAAGATGCACTTTGAATTTTGAATAAGAGAAAAGTCCTGCCAAGGCGGGACAGAAAGGAACGGACATGCGATTGATTGTTTTTCTGACTATGCTGTCTATCGCCGTGGCGCCAGTAATGGTTGGCTACGTGGCGTATCTCAAAACAGATCCACACGATGCTTGGATGGCAGCGTGGTTTGCGATCGGAACTGCGATTTGCCTCTGGGGAATGTACTTTCTTCAGGGGTTGCGCAGAATTCCCGCAAAGCCGCCGCACAAGGCGCTTGTCACGAAGTTTGGCGAGCGTCAGATGCAAGAAATAGAAGTAACCAAACCCGGCCAGCCGCCGCGCACGATTACCGTAACGGTCTACAAGGACGAGGGCTGGCGGTTTTTCCCGCTATATCCCTACTGGTACGGGTTCCTCCCCATCAAGGTGGAGAGGATCTCTTTTACCGTGACAATTAAGGGGGCAAGGACTCCCGACCGTGCGAACTCGGAAGTACCGGTACATCTCACTATTCGGCCTGCTTCTGATTATCTCATCCAGTATGTGGATAGCGGCGAGGAGGATGGCGTGAAAACCATTCTCACCGGCAAGATCCAGGAGCGGGTGCGCGAGTGGGCTATGGCGGATAACGAAGGACCGGCGGACTGGCGAGAGCTTAACAAAGCCCACCTAGAAGCCGTTTCCGTGCTCGTGAGGACAGTCACTGGCAGGGAGTCAGTGACTTCTATTCCTGAGTTCGCCCAAGATGTGCCGACCTTTGTCTGGCTCACCTATTTCTCTCGGCCTCGGCCCACGGCGGAACAGGTGTTTAAGAACATTCGTCCTTGGGCAGAAAATGACTGGCAACTAGTGGAGAATGTTTTTTATGCTCTGACGCCTGCACAGCAAAACGAGCTTTGGCGCGCAGTAGAAGCGCGCAGAAACGAAATCCGCGACCTCCGGTCAGGAGCAGGAAAACTCCTCATTCCTGACCTTGGCGTTTTGCTCGAACGTTTGAATATCGGCGACATCAATGTTTTAGGAGGGGTAGCGGAACGGGCGGATGCGCAAGCCCGGGAAGTTGAGGAGCGTGAAGGTGAACGGTTGGAGTTGGAGCACGTGCGGAATCGCATCCTCGAACTCATGGCGCCGCCGACCAACTACTCGGCCGAGAAAGCGCTCGAGGTAGTTCAAACCGAGCGAGGCAAGGTTCCGAAGACCATTCGGGAGGAAGTGCTTAACATCTCGCCTGAAACTCGCGGGGCGCTTCCTGAAATTTTGGGAGCGTTGCGACGACTATGGGAGGTACGCGATGAAAGATAACGCGCTTCGCTGGATGTGGATCCCGGTAGTTGTCGGGATACTTTGTTTCCTCATCGGCTCTTGGCCGCGTCTCAACATCGGCGAATCGAAACCCGTCGCGGGCCGCGCTGCGGTATCAATGCCGACGATCATCGCAACGCCGTACGACAAGCTCATTCAAGCTGCCGCGGGGAAGCATGGCGTTGACCCAAATCTCGTCCGCGCCGTGATTGCGGTTGAGTCCGGTTTTGACTCCAAGGCGGTAAGTCCGGGAAAAGGCGCGAAAGGCCTTATGCAGCTTATGCCGGAAACGGCAAAGCAATATGGGGTCCGAAATGTGTTTGACCCGGCAGAGAATATTGACGCCGGGACCAAACATCTTTCCGGGTTATTAAAGAAGTACAATAATCCGGAGAGAGCGCTTGCGGCCTACAACGCGGGCGAAGCTGGTCTTGCTTCGGGTCTTCCCGAAGAAACAAAGAAATACATCGCTGATGTCTCGGCTATCTGGAAAGATTACCGCGAGAAAGGCGCGGATCTGGTTCGGATAGTGAGCATTCTCCTTTTAGGAGAGGATAAGCTATCGGACGATTTCTTTTATGTTGATGCCTACCCTCCTGGCTGGCAGTGCAGGTGGTACGGGCCATCTAGTACCAAGGCTCGCTTTGAGGATGACGGCGTCGAGTTTTTCCTTTCGGAAGATCCTGGCATTCGAGGCGGCAGAGTTCGTTTCAAGGGGCCTGCCGGCAAACGAGTTACCGTCCGGGTTGCTCCGCCCGGATAGAGTAGTGTTTTCAAAACCCCGCGTTTTCGCAAGCCAAAAGCAAGCGAGCCGCGGGGTGTTTTTATGTATCCGAAAGCCTTACCGAATAGGCACATCCGAATTACAGCATCCGAAAGCGCGCTACGAAATGCGCCCATCCGAATAATATAAACATAATGCAAATATACTAATTGAAATGTGAATACCCCGCGCTGTTGACAGCACAATGGATTTATGCTACATTAGCAAACTAAATGGGATTATAACATCGTAATGAAACACATATCTAAAAAATTCGCCATTGTTTTCTTGGGAGTCGCGGCAGTCGGCGGTTTTATGTTCCCGAATTTCTCACTGGCTCAGGGGTCAATCTTTTACGCCATCACCGGCACGACTGGAGGCGGCGGCAGTTATGGCGGCAGCTCAAATTCAGTGGCTGGCGCGCCGGCTGTTCAAACAAATACTGCAAATGTTTTTCAAAATTCAGTCACATTAAACGGCAGCGCGAACCCGAACGGGTTGGATACCTTGGCTTGGTTTGAATACGGCACGAGCCCTTCATTCACTCTTGCCGCCAACGCAGTAAGTTTAGGGAATGGAAATTCTTATAACAGCTTTTCGCAGTATTTAGGTAACCTCTTGCCAAACATAGTTTATTACTATCGGGCAGTAGCGAGAAACGTCATTGGAATATCCTACGGGCCGATGTCCAGTTTTATGACCTCAGGCAGCGGTTCCGGCTTGGGATTAGCTGCCGGCGTGGTAACCAAAGCCGCAACTATTATTTCGCAAAACTCCGCGTTTCTTAACGGCGACGTGAATTCCCAAAATGGGGTAACGAGTGCCTGGTTTGAATACGGGCAAACGATTGCATTAGGTTCTACAACAGCGCAGCTGCCAATCGGAACAGGCAGCGCGTACCAGCCCTATTCGCTTTTGGTTTCCGGACTTTCAGCCAATACAATTTATTACTTCAGGGCAGCGGCCCAGAATCAGTACGGCGCCTCCTATGGTTCAATATTGAGTTTTATAACACAGGCCTCATCCGCAAACTTGACGCCGGCCCCTGCGCCGACACCCACTCCTGCGCCTGCTCCTATTAAACAAGTCGTAGTTACGCAAGTCGTAAATTCAACTGCTGCGGTTTCGTGCGTCGCATTGGTGCCGACCATCAATGCCAATGGATTTTCTGCTGGCAAGGAATTTGTTTTTACCGTTGTTTACCGCAACAATTGCAATTTTTCTCTCCAGAATTCCTCTTTGCGGGTTATTCTGCCGGCGGAAATAGATTTCAAAGACACAAGCAATCCAAAATTTATAGCGGAGGGAAACACAATCGTTTTCAATCTCGGCAAGATTTCTCCGAACGTTGAGGCGGCAATAAATATCCGCGGCAAGGTAAGGGACAGCACCAAGAAGGGGGACAATCTGACATTCACCGCAATCCTCTCCTTTACTGATGAGGCGGGCAGAACAGGTTCGGTCGCCGCATATCTTACGGCAGTGGTAACTTCAGGCCCGGCCTTAATGCTTATGGCTTTTCTTGTTGGCGCTTTAAAGGGCCTTGCAGCTAGCTGGTTCTTCTGGCTTTTGCCAATACTGATTCTTATTATTTTGATTTACTTTATTTTTTTCAGGAAACGCGGAGGAAAAGAACAAATTGATCTGAGCGGGCTCAGAGTTTCAGCCGAATCCAAATAATGTATCCGAAAGCCTTACCGAATGGGCACATCCGAATAATTTTCTTCCTAAATCTTTTTCGCTCCTTATTTTTTGTAGGCGAGCTTGTCATACTCATTCATTCTGTTATGACAGAATAAATGCGACAAAGGGGATATCGGGGCGTCGCAAGACGCCGAGGCCTTGCGACGCCCAAAAATTAAGGGTTTCTGAACAGTGCCGCCCATATTGACAAGGTGGTAGCTGGTATGCTATAATATAGGCAGGAGGACAGGAAAGTGAAAAAGTTCTTTGTCATCAGTTTTTTGGCGGTGCTTGCGGTGCTGACGCAGCCCGCCTCGGGGCAAGCGATTGTGGGGGCGTACACCTATCCGTCGTGGTACGGCGGATATTATGGTGGATATTCTGGGGGGTATTACCCCTTGGGATTCGTCCGGCAGTGCGGCTTGAAATTTGACCTTGGCCGTTTGCCCAAGGCCGAGAAGAAAATCGTTGAACAGGGGATCGTCCGGGTGGACGAGTACCCGTTCGGCGAGGTGGGCCGTTACGACGGCCGGATGAACTCGGTACTCCGGCTTGACCCTGGGGCGTACGAGGTCTCCATTGTTCTGCCGGACGGCAGGCAGTGGGGTAGCCGCTACCTCGTGCGGTTTGGGGAAGCCACGCCGGTCTATCCCCCTCGGCTTGCGAATTTCTTCGCAGCCGAGGCGCAGAATGGCGGAATGGCCGAGGAACGGACTCGCGCCGCGCCGCAACCACAGCCGCAGCCGCCAACTGTGCCGGCTACCAAGCCCACAACTCCGCCGGCAGCAACGGCGCCAGCCAAAGCCGCGCCGCAGACAGAGGCCGCCAAGCCCATAGAACGGCGAACCACGGCGATAACCGGCGTGATGTGACGGGCCCGCTCAGACCCGCTCAAAAACACAAAGCCCAGTCGGGACCTTCTCGGCCGGGCTTTTACTTTTTTCTTGCTGTTTTAGTTGCAACATTTATTAATTACACAACACAAAAAAATCCGGGAGTCCCGGATTTTTTTGTATTATCGCAGCACAGAACCTTTCGTCTGCTTATTAGTATTACTGGCGCGGTCGGTGCGGAGTTAACTAACCCCCTGTCGACGTTCCGCCTCCGCAACCCGCTGCTGTGAATGCAATACCAAACAAAGTTCCTACGAGATATGGTAGTGCCTTGGCAATAATAGCTACTACGATTGCCACAACAGCATAGATCAAGGTGTGATTCGCGCTTTTAACCTTTTCTGGGTCGCCTGCGGCAGTAAGATATTTGAATGCAGCAAGGATAATAAAGATAACAACTAATGCAATCAAAAGAAAGAACAGCCAATTAACAGCTGTGTTAATAATACAGATGACTCCCTCAATTGTTTTAACTGGCGCAGTCGGCGCTGCCCCAATGGCCATGACTACAAATGGTATAGCCAGCATAAGGACTGGCAGGCTTTTTACTCCGAACTTTCTTATTGTCTTCATGAATTTTCAGATTATTTTTCGACCTTTCTTAGGTTTTCCACGCTTCTATGGTAACACAAAAATGACGGCAAGGCAATCATTTGTTATGCCCCAAGCAGTTGCCTGATTAGCGATACTGCTCCGAGGCCGATGATAATAATGGCAAATCCCAAGACCGCGTACAAAATCGTGTTTCTGCCTTTGGTGAATTTTTCCGGGTTGCCGGCAGCGGTAAGAATCTGGAACCCGCCGATCAAAACCATAATTGAAACAAGGGGAATGGAAATATAAAATAAGGCGTTAATAATCGCTTGGGCAACGCAGCCGAAGCCCTCATACCCCGGAAGTTTGCACTCCAAGGGATTAATGAGGGTGATTGATACGCCGCCGGCAGGAGGAACAGTTGGACCGCCAGGAACAATGGGACCTCCTTGGGCCCACGCAGTTTCTATAAACCCAGAAAATTTTAAAACTAATTTCAAAAGCCAC
>Ga0315285_10009323_pt1 | contig 10035 bp, 9 predicted proteins | sample YL17G09_36_MG_FD_203698 | JGI IMG/M metagenome (GOLD analysis project Ga0315285, IMG submission 203698) | Sediment microbial communities from Yellowstone Lake, YNP, Wyoming, USA - YL17G09_36 | ecosystem: Environmental > Aquatic > Freshwater > Lake > Sediment | place: USA: Wyoming | collected... | reverse complement strand
TTATCGAGCTCGCCAAGCCCATCACGGAGGCAAATGAACAGTAACGGCAGGGTATCCACCAATAGGCTGGCAATAGTAGGCACTGCCATAGTGTGCGTGCTTATCATTCTGGCTAGTCTCCTACCCGTACAGGTAAACATCTCTACTGATGGGATGCTGAGTATTGGGCTTAGGCAGGCATCAGCAAATCCTGGGATTGGTGAGTATGCCTACAAGAAGCAATTAACCTTCAATACTACAGGTATTAGTGTAACTACCAACCAAACCAATTTCCCAATTTGTGTTCATATAAACACATCCTCTTGGCCTACGCAGTCGGAGCGTGATGCTTTCTTCGACACAAATACCAACGGCAAGCGAGTTACCTTCTATGACTCTGACGAGAGTACCATACTTGATTATGAAGTAGAGTATTTCTCTAATGTTCAAGGTTCAGAGGAGGCAATTTATTGGGTAGAGACTCCGCAGGTGGATGGTAGCTCGACTACAGACCACATTCATGTTGGCTATGGTAACGACCCATTCGGTTCAGCCCAAGACGACAAAGCTGGCACATGGGCTTCTAGCTACAAGTTTGTGCATCACATGGCAGACTGGAACGTGGAGGCATATAAATCGCAGGTTTATCAAGCTCCTGTTGGCCTCGACTATTTTGTTATGGAGCCAATGGTCATTTATAGGGAAGGCGAAACGCATCCCTACAAGATGTGGCTTCATGGGAAGTTGACCGATAAGAGAATCTATCATTTATATTCGGACGATGGGAGTGCATGGACTTATGTCGGGCTGGCATCCCCAAATAGTTATTACATAGAGCCTTTTGTCATGTGGAATCCCGAAGGCGATAATAAATACTGGATGTATGCCGCCAGTGCTCTTGGTGGCCCCTTTGCACTGCTCACGAGCTCTAGTGAAACTGGCTTCACAGCAGACACAGCCAGTGTAATAGCTAAGAGTAGTGATAATACCAAGTTTGATGAGACTGGTATTTACAATCCTGCCTTATGGTATGAAGACCCAGATTCCACAGCCAATTTGAGTACCAGTATGGATAACTCAACCACTGAATGTGATGTTAGTGACACAACGAAGTTCGCTGCCACTCAGTATATCAAGATTGAATCAGAGTGGATGCTGGTTACAGCAATAGTAAATGCAACCCACTGCCATGTAACAAGGGCAAGGTTAGGCACAACGGCAGTTGCTCATACTCAACCCCAAGATGTCTACAAGAGACAGTGGTATATGGCTTATGACGGAACTGGTACTCCGAATGGCGGTGCTGTCAGGGTTGGTTTAGCCCTGAGTTATGATGGGCGAACATGGACTAAGCAATACAATGGTTCTGGAGCTGGCGGAAGTTGGAGTTTGCCTGGGGAAAGACACTCAGATGCGGGTACTATCTATAAAGTTGATGGGGTCTATTATCATTGTGGACACGGCAACTGGATTAACAATGCAGATGCAGGCACGGACATTCAAGGGTGGTCATATTCAACGGATTTGGCTTCATGGACTGCCCTTGGGGGGACTGGCTATGAGGCATTTATCTCACGTACTAAAACATGGGAAGGCGTTGGACATACCGATAGCCAAACCGCAGACCTTTGTGGATTAGTAGATAACAATGCTAACCCTGTAACTGTTGGGGGCTATTCATATTTCTACTATACAGGGGTGATGCAACAGGCTCCAGATTCGGGACATCCCATGAGTACAGGACTGGTTAAGCTGCCAGGTACATTTAGCCAGTGTGTTATTGAAAGAGGAGCTACATTAGCGGACTCTACTGGCAATAATAATCCCGACCTTAGGCTATGGCTTACTCCCACTACAGGACAAGTAGGCAATGGTAAGAATTTCTATACTGGGTCAATAGCATCCGACCTTAGATTCCCTGATTCTGCAAGCCACGACCTAAGTACAACCTTTACTTTCGCTGCAAGTGTTTATCTTGATGCTTATTTGGCGGGGCCTGAGATAATTTTCAATAAGGACTTGGCAACCACAGGCAACCGTCAATTTGTTGCCATGTTAGATAGATTAGAGGATAACACCAAGATAATCAACTTTTATTACTGGGATACTTCAAATAATCTCATCGCATGGTACACAGATGCGGCCCAAGACATGACTACTGGCTGGCACAGGATAGTATGGGTCAGGGAATCAGCAGCCAGAAAGATATATGTTGATGGTACTGCCGTTGCCACGACCAACTATGGGACACTGGCTGCCATGAAGCAGACAAGCCAGCCTCTAGAAATTGGCTACCGTGCTGCAGACGGTAGAACCATGGATGGCAACCTGGATGAGTTACTAATTCAAGACGCAGTCTGGACTGCCGATTGGGCTAAACTTGACTACTACAATGTCAAGAAAACTAACTTCAATGGGGATAGCTGGCTTTCATGGGGAAGTCAAGAAGCTGCTCCAGCACCAGCAATAACCAACTCACCCGACAACTACGGGTTCGGAATTTTACAGGTAAACACCACTGGCAACACAGCCATAAACTACTTCACCCTGAACAACACGGGGAATTGCGTGGTGGACATAACTATTCAAGGGACTGACTTGACTGGTGGTGATGATACGTGGACACTGAGCGGTACGGCAACTCCCGGCGAGAATATCTACGGGCTTTATGCTGGGCTGGACGACGACGATGATAACTTTGATATAGTAGTAAACGCAACAGCAAATGCCTTTGTTGGCGATTTACCAGAGGCCACAACCCAGGCATGGGGATTGAGGCTTTGTATGCCCACTTCTTTGAGCGGATATGACGCACAGCAAATGGCAGGAAATATAACATTGATAGCGAGTGCAAGTGGAGGAGGAGGTGGAGGGGGAGGAGGTGGAGCCCCTCCACCAGCAACTTATAGTCTTACTATGGCATCAGACCCCGAGGCAGGAGGAACTGCAACGGACTTGACTGACACTTCACCTTACACGGCAGACACTGTAGTCAGCATAGAAGCAGTGGCCAACTCAGGCTACCAATTTATCAACTGGACAGCACCAGCAGGCTCATTCACTAATGCCAATTCCGCTGCGACTACCTTTACCATGCCTTCCCAAGATGTGATTGTCACTGCCAACTTTGCGCCAGTCTACAATCTCACCATGGCAGTAGCTCCTGGTGGTAGCGGGACCGCAACTGATTTGACCAATGCTTCACCTTACATAGCGGATACTGTAGTTAACATAACAGCATCGCCTAACTCAGATTATGTCTTTGTTAATTGGAGTGCACCCGCGGGTACATTCGGTAGTGCTACTACTGCAACAACAACCTTCACTATGCCCTCTCAGAATGTGACGGCCACTGCTAATTTTGGGTCTGTCTATAAGAAACCTACGGCATATTCTGACCCTAACTCGGTGTGGAACACTGAAGCAAATGCCTATGATAGTACCTATAACGACCAAACAACCTACACTAACTCTGTTGCTGGTGGTATAAGCTTCACGGCTAGGACAGAGACCTACGCAAGAGGTTCTTCATTAACTACTCCTTTTAGCTTTACCATCAATAAGGCAACTGGAACAGTAGATGGCGATATAATGTTCATGTTTCTGGCTATTTATGTCGCAACTCCGCCTACTGTTGACAGCATTCCTTCAAGCTGGACACTGGTTGCTACAAACACCGTAGGCAACAACAGATGGTATCTTTATTACAAGATAGCATCGAGCGAAGGCACAAGCTACACATGGAGTCTTACGGCTAGTTGTAGGTACTATGCCCTTAATGTTGCATATTCTTCGGGGGATTTTGATGTTCAAAGCATTAGCGATATAACAGCAATATCTAACACGCTCTACGGCACAGCAGGCACAGTAGTTAGGGCAGCTTCGATGAGTGTACCAGCAGCTAACTCCCCACTAGTGTATTTCGGGGCTGTTTATAGCACAGCGGCAAAAACATTTACAAAGCCCAGTATACCCACAAGCGACTGGGTAGAAGACGCTGATGAGGGACATACTACTCCTGACCTATGGTTGACCAGTGGCTCAATGATTTGGAGCGGCAGTGGTGCTACTGGAAATATGGATATAACTTGTTCCGACACTATTACTACTGTTAAACACGCTTTCGCGGTGGCGCTAAAACCGAGCGGAGACCCTTGGGTGACGTTTAGCAATTGGCAGACAAAAGAGGGTGCTTATTCTGCAACAACTTTGTATGTCAACTGGAAAACTAATGGGACTTTCAGTAATGACAAGTTTGCAATTCAATACACTAAAAACGGTGGTACAAACTGGTACGACCTAGTTGCATCAGCCGTCCATAATGATGTTACTATTCAAACTTCGTCGGTGGCGTTAGATGCAAACCAGGATTTAACACAGGTGCAGGTCAAACTAACCTATACGAAGGTAACGGGTCCCGACAGTGGTATTGTCTATGTGTATGACATATGGACAAAGGGAATTGCTTAACTCCTAGCCGATGGTCGATGTAGGCTTAATAAAATAACTAAAAAGGAGGTGGCAAAGTGAGAAAGATAAGAAGACTAGGATTAAGCCTAGTGCTGGCTGTGCTGATGCTGGTCGGGTTGGCCGTGCCTGCCTTAGCCGGCAATCCCACGGTGTCCATAACCGTGACGGCTCAGGTGGTGTCAATCACCAACTCGCAGGCTAATTGGGCTATGGGTAATATCGACGTAAGTGCTACCGTGTATTTCAGCGTCAATAACCTTGAAGACATTGATTACTCCCTGATCACCAACACCGGCAGCGTGAACGCAGACGTTGAGATACAAGGCACGATTATTGAGGGTGGCAGTTATGACTGGACTTGGGATACCACGCCCGGAACCGAGAAATTCAGTCTCTATGCCTACAACGTGACCGCGGCGGATTACACCATTCCAGTTAAGACAAGCAGCTTTGTGGACATAGTGGTGGACTTGCCTGCTACTGGCAGCGACACCTATGCCTGGTCCATGAAGTTCCTGGGACCGACAGCTTTCAATGTTGCGGACGATGGCTTACAGAAGTCATCTACCATAACCTTGGTAGCCAGCAAACACACGTAAACTGGGTAAGAGCAGTGGTACGAAAACCACCACTTGAGTTTGAAAGTCGGTGCACCGAATAGGCTTGAGACAAAGGGAATATGCTATGAAGAAGACGATAATCGCTATAGCAATCATGCTGGCAGTGACGGCGGGAGTGTACTTCGGCGTTGGCCACTTCCGGTCTCCCGTAGAGCAGGCATACCGCACCTGGGTAGCTGACCAACTATCTAAAGGTACCACCGAAGCATGGGGCATTCTGGAATCGGAGCAGAAACTCACCGGCAACCCCGGGGGCTCCAATATAGCGACCCTTAGTATTTTCAATATGCCGGGCCAGAATAGGACTTTCTGGGTAAGTATAGAACAGGCAAACCCAAACAAGTTACCGACCGGGTATGAATGCCTGCCGACAAGATACTTTAGTTGGTTTACCCCCAGCGGCTGGGACGGATCCCGAGTTACAGCGGAGCCGAAGGTTGTCGTGAAGGCGGGGCAATATCGCCAAGTCGGCATCCTGGTGGCAATACCAACCAGCACCAGCTACCTGGACCACCCTGCCGAATTAAGGGTAAGGGTAACAGAACTCTCAGGTGGCTTCCAAATAACCGCCTTGGAATCCAGATGGTACATTGTGGTAGTAGAAACGCCCGATTAGGGATTTTGATAGGGATACTGTTGCTGCTGCTCTGCGCAAGCGGGGTAATGGCGGCAGACCCTACTGTGTCTATTACCGTTACCAAATGGAATGTACCACCATTGGCGCCGACCCACTTCAAGATAACCCAGACGGGAGCGGCCAGCGCGAACATCACCTGGAATATGGGCACTGCTGCCAACATTACCATCATCAGAGTGTCCACAAATGGCTATCCGTTCAGTATCTTCGACGGCGATGCGGTTTACAGTGGCAATAGCACCTATGTCGAGGTTGGAAGTCTTAACCTTGCCCTATACACCTATTACTACCGGGCATGGTCGCAAAACGAGTACGGGACATCACTCACTTATGCCCAGGCCACTATTGGCACCGGGGCTGCCCCCAGCGCCGATGTCTCGGCTCTGACGGCCTTAATTCTCTCGCTTATCGAGGGACCGACCGGCATTGTTAATATGATGTTCGCCGTTGCCCTTATGGGCTTTGCGTTCTGGAAGAAATCCTGGATCCGGGTGATACTGGCCCTGGCTCTAATTATCTGGGGTGTGTTCACTATACCCTACGACATCAAGATCGCAGCCCCGTTCATTGGCATAGGGTTCGTTCTGTTTATAATGGGCATATTTCAGAACATCGCAGGCCAGAGAGAAACAAGAGGTGAAATGGCATGACCGAATGGGGCCCCCTGGGGATACCGCAGATGATAATAATACTGGCACTACTCGGCTTTGCCTTATGGAAGCAAGGGTGGCTCAGGGTGATTCTGAGCCTGTGCTTAATCATCTGGGGAGTTTTCGCCTTGCCTTATGACATCAAGGTGGCGGCGCCACTGCTTGCTATAGGCGCTGTCTTATTCTTCATGGGTATATTGAACGAAATACAGAAGTCGCAGTCATCGACCGAAGAGGCGTAACCAGGGAGGTGATATGCTAAAGCAACGGTATAAAGCGAGACGCCCGATGAAGCGAAGAGCAACGCCCGCGCTGCCCGCTAGGGGATTCAAGGGAAGGCGAAGGGGGAGGTTGATACGCTAGGGGATAACTAGCTTCATTACTTCTTGAGAACAACTAGGTTGCTTCTTAGAATGTTCCTTAGTATGGCAATCATGGCACAGGACACGTAGATTACAGGGCATGTTTAGGCGATGCCACGTCCTACTTTCGCCATTCAGTGGCATAATATGATGAACGCGCAAACCCATCTTTTCATACCAGGTGCCATAAACGGCCCTGGTGCCATCCGATGTAACTCCGCAAACCTGGCATTTACGATTTGCACGGTGAATAGCATCCCAACTGGCCTGTGACCAAAAGAACAAGCGGAGATACAAGTCTGCGCATTCTTCACCACAATATGTCCTGCGCCGTTTGCCTAGGGGCCCGCCGCACATGGCGCATATACCTTGGTTTTCATATCCTGTGCAAATTGCCTTCATTCCTTCTCCTGATAAGCCTTCATCCTATCGCCTCAAGGAATTGTCATTCCATAGTTTTTAATCATCCGTAATTTCTTTGCCAATCATAGCTAGAGTACGCTCTAATTCGACTATTCTAAGTTCATTCTTGTCTATCTTATCGTATAGACTTTCAATCTCCCGCTCTAATGCTAGAATCTCAGCCTTGGTATCTTGTTTTTGTTCAATAAAGGTTCTCATTTCTCTCTCCTGTCATAGCTCCATTACTTCCTGAGAACAGCCAAGTTTCTTAAAAACCTGTAAGCATCTGATTTGCTTCATTGGCCCGAAGGTAATAGCAACCATTGCCTCTCGTGACCCACCAACAAGCCAAGCTCTGGGCCAGATATAAGTATGGAGGATAGCCAATCGCTTGCAGCATCGCCATATTTCCTGCCCCTCTTTCTTATAGAGTTTGTCATAAGGGGGATCCCAATAACCGAAGGCGAAATGACTATCGCTAAAAGGTAGACTTTGCCAGTCATAACCGTTCTCGAGATCAACATAGGCTACACCTTCAGGAATCCCATCTGTTTTGCCAAAAGCCACATCTGGTATATCAAACTGCCTCGCGATCCTTTCAAAGACTTGTCCAGACCCCCATTTATGAGTGAGAGGTCTTTGACAAGCCCAAAAGTCAAAAATGATTTCCTTCTCCTGATAAGCCTTCATTGCCTCGCTCTCTTCGACTTGGCATACCACACGCCAAGCCCACCCATTATCGGCACCGCTATTATCACTACCCATAGTGGTGCTGGAATACCATTACTACTATCTGTGCCATCATCTGGTGGCGGGTTATCCCTGGCCTGATAAGTAATACAATATGCCATCTCCTCCGCCTCGCCTATATCGTGCCAGCCATTCACGTCGGTGCAGTAGTTGGCATAGTTGGTGTACCACTGGCCGGCTGTCCTATCGCCACTGAAATACCCGGACTGGCAGTAATCGGTGGCATTGCCGCCATAGAACTCGACACAGAGCCGCACATCGCCGTCCACTTTTACCATCCCATCAAATACCACCTCGCGGTAGCCGCTACAGCCCTGGTCGGGCAACTCGCCAGCATCGCCCCAGACCTTGCTGGCTATTATCTCGTCGGTGGCGCTATCCCGAACCGAAATTGTTACGTTACCTTGTGGGTTTCCAATTCGGCATACCCGGAAGCCGAGGCTTATTACCTGCCAGTCTTTTGCTACTACCCTTTGCCCGAGCCGGGACCAGACCGCGGAGCTGTTTTGCCCGCCGAGTTTGTCCCAGCCCGAGGCGGGTATTGCGATCTGATGGGTAGCGGCCTGGACTGGTACCACTAAAATTAGCCCAAGGATAATAACAGCGATCACCACCATAAATCTTTTAATCATATTCACCTTCCTTTACGTTCAAGTAACATCATTTCAGTAACAGTTACCCAAAAAGGGTGTTACTGGAACGTACACGATGTTACTGGAACGTACCGAACTGGCAGTATGTATATTTCTACTCGTCCAGTAACACTTGAGTAACACCCAGTAACGCCCCAGTAACAGTAAGGGGGGGTATATATTAATATACCCCCTGTTACTGGGGATGTTACTACCCCTCATTATGTTTCAGCCCCCATTTGTCAATTCCATCTTCATTAGTACCTGTCTTAATTAAAACCCCCCGTTTTGGTTCTGCCAGCCGGTATACCGTGGTCTTAACTATGTTTCGGCTAACCTCTAGGTCTGTGCTAATTTTGTCTAGCGTCAAGGCCCCGTTTCGTAGTAGGTTCTTAATTTGTGATGATAGGGAGAGCTCACCTGACAGACTTGTTTCTCTTAGATCAACCGTTGCTATAGATATTGTGTCCGTGCTAAAGGTGTACTTATACCCTAATGTACCTTGCTTGCCAGACAGGTTCGCGTTAGTCTGCTTTAGGCTAATAACAAGCTCATTATCGGCTGGCTCCTGTTCTGCCTTAACTTCCCATATTGACCGCGCCAGATTGGTAAAAAATACGCTGCCAAATATGCTCTTGGTTTTGGTCAGTGGGTCCTTAGAATTATGGGCAAGAGTCAAACTTGTTACCCCCAAACCCCGTAGTGCTGCGTGATATTCAATAGCTGGCTCGGGGTCGTTTAGCTTGCCCCTGGCTGCCGGCCCCAAACTGTCCACAATCACTAGGCCAATGTTTCTGTCAATGACCTCAGCTCGTAGCACTTCTACGGCATCAGCCAGCCTTGCCGTCATGCGCTTATACAGAATGGGCAATTCAAGGCCATCCGGTAGGTCGTTGACGGCACGGAAACCCCGCTGGATTGCCGTCCACCGCTTAGTGAAGCTCGATTCCTCATCCTCGTAGTCTAAAAATAGTACATTACATGGCTTCTCATCCTGGCCTGTGGTTAGCCCTAGCAGATTCTTAACAAGTGGTAGCTGTACGATGTAGGCGATTACCAAGGCTAGTAGACTTTTGGTGCTACCCTTGTCCCCAAAGGCCACTGTGGGATGTCCTCGATATAAGATGGGTTTCAGCAGGTAGTCAGCCTCCAGGCTTAGGTCTGGTTTCGATACTATTTCCTTAATAGGTTCTTGTTGCCGGGATATGTCGATCACCTTGAAGGCAACACAGTTTAGCATCCAGTCCCAATTTAGCACGAAGGTGTCGTTCCTGAGCTGTCTGACTATTGCCTGCTTACTTGACGCTGATAGCAGGTCGACGTGGGTAGTCGGGAGCAATAAGCGCTCGTGGGCTGTATTCTGGTTGTAATACCAGACTTCTAATTCGGCGTGGCAACGCAGGTTATTGAAGTGCCTCACGTGTATTATGATTCCGTGTTTGGTCCAGGTGAATTTAATATGCCCGGGCTCTGGTAAATAGCGGGGTATATCATCGTCCGTGATGTACTCGCCAGGCATGGCATTGTCAACCT
>Ga0315285_10009322_pt1 | contig 10035 bp, 8 predicted proteins | sample YL17G09_36_MG_FD_203698 | JGI IMG/M metagenome (GOLD analysis project Ga0315285, IMG submission 203698) | Sediment microbial communities from Yellowstone Lake, YNP, Wyoming, USA - YL17G09_36 | ecosystem: Environmental > Aquatic > Freshwater > Lake > Sediment | place: USA: Wyoming | collected... | reverse complement strand
CCCGCATGAAATTAGAAGAAATCTCCCTGAATCCAATTTTGCAGGAAGGCAACGAGGCGGGAGAGTTCGATAAAGATTTTCGCTGGCAGGTGGCCGTGACCAGGATGGAAATCCTCCCCGTGGAAAGACCCCCGGAATTTCAGCCGCTCGTTGAATTGTACCGGGTCAAAGTCGACGTCCTCTGGAAGTCCGGGACCAAGGAGCGGATTACCGGGATTGAAACCTACAAAACGGTGCAAGCGGTAGCCCCCGGGCTAGGAGAAGGGGCGGCGGCTTCCCCGTTCTCGAAGGGGGACGGGAAGGGCGCGGGCAGCAGCCTGGGCACCAAGGGTCCGACGCAATATTGATGGTTTCGTAAAAAGTCCATCTGCGGCGTTGCGCCGCAACTTCGTCGTTGCGGCGCACCCGTAAGTGCGCCTCACTCCTCAGTTTTTGCGCGCCTTGCATCTGGAGCTTTTTACGAAACCATCGTTCCGGTGACTTTTTGCGAGATCATCAATATTGACAGATTTTATATGAAACGAAGAGAAGGGGCTAGAGAAGGATTAAAGAGGGGTTTATTCACCCAGGGGGGGGAATTTTTTTCAGCCTCGGGCTTCACCCTGGTGGAAGTGATGCTTACCCTGGCGATTCTCGGGTTGATCCTACTCATCGTTTTCGGCGCTTTTCGTCTGGGCCTTTCCGCCTGGGAAAAAGGGGAATTCATAAAAGAGGAGTTTCAAAAGTTGCGGATCGCCTCCCAGATCATTTCCCGGCAGTTCAAATCCATCGTTCCCTATAATATCAAAAGCCAGAAGGTCGATGCGGATTATCTGGCCTTCGAGGGGAAGCCCCACTACGTGAGATTCGTCTCCGCCTTTTCCCTCAAGGCCAAACAGCCCGAAGGGTTGGTGTACGCCATATATGAGTTTCGAGAGGGGGGAAGCGAAGGGGGTCGTTTGGTTCTTTACGAACAGAGAGCCCTCAACAAAGATTTTATGGAAGAGCCGCCCTCCGAGGATTTGGCGGTCACTCTGTTTGAGGGAATTACCGACGTGCGCTTCGAGTATTATCAGGAAGCAAGCTTGGAGAAGAACCAGACCGGCGGGTGGGAGGAAGAATGGAATACCCGGGAAAAAAAGGAGCTGCCCAAAGCTTTGAAGATGACCGTTATCCCGAAGAAGGGGCAAGGGATCAAAGAAGAACTTCCTTTCACGATCCTGACGCCCATTCCGTCCTACCGGTATGAAGCGGTGAAATTAACCGGTAGTAAAGGAGGAGCACCACAGGCCCCGCCGGCGCGCCCGAGGCCTCCCGGGCCGGGGGCATAAACAAGTTTAAAGTTTCGAGTTGCGGGTTTCGAGTTATAAAGATCTTCCAGTTAGTGCGCATCCGGAAACCTTCTTTTCTTCCTCCCCCTTGATGGCGGAGCGAAGGGGGGGTGATAATTTTCCGGAATTTCAAGTCGTTCCATTTTGGGCCCCCTCACCCCCGCCCTCTCCCGCGAGGGGAGAGGGAATTTCCGGATGAAAGCTAGTTATATGATCTTTCCTTTGTACCGCAACAAGATATTTTCCCCGGCACGGAAAAGAGACGGGGTGGCCTTGATTATGGTCCTCTGGGTGGTTACGATCCTCTGCGTGATCGTCCTGGAGTTCAGTTTCGCCATGAGGACAGAAGTCCGTATTACCAAAAACTTTCAGGAAGAGCTCCAACTTTACGCTTTGGCTGAAGGGGGCATTCAGCGAGCGATTGCCGAGTTAGTGTACAAGAACGATCCGAAAGTTCAGCAAATGAGGAAAAACCTGAATATCGATGACCTTCCTCTGGATAAGAGGGAGTGGTTCACGGACGGAAGGGATTATCTGTTGTCATTCGATCAGGGAGCATGTGAAGTCAGGGTCATCGGGGAGGGGGGGAAGGCCAACATTAACCTGGTTCCGGAAACGATGCTCCGAAATATATTGAATAACTTAGGCGTAAAGATAGAGTTCCGGGACGTCGTGGTAGATTCAATTCTGGACTGGCTGGACGCCAATGATCTCTACCGGGTGAACGGCGCCGAGAATGACTATTATCGTTCCCTCAAAGAACCCTATGATTGCAAGAATGGTCCCCTGGACTCGGTGGAGGAGCTCCTCCTCGTCAAAGGGGTCACTCCAGAGATGTTCTATGGGAAAAAATTAGCAGAGAAGGCGGAAGGGGGGGCAAAAGTTGACCAGATCGGGTTGAAGGATGTCTTTTCCATCTATGCCCCGGGAAACCAGCTCGACATCAACTCCGCCCCCTATCCTGTATTGAGAGGGGTGCTGGGTATTCCAGAGGAACTTTCCCGCCTCATGGTCAAGGCCCGGGAAGAGAAAAGCTTCGAAAGCCAACAGGATCTTCTGCAAAGGGTGCCGGAACTGGCCAATTTCTATGGAGATATCGGGCGGTTAATCACTTTTCGCTCCCAAACTCCCTATTACACCATCGAATCGAGGGCCAAGAGTAAAGGGGGAGGATCCGTGCGTGGATTGAAGGTGATCATCAAAGTAGACCCCAAGGAAAAGGAGGGCCACAAGGTCATCCAGTGGCTTGATTCCATCGTTTGAACGCCCAAGAAACGGGAATGGCTCCTTTGGTATTTTAGGAAATAAGCTAGGCACAAGAATTGCAAAATTATTTTTATGGTAATCTTTAACCAGAGCCTGGGTATTGATTTTAGGCCAAACCATCTCATCCTGACCTTACTCCGGAAGGCTTTCGGGAAGATCCGGCTGGTGGCCTACAAGATCCATCCTCTCGGGCCTGAGGGACAGAAAGAAGGGCAGGAGGGGCAATGGATTAATCTGATCGGCCATTTTATTGCCGAGCATCAGATCAATAAAGAAAGGGTGTTCGTTTCGATTCCACGGGAAAAGGTGGTGGTGCGTTTCCTCCGCCTCCCCGTCGCCACGAAAGAGAACTTGCGCAAGGTAATTGAATACGAAGCCCCGAAATATACTCCCTTTGACAAAGAAGAGGCCCATTTCGATTATCAGATTCTCGGGGAAGACAAAGAATGGCTCCACCTGATCGTGGTTTTCATGAAAAAGGAAGAGTTGAACCCTTATTTATCGGCCTTGAAGAAAATCGGGATTGTCCCCCTATCCATCCAGGTTCCTTCGGTGGCGGCGCTCAATCTTTTCTTTTACCACGGAGAAGATAAAGGGAGGGAGACTGTGCTCCTCGACGTGGGCGAGCCCTTCTTTGAGATGAACCTCATTCGAGGAGGAGAATGGAGAGAGAGCTTTCATCTGCCCCTCCCGGCGGAAAAAAAGGTGGAAAAAATTATAGACACCTTCACGCGATCCGGGTTAACCGAGGATTCCTTATCCAGGGCGATTTTCTTCGTTCATGGGTTGGCCTCCGAAAAGACGCTCCCCGCTCTGCAAAAAACGAGGATTCTGAATGGAGTTGCCCCCCCTCCCTTGGACCGCATCGAAGCCGGGATAGGGGAATCCCGCTTGGAGTCGATCTATGCTTCCATAGGGGTTCCCCTCAAAGGGGTGACCCAAACCCGGCTGGATCTCAATCTCCTCCCCCTCGAGATGAGAAAGAAAGTCCGACAGGTCGGCAAGCCTCTCTTCCTGGTCTTTCTGGCAGTGGCCATCATCCTGAGTATTACCTGGGGGATGGGGGTTTACAGCCAACATCAAAATGCCCTGGAAGCCCTCCGGGCCGAGGTGAAAAAAAGAAAGCCCGAGATCGATGCCATTGAAAAGACGCAAAAACAAAAGGGGGAGCTGGCTAAAGAGATAGCGGAATTTGAAAAGATCACCTCCGGAGAAGTCCCGAAGACGGAGGTTTTGAAGGAATTGTCCCAAATTTTACCCAGCGCGGTCTGGGTCTGGAATATTAAATTTTCTGCGGGCGAGGTGGAGATGAGCGGGTTTGCCGACTCCGCCTCGGATTTGATCCCCCTCCTGGACAAATCCCCGCTTTTTGAAAAGGTCGAATTTCTGGCCCCGGTGACCAAGGAGCGGGAACGGAGAACGGGCGGAGATAAGGAAAAGGAAAGGTTCAAAATCAAATTGCGGCTGGAAGGACGAAGGGCCGGATCTTGAAGAAACTGGGATTTCTTGGAAAAGGGAAATTCTCGCAGAAGAAGTTTATGTGGGGCTTCATCGGGATGGCTATCGTCATCCTGATCTATACCTACGGCATCGTTCCCCTGGTGGAAGCGAAGAAGAGGACCGAGGAAGAAATCGTCTTAAAGCAGAGGATTCTCCAGAAATACGCCGAGGTGATCCAAAACCGCAAAAAGGGTGAAGCCGCTCTTGAGCGGAGTCTGAAACAGATAGAAGAAATTGAGAAAAGGCTCTTGCCCGGAGAGACCCCTCAACTGGGGGGCGCGGGTCTCCAGGATATCGTGAAGCGGCTCTCCGAAAAGAATGGAATTGCCCTGCGCAGTTTTCGCATATTGGAGCCCAAGGAAGTGGGGGTCTATCGGAGAATTTCTCTGCAAATCGAGTTCAACCCCATCAGCAGCATGTTAAGCCTGGGCCAGTTTATTTATGACGTAGAGCACCAGGAGAAGAAATTGATGATTTCCGAGATGGACCTCCTGGTTTTCAACCCGCGGATGCCCAGTAACATTCAGGGGAACCTAGTCGTCTCGGGGTTGATGAAAGAGAGCAAATTCAAGGAGCCGCGGAGGAAGAGATAATGTCGTCCCGGTACGGAGTCCTTTGTTTTCTCCTATTCTTCGTGGTCCTCCTATTGGCCTATGAGAATTATGAAACTTGGTCCCAACCGATCCAATGGGCCCCCCCAAAGGAGGAGGGAAAAAAACCGGAGGGCAAAGGGGAACCTTCCCCCGCGGTCGAGGGGGCCCAAAAGTTGTCCTCTTTTGATTCCGTCCCGTTGATTGCGCAAAACAACATTTTTAACCCGGACCGAAAAGAATTCCCCGTTCTGGCGTCGGTGACGGCGGAACAAGCGAAACCGGTGGTTCGGCCCCAGATTGTTCTGTACGGGGTGATGATCGCCGATGATTATCAAACGGCTTCCATTAGTAACCCGGGGAGGCCGATGCATAAAGGGGAGAGAGAGATCAAGACTTTAAAGTTGGGGGATCGGGTCGGCGATTATAGAATCACGAAGATCTTGCCGGACCGGATCACCGTGGAAGCTCCTGGAGATTCATTTGAAGTCTTTCTTTACGATTCGAAGACTCCGAAAAAACGATCCGAAGTAAAAACAACAAGCCGTCCGGCCGAGGTGACCAGCACTCTACCGGCTCCACCCACAGCTCCAGCACCCCCTAAAACTCCCCCACCCGTTTCCCCTCAACCGACCCCCAGTGCTCCGGGGAGCGCCAAGGATCGTGTCATCGAAGGCCAGGTACCCAGACCCGTGACTCCTGCACCCGTCCCCGATGCAGATATTTGGAGAGGGAGAAGGTCCCCAAGGCCCGTTGCGCCCCCAGAAAGCGGGAGGAACTAAAAGTGGGGAGAAAGGAGACCATGGAGGATGATAAGATGAGATGGTTACGATTGGGATTTCTAATTTTAGTATTGATGATGGGCGCCTATAGCTGTTCGGGGGCGAAGGGACAATTGAAGGGCGAGCCGGGGGAGACCCTCCAGCGGCCCGCGGATAAACCTTCGAAAACGGCCGCTGCCCCATCGCCGGAAAAAGGGAGAACAACCCCCACCGGAAAGGTGGAGCCTTCCCAGCCTCCCCAATTGCCGGAACCTCAAATTCCCTCTCAACGGCCGGAGGGAGTTTTACGCGCGCCGGTCGCCGGGCCTCCGGCCGCTTCCCCTCCTGCGGTCAAACTCCCGGAGACGCCCAAGGGTTCTAAGTTCGTCTTGAACTTCGACAATGCCGATCTCTTTGAAGTGATTCGGGTCATGGCGGAGATGATGAAAATGAATTACGTCATCGACCCCCGGGTCAAAGGGTCCGTCAATATCCATACCTCGGGCCAAATCTCCGCCGAAGAAGTTTTCCCCATCTTCCAATCGATTTTAAAATTGAATGGGGCGACGGCAGTGCCGAAAGGGCCGATTTATGAAATCGTTCCTTTCGGCGATGCCAAGAAATTATATACGGATCCGTTGATCGGGAAAGAGCCAGCGGGAAAGGTGGAGGCCGGGAAATATACCATCCAGATCATTGCCCTGAAATTCATTCCGGTTTCCGAAGTCTCCAAGATGATCAAGCCTTTTCTTTCCGATGGGGCGGATATTGTAGAGCACCCTCCGCACAACCTCCTGATCATCGGCGACACGACCTCCAACATTAGAAAATCCCTTGACATCATCGAGCTCTTTGACATCGATATCTTTGCCGGCACGCGTTTGCGGCTCTATCCCATCCTTCATGCGGATGTGAACGAGATCGCCAAGGAAATGGAAAAGATCTTTTCTTCTTTTGAGGTTTCCCTGAAATCCGCCAGGGGCGTGGGGATTACCTTCACCCCGATTGCCCGGATCAATTCCCTGCTCGTCGTGAGCTCGATCCCCGACATATTCGAGAAAGTGGAAAAGTGGCTCAAGGACCTGGACAAAGTTCCCGGCGCGGGGGCGATGGTAAGCGTCTTCGTTTATTACGTGCAGAACGGGAAGGCCAAGGATATGGCTGAGGTCCTGAAGCAGGTCTATGTCTCCAAAGGAACGGCGACGCCGGGAACCGCCGCTGCTACGGGCATTCCGGCATCGCAGCAGAGACTCGTCCGGCCTACTCCAATCACCCCGGTAACTCCCGGTCAAGAAGCCGCACCTTTACCCCCCGGGGCCGTACCCCAGGGGGAAATTACCATCGTCGTCGATGAGACGACCAATGCCTTGATTATCCGGGCGTTCCAGCGGGATTATCGGGCCATCCTGGAAATCATCAAAAAACTTGACCTCTACCCCAAACAGGCCTTTATCGAAGTCATGCTGGCGGAGGTGACCCTGGACGACCTGACCAAGTACGGCCTGGAATTTTCCACGTTTACAGCAGGCGATTATTCAATCGGGATGGGAGGGACCCCCTTTCTGGGTATCCCGGGGACATTTGCCTCCGGCCTACGTTACACCTTAGCCGCCACGGGCAAACTGACTGCGGCCATTCATGCCTCGGCCGCGCAGAATCGCTTGAAGGTCATTTCTTCCCCCCATGTCTTAGCCTCCAACAATAAAGAAGCAAAGATTCAGATCGGCGAATCCCGGCCCATCCTGACCAATACCTATACGACCACCGCTACCGGGACCCCGGGGGTGGTCGAGGGAACCATTGAATACAAGGATGTAGGCATTATCCTGACCGTGACCCCCCGCATCAGCGACGGGGGTTTGGTTTCCCTGGATATTTCGATCGAGAACAGCTCAGTGGATTTCGCCCCCCTGGGAAACCTGCCTTCGGTTCCCTTTTTCAAGAAGAAAACGGCCAAGACAACCCTTTCCATCATGGAAGGGCAGACCATCGTGATCGGGGGGCTGATCGAGGAAACGAAAAGCGAGTCAACTACGGGCGTTCCGTATTTAAGCCGGATTCCCATCCTGGGAGCTCTCTTCGGTTATCAATCGTATCAGAAAATTAAAACCGAGACGCTGCTCCTGATGACACCCCATGTGATCGCGGACCTCGATCAATCGAATGCCATTACCAAGGAGTTCCGGGAAAAAGTGGGGGCGATTAAAAGAGAAGTAGAGATGCGGGGCAGAATGGAAAAGAAAGAGTAGGCTTACCCTTCCGCAGAACTGCCCAGCGCTTTCCTTCTCCTGGAGAATTGATAGGCGGTGGGTTTTCCGCGCCTCTCGCAGCCCTTGGCTCGTCTTACAAAATCATGGCTAAAAAAATCCTAATCATTGAAGATGAAAAGGATATTCAGGATCTTCTACAGCATTATTTGAAGCGCGAAGGATATGAAGTCCAGGGAGTCAAGGATGGCGATACCGGTTTGCGGAAACTTGCCCGGGAAAAGTTTGACTTGATTCTTCTGGACCTCATGCTTCCTCAAATGGACGGGCTGGAAATCTGCCGACGTTTGCGCTCCCAGCTTCCGACCGCGGAAATCCCGGTGATTATGATCACGGCGAAGGCGGAAGAAGCCGATCGCATCGTCGGGCTGGAAATGGGCGCGGACGATTATATCACCAAGCCCTTCAGCCCGCGGGAAGTGGTTGCGCGTGTCAAAGCCCTCCTCCGGCGTTTGGAAAAGCCCAAGGCCAAAGAGGTTCAGTACGAATATGGAGGAATTGCCCTGGATCTCTCCAAGCACGAGGTCTCCTATAAGGGAAAGACCCATTCCCTCACGGTCAAAGAATTCAAACTGCTGGAACATTTCCTGACCCACAAGGGCCGGGTTCTCTCCCGGGACATGCTTTTGAACGAGATCTGGGGATACGATTATTTCGGGACCACCCGCACCGTCGATGTCCATATAGCCCGGCTGAGGCATAAATTTCCAATCCTCAGTAAGTCTCTGGTCTCACTAAAGGGGCTGGGGTACAAGCTGCAAGAGGAGCCGACGAAGCCATGAAGGCGAATTCCAAGTTGCAGCGGAAGTTATCCTTCTTATTCCTTTTTCTTTTTCTGATCGGCCTCTGGTTAACCCGGATGGAGTTAAAAGAAGGGGGCGGAAATCTTCAGTGGATCATCCTTGTGTCCGTTTTCGCCCTTTGGGGGGTTTTTCATCTGGGACTCTACAGAATTTTAGCACGACCCCTGAACGAAATTACCGAGGTCGTGGGGAAATATGCCGAGGGGCTCTTTAACTGGAGGGTCCGGCTGGAAGGTCGAAAAGACGATTTGGCCGCACTCGGAAACCAGCTAAACCGGATGGCCGAAGTGACGGGGGAAAAGATCGAGACCCTTTCCAAGGCCCTGGCGGAGACCCAGGCTCTCCTGGCGGGAATGGAAGAAGGGGTACTGATTATCGACCTACATGGCCGGGTGCAAAAAGTAAACGGGGCCATGGAAGCCATTTTATCCCATGCCCACCCTCTGGATATTGGGAAACATTACCTGGAGGTTTTTCGCGATCCGGAACTGAATGACCTGATTCAGGAAACCCTGTCCACCAAACAAGGCCAGCGGCGAACCCTATCGCCGCTCAGCCAGCCCGGAAGATCCTTTCATATGCAGAGCTCTTTGATCCCAGATCCTGGAAGCGGAATCGGGGGCGTCATCGTGGTTTTCCACGATGTCACGGACCTGAAGCGTTTGGAGCGGGTACGCCAGGATTTCGTAGCGAACGTTTCCCACGAATTGCGAACTCCCCTGACGGCCATTCGCGGTTATGTGGAAGCCCTCCTGGAAGAAGACCGGGGCAGCGCTTCTCAGACAGATAAGTTCCTCCAGATCATTGAGCGGCATACCCAGCGAATGGAAAAGATCGTTTCCGATCTTCTCCTGCTTTCCGAAATGGAGTCTCCCGACCGCATGCTGAATCGGACCCCCCTTCATCTGGAGGCACTCCTGTCATCGGCCGTAGAAACCCTCCGTCCCCTGGCCGAATCAAAACACCAGACCCTTCAAATAGAAATCCCCGCGCAACTTCCATCCATCTCGGGCGACAACCAGAAGATCCACCAGGTGCTTGTAAATCTTCTCAGCAATGCCATCTCCTACACCCAGGAAGGAGGGCATATCGCGGTTGAGGTGCAACCGGCGGAAGGAGGAGTGAAGGTCTCGGTAACCGATAACGGTATCGGGATTCCCCCGGAATACCTCTCCCGTATTTTTGAACGGTTTTACCGGATCGACAAAAGCCGGTCGCGGGAGGAAGGGGGAACCGGCCTAGGCCTATCCATCGTCAAGCATATCGTCGAAGCTCATGGAGGATGGGTGAACGTGGAAAGCAAACCCGGACAGGGTTCCCGCTTCAGCTTCTTCCTTCCTGGAACGTAAGAATCTCGGTTCTCAAGCCGCAATTTTACGCCTTTTGGCTTACGACCCTATTCTTCCGAGTCAACCTTCGCTTCTGAAAAGTTTCGATCCTTCCGGGAGGCCTTTTCCATCATTGCCCAGCAACTTGATTGGGATTTTGGATAAATACTGTTGGATAAATACTTGATCAATTGCCCGTTTTGGGTAATG
>Ga0315285_10009320_pt1 | contig 10036 bp, 12 predicted proteins | sample YL17G09_36_MG_FD_203698 | JGI IMG/M metagenome (GOLD analysis project Ga0315285, IMG submission 203698) | Sediment microbial communities from Yellowstone Lake, YNP, Wyoming, USA - YL17G09_36 | ecosystem: Environmental > Aquatic > Freshwater > Lake > Sediment | place: USA: Wyoming | collected... | reverse complement strand
AACCGGGGATGCCCTGAAACCAGGTCTAATATACGGCATCTCGTCTCATTCCCTAAAATATCTAATAATCTTCGTAATCGCTCAAGCATTCGCGGCTCATTCAATCATATCACGCTTATTCTTCGTTCATTTAGTCACTTCAGCTAAATATTTGAAGTTCTGTTTATCGAACCTTTTACAGATATTAGCTACAAATTGTTATATTTAAAATTTTGCAGCTAAATTTGCCTTCTTATATTTTTTCAGAAACGGTCAGTTAATTATTAGAGTAGATGACCAACATTCTTTATTTCAATGAAAGTAGACCCCATCTTAACTAATTTTATGGGATAAGTCTGGATAATTTTCTGACAAAAATCGGATTGTTTATTAATTACATCTGGATCTTTTATATAATCGATATTCAATAAATCCTTCCCGCTACAGGACGGGAATATAAGATTATACTTCAACTTTTCTTTATCCACTTCAAAAATGGAAGACGCACCCTCCGAGATAGTCGAGACTATAATTTGACTGACTGGCATCTGTTTGAGATCTACTGGAATGTGATTAGCTTCGGGGCTGATCACTGCTTTCGGGTCACCATAGGATGTGAAAACGGAATCTACCTTCAAGGAATGATAAAGAACAGGGAACTTCTTTATATCAGTATAATTGGCAATTATTGTTTTTGGGAAGGGATTGCAAATTATTTGGTCATTTTGGAATTGTAGATAAACGGAATCATCGGATACGAAATGAAATCCCTCCTGAAGCAGTTTCAGGAGTAGGGTTGTTTTTCCGGTGCTATTCGCGCCACAAATCAGCAGCGCTTGATCATCCTTGGAGACACATGCCGCATGTACACGGAAGATTGCATGCTCCAGCAGAGCTTTAGCGAAAAGATGATCAATAACCCCAATGCAGATATTGAAATAATGCTTTGGATCTCGAATCAAGTTGGTTATTACATTTGTTTTCGTATTATAAATTCCTTTCACGAGTTCTCCGTGATAGATACCGTAATAAATTTCGTTTTTATAGAAGACCTGGCTATCCTTTTTCGTCCAAACGACTTTCGCATCACTGGGAAAGTGCAATTTATCAAATCGCGTTGATTCAAGCGGATAGTAATGCGCAAAACTATTTGCTTCTGTGTCGCAGAAAAAGGATTTAAAGTGGATTGTTAAATAATCCAAAATCACAGCCGAATTCGTTCTGACTGAAAGCCGATGGTCCATAAATTCAATAATTCTTCGAAATATTTCCAGGACCTCGTAAAATTTTTACCCGCATTCTCGGTTCATATAAAACGTAAATTGCTCTATTAACTATTTTCGAATTTAAACTTAAATTCATTGAAGACAAAACATAGAGTATTAGATTGTCACTTATCGAAATTGCACATGGTCAGGGATTCCATTTATGCTAGAAGATCCTTACGTAAAATTGCAGGAGTTTTTAGATAAATTTCCGCTCGGATTTCCAAAGACACCTTCCGGGATTGAAACAAGGATCCTAAGACGCCTTTTTACAGAGGAGGAAGCACGGATCGCAATCTTATTGAATCCAATCCCTGAAGAAGCCAGTCGTATTGCGAAACGAGGCGGATTGGGGAAAGAAGACCTGGAGCGAAAGTTAGAGATGATGTCTAAAAAGGGCCTCGTATTTCGAATTCATAGAGGGACCAAAAATCTGTACAATGCAGTGCCGTTTATGATAGGCTTGTATGAATATTCAGTCAAGAAGATTGATAAGGAACTTGCCCAGCTCTTTAAAGAGTACTACGAGACAGCGTACCTCAATGAAATGGGGGCAAGTAACGTGCCCGGATTCAAGGTCCTACCAATTGAGGAAACGGTGCAAGCTAATACCGTCCTCGTCCCATTTCAAAAATTGAAGGAAAGTATCAGAGAAGCGAGAAAGATTGCGGTAAGCGAATGTATTTGTCGAAAAGAATCTCGTCTGGCTGGTAAAGGGTGCCAATATCCCATTGAAACGTGTCTCAGTTTTGGGGCTGCTGCAGCGTATTATATTGAAAATGGCATGGGACGAGAAATAACGGCAGATGAGGCAATAAAGATTATTGAAGATGCCGATAAAGCGGGTTTAGTTCATGCAGGCGTGAATGTGAAGCATTTGTCCAATATTTGCAACTGTTGCCCCTGCTGCTGTGCTTCCTTGAAGGGAATTACCAAAATGGGTCATGATAAACATAAGTATCTGAACGCGTTATTTGAATCCACTATCGATACGATAAAATGTACTGGGTGTGGAACATGTTCCGATCGCTGTCCCGTTGAAGCGATACATGTCGAAAATGTGGCAAACATAGACAGGGAAAAATGCCTGGGATGCGGATTGTGCGCGGGTGTCTGCCCGGAGAACGCCATTGTATTGCAGATGCGAGCAGACCTAGAGGAGCCCTTTGATCATGTACTTGATTTGGGGATGGCAATTTTAAAAGGAAAGAGAGCAGATTAAAATGAACTAGAGAGAGTGATTTCTACTGGACATCCTGCTACCGCTCAAGTCAAAATTCATCCCATTCATCTTTAACGGGAGCAAAAAGTGAGAATTCAGGAAGTCTTTTTAATAAAGTTTTTTCACAGCAAGGAAATGTTCCTCTATGGTTTCATATGCCTTCTGCATTCTTGAATCAGATCCTCGAGCTGTTTTTGCTTTTCTTTAAATTTTTGCAAAAATTGATATTCTCCAGCCCAAGTCATTATCTCTTCTTCATCCCCCAACTCCCCTTTAGTATATTTTTCTATAAATTGATCAGTTTGCATCGCATATTTCTTTTCAAATGCTTCCAATTTCGCTTGTGTTTTCTGAATTTCCCATCCAAGTAGTTTTTTTTCCCGTTGAAGAGCAGAAGCTATGATTGATAATTCTTGTTGATTTTTCACTTCAAATGCAATTTCAGTCATTTATTTCTCAACCGGATGGTTTCAAATAATTCTTATTTGGTAGGACAATTAATATTTGATATCGTCATAGATAATAATTTTATGATTTCTTAATAAATTTATGATTTTGATGATTATACAAAAAGTTCCTTTTAAAAGGAATAAAAATTCCTCTCTCGAAAGTACATTAATTAAATGTAAAATTAAATTGAAGAATATAGAATGAGTCCAATGGTAAGATACGAGCTTAAAGATTTTAAGACGATAATCAATAAAATGAAGTATATAGATAGCTGGTGGTATATACGATATACCATTAATCCCTATCAAAATTGTGAGCATAAATGTATATACTGTGATGCACGCTCGGATCGCTATCATTTAGCGGAAGACTTCGATCAGACCATTATCGTGAAGAACAATGTGAAAGACCAACTTGATCGACGGCTGGCAAAAGCGAGAACGTTTATGCCGGATATTTGTGCGTTGGGGGGTGTAAATGATTGTTACATGCCAGCAGAGAGAGAATTCAGGAACACCCGCCAGATAATGGAAGTATTGCTGAAATATAAGTATCCAGTTTCGATTTCAACGAAATCAGCCTTAGTATTACGGGATTTAGATTTGTTCCAGAAGATTTCTGAGGAGACTTGGTGCGCAATCGCGTTCACGATAACGAGTGTGGATGAGGAAGTCAGCTCCTTTTTAGAGCCGTACGCTGCCTCTTCTGAGGAACGCTTTTTGGCATTAGAGCGAATAAAGCAAGAGTGCCCTGGAATTCAGACGGCGATCAATTTTATGCCGATTGTCCCGTTTCTAGAGGATACGGATGAGAACCTGGAGGCAGTCGTTCGGAGGGCTCATGAAATGAAGGTCGATAATATCACATTTGCAGGGATGACGCTGCGGGACCAGCAGGCATCTTACTTTTATCGGAAATTAGGAGAGAAGTATCCTGATCTCGTAGAAAAATTTCGGACATTATACCAAGGAAATTACGTGCCCAAAGATAAGGAATATACAGCAACTATTTCCAAAAAAGTAGTGCAATTATGCAGTAAGTATTCGGTCAATTATCGAATAAAAAGGCGCTGGATTCCATCAGATTACCGGCGTGTTAATTATTTGGTGGCGCAGGAGTTGGCGGACCGCGCATATGAACTGCAACTCCAAGGGAAGTTTCATAGTCAATATCTTTGGGCGGCTAACCATATCAACAACCTCCCTCAATCGATCACGATCCTCGCCCAGAATAATCAGTTGGAGACGATTCAGAACGTGAAAGAGAAGGTGAAGCAGGAGATAGAGTATTTAATTAAGAAGTATGATAGGGTGAAACCACTAGAGCGATATTTTCAGTGAATTGAATGTATGAATATACTTTTTATTTCGTTTTTCAAAATATTTTTTCGTAGACTTTTTTTATATTGAATAGAAAATGAGATACTTAGAGTTAATAAAATTGTGAATAGTAAATTGAATCCAGGTATTTCCTCATCGGTCCTATATCGGCAGGTATTATTTTCGATCTCATTATTTAGACAGTTAATTTCATAAATACATTGCAAATTGCTATAGAATGTATTCCAAGTTACAAGATTAAAACTCGAGTTTAATAAATATAAACCATAATCGCTATTTTCATTAGCAGTATTGAATAAAATGGTATTATTATAGGAATTTTCGACCTTTATTCCATTAATAAAATAATCTTCAATTCTAATGGATTAGCTACTGATCCATTACCAGGAAAACCATACTCTGTAAAATTCCCATTTCCATTGATATGAATAGGAGAATCTGCTCTTATTACTATCTCAGATGAATTATTTACAAATGTAGATTCCTTCTCTTGAAACTTGCTGAGAAATGATATTGAAAATAATAACACGATAAAAATTATCGAGATAATTGAATTTATTTTTCTCAATTCCTTTCCCTACTAAAAATCCTCTTAAAATCTCTGAGTTAATTTGATCTTATGAATTTGGATATAAAAACCTTTTAAAAATCGATGGAGAAATCAGTTAGAAGCGGAAAATTAAAGGAGGAGATCGAGCGCTTAGTAAAAAAAATATGCGCGGGAAAAGACCTTGGAGAGTTTTTCCAAGAGTAAAAAATGACTAGATTAGTGAATAATAAAGAAATATGGTAAATCAACAAAAGGGGAATAATATTTTCAATGAATGGTGAGGTCCGAGACAACCATGGTAACAAAGGTACTGAAATTCTATAGCCAGTAAATATTTATAATTCGATTCCTTTATAATAGTGAATGAAAGGGATAGAGAAATTTGACGTCAATTTCAGTTGAAAAAGAATTTTTGATGGATTTAATTGATTCAAAATTGAAAGTTCTACAAGATGAGATACAAGCAATTCTGACGAAATGGAAATATACTTCCATAGAAAAGTTTCTTTCAGATGCACGAGATGGGACCTTAGAAGAGGCTGAAGATGATGCGGTATGTATGCGTAATCTTACAGATAAGAGGGAAGATTTATTTCAGTTAAAATACAAATGGACTAGTCAGTCATGAAGGCGAATGAAAAACTCCAAATCGCAAAAGGAATATTGGAAAAGCGACTTGTATTAATAATTATATAATATAATAATTACAACGAATATAGTTACTCAATAATCTGTTCCCAGTTGAAATTAGATCGTATTCGATTTGATAACTATGATACGGGCTGAGATATACCGTCGAAACCAAATCACTATCATCCTCGAAAGGAAGAAAGTGGAAAAAGTAGTCCGATGATTGGAAATCCACAGAAAGACATGCTAATATTAACTGAATTTATTCAATTGGGTAAATTTTAGAAATCAGGGCCAGATGTGAATTTTTTTAAATAACTCTATAATAGTATCCGGGTATTGGTAATTGGGGAGTTCTGAGAAGGGGCACCATTTGGAAGCAGCGGCGTCATCGGCGGCACAGGCAGTGCCTTCGAATTGGTGCGTGACGTAATCCACGATGATGAAATGGTACTTCAGGCGTCTAGCGTCGTCGTAGATGATTTTATTAACGATATCAGCCACGTATTCCAACGCGAGTACTTTTAACCCGGTCTCTTCTTCGACTTCACGCGTGGCAGCCACATCGGTTCGTTCCCCATACCCCACCATCCCCCCTGGGATGCTCCAGAATCCCTGGTCGGGAGGATGGGCACGCTGGATTATGAGGATCGTGTTGTTCTTGAGGAGGCACGTCCCCACGCCGATGAGCGGATATTTCGGATAGGCTCGTGGATCTCCCATTTTTATCATCAATATATTTATAACTTATTCTAATCTAATTACGCATCCACTTAATATTAGCATATTCCCAGGATATTCTCTACTTTTTTAGGGTTTAGAAAAAGTCGGAAACTCATGGAACACGCGTTGCAAGTAAGGATGTACGATCCAAGGGTGGGTGCCGAGAGAATTGAGGCACTGCTGTGTTCCTTTACCGCGCCAAGCGATGCATGTCCTTTTTATGATAAACAGATTCGATCCACTTGTGCATTAGATCCTGCCTCGAGACGAGCTTGGGATTGCCAAGGAATCTGTTTTAATAACGGATTTTGTTGCAATCATATCATTGCGAAATCCAACGAAATTGAGGAATTAGTCAAGGTTTTGCGATCCTTTGTAATTAAGAAGAAAGGTTATTAGAACCAGGCTGATTTTATTTGGATTGCCTTTTTCCCCTCAAAACTGATTGTTTTGAAATCGATAATCTTATTATTCTGCAAAGGAAATCATACTACCATGCGAAAATTAATCATTACAGTGGCGCCCACGGGCTCATTAACGACAAGGGAGCAGTTACCCTGGATTCCAGTGACACCGAAGGAAATTGCCGATAGTGCTTTAGAAGCATACAAGGTAGGGGCTGCGGTGGTGCACATCCACGTGCGGGATCCGCAGACAGGGAAAGCAGTTCAGAATCAGGACCTTTACAAAGAAACGATGGAGTATATCCAAGCGGAAAGTGACATGATCATCTGCACAACCACAGGGGGTGGCGCGACTTCGGGGGTGGGCCCAATGGGACGGATCGTTTCGCTCGATTTAAAGCCGGATCTGGCGTCCTTGAATTGTGGTTCTATGAATTTTGGAAAGGCAATCTTTCAGAACCCGCCCGATTTGATAGAAACCTTTGCAAAGAAAATGAAAGAGTTGGGCGTCATGCCTGAGTTAGAAGTTTATGAGATCGGGCACATTGCTAATGCACAGCAGATAAGTGATTTAATAGGTCCTCCCTTTCGTTTTAATTTTGTAATGGGGGTCAATGGTGGAATCCCCGCCACCATCGAGAATTTATTGCTCATGCGCGATACCGTCGGAAAACTCTTCGGGCGCGAATCTTCATGGATGGCAACGGCAATTGGTAAAGATGAAACGCCCATCTGTGCCCACGCCATTCTGTTAGGTGGCGACGTCCGAGTCGGGTTCGAGGATAATATTTTTTATGCAAAAAGAGTCAAAGCAAACAGCAATGCGCAATTAGTGGAACGCATGGTGCGGATTGCCAATGAGGTAGGGCGGGAGGTTGCGACCGCTGAAGAGGCGCGGGAAATTCTGCATCTCAGAAAAAGGAGTTAATAGATAATAAAAAGGATTAGCCCTTTCATTATCCAAATAACCATTCTATTATCTATTTTTTTTGCCTTATAATATTTCAACAGTAAGTACATGGTGCTCTAAAATAACACTGGAAGCGACGACCGGTGCCGTGGTATGATACGCCATAATAGTCACGTTATGAAACCCTGGAGTTAAATCGGTCTTGTAGTAACGAGTGACATGGGAAAGAGTGGTGCTAACAGTAGTTTGAAGATAAAATATAAGGTAACTAGTTTGCACGAATTGCCCGTCGACAACAATTCTAAAGTAAATTATAAGATTTGCAGGAGGAGTCGTAGACAACTCGAAGCTACATTCACAAACGTACGAGTAAAGCACTGAATTTCCAGTTTCTGTGGTATAGGAAATCGTCAGGTTTGGGATGGTATACCAAGAACCAGGGAGAGCAACAAGATCGTTTCTCTGGGAAACATAGTATTGATGTGTAGAAGTATGCCCTTGTGTTGGAAAAATATAAGGCAATGCGAGATAACCTATAAACATACCCGCAACTAATGCAATTAGAATGCCAGCGGCAGCAGTTTTTCCCAATTTATTTTAAACCTCGTTTATTTATTGACTTCAAGGTAATTTTCCGTGGAAGTATATAATAAAATTATCGAAGAACAAATGAATCTTCGAAATTTGTACGTTTTAGTAGGGAAAGGATTGTGAAAATTTTTTAAGAGCAAGGCGTCTATTCTCTTTTTTAAGTGAGAAATTGAAATCTTACATATCAAGAAAAAGTAGCGCCAGATGATGAAGATGGAAAGGAGAAATAAAGTTCTATTTATTGTTTTACTTATCTTTTCGATTCTCATTCTACTCTCCCAGAATTTTTGGACGCAAGGCGAGTATGTATCGGAATTCTTGGATTGGATGGAATATCAATCCATATCGGGTTGGGTATATGTCAGTTGGCAGGATTCCTTCTTTAGCTTCCTATCACCCCTAACCTATTTGCCAACTATGGCAGGCGGCGTCGGCATCCTTGGCGCCTTTGCCCTCCTAGGAAGCATTGGAGCCTCAAAACTTCTCAATCTTTTTGCATGTATTCTGGCAATTCTCGCCTATGGAATATTCATTCTATTGCATGCCCTTTTTGGGTTAATCATGGGTGCCGCCGTGCTGATCCCCAATTTGCCGGGTGCCTATTTCTGTTTGGTTCCGGGTATTTTATTATTGATTTGCTCCTATTTACTTAAATCCTCAAAGGCAGGTTTAGGGCACGTTATGGAAAACAAACAATATTACGCGATCGGGGGAGAGGCACCAAAGCCAATGCCTACATCGGCAAAAGCGCCGACCATCAAATGTCCTAAGTGTGGAGCTCTAATCCAAGGAGATCAGTTATTCTGCGAAGAATGCGGGCAATATCTCTAAAAAAACTATTTTACAGTAATCTTATCTTTAACTAATAAATAAGCAATTATGCCAAATGCGTGTTTAACATTCTCTCCAGTTTTTGCTGAAGTTTCTAAGTAAGGTAGCCCGAGTTCATCCGCCACCTTTTTGCCTTCCTCGAAACTCACTTTCCGTTGGTCGGTCAGATCCGCCTTGTTTCCGACCATTAAGGATTTGATATCATGCGTATCTGCTGCGTGAAGTTCATTTTGCCAGTTCTTGAGATTATTCAACGTATCAGGTCTCGTGACGTCGTAAACGAATAAAGCCGCTTGGCACCCTGCTAGGTACATCTTGCGAACCTTTTGGAAAAACTGCTGTCCTGCTAAATCCCAAAGCGCGAATCCAACTGTAACGTTCTCCATTATTTTATAATCAACCCGCATGATACTAGTTCCGATGGTACTTTTGTAATCATTTTCGAAAGAATCCGAAACAAATCTATTTAACAGGCTCGTCTTACCCACTCCACCGTCGCCCAGAATGACCACTTTGAAGGAAAATTTCATAGGTTCAGTGGCCATTTTTGGCATGGAAATATCGATTTCTTTACGTTTATCGAGGATTTGTGCAATTTTCTCGGCGACAATATAACTATAAGGGAGAATTATTTCGGTATTGGCTAACACGGAAGCAATTGTGGTTAATATAGAAGTGGGGCCAGCATTTACAAAAATCATTTTCCCGGTTTCGTGTTCAAAGGTGGTAGTTCCGAAGCGCCCGCCCAATTTGAATTCCATTATAATACGATCATAGAGCTTTTCAATTGCCGCAGTTACGCCGCCAATGGAAAGTTCATTCATATCACCGGCAACTTGGGAGGCGATAATAAGACCATCCTTATCTACAATCGCTGCTGCCTTCACCGCCGTTGCCGCAATGTAGTTTTTAAGCAGTGTATTCAGCATTCCACTAATTGACACGATTTTAACACCCTTCAAGTATCATATAATAATAGTATAACTTCATTTATAATTCGTCTGTTTTAACCTTTATTTTTTAGCTCATATGCAGTTATTTGTTTTAAGTGCCAGCCGGATTTTGAAAGCAACTAATATATGGAAATTCCGATCGGGCTTCCAGCGAAGCATAGAATTTATGCGAGTTTACCTCGGGCTCG
>Ga0315285_10009319_pt1 | contig 10038 bp, 7 predicted proteins | sample YL17G09_36_MG_FD_203698 | JGI IMG/M metagenome (GOLD analysis project Ga0315285, IMG submission 203698) | Sediment microbial communities from Yellowstone Lake, YNP, Wyoming, USA - YL17G09_36 | ecosystem: Environmental > Aquatic > Freshwater > Lake > Sediment | place: USA: Wyoming | collected... | reverse complement strand
GCCGGCAACGTCCACGGCATTGGCGGGCCGATCTTTGTCCTGCTGACGATCTGCTTCTGGGCCTACATGTCCGGGGAGGCGTACCACACGGCCAAGAAGCGGCTGGCGGGTGAACTGGTCGATGAATCGGCCGGATTGACGGGACCCGGCTCCCGGCTGCGGGGAGCGGCCGGTGCCGTCATACTGATTGTACTCGGCGTCGTCTTCCTGCTCGACACGCTGAGCATCGTTCGACTGAACGACACCGTCCGCTACTGGCCGGTGATCCTGATTGTGGCTGGCGGTTTGATGCTGTATCAGAAGTTCATGCCAGGCGCTAAGAACCGCAGCCATAGCGAGGCGTAAAGGTTCCAGAAGGTGGTGGTCCCAAGCATCACACCAAACAGAACGGGCAGCCGACGACTTTCCGGACCACCGCTTGCTGCTAGTGAGGTAAGATTCCTGCGATCCACCAGTCGGGCAGCCCACATTCAAGGAGGGTGAGGTATGGCTTTCTGTTCGCGCTGTGGCGCCAGTATCGACCCGTCGGCGAACTTCTGCCCGTCGTGCCGTACACCGGTCGGCGCGCCCCCCGTATCGGCACCCGTGGCACAACCGGAAGGCGGATCTGTGCCGCCCGCCAGGCAGGGCAGCGGCGCCCTCAAGGTAGTGCTCATCATCCTTGCCGTTGTTGTCGCACTGGGTGTGTTGGCAACGGCGAGCGCGATTGTCATCGGGTACAGATTTGCCCGCAGTACGCGTGTCATGAAACACGGCCAAAGGGCGATCATCGAGACCCCCATGGGCACCATTGAAGCGAACGCGGGCGGATCGGAAGGCGCCGACAAGGCGTGCGCCAGCTACTACCCGAAGGCGCGGGGCGCCAGACACGAAGGCAGCGTCAAGTTTGGCGGCCTAAGCGCCGCTGTCTGCGAGTCTGATGACCCACCGGAGAAGGTCGCCGACTATTTCCGCTCAAGAATCTCGGAGGCGAATTTGGTGGTGAGTGATCGTGGGAAGCACGTCATCTCCGGTCGCGCCGACGGCTCGCGCATCACCGTGGTCATCGAAGAGAGGGCCAGCGGCTCAAAGATCACGGTTACCCGCTTCGGCCGGTGAGCGGGTACGGAGCCAGTGGACGGTGGCGGGCACCACCGTGACGGCGGGGCCGACGACGGCGGATGGCCACGCCACTGGGTGGCCTGGCAACCAGCAGCACGCCCTCCCCGCAGCGTTGTCCGCCTGGCGGTCGTTCCGCTGTCTGGTTGCTAATTCGAGGAGCGTCTGGCTCTGCCACCCAAGGAAGTCGGTGGCGTTAACCAAGCCCGAACACCGCGCGGACAGCCGGAGAATAGCCGCTGCAGTGCGTGCCGGCGTTCCTCGGGCAGCCCTCGGAGAATTCTCCGACCATTACGTGCTGAGAAAGCAAGTGCGGCCAACTGCTTGTGAACATTGCGGAAAATGGACCCCCACGTGTCAACCAGACGACGCGCGATACCGTTAACCAATGGGTCGAGGAATTTCGAGCAAAAAAGGAACGGCTCCCCAAGCGTGACGCATATACGAACCGCAAAACAGAGAAAGTTTTCTGACGACTACAGCCGTAGTTACCGAATTCTCATTCTCTGGTTAACAGCATGCATTCATAATGCAGTTTCTGAGGACGAACTACTGCCGGATTGCCTGCGCGGTCTGTCTTGGCGGAAAGGCCGCCGCCCAAGTAGGCCACAAGTCCACGAAGAAGCGTCCGGCATCGGAGGGCCTGTGATCCGGACGGGCGCCCGCCTGCGAGCGCCCCTAACCTTATCTTTCCAGCTAGAATGCGTACCGAAACGCCAACTCCACGCTACGGGGCAGATTCCTTTGGGTATGCGGACACAGGTCGCGGACAGGTAGCAACCAAAACAAACATGAGAAGCGACACGCGTATTGGGCGCTCTCTGCGTCTCCGCGGTTCAACCGGCTATGCTTCGTCGTCGCCACCTTTCCTCTGCTGAAGCGGCACGGCGTCTTGCTTCACCCAGGCACGCACCTCGGACAACATCCTCTTCAGCCGCTGCTGCTGGTCGGGCCGGCGGTAGATGTTGCTAGTCTCTCCCGGATCGGTCTTGGTATCGTACAACTCGGGAGGAATGTCGGGGCCGTTATCGACGACTTTGTATCGGCCGTCGAACTGCATCATCGTCGGGTCATACCCGCCGCGGCGGCTCTTGCCGACGTTCGGGAACTCGCTCCTGGCTACCTCGCGGTGTTTCTCCGTCTTTCCTGTGGCAAGTGCCACCAACGACCTGCCTTGTACCGAACGGGGCGTCTCAAACCCCAGAAACTCCATGATTGTGGGGAAGACGTCCACGTGCTCGACCAGCGCGCGCGTCTGCCTGCCCGCAGGAATGACGCCGGGCAGCCGTAGGAACAAAGGCACCCGTACTGCCGGATCGAAGAAAACCATCTTCGTCCAGAGTTTGAGCTGGTGCAGCATCTCGCCGTGGTCGGCGGTAAAAATGACCAGAGTTGTCTCCGTGAGTCCCAGGTCGTGCACGGTCTCCAGCACTTCCTTGAATAACAAGTCGCAGAAAGCGATATTGCCGTAATAGCCTTGCATGCCGTCGCGCACCTGCTCGTCGGTCAGGTGATCCATGCCGCGGCGCTTCATGCCTTCCCAGTAGCGCGGATTCGTGTCGGCGAGGTTGTTTGGGGGAGCCGGCGGAATGATCAGCTTCGCGCGGTCGATCATGTCCCAGCAGCGCTTCGGCGGCTGGAACGGTGGATGCGGTTTCTTGAACGAGCATTGCAGGAGCCACGGCCGGTCGCGGTTCTCCTTCATGAACGCGATGCTGTTCTCCTTTGCGTGCCATTCCATCGTCTGATCCTCGGGATACGGATCAGGCGCGCCAATGGGAGTGCGGCCATCGGTAGAAAGGCCGGTTTCAAGCAGCACGGCTCCCTCGGGCGGCTTGCCTCTCTGCCTTTCCCTGCCTTCGTCATAGAAATCCCAATCCAGGTCGGCGCGTCCGGGTGTGTGCAGCTTGCCGAAGCAGGCGGTCTTGTAGCCCTTCGAGCGCAATACCTGCGCAAACGAAAGCTGCTCGCGGTTGGCGCGATACCCGTTGCTCACAACGCCCGTTGAGTGGCTGTAGCGTCCGGTCAGGATCGAGTTGCGGGCGGGCACGCAGACCGGCGTCGAGCAATAGGTCTGCCGGAGAGCCACTCCCGAGGCGGCCAGCGAGTCGAGCACCGGCGTGATCGCATTCCGGTCACCATACTGCCGAAAGGCGTCAGGACGGTATTGGTCGCACATCAGGAAAAGAACGCTCAGCGGCCGTTTCTTTGTCTGGCCAAAAAGGAACGAAGGCAGGGCGGCGGCGGCAGCACTCGCTGCGACGCCGGAAATAAGTTTCCTTCGGGAAACGGGATTGACGCTTTGCTTGCGCGCTGCATTCATCGAATCGACTCCTGTGTCCGAAACGTATATTGTAATCGGATCCCAGGAAGAACGCGGGCTCCATGTGATCGGCCAGCGATATCCGGAAGTCTTCAGCATGGCACACCAGCCTGGCAGCCCGTGGCAGAAGTAGCTGTTTTCACGCAGCGACCTGAGCGGCCATGAAGCGGGGCAACTGGAACCCCGTGGGCCGCGAAGGGCCGGAATGGCTGTCTGTAGCCAAAACCTCACGGCGGTTTGGAATCAGCGACTTGCAGTCCGGAGCCTTTGGCCTGCCGAGGCGGCGTTACGGCATGTTACAACCATGCGTTCATGATCGAATTCATGCTCGCTCTCTTGGTCGCAGTCCGAGTCTTCTTCCGCAGTCGGGGCGACGCCGCCCTTGAGATCCTTGCCCTGCGGCAACAGGTTGCCGTGCTCAAACGGAAACGTCCTCGCCCCAATTTGAGTGCCGCCGACCGGCTGTTCGGGATGACTGTCCCTATCGCAAATGCCGTCAGCGGCCACATGAGATGGGCGGTTGCCGATTGAATGCCTGGGTGCTTGTTAGTGTCTGGCAGGCCGGGAGGCAGTGATCCGCGGTTCGCACGTCCTCTTCGCGATGTTGGCCGCCAGGAAGGAACTCCCGAGACACACTCCTGCCTGCGAAGGGACCGCATCCACGGCTGTCATCCTCAGGCGGCCCGGCGTTCGTAACGATGGTGCAGACCGCCGACTTCTGGGAAAGCGACAATGTTCCCGAGTTCCGGCGGCTTGCGCCGGTCGCAGTTCTGGCGCACCCTTGCCCAGTGACAAATGCGTTCTCGACCGATGATCGTAGTCGGAGGTTGTGGAAAATGCGCAGACCCCACGTTCTCAGAAAGTTCGGGATTTACGGGGGGCACAAGCAGGATGCCACCAGCCAGGCGGACCGCGTGACCAAGAGCGTCCCGGAGAAGGCGTGGCGCACGGGCGACGCCGCTCTTCTAACTGCCGGCGAATAGCGCCGCGACGTCCTTCACCAAGCCGAAACGCAACTGACCAATGTCGTCTTTCTGCTTCCTGACCGCCGGGTCTTTCCACTGGCACCAATAGAGGAATCCTAACCCGTGAGAGAAGTCTGCCACCGCACTCACTTCGAGGATATGCGGTTTGGCCCAGGCGCCGGAACCAGGGTCGTAAACAAAGACCATCGTCATCCGCTCGGGTTTGACGAAGAGGACGCAAGCCACCCTTCCTTCATCGAGGGCCATCACCTGGGGCGCGTGCGTGCCTGCGACGCCGCTGGTGAACAGAACCGTGTGTCGCTCCCACTCGCTGATGTCGTCCGGGCGCTTGCTGCGCGCAACCCATGTCGCGTAACGTTCGTCCACTCCCGCGTGCGCGCGTCCCGCTACCCAGATATAGCCCTTGGTATCCCTGGTCAATGAACCATAATGCGGCCCTTCCGCGCCGATGTGTGAGCCGCCGGGGAGCGCCTCACCTTCCTTGCGGCCAACCAGTCGGTCGCCAGCGATGTCGAAGGGGAAGACTTCGTAGGGTGCGTGAAAGGCTGGCCCGTCGGACTTGACGTTGTCGCGGTGGGCCCAGAGCTTCCCGTTTATGAACTCCGGAAGGCCCGCCTTTCGCCGCCAGTAGGTGCGGCGGAATCCGAGCTCGTAAATCCGGTTCCCCACCAGCAGTGTGTCCGCGGAAGAAGAGTGGCCGTTACCCACCACGGCGGGGCGGAGTTTGCTGAAGGCTAATCCGTCGCGGGAATGGCGCCACCCGATCATCTCCCGTTCGAACCCGGCGTCGCCCAGCTTCTCGTGCCAGCCTCCTCCCGTTCCATGGAAAACGAACCATGAACTGGTGGGCGCGTGATACACGACCTTGCGGTTGTGGGGCCGGGTGGAAATGTGGTTCCCCCGACAGCAGGCGTCATCGACCAACGTGTCAACCACGCCGGGATTCTCACCAGAGCAAGCAAAGGCCACCCACAAGAGAAGTCCCGTTTTCATGATTCGCATCGGTATCACCATGGCTCAGACCACGAGCACGAGCTTGTCTCCCTCCGTCAGGTTCAGATCCGCGGAGAAGGTAACCACGATTTCCTTGTCACTGCGCCGGACCTGATGGGGCAATTGGGCTTTGCCGACCGTGGCCGAGGACTGGCCGGCGCCTGTCCCCGCCTTGCCGAGTGCCACGGTGCGGCAAACCAGGTTGCCCGCCGTCAACGCCAGGGTGAAGTGCAGCCGGTTTTCCCGAACTAGGTGCGAGAAAACGCCCCAGCCGGCGCCGGCGGACCAGAAAGATGTGAAGTTCTCGGGGCGGATGCGAGGCTTGGCCAGCAGGCGCTTGCCCGGCCGGTCGTAAATAAAACCGCTCATGGCCAGCAATGGACCCCACGCCGACATGGCGCGCGCGTAGTGATGGCCGCACTCCGGCTCGTTCCAGGGGTTTCGCCTCTCGCCGTCGTGCCGCCGCCGGACGCCCTCGATAACGCGCAGTGCCTCCGGCACCAGTCCCTGGTAGATCATCTGGGCAGCAGTCGCGTACTCAAGTCCGGTCCAGGCCTCGGCATGGTAAGGGAACGGGATCTTGGGCCGCCTCCCCCGCCCGTAGTCGCAAATCATCAGTGCTGCCTCGTCGTTGAGCGCGTAAATCCGCTGCACTGATTCATAGCGGCGAAGGCTCGGCTTATAGTTGTACTTCATGATGGACTGGAGAGCTTTCCGCATCTTGGCGGCGTCGAGGAGGTCGCCGAGTCCGGCTACATCCGCCAGGAACTGTCCCACGAGCTGATCGACAAGGCAGCCGTCACCGACTTGAAAATCAGGATTCTCGGTATCCGCGCCACCCATGCCGACGGTCAGCCCTTTGGCGATCTTGTCCTTGGGCATTCCCTGGATCTTCTGGATGTAGTACTCGCCGTTGAAGAGGTGCTCGTCGATCCACTTGCGTCCGTTTGTAAACAGCCGGCGGCAGGTTTCGGCGAATGCGGGGTCGCCCACAGCGAGAGCCATTTCTTCGGCGGCGCGCAGGCCGCCAAGATACCAGACGCCGCAGAGCGGGTTGGGGCCGAAGAACTCGACATCGTAGGTGTTGTGCTGTACACCCTCCATGACGCCGTCGCGGTCGGCGTCCCAGCCGCCCGGAACCCAGCAGAATTCGATGGCGCGCTTGGCGGCCGGCCAGTGCTTGCGCAGCCACTCCGCGTCACCCGAAAGGCGCCAGTCGAGGTACAGCTTCATGATGGCGCCCATCTGACCATCGGCAGCGGCGAATCCCCAGCGCTGTTTGTGGGGTGGAAGCAACTGGCGGAAGTCCATCAGCCCTTGTTCGTCCGTGCAGAAACCGAAGGCGGCATCCCGAAGCGAGCGGGACAGGCTCGGAAAAAGATGCGGCGTGGCCACCTCGTAGTTCCAAACGTGCGTGCAGTTGCCGAAGCAGCACCCGGCCTGGTCTCTGGAACCCTCGAAGGCGTGGAATTCCCCATCCGCGGTGCGGAAGCAGGTCGGCGTGGCAAATGTGGAAAGGTTGGCGGTTGCGGCGTCCCGCACCGCGCCGGGCACGGTGGTCTGGCGGAGGGCCGCGACAAATTCGCGGGTGCGCTTCTCCAACCGGGGCAGGTTCGCGGCGGCGTACTCAGCGGCTTGCCAGGCGTCCGCGAAGCGCTTCGAGTACCAGTTGCCAATAACGGTCTTTTCCTCTCCCTTGACGGCCGTCCAACCGCAACGCGCGGGAGTGCGATTGGGGAAGTGCCAGCTCAGCAGGAAGGTGTAGTCGGCGGCGGCGCGCGGAACGATTTCGCGCGTGAGGCACAGCGAGCCAACGGAATCACGCACCGCGTCTTCCGGACCCAGTTCGCCGTCGCTCGAGAAGTCGTCCCAGAACAGCAGCGGACCGATACGCCAGCGTGTGCCGCCGCGCCAACCGCGCAGCCAACTCACCTTGCCGCCGCCGGGCTCGACCACGCAAAGCGCAAAGGACCCCATCAGCGGATCGTCGCCCGCCAGGAAGGGGTTGCGCATGAACAGGCCTTCGAGCCCGCGGCCTTGGCGATGCTCGTTGGATCGCCCTTCCGCGCCAACTGGGTTGTCGATGGAGAAGGCAATAGCCACTGCGGCCTTCACCGGACCGGGGTTGCTGACCCGATAGCGCAGAACTGCCACCGGGAGGCCGGAGTCGTCGGCTTCCAACGGGATGAATGGAGTGAAAGCCTCGAGCGCCACTTCCACGGGAAGAAAGGAATCCTTGAAGGTCACCTTCGCCAGGGGATATTCTCCGGTAAAAGCGGCTGACTCGAGACGCGGGAGCCCAGGGACATTTACGACGCCCAGGCCGGAATCGCCCTGGTAGGGAGGCGCCAGTGCAGCTTCGAGCACCGACGCAACGGACTTGCTCGCGCCGGCCCGCGCCCAGATTGAAGCAAATGCGTAGCGCGGCGTCTTTCCCTTGTCCGGGCGGTTGAAGATTTCCCAGTCGCGAAGCTGGCCACGCCCGCCGAGGCTGAGGGAGCCCGCTCCCACACCTCCCAGCGGAAATGCGATCATCGCCAGTTGCCTGCCGGAGAACGTGCGCGGGTAATCAATGGAAGGAGCGGGGTCCACTTTGCCGCGAGATGCCTGCTGCCGCTGCTGCGCAGCCGACTCAAAGGACGCCCCGCCGCCCGCCAGGGCTACCGTCTTCAAGAACCCGCGTCTTCCAGTGCCTTTGGTTGGTTTCAAAGCAACATGCCTCCAGAAGCTAACTATACAGAATCGCCAGATTCCGAGTTAGGGAGATCGTCGGTTCTTTCTGGCACTTGACCAAAGCAGCGCCCGAAAGAGCGGATACACCGCATCACTTTCCCGGACAACGGGCAAAGACCATAAGTATCTGTTTAGCGTGATGGAAGCTTTTGGTTGACTGTCCTTGCTTGCTGGCTGCGGACGAATATGCTGGAACGTGCCGCAGGAAGCCGACGCCGAAAAGATCGCCCGCCTCGAACGCGAAATTGAGCAGTTGAAACAAGAAAACGAGCGGCTGCGGCGCGCGCTGGAGGAGGCATTGCGGGCCGCGAAACGGCAGGCCGCGCCGTTCTCCCGCCGCCGCCGATTTGAGCAGGTTTTGCACCAAACTTGCCTGGCTCACTTGTTGCGGCGTTGCCGCGAGATGATCGAAGTGTGTGGGCCGGCGGCGGCGCGGTTCCCGGAGACGGTGAAGAGCATCCTGCAAGAAGCTCTCGAACTGCGGGACCGCCGCGATGAAGGCACGATCGGCGAACACGATTTGGCGCTGGCGTGCGGACGGCTGGAGGCGCGCTTGGACCGGGCGTTGGACAGTTCCTACCGCTCGGCAGCCAATGCGCGATTGGCCAGACATCTGCAGAACGAGCGCGATGCGGTCTTCACCTTCTTGCACTGTGCGGGACTCGATGCCACGAACTGGCGGGCCGAGCAGGCCATCCGCCCGGCGGTGGTGGCGCGCAAGGTATGGGGCGGCAATCGGACCCCGCGCGGGGCGCACACCCAGGAGGTCCTGGTCAGCCTGCTCGCTACCTGCCGCCAGCAACACCACTCTGCTCAACCCGTCCTCATCGGTCTACTCTGTTCTCCTGAGCCGCAAAAGCTCGCCCTGACGGCTGCCGATCTGCCGCCGCCCCGCCTGCCGGCCATTCGCGCTGATTTCTAATGCCGGGCGCTCACCCGACTCAGCCGGGCGGTACCGTTGTCTGAAAGGCGTTCACTCCTACGGCTTCGAAGAGGAGTAGCACCAGCGCCGGAAAGAAGCTGCCGCAATCGAGCAAGTGCTACGGAGAGGCGCGGCGGCGGGACACCTTTGACAGCACCGGGGGGCTGTGCTACGGTTTGGTTTTCGATGGCAGCCACAAATCCGCCGGAAACCACGCACCCGCCGCCGCGCCGCACCGCACTCAACCCCGTTCACAAGAGAATGGGCGGCCGCATGGTGGCGTTCGGCGGCTGGGAAATGCCGGTGGAGTACAGCGGCATCATCGAGGAGCACATGGCGGTGCGCACGCGCGCCGGCCTGTTCGACGTCAGCCACATGGGCGAAATCGAGGTGCGCGGGCGCGAGGCCCTGCGCCTGGTGCAGCACGTCACCTCGAACGACGCCGCGCGCCTCTCCACGGGCCAGGCCCAATACAGCGGCCTGATGTACCCCCAGGGCACGCTGGTGGACGACCTGCTGGTCCACAAGATGGCCGACGGCCACTATCTCCTGGTAGTGAACGCTTCCAATCAGGACCGCGACTTCGCCTGGATGCGCGAGCAGAACCGCTTCGACTGTGAGGTGCGCAACACCGGCGACGCGTACACGCAACTGGCCGTCCAGGGGCCGCGTGCGCCCGCCATCCTTCAGAGGCTGACCGAAACGGACCTGCGGGCCATCCGCTACTACTGGTTCACGCGCGGCCGCGTGGAGGGCGTCGAGTGCCTCATCGCCCGCACCGGCTACACCGGCGAGGACGGCTTCGAGATCTACTTCGCGCCCGGCGAATCGGAGCGGTTGTGGAACCGGCTGCTGAAAGCGGGCCGCGAGGACGGGCTGATCCCCTGCGGCCTGGGGGCGCGCAACACGCTGCGCCTGGAGGCGGCCATGGCGCTCTACGGCCACGAAATCGACGAGACGCACACGCCGCTGGAGGCCAACCT
>Ga0315285_10009318_pt1 | contig 10038 bp, 8 predicted proteins | sample YL17G09_36_MG_FD_203698 | JGI IMG/M metagenome (GOLD analysis project Ga0315285, IMG submission 203698) | Sediment microbial communities from Yellowstone Lake, YNP, Wyoming, USA - YL17G09_36 | ecosystem: Environmental > Aquatic > Freshwater > Lake > Sediment | place: USA: Wyoming | collected... | reverse complement strand
GACTCCAACGCGCCCGCTTTGCGCATGACGTCGTTGGCGCGGATGATCTTGATGGCGACCTCGGGGAGGGCGGCCGGGTCGACGGCGGCCGGGTCCGCCCCGGGCGGGAGCGACCGCGCGCGGACGACGCCGGAGAAGACGCCGCGGCCGACGGACGCGGTCACCAGGTAGCGGGCGGCGGTGGGGCTCGTGCCAGCTGTCATCACCTCGCCGACGGTGACTCGGTAGTAGCCCTCGGGGTCGTCGTACGCGTCGGCCAACCCGGCGCGCGCCCTGCCGCCGCCGGGCGCGGCCCGGCGCGCGGCTTCCGCGGCGGCGAAAGCGTCGGCGTCGGCATCCTCTGCAAACATGTCGGGCGTGGGCGAGCGAGCGGGAGGGAGAGGGGGAGGGGAAGGGGCGGCGGTCGCGGCCGACGCCGGCGCGGGGACGGCGCCGCCCGCGGACGGCGCCGCGGGCGCAGCCAGCGGTTGGCTAGGGGGTGCAGGAGCGGCGGCAGCGGCACCACCGCCCACCCCGTTTCCTCCTCCCCCCCCTTCTTTGTGCTTGGCCAAGATCGCCGCCCGCCGCGCCCGCCGCTCAGCGATCAGCCGCTCCTCTTCCTCGTCCTCCCCAGCTGCTGCCCGCGCCAGGGCGGCTTCCGCGGCGGCGGCGAGGGCGCCGTCGTCGACGGGCGACTGCGCGCGCGCGGGCGCCGGCTCGGCCCGGCCGCCGCGCCGCCCCCCGTCGCGGTCGCGCCCGTCCCGGTCGCGCCGGTCGCGGTCGCGCGACCGCGAGCGGGAGCGGCGCCGGCTCGCGCGGCCGCGGTCGTGGTCGGGCGGCCGGGACCGGCGCCGGTCGTCGCGCGCCCGCTCCGCCCGCTTGCTCAGGGGTGACGGCGACCGGCGGGGCGGCGGCGACAGGGGGAGCTCGCCCGACTCGGGGTCGGACGACCCCATCGCTGGCGATCGGGTGGCGTCGCCGCCACCGCGAGCTCCAGAGGGCGCGAGCGCCGAGCACGGGACGCACGGGCGCGGCGTGCGGGAGTGTGAGGAGGAGGGGTCGCCGGCAGCGCGAGAAAAGGCCACAGAAACCGCCACACTCCCCACCCTCTCTTCAAAGCCACTGCTGCCGCGCCGTCGTCGACGCGCTGAACTCGACCGGCGTCGGCTGGGCGGATGAGCCCAGCGGGCGCCGGCGCGGCGGCTGCAGCGCAGCGAGCACGTGTTTGGGCTCCGCCGGCCTCCCAGCGCCCACCCTCCCCCCGGGCGGGTGCGGGATGCGGGTCGGCGACGCGGGCCGGGGGGGTGGGGCGGGCGAGGCGGGGCTGCCGGGGATCCGCGTCGACCGCGGCGCGGCCGGCGCGCCGCCGGCGAGCTGGGCGAGCGGCACCGGGGCGGCGCGCGGACGGGGGCCCGGCGGCGGCCGCACAGGCGCCGCCACGACTCTCCCTCCCGCCTCGAGCGACGCAAGCCGGCGCTCGAGGCGGTCGAGCGCGGCGCGCGTCGCGTCCGCGTCGCGCGCGTACGCGTCCCGGTCGGCGGACGCGGCGGCGGCGGCAGCGGCGAGCTCGGTGACGCGGGCCAAGAGGAGGGCCGTGTCGGAGGCGGCCGGCGGCCCCGGCGCGAGCGCGACCACCGACGACCCCGCTCTCGGCACCGCCACCAGCGCCCGCTCCCCTCCGGCCACCAGCGGGCGCCGAGCCCGGCTCTCGGACGCCACCGGACGCGGCGCGGGCAGCGCAAAGAGGCGCGGCGTGTCGGCGGTCACGGCGGGGGGGGCGCACAGGGTGACACCGCCGCCGGGCGATGGCGGCGCCGAGACAGAGGCCGTGAGAGCGTGTGTGAGGTCGGCTCGAGGTGAGGTCGGGACGGAGAGAGAGCCCCCAGAGCTGGGTGGAGGGGGCGCGGCATGGCGTCGAGCGCGCCCCGTCCGTCCCGCCACCGCCTCAAGCCCGCCACGCTCGCACCGGGACGACCGATACTCGGCCAGCCGTTGGCGACCGAGCGCAAGGGCGGCTTCGCGCGCCGAGGCGGACATGGAGCGGCGCGCGCGAAGGCGCCGCGTGTCGAGGCCGGCGGCGGCGACGGCAACTCAAGCAGAGGCTCCACTGGTGTCCCCTCTGCCGCCGGCGAGCTGGCCGAGGCCGCGGGAGTGCCGCGCAGGCGCCGACGCCGGCCGTCTCACTTGCCTCCTCTCTCTCGTCCCGCCATGTCCGGCTCGTCGAATGACGCTTACCGCACCGCGGCTGCGGCCTACTCCAACCTGTGGAAGGCGGCCCCGGGGCCCGAAGCCGCGACCCCAACGACGCCGACGGCGCCCGACGCCGCGCCGCCCCTCGCCGAGCGCTCCTCCCTCGCCCTGCCCGTCTTCCAGCGCATGGTGGGCGACGCCGCGTTCATTCCGCCGGCCGCGCTCAAAATGGAGGGGCGGATCGGGACGGGCAGTTTTGCGACAGGTGGGAGGGGGGGGCGGTTGGGGAGGAGGGGGAGGCGGGAGGGATCGCGGTGCCCGGGCGGCGGCCCCAGCGGCCGGCGGGCGCCAACCGCCGGGCTGGCCGGCCTCGAAAAGGAGGCCGCGCTCGGGGGTCCACGTGAACGCCCTCCCCCCCTCCGCCTCCAGTCGAGGTCGCCGAGTACACGCCCGCCGATGGCGGCCCCCCCACCCGCGTCGCGGTCAAGCGCCTGCGCCGCGGCGGCGACTTCGGCATCGCGGACCTCGCGCACGAGGCGCGCGTGTTGAAAGCGCTCGACCACCCCAGCATCGTGCGCTACATCGGGGTGGGGGCGACCGAGTCGAGGCCGGGTGCGGGTGGAGGGAGGGAGGGAGGGAGGGGGGAGGAGGCGCGCGCCGCTCGCTCTCCAACTCCCTGCCCACCCCCCCTCCCTCTGCAGGCGCCCCTGTCGGCGACCACCAGTGCTACATCGTGCAAGCGTACGTCCCCGGCGGCACGCTCAAGCGCGCGGTGCACGCCGCGACCGGAACGCGGCCGGGCGAGCCGCGGCCTTACACGCACGCCGACGCCGCGGCGTGGGGCGCGCAACTGGCGCGCGGGCTGGCCTATCTCCATGGCGCGAATCCGGTGGTGCTGCACCGGGACTTGAAGCTGGAGAACGTTTTGCTGACCGCGCGCGCGCCCGCCGGCGACCCTCTGTCCTACGCCCCCGGCCGCGGCCAAACCGCCCAACTCGCCGACTTTGGCCTCGCGGTGTCCTTCACCTCGCCCGACATCCAGACCCGCCGCTCGAAGCTGCCGCCGAGGGGGGGCGCGGGCGGCGACCGCCTCGGCGACCGCCGCGCCTCCGCCGTCGCCGAGCAGATGCAGCGCGCCGACGCGGGGCAGGCCATGACCGACGGCGGCGTCGCCAAAGCGGCCGGCGCGCTGGAGAGCAGGCTCAGCGCGTGGCCGACGTCCGCGCCCGCGCCCGCGCCGACGCCGGCCCCCTCCTGGGGGCGCCTCCGGTCCCTGCACGCCACCAACCGCGCCGTCTTCGCCCTGACCGGCAAGACGGGGTCGTACCTCTACATGGCGCCGTGCGTCACGCTCTCTTTGCCGTACAACGAGCAGGCGGACCTCTTTTCTTTGGGGTGCGTCTTGTGGGAACTCTTCTCGGGGCGCACGATTGCGTCCGTCGTGCTGGCGGGGGGAGGGGGGGACCCAGGTGAGGGGGTGAGAGGGGAGGAGGGAGGGGGAGCGAGGGGGAGGGAGGCCGACCCCCGTCCCCCCTCATCAGCCCGCGTCGCCGAGCTGTACGCGCACCGCGTCGCGCGCGGCTTCCGGCCGCCCATCCCAGAAACCTGGCCCGAGCCCATCCGCTCGTTGGTCGCGGCCTGCTGGCGGGGAGCGCCAGGCGAGCGGCCGCGGGCGCGAGAGGTCGCGGAGGCGCTCGACGCTGCGCTTTCCGACGGCACGCTGGCCGCCTGGGACGAGGCGGCGGCCGCCGAGGACGGCGGCGGTTGGAGTGGGGGCAGGCTGTGCTGCGCGTGCATGTAAAGGGCGGCGACCTTGTGGGCGTTGTCGCTCGGGCGTGGCTCACTCCCTCGGCCCCTTGAGCGGCCGCACCACCCTCCCCGCCCCCGCGACCCTCATGACGCACGCGTACGACTCGACCACCTGCACGACGATGCTGCCCATGGTGCGCTGGCGGCGGGCGGGGAAGTCGCGGCAGGATGGCGCGCGGTCGCGGTCGCGCGCCGGCGGCCGCGACCGCCGCCGGGCCGCACCGTCGCCCTCACACGACGCGGGGAACGCTTCCGCGGCCGCGGCGGGCGCGGCGGCAGTCTATTGGCGGCGGAGGCCGCGCGGCGGCCGAAAAGTCGCGCTGTCTGGGTGTGCCCGCCTGCGCCCGTTGAGCCCGCCGCCGCCGCCTCCGGCCGCGGACGCCCCCGCGGACGGCCCGGGCGCGCGTCATTGACTCGCGAGGGGGGATGGGCGGCGGCGGCATCCCTCGCGCGGGCCGGCGCCGCCGCGCCGCGCGCCCGGCCGCCGCCGGCCGCACACGGTGCGTCCGCCGCGCTCTTTATGGCCCACGGCGCGCCCACACGCTCCCACACTCGCTCCCCAGGCCTCGCTCCCCCCCCCCACCCTCGGCGCCCACTGCTGCGTCGTCCCCGCCCACCTGCCGTCCGGCACGGGCGGCGCGGCCGTGCCCCGCGCGGCGGCAGCGGCGGCCGCGGCCAAGTTTTTGGACGTGAGCGCTCTCTTGTTTGTTTGTGTTTGGTGGCGACGCGGGCGGCGTCGCCGGAGGCCCTCTTTTTTTTCTCGCGCGGTGCGACTCACTCGCCCCCTTTTTGCCGTTCCTCCCTTTTCTTCAGATCTTCGATTTCGACGACGACGCGCCCTCCCTCTTTGCGTCCGCCGACGAGTTCGACTCCCTGGACGCTGCCCTGGCCGCGTCGGGCGCGACGACGGCCGACGACCTCGCCGCCTCGTCGGTCGCCCCCCGCCGCGCCCCCGCCGCCCCCCCGCCGTCCGCCGCCGACGGCGCGTCCGACGGCGGCCGCTCCTCCTCCACCGGGTGCGACGCGACCGGCCCCGCGGCCGCCGTCTCGCGCCACGCCGCGTCGTTTGCAGCGGCGGCCGCCGCGCTCGCCGCGCGCGCGACCGACGCCGACGCCGCGCCCCTGTCCCGCATCGAGCGCGTCGCGCGCTACCGCGCCAAGCGCGCGCGCCGCTCGTTCCGGAAGACGATCCGGTACGAATCCCGCCGCGCGTATGCTGAAGTGCGCCCGCGCATCAAGGGCCGGTTCGCCACGCGGGACGAGGTCGCGGCCATGCGGTCGGGGGCCAGCCTGTCGCTGTGAGGGGGGAGCGGGAGGAGAGAGGGGCGACCGAGGCGACGCCCGGCGCCCGCCACTCGGCCGACGACGCCCCCGCCCCCGGCCACATGGCGCCCCGGCCACGCTCATTCCTACCGAGGCCGGCGGTCGCCATACGGGGCGGGCGGACCGGCCGACACACCAAAGAAGAGGGCCCCGCGCGGCGGCGCGGCCCCACCAAAAAGAGAGACGAGCGACGAGCCCGACCCCCACCACCACCCCGACAAACACCCCCCCATTCTTTCCCCCACCCTTGCGCCCCTGCCGCCGCCGTGGCGGAGGGGGCCGACACGCCCCCGCCGCCCGCCCGCGCGCGCGGCGCGCCTTTCTTCATTCCACCGTTCCCCGACGCCCCCCGTCCCGCCCCCCCCGCACACGCCGCACCACCCCCTCCCGCCGCCTAGACCGCCCCGCGCGCGCACACGACGCTGCGCGGGGCGTAGCCACCAGCGGGAGGAGGGCGCGGGCTCGACTGCTGTCGGCCCACGCGCACACCCCTCGACCCCCACCCTTTCCCACTCGGCTTTGTGTTTCCCGCACGCCCCGCCACCCGGCGCCCCATTGATTGGCCCCATTTTTGCGCCCTCAAAATTTTTGCGCGCCGCGCCCCGCCCCTGCGCCGCGCCGCCGCGCGGTGCGGGAAGGCGGGGGCGCGAGCCTGCCGACCCCAACCCCGACCGCGCCGCCCCACACGCCCCGTGCAAGGCCAGGCCGAGAGAGAGAGCGCGGGGCGCGGGGCGCGGCGCGGCGTCCCTCTCCTCTCTCGTCACGCTAGGTGACGCGGAATAACACGGGCGGGTGATGCATGCGCAGCGCACACACGGGGTGGGGGAGTGGGGGATGAGGCCAGCGTTGGGCCAAGGAAGAAAAAAAATGGGGCGCGCGGTGTGCTCGCCGCCACCACCCCGCCCTCCTCCCTCCCCCCTTCACATACCGCCGCTCGTCACCGGCGAAAGCGACGCCGCCGAGCGCGCGACAGCCGCGCCCGCGCCCGCGCCGGGCGGCTCGAAGGAGGAACACGCGCCAAAGGGCGACGGCGGCACCGCGGGCGGCGGCCGCCGCGCCGGCGGCGTCGCCGCCCGGGGCGGCTGGGGGTCGCACGAGAACGGGGATTTCGGCAAGCTGGCGGGCGCAGGGGAAGACGCCGACGGCGCAAACGGCGACGGCAGCGGGAGCGCGGGGGGGGGCGGCGCCGCCGCCGCCGGCACCGGCGCCAGCGACCCCACCCGCTCCCCCAGCAGCCCCCCGCTGAATACGCCGCTCAGCGCGCCGCTCACGGTGCGCGGGGGCAGGGTCTCGATGCCGTCCGCGATGCCCGCCTCGTCGGGCGTGAGGGATAAGGCGCGCGCCACACCGCCACCGTCGCGCGTCGCGGACGGCGCGGGCACCGTCCGGCCCGAGAGAGGGGCAGCGGCGCCGCCAAAAGTGGCGCCCGTCCAGGCGCGCTCTTTGGGGGCGGGCGACGCGCGCGCGCGCGCGGGCGCCGGCGCGGACTCGGCCGGCAGCGGCGCGACCGAGTCGAGCGCGCCACAGTCGAGCGTAGGAATACCGTTACCATCTCTGCCGACCACCATCGACGCATACGACACCCCCCAGCGGGTGCCTACCGCCAGGTCGAGCGCCGCGACCGACCGCACGCGCCGCCCCGACGCCGCGTCCGTCGCGGCCAGGGTCGCGACCAGCGTCCCGCTTATGTCTGACCGCCGCACGCCGTGCAGGGGCGAGTGGTGGGTGATGGCGTGGGTCAGAACAATGGTGGGGCCGAGCGTCGGCGGCAGCGCCGCGAGCGCGAGGGCGCGCGGCGGCGCGCCGCCGGGCGGGCGCCACTCGAGCGCCGCGACCGGGTCGGTCGCGGCGCCGTGCCCGGCGGCGCGCCAGGCGAGGGCGGGGGGGGCGCCGCCGACGGACGAGACGACCGCGGTCGCCGCGAACGTGTGCGCCGCGCGCGGCGCGCGGGCGCGGGCCGCGGCCGCGGCCGCGGGGGCCAGCAGGAGCCAGGCCAGGCCGAAGGCGCGGGCGGCGGCGGCGGCGGCGAGGAGGCGCGCGGTCGCGGGCGCGGGCGCGGTCGCGAGGCCGGCGAGGTGCGAGACCGCGAACTCGGCCCCGCCCACGGCCGCGAGGGCGGCGGCAGCCACCGCCCAAACCACCAGCCACACGGCCACCAGCGTCGTGACCCGCGCGCGAGAGAGCCGCGCGCCCGCCCGCTCGTCTGCGGGCGCCTGCGTCCCTTCCGGCGCGCCCACCAGCGTCCAGGCCGCGGGGTGCGCGTCGGCCGCGTCGTCCGGGGGCGGCGGCGGCTGGCGTGGGCGGGGAGGTGGGCCGCGTCGGGGGCGCCGCGGCCATCCCGGGGGCGCCCGCCACCGCTCCCCCGCGCTCACCGGGTCGCCATCGTCGGGCGGCGCCATGGCGGGCGACCGCGGCCGGGAGGGCCGCGGGCGGGGCGAGAGTGTGGCCAGACGCGTCGACTGACGACGGCGCCACTGCAGGCCGCCATGCCGTTTGCTGTCCGTGCGGGTGGCGTGCGCGGTCGGTCGCCGCGATCGCGGCCGCCGGAGCGCGGCCCGGACGCCGCGCTTCCGCGCGGCGCCCGCCCACCCCCTCGCGCCCTCGTCTCCTTCATTCCCCGACCCCCGCCTCCCCCCGCCTCCCCCCCCCCGCAGGTCAAGCAGTACACCCTGACCCTGCCCGCCGCCAAGCGCGGGTGCCACCTCGTCACCCGCTACATCAAAGAGGTCGCGGGGGCGGGGATCAAACGCTGCACCGCCGGCACCGCGCACGTCTTCATTCAGCACACGTCCGCATCCCTGACGCTCAACGAGAATGCCGACCCGGACGTCAGGGTCGACATGGAGACCTTTCTGAACCTCGCCGTGCCGGAAGGGCGGGCGGCGCCGTGGGTGCACACGGATGAAGGCGACGACGACATGCCCGCGCACTGCAAAGCGAGCCTGCTGGGCGCGTCGGTCACGGTGCCCGTGACGCGCGGCGCGCTCGCGCTGGGGACGTGGCAGGGCGTGTGGCTGTGCGAGCACCGGGACCGCGGCACGCCGCGCTCCCTGGTCGTCACGCTCACGGGCGAGTTTGACGCGGGCGGGTGAACAAGGGGGGCGCCTGGGGGGCGAGAGACGGCGCGGCGGGCGACGGCCGGGGTGTGCGAAACGCGCGCTTGCCTCGCGCACTCTCGCCCCCTCTCCAATGCCGCCCGCGCCCCGGCTCCGGGCCCGCGCGCCAGCGCCGGCGCCCGCGCCCGCGGCGCCGCGGACGTCCCGCCGGCCGCCGCCCGCCGCGCTCTCGCGCCGCGCCGCGGGCGCCGGCCTCGCGGCCGCCGCCGCCGCGCTCGTCGCGGCGCGGCCCAGGTGCGTGTGGAGCGGTGGTGGGGATGGGGAGCGCGCAATGCGCGAGGGCGGGCGCCGATTCCCGACCCCGACCCGCGCAGCGCGGCCGACCCCGCTCCGCCGCCGCCCCGCCCCTCTGAAACCTTTTCCACGCCCGAGTTTGACCTCGCGGTGCCGCCCGGCTTCGCCCTGGCCTCCACGGGCCCGACCGCGGGCCCTCCGGTCACGGCCGAGGAGCGCGGCCGGCGCGGGCGCGGCGCGGCGCCGCCGTCGAGCCCGCTGCTCGCGCGCTTTGCCCGCGCGGCCGACGGCGCCGAGCTGACCGTCGTCGCGCGCCCCGCGTCGAGCCTCAAACCCACGCTGCTGCAACTGCTGGACATCGGGGCGTGGGGGAGCCCCGCGGAAGTCGGCGCGCTGGTGCTGCCGCGCGGCGCGGTCGCGACCCGGCCGCCGCGCGCTCTCGTCGTCCCCCTCCCCCCGCGCGACTCCGGCTCCGTCATCGGCGTCGTCACCCCGCCCCCACTGACCCTGTACGCGTACGAGTTCCGGTTGGCAGGGTCGAGGGTGGCCCTCGCGGCCGCCGCGCGCGCGGGCCGCGTCTTTGTCGCCGCCGGCGCCGCGCCCGAGGCCGCGTGGGACGGCGCCGGCCCCGCGTTGACCGCCTCCGTGGAGAGCCTGCGCGTGACGCCGCTGCGCGCGGCGCCCAAGTGACGGGTGGGGGCGGGAGATGGACAGAGGTCTGTTTCAGTGTGCGAGTCTCCCAAATCAGGTGCCCTGCTGCTCCGCCGCCGCCGCCTTGCGCGGGCGGCCGCGCTTGCGCTTGACGGCGGGCGGAGGAGGCGGAGAAGGAGCGGGCGGCGACCCCTCGCTCTCTCCAGCCCCCCACCCCCCTCTCTCCACCCCCTCCCTGTACCCCTCCCCGAACGCGACCACCGCGTCCCTGTACGCCGTCACCCGGGTCTCGTACAGCGCTTTGAGCGCGGGGCGCAGGGCGTCGGCGGAGGAGGAGGCGGCCGCGAGCGCGGCCGCGGCGTCGGCGCGGGTGACGAGGGGCGGTTCGGAGGCCGCGCCGCTGCCTCCTCCTCCGTCCTCGCTCTCCCTTTTCCAGGTGTCGAAATAGGCGCGCGAGCCGGCCCGCACGCGGCCGAGCGAGGCGACGACGCCGCGGCGCGCCGCGCGGCCGCCCGCATCGCCGCCCGCCGCCGCGTCCGGCAGCGAGGACGGCCACAGGATTTCGGGCACGTCCACGCGCAGGTAGCGCCAGGCTCGTCGGAGGAGGGGCGCCATGCCTCGGCAGAGTGACAAAGAGAGAGAGAGAGCGCGATTTCGCTCGCTGACGGCTCTCGCCCGACACGCACTGACAGACCGTTGACCCGAGTCCAGGGCAGGGCGCGGAAGGCAAAGATCT
>Ga0315285_10009316_pt1 | contig 10040 bp, 9 predicted proteins | sample YL17G09_36_MG_FD_203698 | JGI IMG/M metagenome (GOLD analysis project Ga0315285, IMG submission 203698) | Sediment microbial communities from Yellowstone Lake, YNP, Wyoming, USA - YL17G09_36 | ecosystem: Environmental > Aquatic > Freshwater > Lake > Sediment | place: USA: Wyoming | collected... | reverse complement strand
GGCGAGAGCTACAGGTTCAAGCAGTCTGTACAAAAAGATAAAACCAACAGAAGGTAAAATTTGTACTTGTGTGCCTCGAGATGGAGGCTTATTATGTGGTCTGGGTGTGGCTGATTTGCGTGCCGACCCGTGGCTGTTTTACATGCCGATTACCATCCAGGTTTTAGACCAACTAACAGATCTGGGCCTTGATCCGTCAATGGGCCACCATCATAGATTCGACTGCTGCGGTAGGCTCTGTGAACCACCGGGCACCCACTGTCAGGGTCAATAAACTGTTTGAGCCTAGCAGCGATCAGGGGCTGCTGGGACATATTCGGGCTGTTCTGGCTGCCGTCAGGGGCGACAGGACCATTGCCGAGCTGTCCGGCGAGTTTAACGTTCGCCCAACCAGATCAGCGAGTGGAAGAAACAACTGGTGGAAGGACTGCCAGAGATATCCTCCAATAGGCGTTGAGAGCATTCGGCAACTGAGGAACCACTTCAGCTGGAGTCAGACGCGCTCCTGGCAACCATGGAGTATGTGCCTGCGTCCCAAACAAGGACATCGAAAAGAACCTTACCGATCAATGCCGTTGGGCAACAAAGGCGTTATCGTCCGGTTTTATGCCGACAACTCGTTTTGACCCGCACTTAGGGCACTTTCCAGTTTTACACAGTTCTTCTATCTGGAATACATGAATACACATTAAGCACCTTACCGCCGGGATCTTATTACACCATCGTCGAAACCTTATCATCTCGGCTATAACGACGATAAACGGTAGAGCTATCCCAATGACAACGCGTACAAGTAGCTCGCTTGCTTTCCCACTGGATTGATAGTGTTTGTAACCGTTAATTCCAATGAATACACCGACGGTCCCAGACACGATGGCCAGACACAGATAGGTGAACTTTCTCGCAAGCGGACTTCTGGCACCGGTCTTAAGGGGTATAGGTTCGATCATCGCTCCGTTCTTTCATATCTCAACTCTGCGACTGAAACTCCAAAAGGTTGGCTGAGCACCCGACGGGATCTATTTAGGTTGCCCCTTCTCGGTCGAAGCATGTAGTTCGAGGACAGTCTCTATGGTTCGTTCGAGAAGTTTTGCATTCAGGTTTACTTTTGTAACATAGGTATCTGTTCCTATCCTCGTCAACTCTGCCGGCGTCTGTTCATCCCTCTCATTGGTAACAATTATGATCGGAGCCCCGATAGTCTTTCGCTGGCAGAGATTCTGAAGTACCTCTATCACAGCCACCTCCGGATTAAGGTCCCCATCCAAAAGGATGAGGTTAAAACGCTCATTGCAAAGTCTGTAGAGAGCGTGGACAAAGTTCGCGATGTGCTCGGTCACTACGGTATATCTGCTGGAACCACTCAAACACCTTTGTAAGCTCATTCTGCTGCCCGGTTCTTTTTCCAGAATCAGAATTCGTATAGCCCTATTTTCAGTCTTTCTTGTGGCCCTTTTTGGTCGCACAGTTCTTTCCCGTCCCCTCGATCTTCCGAACATCACTTCCGAGCGATCACTCTATAAAGCAGACTACCTTCGCGTTCTGTTATTTGACCAAAGCCATATTTTCCGTTGCCAAAAATCAAACGGCTTGTTACCTGCCTGTCTGGCAAGTTGAGCCCTCCGTGGGGCTGAACGCCAGCTTAGCAGATTGTTCAGTCACGGGAACCATGCGCCTTCTTGTATATGTAGACAACGCTACCCGTGTCATCTGTACCTCGTTTCTCAGTACCTCCATCGATCCCAACTATATTGACCAAGTAATCCACGACGACTCTGGCAATTTGCGGCGAAGCGGTCTCTTGGTACATCCAGAAAAGGCTGCGTCCAGCGTGAGCGTGCAAAACAATGTCATGCGGTTCCCCGGCAATACCGATGCACCAGCTACTGTAACTCCCGCCCCTGTCTTGAATATAGTTTTTTATGTTGCCGATTACTTCCTGCTCATGCTGGTTATGTGTTCTGGGTCTCTGAAGTTTGTGCTCACTGTTTGAAAGTTCTTCTTCCAACGGTTGAAAGCTGCCAAAAAGTAAAAAGGCTATGCGTCAGTTCAATGTTAGCCCCGTCAAATGCTGACTGGGGCGTATGGCCCATCTGTACTCTGCTGACCGTGGACACTTAATTCTTAGGTTAAGACCGCACGACCACCAATGCTTCGATAATTTGTTAGCGTATCCAACGGCTGAATGTTGACTATTTTTCCAAAAAAATCTGCAAAATTCGTGGACACCAGGCACTTCACCAACCCCCATAAGACTCCCTGCTGGAGTCGACCATAGGAACCGCAAGACGTTTGCTGCATCCTTGCCGGCCGGGCAAAATGGAAAACAACCGTCATCTTGGAAGTGCCCACACCGAGCCGGAGTGAATTGATTCTCAGAACGAAACCCGCCGGTTTTGTGCGGAAGCTACTTCCGAGTTTGTGCTCGTTCTTCAGAAAATTTCGTTCAAATCAATCAACATTTCTTGAGTGTGTCCGCCTTTGTAATCTAGCAAGCTTCGGTCATAATCGACTTTGCGCGCATAAACACTTGCAGGGTTCCTGGCAAATGGGGTAACGCAGGAAGGAAAGGGAAGGTATGGAGCTGTATATAGGTGGCGATCGAAGAAGGGCAGACAGAAGACAAGGCGGTAGAAGAGAAGACATGGTAACAGATGACGAGAGCGGGCATGTTCAGCAAAGGCAGGGGGAGCACCGACAGGGCGACAGGAGACAACGTCAGAGAAGACAGGCTCTCAGGGTCGTCTATCCACCACAAGCTGCACCAAAAGTCCTGAACACCGACTTTCGTGTCGCCAACATATCCCAACGAGGAATCATGTTCACACGTCGCGGCTGTCCTGGCGAGTGCTCAGAGCCAATTGCTTTGAGAAGCGTCAAAGAACTGCAAATCCAATTTCATGACCAGGACGTGTTAGAAGTAGAGGTTATGATATCGAGACGCCGATACGATCCTGGTTCAGGCGAAGAGACCTATGCAGGCATTATTGAAAAGGGCCTTCCCTCGGAAAGGCTAAGTAAAGAACAGGCCTACCTTGTCAGGTGTTTCCCAGAGCTATGCGGTGCGTCCTCGACATAGCGTTCAGGGCTGTATGTACCGCGCGGGCACAGGCCGGCAAGACATTTGTGGGCTCGACCTTATTGGCCAAAACTCCATTTCCATCTTGGGTCTTAGTCCTGGCTCTTTCGAACGCTTTCTGTTCTCGATGGCTTGTCTATCGCCGTCTGATCACCACTCATTCACTAATGCTGTCATCGCCTTCGGGAGAGGACCAAGGTTGATCACTGGAGCTGGCTGCCTGACTTCATACAATCTCTTAGGCGCAAATCATAAGAAACCCGCGGAAAACAAAATGCAGGCTATCAAGATCACTCCTATTAGGACAATTACTATGCCGAGCCAGAGTTCCTCTTTTCTCATGGGCCGCTCTCCGGCAGCTCAGAATTCATACCCGTTTGAGACGTTCCCATCTTTGCTCGGCCGGTCAGTCAAGTCAGATTGTTATTGTGCCACTCGGCCCTCGAGGGAAGCTGTCGTTGTTGCTCATAAACGGCGCTGTTGTGCGTAAACAGCCCTGGCGTAGAGTAAAGAACATCTTCTTGCTGCCCTCCCTATGTATAGTGTAGTAAACAAAAGCGAAACACGCCAATTGTGGAAAATACGTATTTTTAGGTGCCAGGACGGTTATTTGGGCTTCTTCGGTCAAGTCAGCCAAGAGCTGCGGTCGGTTAGATAATTGCGCAAGCATCGTTCGATTGCCAAGGGTGGTGAGAGCATGGGGATTTGTTCGCACGAGCTCGAGACTGTTTGTCTGCCCGCATACCATTGATTTTTGTGATTGATTCATGTAGAATCATTGGGTCTATGGTTTTCGGCTACGACGGATTGCTGAGCGACGAACGGCAGCATTTAAGCTGCTGAATGACCACATAAGGGTATACAGGATTCGCTCCGATAATGGCATTTTCGGTGGAGGACAACTAATGAAGAAAGCAATGATATTGGCGGCATTTCTAAGCATGCCTTTGATTGCTGCAGGGGAAGTCTCGACAAGAGTCTGCTTGGCCGACGGTAATACGCCCCTCGAACTGGCGGATCCCAACGTCCCGTTTGTATATCGAGACATCATGGTTGGATCCAAGCTGACTATTATTGTCAGCTCGGACACCGGCGGGCATTGGGGGCAGGATGGCGGTGGTTTATATGTGCCAGCCTCCGACATCAGTTGCGGAGTCCTATCGGGCCGGGATTACAATGATACCACCGACGACTGGGAAGGCTCTCGCTTCGATGCCGCGGGTAGTGGAACTCGTGTGTATGCTTGGGTGGACCAAGATGTTACCGGTTTTGACTTGTATGGTCATAGTAGTGCTACACGGGGAGACTGGTTTATTATCGACTATGAGGCCTTGACAGTAGGTCAGTGCTATGTGGAGTTCTGGGATTACAATATGAGTTGGGATTGGCCCATCTGCTGTCATCAGTTTTCTCATGTTCCCACGCGTGATTTCGATGACAGTACGAAGGTTGATTTTGCTGACCTTGCTATCTTTGCCTCGCAGTGGCTTGAAGCAGGTTGTATCGACCCGAATTGGTGCGAAGGGAGTGATCTCGACACCAATGGCACCGTGGATTCTAATGACCTCGCGCTGTTTGCTGAGTATTGGCTCGAGAGAACTCAATAACCCGGTTGCCTTGCAGGTTACCAAGAAAGTTTGAAGAAAGCCTGCTGTTGACAGAGCACAGCGGATATTAACTCGTTTTCTGAGCCGGAAACAAAGCTCCTACCATTTGAATCCCTTCCTCCTGAAGATCAGAAGTAGTTATGAGTCGTGGGTCAATGTCCGCGCTCCAAGTTCCCTGCATCGGGTGCATTCGTCCGTGAGTTGGACTATTCCTGTGTCGTTGACAGGACGGATTCGTGGCAAAGCCCCTCGCTGTTACCTCACCTTAGCCGTGCTGCCTGCCCCTCATCTCGTGGTTTTTTTGCCATTTTTAGGCTATTACGCAAAAAAACAATCAACATCTGGTAACTCAGACTCGCCAAATATACGAAGAAACAGATGACAGGGTTTTTTTGGCCCATGAATTTCTGAAGGTGGGGTCATTTTGCGAACCCAAATCGAAAGGAAGGAGGAAGTTATGAACACCAAACATTTTGTGGTCAGTATCCTTATTGTGTGCTCTCTCAGTTGTGTTGCCTTGGCCGATAGACCGCTGGACAGAGCAGAGATTCTCCAGATCTTCGAGAAACTGACAGCCCAACCGAGAAAGACCTGGATACCTGCCGGCATGATTGAGGCAACCCACAAGGAGTACAGCGCACCAAAAATACAGGACACGTATGAGATCGACCGGCAAATCAAGGAAAAGGTTCGGGAGTATCAAGACAATCAAGACAAACGCGAGTTGACCGAGAATCTCCAAAAAATGAGACTGGATGCCATACCGTTCAATATTCGCTATAGATTGTCCAACGAACATACAATGAATTCGACCGTGGTCGTAAAATTTGATGGAGAGAGATTCTATTGGGAAATCAACGTTGATTCACGTTCAGACTCGGTCAAGCCGAACCAAGACCTGCTGGGCAACTACATGACCGACCAGTTTGACCTGGACTGGAACAGAAGGCGTATATTTGCATGGGACGGCGAGAAGTATACTACCTACTTTCTACCTGGCAACTACGCAATTGCAGACGCCACTGGGAACACCCCTCACTGTATCAATGGTCCATTGACAGCAGGCATCATACTATGGGGATACGGCTACTATGAGTATGAAAACCTTTGTGCCACTGAGTCCTCGGCTGCCGAGAAATACCTTGACGGGCAAAAGCAAATATATCTGAAACTCGGTAACCCCGATGGCTCAGATATGCTTTTGGTAATGGACCCACAGAAGGATTACGCCGTGATGTCTTGTTCCGTAACCAGACCCGGGGATTCAACTACCCTGATAGAATACTCGAATTACCGGTTGGTGGCAGAGAGATGGATTCCTTGTGCCATTTTGATAGAGCGATACGACGGTCTTTCAAACAGACTTTTAGCCAGTGACCTCTGGGACTTCACCCTGGTTAGCGGTGATGTTCCCAGAGCCGACAGTTTTGACGTAGAGTATAAACCTGACGCATTAATAGAGTACCGTGCTCCTGTCACCGATAAGCCCCTAATATACCGTTATTCAGACACGATTGATACGGACCTGCTTTTGGTTGAGAGATTGGCGACGGCAGCGTCTGAGGGCATACAAGTCCAGAACTGTGCAACAATAGCAATGAAATACGCTCTGTCACAGTTAGGCAAGCATGTTACAGATGAGCAGCTTGCCAAATTGATAAGCGACCCAGATAAGACTACAAGTCTGTACGCTATGAAGGAGTTTTCGCAGAAGCTGGGCTTGTACTGTCGTGCTGTCAGAACTGACATTCAGACGCTTAAGGAGCTGTATGGCTGCCAAGCAATCCTGCACATCCCTGGGAAGAACCATTTTGTGGTCCTGGGAGAAATTGATCATGAGTATGTGCGGAGCATAGATTTGGCAAGCAACAGCTTCTTCTATCGGACTGATATAAATTTCTTTGACATGGACTGGGCGAAAGGCACCGCTCTTTTGGTTTCCGATAAGCCTATACAGATACAAGGTGACTTTACTGAGATTGCCGAAGCTGAGCTTTACAGCATCATCGGCGGTACAGGCTATGCGTGCAATGTACTACTCCAGGAGTACTATGTAGTCTATTGTGATTACGTCTTGGGAGAGTGCGCTAACTTCTACGAGATACACTATGAACGGCGGGGATGCGGCAGTGCCCCGAGCGGTACTTGCACCGCCTCTCGAATGCTCAGATATGTAGAAAGTCCCTGCATAAACGATCCTTATCGCCCGTACAACTGTGCCATAACGGGAGAATGGACATGTTATTATATGCGGGCATGCAGATAAGAGCCTTTGCCGAAGTAGATACAGGGGCGAGTGAAGATTTGTTGTGCCCCCCTTTTGGATCAGTGGCCACACATTAGTCGTGCGTATTGACCGCCGGAAAAGCTACCGTAAAATATGAGGTCATGAAGCGCATTAGTTTCACGCTCGCCGAATTACTTGTAGTTATTGTTCTGATTGCTTTTCTTACAGCTATACTGGTCCCTTTGTTACAGAATTCGAGACAGCAGGCCAAAGCTATACGATGCGGTTCAAATATCAAACAGTTGGTCCTTGGTTTGGCTGCCTATGAAACCGAGAATGAGACCTTCCCGCCGAGCTTTGACGACACTCTTCTGGAGTCACCGCCAGGTGGTTATGCTGGCGATCCCTCATACGACAGAACTGGATGGTGGTGGTTCAATTATACGACTGGTTATTCGAACCAAGATACTGGGAGGAATTCAGTTATTTGGTGTCCGTCCAGGCAGACAGAAGATAGCAGGCTTCAGGAGAATGTATTGTGCGGAAACTATGGCGTGAACCAATCTGTATGCAAACGCTCAAGCGGCAAGACGAGCCACTCCGAATTTATCGGCAGACCTTTGGGCAGTGCAGATATATCACAGCCCGGTGAGACGCTATCGGTAGTCGATAGCGGTTACACTATCATAACCTGGTGGCATGCAACGGATGTACCCCCTACGCCTCCTGGAAAGACGGTGGAAGATGCTGCTTATGTACCTGGCCTTTGGATTAACAAGCAAAGGCATATATGGGCTGGCCAAGAATATGACGCTATCAATGGTCGGCATCCAAACAAGACTGTAAATGTCGGATTTGTAGATGGTCACGCGGGTCGTAAGAAAGCGGATGATTTGTTCGTTGAGAAAGCCGGCGATAACTACAAAAGCCTTAGCCCCCTTTGGAAGCCGAAATGAAACCGTTGCTTCTCAGCCAAGGTCCAGCGTTTATGATATGCTATCCTTGCGCTGGGCCGCTCTGTCTATGTTAAGGCAAGATCATAGAGTTCCAACGTTTTGAAAGGAGGCTTTTTCAATAACAGCCTGTATCTCAACGTCACTTGGATATTCAGCCAGTATTACATTTCTCAAGGTATAGTCGTTATCGTGACTTATCTTTCTATAGATTTCAATCCTATAAGGTAGATGTGTTTTGGAGTTTACGAAAACACGCCATTTATTAGATACAATGGGACCGGTGTCATCCTGTACTACCCAACTAAAATCATACACTTCTGTAGCCTTTGCAGTGTCTTTTGAACGATGGTCGGTAAGGGGGATCCATTCAGCGTTGTCGGGAACCTCAGACATGTCAAAAAATGGCAGCAAACCCAGAGAACCGGCTATCTTTTTTCTGTACGTGGCTAAGTCGTCAGCCGATAGTGAACTTGTCTTAACCGAATTACTGCCTAACTCCCTCTCTATTAGGACCTGGTTTCCAAGGTCACACAAAACCAGTAGTCTTCCCGTTTTGGTCATCCAAGTATTTGATGTACGCGATACCCATCTCTCTTCTACAGGCACCATTTTGGGTGCGACAAGCTTGGAGATATACACGTTCTTGACCCCTTCAATGGCCTTGTAGATGCTTTCTATGGAAACTGCTTTGGCAGTTGGTACATTGAGCAGTAGGGCAAATGCCACCAATATGACTGCCGCCGCCGCAAAACCCGCTTTGGCTAACAGCCTGAAGTTCATTGTGGATACTTTTTCTTTCAGGGCGGCGACAATACTGCTGATTGAAGCTACGGGCTGCGCTCTGACCGGTTCCGTACGACTTGTTATTTCTACCCTTATCGGAAAACCGGCATACAGGTCATCATACCCACCGGCTACCTCAGTCTTGGCAGACTCGCCCAGGTAGTATATTGTGATGACATCGGATTCCGCTCGTTCCAGGATAGCATATACGGTGCTATGCAGGTGCTGTATCTTAGCCAGGCAGGTTGGACAGCGGCGGACGTGCGAGGTAAATGATGTGCGGAACCGTGTGTACTCGTCTCGCGCGGGGTCAAGCCCGTACGGGATGACGTAATCAAAAAGATCGGCTGCTGAGACCTCATTACAGGGGAATTCTTCTTCGCCAGATTTTTCATGCAGATATTGCTCCCGAACCGTTTCCCTGTATTGGTACAAAGCTTCCTGGCAGTCCCGGCATGTGCACACATGCTTCAAAACCTCCTTCTTGGTTTCATGAAGAGCCATTGAAACAACGGCCAGGATGCTTGCCTGAGCTTGCGAACAACTGACGCTGTCCCCGGTCGCCTTCTGGGCAAAAAGTTGGCTTAGTCGGCACAGTTGCTCACGGTTGAGGCCTAACTCGCGGATCCTCTCCAGGTCTTCGGTGCACTCCCGACAGTTGTCCAGGTGCGCTGTTATCGGGGTTGGAATCCTGATCTCCAGGGCCGGGTGCAGCAGGCCTGGGAGAAAGGGCTTTACCGTATCGCAAGTTACGCGCTCACCGATATAGGCAAAGTGAAGTTTGAGCATGGTGGCCACAGCTGAACTGTGCTCCTCCTGTTCCGGTTCAGAATGTTCTTCGGCCTCCGACAACACAGCGGCAAGCTTATTTATGCTCCCCTGGCAGTTTGTACACTGCTTGATGTGTTCAGCAAAACGCTGTGGGATGGACTTTCGACTTTCGTCACAAAGAAAGTCATAGTAGTATACTTTGGCTTCCCGGCACAAAGAATCAGGGTCAAAAGCGATCATAGTAATCGTCCTGCTTGGCCATCAAAAAATGGCGGATTTTTCTTAGTCCAACCGAAATGTATCTGCTAACAGTTCTAACGTCCACACCCATTCTCTTGGCTACCTCTCCGGTGTTGTGGTGATGCCCATACCGTAGAGTGATCGCGTCGGTCTGGCTCTTGGGCACTCGCCCCCTAATAAGTTCGAATATTATGTCCATTTGTTCTTTCTCGATTAAGGCGTTCTCGGGCCGGCATTTGTTGATAGAATCATTGGGTCGCTTACCATATTTTCGCATTAGAGTCCGGCCTGTTTGCGTCCTGCGGACTACATCGACAGCATCATTGGCTATTGCTTTATATAGGTAAGCCTTGATGCTCTTAACATCTTCGGGGATG
>Ga0315285_10009314_pt1 | contig 10042 bp, 7 predicted proteins | sample YL17G09_36_MG_FD_203698 | JGI IMG/M metagenome (GOLD analysis project Ga0315285, IMG submission 203698) | Sediment microbial communities from Yellowstone Lake, YNP, Wyoming, USA - YL17G09_36 | ecosystem: Environmental > Aquatic > Freshwater > Lake > Sediment | place: USA: Wyoming | collected... | reverse complement strand
ATCGATCCTGTCGATGCGGTCGGCAGCACTCCTTTGCACGCTGCGGCGGAAGGGGGCAATCTGCGGGCGGTGCAACTTTTGGGCGGGGCAGGGGCCAACATTAACGCCAGAAGAACGAGCGACGACTCAACACCACTGCATTGGGCGGCGGCCAACGGGTATGCGGAAGTGGTCGAGTTTCTCTTGAGCAGCGGTGCTGAGTTACACAGTCGGGACTATGAAGGGGCTTGCCCATTGCACTACGCGGCCTGGAAAGGGCAGACTGACGTAGCGGCGCTGCTGGTGGACTTCGGCGCATTTGTTGATGTACAGAACGAACATGGTCTGACGCCGCTATTCAACGCCGCGTGCGAGGGATATGTCGACGTCGCAGAGTTGCTCATTCGATACGGCGCTGATGTAAATCACCGAAGCCGGGACGGATCGACTGCTCTGGATACAGCCCTGCGCGAAGGCCATGAGGATTTGGCCCACCTCTTGCGTGACAACGGGGCGCAATAGGAGAGGCCGGAAGGATATTAAAGGTGTCCGGTGGCAATTCTTCTTTTTGAAGTGACGAGCTATTGTCAAATGTTGTACGTTGGATTTTTTCGGGGTCGATAGTTGAGGTGCTTGGCCCGAAGGCGGCGGGTTTTGATCTTTTCATCAGCCCAGCCTCCGAAGCCAGATTCGAGCGTATCGTAGATCTGGCTTCGGCTGGGGGGTGAGAAGAAGTGATTATTGACTATTGATAATTGATCATTTACCTTGATGTGGCGGTTCAACTTTGATATTGGCCCATTATTCCTCTAAAAAAGATATACTGTACGCCGGCCTTTGCCCGCCATAAACATCCCAAAAACAGCCTCAATTCATAGATCCCATTCTGTCGCATAGGGACTTATCGTCCCTTTTTCTTGAAAACCGGTCAGTTTGAGTAAACAAGTACGGATTTTCCTCGCCCAGAGACCTCGCCGACGACATCCTCAACCGCCGGCCGGACCCTATCAGCACTGCACCTACTACTTGAGCCAGTGGAGAACATCAGGCGTGGTCTTATAGCTCGCTTTCTTATGAAAAGCACGAGCAAAATGCGCGGGGCCTGTCACAGAAGCGCGATGGGAGATTTGGCACGTTTGGACTATTGGTCTTCCAGTGCCCGGAATGTTCCGGTCTGTTCAATTGCGACGTGGTAGCCGTCGATAGTCTCGGGGATTTTGCTGCGGAGTTGCCGCGAGGCCACCGACGAGAGAATCATAATGCAGGGCTGATCTTTGAAGAGGCCTATGGCGGTCCCCTCGACGCCTGGGATCGCCATCCATTGGTCGGTTCTTTCTTCGAGCACCTGCTCAATCGTCTTTTCGCTCACATGGCATCCTTTCGCAGGTTGGCCATGACCAAGCGCCGCTTGTAAGGCGGTGATGCAAGTCTATTCCCCATCCACGCTGACGCCAAAGCGAGTGAGGACGAGATCGATCGGGCAGGCGATCGTTACCGACGAGCTGCCGGCAAACAACAAGCCCACAGGATTGTTGCCATTCTGCGTCACGATCAGCGAGCCGGAGTCCCCGCCCGCGCTAAAGGTCCCCGGCGTAATCATGATCTGATTGACGAACCTCGCCGTGCCTGAACTGTAGCCGACGTTGACCGTCGCATTGACGGCGTAGACATTGCCGGTGGTGAGAAGGGTCGTTCGGCCGTATTTCTGGACGAGCTGACCCACAAAAGGTTGAACCGTAGTCGAACTCGGTGTGCCATAACCAGCACCCGGTGTCTGGTTGTCAAGGTTGGCCGTCGAACTGAGGGCAATGGCTGCGTCGATTGTGTTATTGGCCCCGCGCGAGAAAATGATGGGCTGGAAATTATACAGCGTGCCGATCGCGTCGCGTGGATTCAGGCCACCATCGTAACTGCCGGGCTGCAAGACGTTATCGCCTTTGGCGGCCTTATTCTCGTTGGCATATACGTGGTTGTTGCTTAGCGCGTAAACTTTGCCCGCCGTATCTTTGACTCTGCATCCTATCGTTCCGGCAGTGATAGCCGGATGGCCTGTCGAAACGCCGATGGGAACCGGTCGCGTGCACCACAGCGGGGGCATGGGGCCTGCCGCAGTCGTGGCCGATACAGGTGTGCATTTTAGTGACTCATTGCCGGAGGTGTCTACAGCCGTCACCTTATACCAGTAGGTCGTAGAGGACGGTAGCCCGATATCCGAGTAGTTGGGCGAAGTTCCTTTGGGTGCCGAGCCTATCTTCCCGTATGTCCCCGCAGATGTGGTGGAACGGTACACGTTGTAGTAGGAAAGATCCGCCTCCGTATTGGCTGTCCACGTCAGATCGATCTGGCTGCTGCTGACCGCCGCTGCCTGTAAGTCTGTCGGCGCGGCTGGAGGCGTACGATCTTTCGGGGGCCTGCTTGCTTGGCCGGGCGGGACTGAAGGCTTGGCCAATGCATAGAATCTACCGGTGACTACAACCTCAACGGGGACACCCTCAAGGTTTCTCGGGATGCCGCCAACTCCTTGTCTGGCTGTGAAAACTCTTACTTGATGTTGCCCATTTTGGTCAAGCCCAACGGCTGTGCCCTCGACATCCTCAATTGCCATAAGGCGGTCGGTGTGCCTTTCCTGGACCGCCTTGACGCGCTCGAAGGCCGTATCGCTGTTCCCTTGGGCCTGCAAAACCCCCGAAAGAACGAACAACCCGATAGCTGCAACAACGACCAACAGTATTTTACATAAAACTCGCCTTGTCATGATAATCTCCTTTCTCATTCGCGCAGGTGCACTTGGCCTGATCATTCGCGCGAAACGCTTTTCATCACTAACCTACGTTAAGTCCCACTATCTTATTATCGAGATTTGTCCATAAAATGAATTAGGCTAATTATTTGTACTGCCCCAAGAACCGCATAGTTTGACTAAAAAAGCCCTTTATCGGCAAGATAGGTTTACCCACGGTTCTATGGGTTGCATTTTGCCTTCACACCACAAGCTCCACAGCAAGAAGCTGCATAGTCCTATATTCCTCTCCCGAAATCATCCACCACGGACACAGATTGTACCAAGCTGGATTGCAGAAGTCAAGGAATTTTTCCCAAGTATTATCGGGCAACCGAGATGGCAATCTAACTAACTTCTTTGATAACAAGGGTTTAAGACAACTTCCCTGGGGTGGAGGATACTCCGCGGAAGGCGGGCAAAAACCCTGAATCGCCGCATCACAAACTGTTTTCGGCGTTTACCGGCCTAATCAGGACAAGAATCTCAAAATGATGCTCTTGTAGTAGTCAAGGGCCCTTTCGACATCGCCGATTTCGATGTATTCGTCGGGCTTGTGGCAAAGCTCGGGCTTGCCGGGGCCAAAGATCACCACCGGCGCGCCAAAGGCGGTAAAATGAGGCCCGTCCGTCGTGAACCCGACCGCCCTGGTTCGGCTGATCCCCACCGCCCGGCAGAAATCCCTGACAAAGTCACTCCGGCAATCAGTCTGGAGCGGCTCTACCTCCCGCACGACCGAGACCTCAGCATCAAACGCCGAATCCCTGGATTTTAGTTTTGCCAGGATTTCTCGCAAGTCACTGAGAATGTGCTCGTGGTTCTGGGCGGGCAGGGTGCGAATGTCTATTCCGAGCGCACATTTATCGGGCACAACGTTAATCGCGTTGCCGCCGGCAATCGTGTTGATGCTCATCGAACAACCGCCTAACAGCTTGTGCGGCTCGACGGCAATATGATAATTTTCCAGTTCATCCAGGACGGCCTTCATCGAGGCTATCGCATTTACGCCAAGCTGCGGTGTCGAGCCGTGGGCGGCCTTGCCTAACGTCGTAACCTCAAGCCAGAGCATCCCTCGGTGGGCCGTTACAATCTCGAAATCCGTCGGCTCCGGGATAACCACGCCCGCAAAGGCCGGAAGCTCGCCGCGCTTGCTGATAAACCTGGCCGCCCCGCAGCTATCCGTCTCTTCGCCCGCCGCCGCCACAAATACGATATCTCCGAGCAACCCTACGCCGGAATCGACAATCCGCCTGATAGCGGTGACAATGGCCGCGATCCCCCCCTTCATATCCGCCGCCCCCCTGCCGTGAATTCTGCCCTCGCTCTCGACGCCGCCAAAGGGTGGATGTTTCCAGACCGCTTCGCCGGGCCCCACAACGTCAAGATGGCAGGCGAATAGCAATGCGGCACTGCTCCCGCGCGATTTGACCCGCGCCCAGACGTTGGCCCTGGTTCCATCCCAGGCATCTATGTGGGCCTCTATGCCGCTGCGCCCCAGCTCAGCGCAAATCACCTCCGCACCCGCTAATTCGCCGGTTTGGGCGGTCGTCTCGGCTTGAACGAGCTTGCTCAGGAACTGCTTCATTGCAGGCCGATTATATAGGCGGCCCGGCCAAAAGAAAAACCTTTACTCCGAAATTCCGGTGACCCCATCCAAATTCCGTTGCGCAGAGGCCAATAATGCAAATCAGCAAAGGACCCCCAACTTCGCAGGAAAATCGGCAAATAATTCTGTTGCACTCCGCAATCGTGGCCGCCATAATAGACGATTTACGAGTTCTTGAGCAGGGCCAAGGAGCACAAATGGGACCCGTACTGAATGGGCTGCTAAAACTTCAAAGTGTTGAAAATCGTCTGCGTGCCGCAAAGGCAAAACTCACAAGATGCAGAAGAAACGTAGTGATACAGGAAAACCAGGTCAGGAGCCTTCAAAACGCCCTCGAGGCAAAAAAGGAAGAGATTCAGCTCACCAGGGTGCAGTATGATCGGCTGGAGCTCGAGCTCAAGACCAGAGACGATGAGATTACCAAGCTAAGGGCCTCCCTTAACACCGCAAAGACCAACAGGGAATACGCCGCCGTACTTACCCAGCTCAATACGACCAAGGCCGACAATTCAAAGATCGAGACCCAGCTCATCGAACTGCTAAAAGATATTGAGGCCGACGAGACCGAGTCCAAGGACATCCTCAAGCAGATAGCCGACCAGAAGCAGCAACTGGAAAAGACGCGCACCGAGTCTGAGACGCTGGCCGGAAAATACCAGAGCGAAATCGATGAAATTCAGGCTGAGTGGAACCATGCGGCAAAGGACATACCGCGCAAACACTTGGAATTATTCAAGCGGGTCGCTGAAACATACGACGGTCAGGCCGTTACGTCCATTGAACAGCAGGATGACAGGAAGGGGGCCTATAGCTGCGGCGGCTGCTTCATGGGCATCACCGCCGAATCCGTCAATTTGCTTATGAGCAAAGACGAGATCATACGCTGCCCCAACTGCACAAGAATACTCGTGCTCACCGACTTGCTGCACTGAGGGTGAGCGGCTCGAAATATGAACTTGCGGCTTTTGAGGAGCGAATACCTTGCCTGACAGGATCATCGCTTACACGGACGGCGCGAGCAGGGGCAATCCAGGTCCGGCCGCTGCGGGCTTCACCTTGAGCGAGCCCGGCGGCACGGAGCTGCAGGCGAAGGCCTTCTTTCTGGGCGAGGCCACAAACAACGCGGCCGAGTACACCGCTATCATAAGGGCGCTTGAAGCCGCACGACAAATCGGCGCCGAGCAAATCACAGTTTTCAGTGACAGCGAGCTGCTCGTCAGGCAAGTCAACGGGCAATACAAGGTCAAGAGCGAGCATATCAGACCGTTTTTTCAGCAGGTCCTCGATCTGCTCGCCCAATTCAGGGACTGGAAGGTCCGGCACATTCCCCGGGAGAAAAACAAGAAGGCCGACAAACTCGTGAACCTGGCCCTCGACCGAAGGGGCGACATTGAAGGCCGAACTGCGCCCGCCGATGACAGAGAGCCCGTCCGGCTGGGCGTGCTGATTAGCGGCGGCGGCACAACGCTTATGAATATACTCGAATACCTAAGGCGGGGCGAGCTAAACGCAAGAGTGGCTGCTGTAATCAGCTCCCGCTCAGACGTCGCAGGCGTCGAAAGAGCAAAGAGCGCCGGGCTCAATGTAAAGATCATCCGCAAGAAGGATTACCCCGACATCGACGAATTCAGCAGGCGCATCGAAGAAGAGCTCGTCGCCGCCGAAGTCGAGCTGGTTGTGCAGGGCGGCTGGCTTTGTCTATGGAAGATACCGCCGCGCTACGAGAATCGCGTGATGAACATACACCCGGCCCTGCTGCCGAGCTTCGGCGGACGGGGCATGTGGGGACATCACGTCCACGAGGCGGTCCTGAAGGCGGGCTGCAAAGTCAGCGGGTGCACCGTGCATTTTTGTACGAACGAATACGACAAAGGGCCGATTATCGTGCAGCGCGCCTGCGAGGCAAAAGATGTGGACACCCCTGATACCCTTGCCGCGAGGGTGTTCGAGCAGGAATGTATCGCGTATCCGCAGGCAATAAGGCTCTTCGCCGAAGGCAGGCTGCTCGTCGAAAACGGCAAGCTGAGAATCAAGCCGTCAAATGCCTGACGCACGCGTCGAATCTAAAAACAGTCCGCCGCGGCGGACAAAAAACGTCAAATGCGACGTATCGGCTGCGGCGAAAGGGTGTAGATTAAGGAAGGGTTCCTGAGCCGTGAACAGAAGGCAAAAGGCCATATTGGTGGAGGTCGTCAGCATACTGCTCGTTACGCTGATAGCCGTGGTCGGAATGATCAACTTCAAAGACTATATCAATCGCTCAGAGGCAATCAGTGCGATGCAGCAGCTCAGCACAATCATTGTGGATTACCGGAAGAAGAATGGCAGAGTGCCCCCCGAATATCTCGTTACGGATGCCGTGCGCGATTTGAAGGGCGGCGTCCGCCTCGGTGAGCTCCAGTACAGGGGACTGTGGATTGACTTCGACGCAGAGCCAAACGATATCCTCGCTTACACTCAGAAGAATTATCCATCCTCCCTGCTTAACGACGGATACATAGTCCTCCAGGTCGATGGGGCTGTCAAGTGGATGGGGCTGGACGAGTTTAGGGACGCACTGGCACATCGGCAGAGCGAGGTTGAAATTGAAATGACGCGCCACTGAGCGGCGATTGGCAGCCGGACATCACACTTGCGCCGAGTGAGCCTCGTAAGGTGGGCTTCAGCCCACCACTTCTTCGGTGGGGCAAGTCCCACCCTACAACTGCGCTCGGTGGGGCCCGCGCCTCCGTGGTCGGACATTTGTCGAGGCATCTCCATCTCTATTCCGACTTGACGGCGCCGACCTCTGACGACTCAGTTTTCTGCGGCTCCTCGGCCTCGCAGCCCTTGAGCATGAGGTGCTCTTCGTCCTGGACCTCCACCTTTATGACGCTCTTGCCCTTGAACTTCCCCGCCAGAACCGCCTCCGACAGCGGATCTTCAATATAGTGCTCTATCGCCCTTCTCAAGGGCCTCGCCCCGAACTCGGGATTATAGCCCTTGTCGATCAGGAATTCCTTGGCCTGCTCGGTCAGCTCGAGTTTCAGCCCGTGCTCGGTCAGCCGCTTGAACACCTTTGCAAGCTCGTAGTCAACTATCGTCTGCAGGTTCTCCCTTGTCAGCGCCTTGAAGACTATCGTGTCGTCAACTCGGTTGAGGAACTCGGGCCGGAAGTAACGCTCAACCTCTTTCTGAAGCACTTCCTTCATCTTCTCGTAGGTCGATTCGGGAGTCTTCTTGCTGAAACCGAACCCGGATTGGTTCTTGATCAACTCGGCGCCGATATTGCTCGTCATTATGAGGACGACGTTCTTGAAATCGATGCGCCTGCCGAAGCTGTCGGTTAGCCGACCCTCGTCCATAATCTGAAGAAGTATATTGTAAACATCGGGATGGGCCTTGTCTATCTCATCCAGCAGCAGCACGGAATACGGCCTTCGTCTAATCCGTTCGGTTAATTGTCCGCCCTCCTCGTAGCCCACGTAGCCCGGAGGGGCGCCGACCAGCCGGCTGACATTGTGCTTCTCCATAAACTCGCTCATATCCAGCCGGATCAGGGCATTCCTGTCGCTGAACATAAACTCCGCCAGCGCCTGCGCAAGCAGCGTCTTGCCGACGCCGCTCGGCCCGAGGAATATGAAGCAGCCCATCGGGCGATTCGGGTCCTTCATGCCGCTCCGGCTGCGCCTCACGGCTTTGGCCACCGCCGAGAGCGCTTCATCCTGCGAGACAACGATTTTGTGCAGCTCGGCCTCGAGCTCCAGAAGCCTCTGCGTCTCCTGCTTCTCAAGCCTCGTCAACGGAACGCCGGTCATATTGCTGACAACCTCGGCAATGATCTCGTTGTCAACCACCCCGGTCGATTCCTTGTTCTCTTCATACCACTCCTTGTGCATTCGCGTCTTTTCGTCCTGCAGTTGCTGCGCCTCGTCGCGCAAGGCCGCCGCCCGCTCATAATCGGCGTTCTTGACCGCCTCGTCCTTTTCCCGCTGCAGTTTCTCGATCTTGTCTTCTATCTTCTTCAAATCGGGCGGGGGCGTCATGTTCTTGAGTCGAACGCGGGCGCCGGCCTCATCCACCACGTCTATCGCCTTGTCCGGCAGGCACCTGCCCGTTATGTACCTGGTTGACATCTCCACCGCCTGGAACAGCGCCTCGTCGGTGAACCGCACGCGGTGATGGGCCTCGTAGCGGTCCTGAAGGCCCCTGAGTATTTCGAGCGTCTCATCCTTCGAGGGCGGCTCGACAATTATCGTCTGGAAGCGTCTCTCAAGGGCGCCGTCTTTCTCGATATGCTTTCTGTACTCGTCCAGCGTCGTGGCCCCTATGCACTGCACTTCGCCCCTGGCAAGAGCGGGCTTGAGCACGTTCGAGGCATCGATAGCGCCCTCGGCGCCACCGGCGCCGACCAGCGTGTGAAGCTCATCGATAAACAGTATCACGTTCTTGGCCCTTCTGACCTCGTTGATGACGGCCTTAATCCGCTCCTCAAACTGCCCGCGATACTTGGTCCCGGCAACCATCATCGCCAGATCCAGACAGACAATGCGCTTGTCATTGAGGATTTCGGGAACCTGCTTTTGGATTATCTGCTGACTGAGGCCCTCGACGATCGCTGTCTTGCCGACCCCCGCCTCGCCCAGCAGAACCGGGTTATTCTTTGTGCGCCTGCACAGTATCTGTATCAGCCGCTCAATCTCCCTCTTTCTGCCGATTACAGGATCAAGCTCGTTCTCTTCGGCAAGCTGCGTAAGGTCCCTGCCGAAGCTGTCCAGGGCCGGCGTCTTGCTCTTGGTCTTTCGTTGCATCGCCGGGCTCATCTTCATTCCGAGCGCCGCCGGTCCGTCGTCCAATCCGGCCCCAAGCAGATTCAATACCTCCTGGCGCACGTCCTCAAGCTTCAGCCCCAGGTTCATAAGCACCTGCGCCGCTATCCCTTCGCTCTCGCGCAGAAGGCCCAGCAGGATATGCTCGGTCCCCACGTAATTGTGGTTAAGCGCCCTGGCCTCTTCGATGGCGTATTCAATGACCTTCTTGGCTCGCGGCGTCTGCGGCAGCTTGCCCATCGTGACCATGTCAGGCCCGCTCTTGACGAGTTTCTCAACCTCCAGCCGAAGTTTCTTTATATCGACGTCAAGGTTCTTCAGGACCGTTGCTCCCACTCCGCTGCCCTCCTTCACCAGCCCCAGCAGAATATGCTCGGTTCCTATGTACTCATGATTGAACCGCTGCGCCTCCTGATTGGCCAGCGCCATCACTTTGCGTGCACGATCTGTAAAACGCTCAAACATCTGTCACTCCACACAAGCTCAAAAGTGAACTAAAGTGAGCTAAAGGGAGCTAAAGTAAACTGACTTTGCACTTTAGACACTTTCAACTTTAGGCACTTTACACTATTATACCAAACCCAGCTTCCGTGTCAACCAAGCCAAGCCACACAAAAACAATGCCCCATTAAACGGGACTATCCAACTCTGTATATCCCTCGCACAGTTCCGGTGTTCAGTCCCTTCGAATTCGCTCAGGATGGTGAGCCTGTCGAACCATTACCGGACCGAGCTTTATGCCCTTTTTAGGCCACAGTTGTATCGACAAAAACCGCTAAAAACTTTCCCTCTCTGCACAAAAATACGCAGTTTCGGCACAAAAAGAGCACATCAGAGCCGCCCGGCGGTATCGCTCGCATATTGAGCACC
>Ga0315285_10009313_pt1 | contig 10042 bp, 10 predicted proteins | sample YL17G09_36_MG_FD_203698 | JGI IMG/M metagenome (GOLD analysis project Ga0315285, IMG submission 203698) | Sediment microbial communities from Yellowstone Lake, YNP, Wyoming, USA - YL17G09_36 | ecosystem: Environmental > Aquatic > Freshwater > Lake > Sediment | place: USA: Wyoming | collected... | reverse complement strand
CCCAATTTGCTTCTATAGTCAAAATAGACCCTGCCGTCAATATTTTTGGTAAGGTTGTATCTCCAGGCGCTCAGTAAATATGGACCCCACTCTTTACGGCTACCAGGCATTACCTGCACGTGCATCAGTGTATCTTGAAGACTGTGGTTGTAGCGGGGAAGATACAAGAGAGGCATTCTACCTAAATAAAAGGCATCTTCTTTAGTCTGTATCTTGTCTTTCGGGAATAAATTTATCTGTTTTGACTGTATACGATAATGTGGGCGGTCAAAACTGCAGGTAGTGGCATAGCCGCGACGGGCTATAAATTCGGTATCGCTTACCTTCTCTATTTTTCTGGCCTTACCAAAATAAGGATTAACTCTAAATCCCGCATCCATAATGGTGCCTGTCTTGGTTTGAAAATTGTAGATTATCTTTTCCCCCTCAATAACTCCTTTTTCATCATCCAGCCTGGCACCGCCTTCGGCAACGCCTTCTTTGGTCTGGGTATTGACGGTTATTTTTTTGCAGGTTAATTTGGAACCTTTATAAATTACTTCTACATTACCGCTAGCGGTGACCTCTTTGGCATCGGTAGAATATTCAACTTGATCACCATTAATAATAAGCGGCCCACTTTTCTCTTGGGCATACAAAATAGACAAATTACAATTTCCAAGCACCAAATTACAAACAATTACCAATAACCAAAATATATATTTAGAATTTAGAATTTGGGGGTTAGAATTTGTTTGGGATTTGTCCCGCCAATAAGTTGACTTGAGGCGGGATCCCGCTTTTGCGGGAGGATTTGGCCTGCCTGCCGGACAGGCAGGGATTTGGGATTTATTTTGGATTTTGGATTTTGGATTTTGGATTTTCAATTTTATTTAGGTATCTTCTTGTAGTCTTCCAAAAATCTCTGTATGCCTATATCAGTAAGAGGGTGTTTTATGAGTTGCTCAATTACACCAAAAGGCACAGTAGCGATAGCTGCACCTATCTTGGCGGCATCAACCACATGCACGGGATTACGTATTGAAGCTACTATAATCTCTGTCTTAAAATTATAGTTTGCGTAGATCTGTTTTATATCACGGATCAGGTCCATACCGACCTGACTAATATCATCCAGCCTGCCGATAAACGGCGATACATAATCTGCACCTGCCTTGGCTACCAATAAGGCCTGGGAGGCGGAAAAGCAAAGCGTGACATTTGTCTTAATCCCTTCCCGGGATAGCACCTTTACTGTCTTAAGCCCTTCTTTAACTAGTGGTATCTTTACCACAATATTTTTTGCAATCTTTGAAAGCTCGCGTGCCTCTCTGAGCATCTCCTGTGCCTCAAGACTTACAACCTCTGCACTCACCGGACCAGAAACCAAAGAACAGATTTCTTTTAACAAATCGCTTACCGCTCTATTCTCTTTAGAAATAAGCGTAGGATTCGTAGTAACGCCATCAATAACGCCAAGGCTGAGTGCCTCTTTTATCTCTTCGACATTTGCGCTATCGATAAATATCTTCATAAACTAAATCCCTTCATTTACCATTATAGCGGCACCAATTAACCCTGCATCCGCTCCCAATTTCGCTTTGAATATTTTTACATGTTGAGTCTGTACGTTCATTGCACGTGATTTTAGTGTTTCTCTTATCTTATCAAATAATACCGAACCGGCATTGGCAACGCCGCCGCCTATAACGATGACATCCAGATTAAGCAAATTCACAATGCCTACCAAGGCAACCCCCAGTCGCATCCCTACTCTAAGCCATATACCAATAGCCTTCTTATTTCTTTTTTTTGCCAATGCGCTTAACTCTTCTAAAGAAATATCGCGTTTAAATAATCTTCTTGCCTCTTCTATAATTCTGTTATTGCCAATATATGACTCAAGACAGGCGATACCTCCGCAATTACAACGCGGTCCTTTTTCATTAATGGGGATGTGGCCTATCTCTCCAGCGGCATTATCTTTTCCCCGATACAGACTACCCTCAAGAATAACCCCCCCGCCAACCCCTGTGCCCAGCGTTATGCATAAAGCATTTTTATAACCTCTCGCCGCTCCCAATCTTTGTTCTGCAAGGCTCATCAATTTTGCGTCATTATCCAGAAATACAGATAACCTTAATCTTTCTTTTAAAATGGTACCCAGATTTACCTCTCTCCATCCTGGTATGTTGGGGAAGAAATGCACTATTCCTCTTTTGGCATCTATGGGCCCGGGTAACCCTAAACCGATACCCAAGATATCTACTTTACTTAACTTGTTATTCTCTATAATCCTTTTTACAGAATAACAAATAGTAGAAATTAAATCTGCCTTTTTATTGAAGCTGGGGGTACTCAATACTTCTCTGGCTCTAATATTATATTTTAAATCAAGAAGAGCGATTTTTAAATTTGTGCCTCCCAGATCGATGCCGATGATAAATTTTCTTGCCATTTCGTTATATTTTATATTAAAAAATTAATTTTAGCAAGCCCTGTTAGAAATATTGCGTATAGATTACCATAAAATTTCTAACGGGGCAAGGGATAAAGTTAGCGGGCCTCATACATACATATCCTATTCCTGCCTGTCTGTTTGGCTATATACAAGGCCTCATCCGCCCTATCTATAAGCGTCTTGGTATCGCTAGCATCAGCGGGAAAGGTAGAGACGCCAATGCTTACTGTGACTTTTAAATCTTCATCATAAACTGTGATATGTTTAGATTCTATGGCCTGCCTGATACGCTCTGCGGCGAAACGCGCCTGCTCTTTATCTGTCTCGGCTAAGATAATTGACAATTCCTCCCCACCGTAGCGCCCCATAAAATCTATCTGTCTTATAGTTTCTTTAATTGTCTTACTTATTTCCCTTAAAATGGCGTCACCAACAAGATGTCCGTATTGGTCATTATAGTCTTTAAAATGATCTATATCTACCATGAGAAAAGAAAACTTAAACTTGAATTTTTTTGCGCGCTTAAGTTCCTCATTGAGTCTTTCGAAAAAATGTCTGCGATTGAAAACTTGAGTCAGGCTATCCGTGATGGTAAGCTCCTGGACTTTCTGGTATAAAAGAGCCCTCTTAATCCCAGAAAGAAACTGCTGGGCTAAGATATAGAATTTATCCTTATCTTTTCCTTCGATATCGCATACCACCAGATAACCTATCGTGTTCTTATGTATCGTTAAAGGCAATACTGTGGAGTTCTTATGCTCCCTGATGTCCGCGCCTTCCTTTAGAAACCTGCACTCCCCTATCTTGATGTATCTATTTATGTGCTCGCGAAAAATCTCGAATATCTTGTCTTCATCCAAAGTTTTACAGATATCTTTTGTTATGTCGTAAAGTGCGATAGTCTCCTCAGCAGTCCGCTCTAAACTAGAGTTATCTACCCTTAACTTTTTGTTTTCTTGCATTGAATTATCGTATTCCTGTTTTAGGCTCTCATGGCTACCCTTAATCTTATCCAAGCCCTTAGATAATATCTTTTTGAGCCAGGGGTATAAAAAAGCGGTTAATAAAATCAATGAGGTCAAAGACAACATACCTGATTTCTCCCTTTTTGTTTCGCCTCGTACATTGCCCTGTCACTCTTTAGGATAAGTTCATCTTCAGCTACCGCATCCAGAGGAAAAGCCGCTATGCCAATGGAGACGGTTATATTTGTTTCCTGTCTACGCAAAATTATTTTCTCATTCGCTATACGTTGCCGCAAGGTATCAGCTACTGTATAAGCCCTTTTCTTATCTATCCCGTGCAAGATTATGCAGAATTCCTCTCCGCCAAAACGGCTTATAATAGTGTTAAGGTCTTTTAAAGATTCGGTTATGTTGTGACTTAAGTTTTTTAATACGACGTCTCCTGCGGTATGGCCAAATTTATCGTTATAATTCTTGAAAAAATCAATATCAAGCATTAACAGAGAAAAGACCGTCCTTTGATGCGTGTCTCTTTTGCATTCCTCTTTTAGGCGCTCTAAAAAGTATCCCTTTGTATAAAGAGAGGTTAACCCATCGTGAATAGCCAAATCCTGTGTCTTCTGAAAAAGCTGGCTATTTTCCAAAGCCACCGCCCCTAAATCGCAAATCGTAACCAGGAATCTCAGGTCGTCTTGCGTATAAAAACCGGGTTGAGGGTGATCTAATTTTAATATCCCCAAAAGACTCCTGTCGCTTATAAGAGGCGCACTTATTAAAGAGGAAATCTGTCTTTCATCCTGAGCCTTTAACTTTTCCAGATCAAAGCGAAAATCTTTTTTAATGTCTTCGATCAATAAGGGGCTTGAGTGCCTTAAGACCCAAAAATCAAATATGTTGCCTTCCTTTACCTTGATTACTAATTTTTTATCCTCTTTTTTAGTCTTAAAAAGACTCAATTTCTGTGTCTGGTTATCTACTAAGTATAAAACACACATACCTTTATTATTTGCAATAACCGAGAAGGCAATCGAGGCGAGGCTGTTTGTTACAGAATCCAGGTCCAGATTCTCGTTTATCTCTTCAACAACTTTTTTTAGGCTATTATAGCGTATTATCTTGGCTTTTAAGGCGAGGCTGTTTTTGAGTTCATGAGAATTTTGTTCGTTTAAGATATTTAATTTTTCCTGCAGGTCTTGGATTTGGTATACAATTTGATATTTTCTATTAAAATTTTTTTTAAACACATAAAATGCGATGAGAATATTGGCGAGATAAAACAGGAATAGCATTTTAAACGATTGGTGGCCCAGGTTAATTACTATATACCAAGGTAGCAGAATATATAGAAATAAAAATGAAATAATATAGGTGGGGTATGACATAAAAATCTTGTTTGGATATGGTTTATTTCAATGGCGGGTGTTTAATTTATACAATAGTCTCTTCGCTATCTTTATCAAAAAAGTGCGCTTTACTCATATCAAAGACTACGTCCATATCCTGGTTAACCTTGGGTTTATCATGAGCCCCTACACGCGCAATAAAGGTATGCCGTCCGGTGTTAAGATAGAGATAAACTTCTGAACCCATAGGTTCATATACTTCGCAATTTACCCTGACGATATTTTCTGGAGGCGCTTCAGAAACAAACAGTTTATCATAAATATCTTCGGAACGGATACCAAAGAATACCTCACGGCCCAGATAAGGTGCCATCTTCTTGTGCATATCTTCAACGAGCTTCACCTGTATTTTTCCTTCCTCGAAATATATTCTGCCGTCTTTCTTTATAATCGTGCCGCGCATGAAATTCATTGGCGGTGAACCAATGAAACCCGCAACAAATTTATTCTTCGGATGATCGTAAACAGTTATAGGGTCTGATACCTGTTGTAAAACCCCGTCCTTCATTACAGCAATCCTATCACCCATGGTCATAGCCTCAACCTGATCATGCGTAACGTATATTATTGTGGTCTGAAGCTTTATATGGAGCTTGTGTATCTCTGTGCGCATCTGTACCCTCATTTTCGCATCGAGGTTACTCAGAGGTTCATCAAACAAAAATACCAGGGGTTTTCTTACGATAGCCCTTCCCACGGCGACGCGTTGCCTTTCTCCACCGGAAAGCTCTCTGGGTTTACGATTTAGTAAACGTCTAATGCCCAATATATCGGCGGCCTCATTAACGCGTCTGGTAATTTCTGCTTTGGGAAGGTGCCTTAGGCGCAAACCAAATGACATATTCCCAAACACTGTCATATGCGGATAGAGGGCGTAATTTTGAAATACCATAGCGATATCTCTGTCTTTTGCCGGTACATCATTGACTTTCTTATCGCCTATATATATGTCGCCTTCACTCATATCCTCAAGACCTGCGATCATCCTTAGGGTGGTAGACTTCCCGCATCCTGATGGTCCGACAAGAACCATAAATTCTTTATTCTCAACTCCTAAATTAACCTTATCAACCGCCTTGACATTACCTGAAAAAACCTTAGAAACATCTTTAAGACTTACCTGTGCCATATTCTCCTCGCTTCGCTCGTCGTAAGTCAAAACTCAAAAAGCAAAAGTAAAAAGTACAACTAAAAAATTAAAACTTTTCACTTGAGCTTTTACCTTTTTACTTTTAACTTTTTACTTATTATATATTATATATATATTAGCTCAAGTAGTCAAGTAATCGGCTTAAGGTTATTTTTAAATTCTTACGGTGCACTATCATATCTATCAGACCGTGCTCTAAAAGGAACTCCGAACGCTGAAAACCAGGTGGTAATTTCTGTCTGATGGTCTGTTCAATAACACGCGGTCCGGTAAAACCGATTAATGCCTTTGGCTCAGCAATTATTATATCCCCCACTCCGGCAAATGAGGCCATCACACCCGCCATGGTAGGATTAGTAAGTACCGAAATAAAGGGGACTTTAGCCCGGTGGTGATAAGCAAGTGCGGCGCAGGTCTTGGACATCTGCATCAGGCTGTACATACCTTCGTACATTCTCGCTCCGCCACCCGAGCCCGAGATAATAACCAGGGGTAGTTTATTCTTTGTGGCAGATTCTATGGCAAGGGTTATCTTCTCGCCTACAACCGAACCCATCGAACCCATAATGAAACGTGAATCCGTAACTGCAATGATTATTTTTTTATTGTCTAACGACCCTTCCCCAGAGACCACGGCATCCTTTAACCCTGTTACTGCCTGGTCAGCAGCCAATTTATCCTTATAGGTCTTAGGACCTTTAAAATCCAGGGGGTCGGCTGATATCATATCCTTGTCGTATTCCTGAAAGGTATCTTTCTCTAAAAGCATATTTATTCTCTCGTAAGCCCCCAAGACAAAATGGTAATTACACTTGGGACACACCTTAAGGTTCTCCTCAAGCGTTTTATTATATAAAGTCTCAGAACATTCCTCGCACTTTGTCCAAAGACCGTCTGGAATCTCTTTTTTCTTTAACCTGACAATCGTGTATTTAGGTTTACCGAATAGAGCCATGGGTCTTTACCTCATTCAAGCTTATTAATCACCAGCCCCGAAAGGACCTTCGGGTAGAAGTATGTAGATTTAGGGGGCATTCTCTCGCCGTTTAAGGCAACCGAGATTATCTGCTGAATCCTTACTGGATTTAAAAAGAAGGCGACATATGAATTATCGTTGTCTACCTGCTCAATCAGCTCGTCTATCTGGGGATTGAAGCTTAGGTTTTCCTTGTTCTTCGGATCAGATCCTAAAATCTTTTTTAGAACCATATGATTCAAAATAGAAACATCCAGCGACCTGTATTCTTTGGGTTTATCGTGAATCTCTTTATCTAGAATCTTAATATTCTTTAAACGCAGAAGCCAATATTTTTTATCCTTATACATTCCTAAGACGTGTTCCGTACGGCCTCCTTTTTCCATCAAAAAGAAAAATCGCGTTTTATCTTTAATCTCTTCCACATCGAAATAATCTTTAAGTCTTAGCCTGAGATCTTCCAAATTCAACTCTTTATCTAACTTGAGCAGGCGGTGCACAGGCAATATAGAAAGACCGTAGGAATCTGTGTTCGTAAAATAAGATAAGATATAATTAAAGCCTTCTTCGCCGGTTATGGTGCCCAGCTTATGTTTCATTTCATCTCTATGGGCGCAGGCAACCTCATAGCGATGATGACCATCGGCAATAAAGATATTTTCATCCTGCATATTGCCCTGTATACCGCTTATTATACCGGGCTCATCCAATCTCCATAATTGATGAATAATATTGTCGTCGTCTTTTATATCTATGAAAGGCGTTTTGTTCTGCACATACTTCTCGTAGGTACGCTGGATAATGCGTTTCTTATCCAAAAAAACAACAAATATCGGGCTTAAATTTGCCCTCACCTGTTTAAGGAGCCTGAATCTATCTTCTTTGGGTTCAAGACGCGTGTGTTCATGTCCGAATACTACTGAATTTTTATCCCCCAGATGCAAGAGAGAGATAAACCCTAAGCGGGTCTTTTTTTCTCCGCGCAGATTATATTGTTGGCTATAGAAATATATTGCCTGCCGGTCATCCTGTATAAGTATTTTATTCTTTAGCCACTCCCTAAAACAGCTTCCTGCCCGGCGGTATTTATCTTCTCCGGAGATATCCTTTCCTAAAAGTATGTGGATAAGATTATAACTGTTTTTATCGTGGTAGTATTGCTGTCGGGGGGGTGATATTATGTCATACGGAGGGCAGACGACCTTGACTAGGTCTTTAATCTTTTCCTGATTATAAATAATCGCTTTAAAAGGCTTTATCTTGGCCACCGATAGATTAAGCCCCCTATGAGACTGCCAATACCGTCATTAAATACATCCAGACCAGAAACGGTTCTATAAGGCACGAAGGCCTGGTGCAATTCATCCGTTATCCCATATACAACCCCGAATATCAATGTAAAAAGGATAATCTTTGCCGCAGTCATATCTGTATAGGCATTTTTTAAGGCGCGGGCGCAAAGAAGACCGAGTATTAAATAAATAGAAAAGTGAAATGCAATATCCTGATTAATAAATACTGCTGGTATATTCTGTCCAGGAATTGAAGAGGTGTAAAATATAAAACCCATACACACTACGACAGGCAACCAGCACTTTAAAATTCCGGATGTTCCCAATCTATTTTGCGTTTTGGCAGCCATCGCATCCTTCTTTAGCCTTAGGACAAGTACTGCCTTCTGTTTTCGCAGTATCCCTTAAAATTATACCCGACCCCGCGCCGATAAGCCGTTTTACTTCTTTATTACACTTGGGGCATTTATCTATGGGCTTGTCAGTTATCCTCTGAAATAACTCAAAATTATGACCGCAGTGCGTGCATTCGTATTCGTAGGTCGGCATTTTTCTCCTTTACTTGAACGCCTTCTTTATTTTATCCGAGAAACTCTCCTTAGTTATATCTTCGCCTGAGGCCTTGGCAAACTCTTCAATAAGCCGGCGCTGCTCCGAAGTCAGGCGCGTAGGGATCTCAACATTAACTCTGACCAATTCATCGCCATTACCTCTGCCGTGCAAATCCGGTATGCCTTTTTCTTTAAGACGGAATATTCTGCCGCTCTGAGTACCGGCAGGGATTTTCATGCTCACCTTACCATTAAGCGTGGGCACTTCTACTGCGTCTCCCAATATCGCCTTGCTTAAACTTATATTTATCTCTGTCAATACATCATTATCGTGCCTTTCGAAAACAGGATGCGGCTGGACTTCTATAATAACATATAAATCGCCCCTACCTGCAGTGCCTGATTCACCTTCGCCGCGCACCCGAAGATGCGCACCTGTATCTACCCCAGCGGGTATTTTAACTTTAATCTTACGCGTTACCTTAGCCCTGCCTTCTCCATGACAATCAAGGCAAGGAGTCTGTATTATTGAGCCTTCTCCACCACAACGGGAGCAAGGCTGTTCTATATAAAAACTCCCGGAACCCATTACTAAACGGCCACTGCCTTTACATTGCGGGCAACTAATCTTCTTAGTGCCCGGTTTTACACCGCTACCATCACAAGTTGAACATTGCTCATATCGTGGAACATTAATAGTCTTTTCTGTCCCGCTTGCTGCCTCTTCCAAAGTTATATCTACAGATATCTGTAAATCTCTTCCTTTTCGTCGAGCTTTTTTTGTTGTTTCTCTCGAACCAAAAAAGAAATCATCAAAAGCATCCTCTGCTCCAAATTCAAAACCACCACCAGCAAACATACGTTGAAAGTGTTTCAACAAATCACCTAATCCTATATCCTCAAAACCGGACCATTGACCACCCCGCATGATATCTTCATAAGTATATCTTTGATCTACACCGGCATGCCCATATTCATCATAAGTGGCGCGTTTTTGGGAATCAGACAACACCGCATAGGCCTCGGAGATTTCCTTGAACTTCTCTTCTGCCTCTTTCTTCTGCTCATGAGGCACCCTGTCTGGATGGTAACGCAGCGCTAATTCCCGATACGCCTTCTTTATCTCATCCAGCGTAGCGCTTTTCTTAACTCCTAAAACCTCGTAATAATCGCGTTTAGTGCTCGCCATCATTACTTTTTATCCCCGTCTTCTTCCTTAAAATCTGCGTCAATAATGTCTTCCTCTTTCTTCTTTTCTTCTTTAG
>Ga0315285_10009312_pt1 | contig 10042 bp, 7 predicted proteins | sample YL17G09_36_MG_FD_203698 | JGI IMG/M metagenome (GOLD analysis project Ga0315285, IMG submission 203698) | Sediment microbial communities from Yellowstone Lake, YNP, Wyoming, USA - YL17G09_36 | ecosystem: Environmental > Aquatic > Freshwater > Lake > Sediment | place: USA: Wyoming | collected... | reverse complement strand
GTGCGCCGCAGCAGCAGGCTCGCTCCGGCCAGCATGGCAAGGGGGATGAGGTTCCGCGGCGTGAGCCAGAGCGTCAGCCAGGCCGGCCATTGCATCGCGCCGCCGGGTGCGCCGTGGGCCGGGCCGAGAAGCGATCGCTGGAGCCAGTCCGACAGGCTGAACGACTCGGCGGGGATGGTCCCGCCCTTGCAGTAGATGGCCATCGCATTGTAGATGATTATCATCGCCCCGAGCGTGACGATGAACGAGTTGATCTTCGCCTTTGCCACGAGCAGGCCGTTGACCAGGCCAAGCGCCACGCCGCAGGCCGCCGCGACGGCCAGCGCCCCGGCCCAGCCGAACTGCGGCGCCAGGCCCATCACGAGCATTCCTCCCAGGGTCATGGCCGAGCCGACCGACAGGTCGAGCTGCCCGGCCAGCAGCACGATTGTGAACCCGATGGCGGCTGGGAGATTCGTCCCGGCGCCCTTGAGGATGTCGGCGAAGTTGCGCGGCGTCAGGAAGTTCGGCGCGATGGCGCCCATGACGGCGAAGATGGCTGCGCAAAGCAGCCAGACGCGCCAGCGATAAACCGTCGCCGCGGCCGAGCCTGCCGCCGAGATGCCGCCGCCGTCACGCATCGTCCCTGCCCGCCTTTCTTCGCGAGAATGAGTTTATCCCGACGACCAGGATGAAGACCGCGCCCTGGACGATGTTCTGCTGGAACTGGCCGATCGTGAACTCGCCGATCCGCACCAGCGACATGACGTTGTTCATCAGCGCGATCGCCATCACGCCGCCCATCACGCCGGCGACGTTGCCGCGTCCCCCGGCCAGCGTCATGCCGCCAAGCACCACCGCGGTGACGGTCTTGAAGTCGTACCCGTCGCCGATGTACACGGCCCCGACCTTGTTGAAGCTCGTCAGCAGTATTCCCGCGACGCCGCTGGTCAGGGACGATATCACGAAAGCCCAGGCCACGACGCGCTTGACCCGAATGCCGCTGAGCCTGGCAACTTCATAGTTCGAGCCGGTCAGCTTCAGGGCCGCGCCGTATCCGCTGTGCCGCATGACGAAGTGGCCCGCGACGGCGGCGATGATAAGCACGACAACCGGCAGCGGCACAACGCCGAAAACCGCGTGGTGGTAAAGGTCCAGGAACGCCCGTCCGGCGGCGGTGGCCTCGTCGGGATATATCTGCCGGCCCGCATACGCCCAGCGGATCACGCCGGACAGCACGCTCATCATCGCAAGGGTCCAGATGATCGGGTTGAGCCGCAGGCAACCGACGACCATGCCGTTGATAAGGCCGATGACCAGACCGGCCGCAAGCCCCGCGGCAAGGCTCGCGACGATGCCGTACTGCAACGCCCATACCGCCACCGTGCCCGACAGCGCCATGATGCCCGGTATCGACAGGTCCACGTAGTGCCGGCTGTAGGTTATGAACGCCACGCCAACCGCCACGATGCCCATCAGAGTTACGGCGCGGAGGGCGTTGAGGAGGTTCTCGGCCGCCAGGAACTCGCGGGAAATCCCGCAGCCGATGGCGAACAAAGCGGCGACGAGGATGTAGACGCCCAGCACGTTGAGCGTTCCGGCGAGCCGGCTTGACGCCAGTAGCCGGCCGTCGCCGCGGACGATTTGTGCGGGCTCGGTCATGCGGGCGCGAGCCTCCCTTCGCCGTTGGCGGCAAGCAGCACGGATGTCTCGCCGGCCTGCCCGCGGGGGATCTGGCCGATGAGGCGCCCGCGTCGCATGATGAGTATGCGGTCGCTGAGGCCCACCAGTTCCGGCAGGTCGCCGGAGATGAGGATCACGCACGTGCCCGCGTCGGCCAGTTCGGCGATGGCGCGGTGGATGGTAACCTTGGCGCCGACGTCCACGCCGCGCGTCGGCTCGTCGAGGATCAGCACCTTCGGGCAGGCTAAGAGCCATTTGCCGAGCAGGACCTTCTGCTGGTTGCCGCCCGACAAGGCCGAGGCCATGCGCCTGGGCTGCGGCGGGTTGATGTCCAGCGAGCCTATCAGCTCGGCCATGGTCGCCTCGCCGCGCCGCCGGCTGAAAAGCCCGAAGCGGCACAGGCGGGGGATGATGGCCGAGAGCATGTTCTCGCCCATGGTCATCCGCAGCGCCAGGCCCTGGGCCTTGCGGTCCTCGGTGAGGTAGGCCAGGCCGGCGGCGATGGCGTCGCGGTAGTTTCGCGGGCGTACGGGCCGGCCGTCGAGTTCGATGCGCCCGGCGTCCAGCGGGTCGATGCCGCACAGCGACCGCGCCAGCTCGCTCCGCCCGGCCCCGCTTAGCCCGCCCAGGCCGACGATCTCGCCGGAAGCGGCGCTGAAGGACACATCGTGGAAAAAGCCCCACCGGCTCAGCCCGCGGACCGCCAGCCGGACGGCGCCGGGCCGGCCGCGGCGCTGGGTGTAGAGCGTCGCGACGTTTCGGCCGACCATCATCTCCACCAGCCTGGCGCTGGTGACGTCGGCGATGTCCTCGGTGGCGACCTTTCGCCCGTCGCGCAGGACCGTAACGCGGTCGGCGATCTGGAGGACCTCCGGCAGGTGGTGGGAGATGTAGATGACGGCCAGGCCCTGGCGGCGGAGTCGGCGGATGATCTCGAAGAGCCGGGCGACTTCCTCGCGGCCAAGGGAGCTTGTGGGCTCGTCCATGACCAGGATGCACGGGCTGTTCGCCAGCGCCTTGGCGATCTCGACTAGCTGGGCCTCGTGCAGGCTGATTTCCTCGACAGGCGTGACGGGGTCGAGTTCCAGGCCGACGCGGGCCAGGTGTTGGCGGCACTCGGCGAGCATCCGCCGGCGGTCCAGCAGGGGCCCCTTGCGCGGCAGGCGCCCGGCCAGGACGTTCTCGGCGATGCTCACAGGCCCGGCCAGGCTCAGCTCCTGGTGGATCATCTGGATGCCGGCTGCCTTGGCGGCCGCGGGCGAGTGCAGCAGGACCGGCTTGTTGTTAAGGGACACCTGCCCGGTGTAGTCGTTGAACGCCCCGGCGAGGACCTTCATCAGCGTGCTCTTGCCGGCCCCGTTCTCGCCGATCAGCGCGTGGACCTCGCCCGCGCGGACGGCGAAGTCCACGCCGTCAACCGCCAGCGTCCCCGGAAAGCGTTTCGACACGCCCTCCATCCGCAAAGCTATGCCGATGTCGTCGCCGATGTCTGCCATTGGTGCTTTCGCCCGGCCGGTGGCGGCGCGACAGGCGCCCAATTCCAGCCCGGCCTTCGAGCGATCATAGACGACCCGCGTATGCGGGAAAAGCGCAAAGGCGGGCGCTAACATGAGCTTGTCCGACTGGCGTCCGGGTGTAAAAAAGCCCGACAAACGACGGGCGACACATGCTAGCGCACAGTGAAGCCGTGGGAAGATGTTGGCAGGGGATTGCTATTCATGCCCCGCCCGGCCGGGGCGAATCGGCGGACGAGGGCGGCGTTTTCGGCGGGCTGGTCGCTGTAGCGGTCGTAGATGCCGACTATCACCGCGTCGGTCGGCTTGATCGACGCCAGCGCCTGCGCGAAGGCCGCCTCGACGGTCTGAGGCCGGTCCGACAATCGCCCGGCCGCGAGGATCTTGAACGCCAGGCACGGCTTTGGCGTCTGGCGAATGGCCCGGTACATCCGCGGCGGGTCGTCGGCCAGGTACACCTCGCCAACTGGCAGAGGCACGTGGCCGAGAAGCTTCTGCAATTGCTCGGCGGAGCGATGGCGTTCATAGACGCACGTCATGAAGAAGTCGATGTCCCATCCGGCGGACTCGATGGCATCGACCACGTCGGGTATGTGCGTGGATACGCCGACCTGGAGGCCGGCGTCGCGGACCTTCTTGAGGTAGTCCCTCACGTCGCCGAGTTTGCCGGCCTTGAAGAGTTGGTCGGTCGTCTCGCCGTGGTGGGCTATGGCGATGCAGCCTGCGGCAGCCAGTGCGTCGACGGAATCGCTCGACGCGTCGTCGAGTGAGATGAAGTGCATCGTTCCGCCCTCGTCGACAAAGCGGCGGTAGATCTCGAGGTTGCTCATCACGGCCTGCCAGCAGTTGATTCCCACGGCCTGGCAGTGCCTCAGCGTCCGCAGCACCTGCTGAGGCGTGAAGTACGCCCGCATCTCGGCGTTGAGAAACACCGACATGTGCGACCCGGCGTTGAACGTATTGGCCCCGCAGATGAGCCGGCTGATCGAGTGCGGGCCGAGCCTGATGTGTGGGAGTTGTGCCTCGCTTACGGCGGCGGCTGAGTGGGCGTCGGCGGCACTTGGGCGGGAGTCGGCGGCGGCTGGGTGGGCGTCGGTGGCGCTGGCGGCGCTGGTGGGGTTGATGGGCATCCGCGCTCTCCTTTGCTGCCCTCAGTTTGCCATATCGCCGGCCCTCGCGTCAAGACCGGCCGGACAGATCGGGCGGACATACAAAGCGCCTCCCGGTTTCGTCACGAACGAAATCGCACTGGCAAAGGCGATGATTGCGGCGTAATCTGCAATGCCGGTTTGCCTGACGGCGTTATGCATGAAGACGGCCGGTTGCGGCGTGCGTTATATGTTAAGGACATGATTCTATCATTGACGGTTCGAGGCGAGCCGACGGACGCGCCGGCGGGATGGTTCGGCCGGGCGGCTCGCCAAGCGAAAGGAGCTCTCCCATGCGGGCAATTGCGATCGGGTTTCTGGCGGTGATAGTGGTGGCGGCGATGTCGTACGTGACAATGGCACAGCCGGGCGACGGCCGGTCGGGTCCTGGACCCGGCGCCAGGCGCGAGCCGGCCAAGTTAACGAGCCCCGTAATGCCGAAAGACGAGGCCGAGAAGAAGATCCTCGACGTCCTGGAGGAGATGAACAAGAGCGAGCGGGGCGGCATGATGAACGTGCCGATGGAGGACGGGCGGATCCTGCGGCTGCTGGCTGAGTCCATGGGCGCCGGCCAGGTTGTTGAGATCGGCACGTCCAACGGCTTCTCGGGCATCTGGTGGTGCATGGCGCTTCGCAAGACCGGCGGCAAGCTGACGACCTTCGAGATCGACGCCACTCGCGCGGGCCTGGCTCGCAAGAACTTCAAGCGGGCCGGCGTGGATGAGCTGGTCACGCTCGTCGAGGGCGACGCGCACGTCGAGGCCCCCAAGCTCAAGGACCGGAATGTCGCGATCGACATCCTCTTCCTCGACGCTGACAAGGAAGGCTATATCGACTACCTGGAAAAGCTGCTGCCGCTGGTTCGGCCTGGCGGGCTGATCGTCGCCCACAACATGACGCCCCGCATGGCTGACCCGCGGTACGTCAAGGCCATCACGACAAACCCGGACCTGGAGACGATCTTCGTCAACATGCAGGCCTCCGGCATCGGCATCACGATGAAGAAGCGATAGGGCACCCGGGGATTGCTATCCCTGGGCTTCGGGCACGGGCGAAAAATGGCCGCAAACCAAGAGGCAACGGCGGCAGCGCGGGCGCCGCTGCGGCACCTGTCCATAGTCGATGCCGTGTGCGTCGTCGTCGGCATTGTCGTCGCCACGGGCGTCTTCAAGGCGCCGCAAATGGTGGCGCTCAACACGGCCGGGCCTTGGACCATGCTGACGGCATGGGTCCTCGGCGGGCTTCTGTGCCTGTGCGGCTCGCTCACTTACGCAGAACTTGCCGCCGCATGCCCGGGCATGGGCGGCGAGTACCTTTACCTCTCGCGGTCGCTCGGCCAGACGGTCGGATTCATGTTCGTCTGGGCGAGGATGACGGTTATCCAGACCGGCGCGATTGTGGCGCTTGCGTACGTTTTTGGCGATTACGTGACGCGACTGATGGGCTGGGGGCCGAAAGGGCCGTTGCTCTGCGCCCTTGCGGCCACGGCGGCGCTGACGGCGTGCAACGCGATGGGCCTGCGCGCCGGCAAGTGGACGCAGAATGTTCTGACGGCGGCCAAGGTGGCCGGGCTCTTGGCGATAATGGCCCTGGGGCTGGTGTGCGGGAGAGTTTCGATCTCGGCCGGCGGCGTACCGGCCGGCGGGGGCGGGGCATTCGGGCTGGCAATGGTGTTCGTTCTGTACACCTACGGCGGCTGGAACGAGGCGGCCTACGTTGCGGGCGAACTCCGCGGCCGCGGGCGGAGCATGCTTTGGGTGCTGGTCGCGGGCAGCGCGCTGATTACGCTGCTGTACCTGGGCGCCAGCGTCGCGTACGTTCGGATACTCGGTTTCGAGGGCCTTCGCTCGTCGAATGCCGTAGCCGCCGACGCGATGGCGGCGGTTCTGGGCGAACGAGGGGGATTGGCTGTCAGCGTGCTGGTGGCCGTGGCGGCGCTGGGGGCCATCGACGGGTGCATTTTCACCGGCGCCAGGGCCATTTACGCATGGGGCAACGACTATCCCGTATTCGGCGTGCTTGGCCGGTGGAACGGGCGGCTCGGAGCGCCGGTGGTCGCCCTGGCCGCACAGGGGGCCATCGCAATGGTGCTGATCCTCCTGCCCGGCCTGAGTGAAAGCCTCAGTGATAAACTGGGCGACGGGTTCCAGGCGGCGGTCGAATACACGGCCCCGGTATTCTGGGCCTTTCTGCTGCTGACCGGCCTGGCCGTGTTCGTGCTGCGATTCAAGAACCCCACCGCCGACAGGCCCCTTGGACACTGGGCGCCCCTGGCGACCGCAAGCGTATTGTGCGTGATGTGCGCCTACATGCTCTACAGCAGCCTTGCCTACACCAAGGCCGGCGCGCTGGCGGGCGTTGCCGTCCTGCTGGCCGGCCTGCCCGTCTACGCCATCGCGCGGTCGTACCAGGGGCGATAGGTGTACCCGTGGGCCTGCGCCTGCCGGCAGGCGGGTTCCTATCTGGGCTTCGGGAGGCAATTCCGGCGCGATTACGGCGTCTGGGTCAGCGAGAAGTCGTCCAGCAAGGCGGTGCCGGAGTGGCTGACGAAGCTCAGCCGCAGGTAGGTGTCGTACTGGGGGGTGGTCAATTCGAGCGTCACCTTCTGCCAGGCCGGGTTGTCGGCCTTGGCGACGGTGGACTTGTGGCGGCTGACCGGTGCAACGCCGCCGTCCGGGGAGGCGTGGAGCTCCGCCGTAACGTAGGCCTCGCCGTGTGGCGCCAGCGGCTCGAAGTCGGGTGGCGTCTTGCCCTCGGCCGTCATCTTGCCGGCCTGGTCGTCGTAGACCTGGCGATAGGCCGTGCGTTCCTCGGCGGTCAGGTCCTCGGCCTTCATCATCGCCTCGATGGTGTACTTGGTGTCCGGGCGGAGGCGGATCCGCTGGATGTCCGGCGTGATGGAAAACCAAGGCACGTTTGGCTGGGCCTTGCCTTCGATGAGCAGGCACTTCTTGCCGGATGACCCGCGGTCGGTCAGCAGTTTCGGCGGGGTTGTTTGCTCCGACGATGCCGCGCCCCTGGCCGGCTGGGCAGACCCGATCTGCGGGGTTTGGGAGCCAGACCACGCCAGGCCCCTGACCGGCTGGGAGAAGGCGATGGGCTGGTCCTCGAAGTCCTCGGTCCGCCCGATTCGCAGCACGAGGCCCCGGCCCTCAGGCATGGCGGACTTTGCCTGCTCGCGGAGGTGCGCGGCGAGCTCCGGCGGCAGCGCGAACAGGCGTTCGGTGAGCTTCCAGACCTGGCGGGCGCCGTTGGGATCGTTGCAGACTTCCGGCGGGATGGGGATTTTCAGGTGGAGCGTGTTGGACCGCGGGTCGAGCGTCATGTTGGCATCCGGGCCGAGGCCCGAGAATGTGCGGCAGGGGCTCCATGAGTTCTGGCAGTGCAGCCAGGCCACGAACCCGCCGCTGCGCAGCGTGAGCGGGCCCGACGCCGCAAGGTGAGCCATGGCGGCGGTGTTGTTGGCGTAGGCCTGCACGTCGGCAGTCCCGGCCGGGGTCAGGACGGTCTTGTCGTACACCCACTGGTTCGCCCAGGGCTGGAACGAGCCGCTGCACGCTATGTCCGTGGTGAACTCCTTGGTTTTCGGGTCGGGCCGGCGGAAGGTCACCACTGTGGCGCCCTCGATCATGTAGCCGAGCTGCGGGTGAACGCTGATGGCGTACTTCTTGATGACTTCCACCGGGTAGCGGGGGCTGGCGCGGGTGAGGGTCATCGTCGAGCCGCCGACGCCGAAGCTGTCGGATCGTGAGATGTTGCTGGCGCCGCTGTCATCGTAGCTGACGAAACGCGGAATCAGTGACTGCGTGGGCAGCGCCGGGCCGCGAAAGGTGTCCAGGAGGTACCGCGTCGGCGGCCCAAAGCTCGTCGGGGCCGTGCCGACCGTGAAGCCCAGCAACTGGATGTGGTCGTCCGGGATCAGCGCGACGTATCGTGGCCCGTCCATCGCCAGGCGCCACGTCCGCTTTGTCGGCCCGGCCGGTTCGTTGAAGGTGTAGGTCTGCTGCGTGAAATGGAAATCAGGCTTGTAGCCGTGCCAGCGGGCCGGCAGGGCCAGCTTGCGCGCAAGGTCGTCGATCTCGTCGGCCCAGGCCGCACCCGGCATAGCCGACGCGACAACCGCCAGGGCGACAAGGCATGTCAGGCGTTTCATGTTGCGTGCATCCTTCACAAGCTATTCGGATTTCGTGCTTCGAGATTCGGGTTTGCCGTTACCGGGCTCCGGGAACGTCACGGTAACGTGCTCGCCGGCGAGCCGGGTCGATGGGTTGGGCAACTCGACGCGGACCTCCAGGGTCTGGCTGGCGGGGTCGGCCACGCGGGAAACGTGGATGACCTTGCCCTCGGCCGGGGCCGCCAGGCCGGGAAGTTGGACCAGGGCCTTGCCCCCGGCCGCCAGACGCCGCCCGATGTCCAGCGGGACCGGCGTGTCGATCCATAGCGGATCGACGTTGACCAGCCGAAGCACCGGCGCCAGGGCGTTGACGGACTCGCCGGCCTTGGCGATAACGCGCTCGATCTCGCCGTCGCCGGGGCTGGTCAGCCGCATTCGGTCGAGGTCGAGCCTGGCCTGTTCGTACTTGCCGACGTCCTGCTCGTGTTCGAGCTGTGCCGCGGCGACGTCGATTTCCGCCTTGGCGGCCTCGAACTGGGCGTCCTCAAGCTCGCGCTGCGGGGCGGCCTTGCTGGTGTAGGCGTTCTGCACCTTGTCCAGCACGGCCTTGGTTCGCTGGCACTTGAGCTGGGCGGCGCGGATGGCGGCGGTGTTGTCCGCCCTGGCCTTGAGCAGGGCCAGTTGCTTCTGCTCGACGGAGTCATCGAGTTGGGCCAGCAGTTCGCCCGCGCGGACCTTCCGGCCTTGGCGGACGAGGACCTTCGCCAGCCTTCCCGCGCGGGTGAACGAGAGGGTCAAATCCTCGCTTGGGGCGGTGATGGCCTTGATGGCCTCGGCGGCTCCGGCGGCCCAGGTCCGCCCCGACAGGGCGCCCAGGGCCAGCGCCAGGATTACAGCGAACCTGCTGTGGTGCGTCATGGGAGTGCCCTTTCCCTGGCCGCACCCGGCGTGTGGGGCTTGGCCGAAAACGCCGAAAGTCTCCGACTGGGCGGAGACTCCCGGAACTTCGATACAGTTGTCACCGCCCGCATGGGCCGGCGGTCATAGGTCCCATAGGTCGTATAGGACATATACAGTTGTCACCGCCCGCATGGGCCGGCGGTGGTTACTTGTTGGTGCTTGCCCAGCGGTCAATTGTCTTTGCGGCATCGGCCTTGGCCGGCGGCAGGGCGGCGGAGGTCATGGCCCGCTTGACGATGGCGTCGGCGGCGGCTCGCCCGGCGGGGGTGGTCGCGGCCGGGGTGGCCGGGGCAAAGGTCGTCGGCTTGGCCGGGGCGACCGTCATCTGCTGGTAAGCCGAAGCGGCGGCTGTCTCGCCGGCCGGGGTCGCGGCGGGCTTGGCTGTGTTGGCCGGCGCGGGCGGGGCTGTAGTCTTAGCCGGGGCCGGGGCAGTGGTCGGGGCCGTAGTCTTGGCCGGGGCCGCGGGTGTCACCGGCGCGAAGTGATTGTCGGGCTTCTTGCTGATGTTGAGCACGGGCAGGCCGGCATTGTCCTGCGCCCGGTTGATCTCCAGGTCCTCGTACTTCAGCAGCGTGCCCTGTGCCCGCTGGAGGGCGATGGCCGCCACGTTGTAAAGGACGGAGCTTCGGGTGAATTGACCCTCG
>Ga0315285_10009311_pt1 | contig 10044 bp, 10 predicted proteins | sample YL17G09_36_MG_FD_203698 | JGI IMG/M metagenome (GOLD analysis project Ga0315285, IMG submission 203698) | Sediment microbial communities from Yellowstone Lake, YNP, Wyoming, USA - YL17G09_36 | ecosystem: Environmental > Aquatic > Freshwater > Lake > Sediment | place: USA: Wyoming | collected... | reverse complement strand
CCCCCCTTCCGCCCGCCTCGCCTTGAACCGGAGCGGAAAGGCAAACCGCCAAAGAACCTGTCAAAAATGTCGGCTCGAACTTTATGAAGGCCAAAAGCGGGCTTTTCTTGAAATACTTTAAGAATTTTGCTATCATAGTATTGTAATCAGTATAACACAAGTAATGATATCAAACTATTGAAACTATGGCAACGATTGGCGAAAACATTAAAAAGGCACGAAATAAGCTTGGCTTGACCCAAGACGATTTAGTGAGAAAGTCCGGTGTAAAGCACACTACTCTTACCAAAATTGAGAGTAATGTGGTTATCAAGCCAAGCGTACAAACGGTCGCAAAAATCGCCAAAGCGCTGGGCGTTCCAATGGAAGATTTGGTGAAATAACTTTTATGCAAAATTATATAAAACATAAAATTGAAGAGTTAATCAAAACAGGCAAAGAGCCCCAGTATGAATCGTTGTCGGTTTCAGAATTTTTAACTGAGTTTGATTACGCAACAAAGTATCTATCTAGGCTGTTAAAAGTTAGGTCTTTTATTATGTATGTTCTTCTTTTTAAGAGAGCGTATTTTGAAGAAGGGAAAAGAGTGATAACAGTAAAATTATCAGAGCTGGGAAAAAATCTGCTTTCCGATTTAGGGCAACAAATGACGGAGGATACCACAAAAAGAGGTGTTAATGATTTGGTAAAATTAAAAATTATTACTAAACGACCTCAAAAACCAGGCCAAATCAATGAATATGAAGTTAAATTACCATCAGAAATTCGAGAAGTTAAGGAGATGATTAAAAACGACGAAGATAAACCGGCAGAATTTATTGACAACTCAAAAGATGATTTTTATACCGACCCCCAGAAAAGAATCGAGATATTAAAGCGCGAGGATTATAAATGTTTTTATTGTTTACAAGAACTCCAAAGAGACGATTTTTATTTAGATCATTTGTTGCCTCAAACAAAAGGAGGGCAAAACTATAAAACTAATTTAGTCGCTTCTTGTAGAACCTGCAATACAAAAAAGAACGCAACAGAGTCAGAAGAATTTTTAATGCAGGTTTACCGCAAAAGTTTAATCACACAAGAAGAGTATCAGAATCAAAAAGAAAAACTTGCTGAATTGAGAAAAGAATATAATCAGATTGAAAGCAGTATCTAATTAAAACCGCCAAAGAAAAACTTGAAATCGTCCTTTCCGCTCCGGTTCAAGGCGAGGCGGGCGGAAGGGGGGTTTGGGGGGAATTCCGCCCGCCGAGCCCGGCCAGTTCCGTTCGGATATTTTCAAACAGACACCGCCAGTTAGGAAATGAAGTCATTGGCTCGCCCGCTACGCGGGCTCGCCAGCCGATTTTCGGGGAAATTTTCCGCCATAGGCGGATCTGCCTCTGGCACGACAAGCCGTTTTGAATTCAGTAAGGCCAAAAGCGGACTTTTCGAATTTTTATTGCTTAAATTCATAATTTTTGGTAAAGTTATAGTAGTAAAATTAATTCACTACCTATACTAGTATAATTATACTATGAAGTCAAAAGAATTACCAACAATTGCAAGAAACATCAAAAAGTACAGAGAGAAACTGGATATTTCGCAAGACAAACTCTCAAAGCTGGCTGATATTGCTTACAATGTAATTATCAAAATTGAATCGGGTGCAACGCCTAATCCAACGATTGAAACTATGGCAAAAATTACTAAAGGTTTGGGCGTTTCAATTGAAGATTTAATTTAGTATAATTATTAAATATGAAAAAAATCATTTTTTTATTAATTATTTCGGCTTTTTTGATTACCGGCTGCAGAGTTTTGGCTGCAGAAACGTTACCCGATCCGGGTACAACTCCAGATAGTTCGTTTTATTTTCTGAAATCGTGGAAAGAATCAATTCAGACGTTTTTCACGTTCGGGGCGGAAAATAAAGCAAAACAGTTTTTGCATCTGGCCGAAGTCCGGCTGGCCGAATATCAGAAAATGATAGAAAAAGGAAAGACCGAAATCGCCAAAAAGACGCTTGAAAAATACGAACAGCAACTCAATCGGGCGCTGGAGAAAGCCGAGGAAGCGAAAGAGAAAGGGCAAGACGTGAAAAAACTGAAAGAAGCAATCAGCGAGAAGATTCTAAAACACCAGGAAATATTGGAGAATGTTTTGGAAAAAGCCCCGGAACAAGCCAAACCTGGAATTGAAAAAGCTATTGAAGCCTCTCAAAAAGGTTTTGAAAAAGCAGTTGAGGCGGTTTCCGGCGAAAAGAAAGAGGAATTACAACAAAAAACTGAAGAAACCCCAAGCGCGATTGAGAAAAAGACAGAAGCGGGAACAGTTTGCATTCAGGTAATCACGCCGGCAACCGGTCCTGACGGAAAATGCAAAGAATTTCCTACACCTTGCGATGTGCCGGCGGACTGGAAGAAGGTTGACAGATGTTCACAGCCCACTGTTGCGCCGCTCCCCATCCCAGTTTCTACTCCAGCTTCTACCCAAGCCCCAATTCCAGTTCCAGCCAAAACTTCAGCTCCGGCTACTTTGGTTGCTTGTTGCAATGCCAGCGGGGGATGCAAGCTTGTGGATACAAAGGAAACATGTTTAGGAATGAGTTTTAAGCCAATGTCTATTTCTTCTTGTTCGCCGAATCCTTGTTCACAATCAACACCGGTCTATAATGAATGCAAACAAGGGCCAATGAAGGATTACAAATGCCCCAGTGGGACTCTGGTGAAATGGCAGTGCGACTGCACCGCTCAAGCGGACGGAGAAGAAACACGGTTTTGTTCTGTGAAGCCGTCAGAATCCTGTCCTACTAGTGCTGCCCCGCTAACTATTACTGGGATTGGCGTCCGACACTTCTTATGGATGACAAAGGAATGGACAGTAATTGAGAATATTTTTTGGACAACGAACATACCAGCCACCTCGTACGTGGAATACGGGCCGACAACCTCTTACGGATTTACGACTCCGCCTTCACGATATTCTCCCATAACTGATCATGTAGCGGAGGCAATGAGAGTATTGGAAGGGACGGGCCAGCCATTCGAGCGGAATGCCACTTATCATTTCCGGATCATAGCTGAAGATACCCATGGCAATAAAATTATTTCTGATGATTATACTTTTACCACGGGTCTGTAGTTTGGTATAATTAAAGTAATGAAAAACAAATTTATATACTGCCTTTTGGCTTTTTTGATCGCTGGTTTATTGCCACCGGTTTTTGTTTCCGCGGAAAATGTGGAAAAAGAAAAAAACGCCGTTCCGGCGGAAAACACAACTACCGTTAATTTGCAGGCGCTTATTGAACAACTACAGAACCAGATAAAAGAATTGCAGGATCAACTTGCCAAATTGAAGACAGAAGTTGAGGAAGTAAAAGAAGAATTGAAATTGACAAAAAATCTCCGCAAAGGTTTATCGGATGAAGAGGTAAAAGAATTGCAGAAATTTCTCAGTCAATTCCGCGAAATTTATCCCGAAGGTTTGATAACCGGCTATTTTGGATCACTCACCGAGAAAGCGGTAAAAAAATTCCAAGAAAAATATGGTATTGAACCAGTCGGCGTTGTCGGCCCCCTTACCAGAAATAAAATAAACGAGTCTCTGGCAGAAGAAGCAAAAGAAGAAAAAGTTACAATTTGTCATATTCCTCTTGGCAATCCCGACCTGAAACATACTTTAACTATAGGCAAATCGGCCCTTGAAGCGCATCTGGCGCACGGCGATGCCGTTGGCGTTTGTCCGCAAGAACCAGTGCCAACTCCAAATCTGACACCAACTCCACCAACGACGGGCCCCGCCACTCCCTCTACTCCCAGCGTGCCTCAACAACAATTTTCTTTGCGGATTTCGGCGAATCCGGCCAGCACTCAAAACCTTGTCCCCGGCGATATCAATGCCAAAGTTGTTAAATTTGAACTACTCGCCGGTTCCAGTAATAATGTTGTGGTCAATAAATTGGTCATTGGCAAAAAGAGCGGATCAGCCGGATGTTATTTCAGTAATTTTAAACTTTACGATTATTCCCGCGCTCTTCCGGTTCAGGTAGGGACAACCGTATCTCCGGACTCCGAATGCAGGGCGGTGTTTGATAATCTTAATCTGGCAATACCAAAAGATTTAAATCGCGTTTCTTTAATGCTTTGGGTAGATGTACTTTCTTCCGCATCAATAGGCGATACTTTTTATTTAGGAATTACTGAGGCGGAGTGCGCCGTAAATACTTGTCCGTTGGGCATTGTCGGTTTACCGGCTTATGCTCCGCCAATAACGATTGTCCGCGTAGCTATTCCCACCATTACGCTCTTGTCTCCAGTCGTCGGAGAAATATGGCTGACTGGCCAGCCGTATACTCTCAAATGGAAAACTACGAATTTGCCTTCAAACGCTAAAATCAGTATAGCCTTTTTTATGCAAGCGGTCAGCGGCACTGCTTTAGATTACTATCCCTCTGAATTAGCTGGTCTTTCAGATGATGGCAATGAAACATGGACCACGCGGGCGAACTTTATTCCGGGAGATTATAGAGTATTCATATTCGCCAATTACGAAATATCCGGCTATTCTCACCGCATATCGGACGGTAGCGACCTTATTAGCATCGGCACAGGCAAAGCTGTAACAGGCAAAACCATAGCGGAGTTAAATAAAGCCATAGCGGAGATGGGCAAAGCCATAGCGGAGATAAGCAAAACCATAGTGGAGATTCCTGTGATAAACGTGGTTTATCCGTCCGTAAACGTTCTTTCGCCGAACTATTCGAGCGAGGAGAAATGGTATATAGGCAATAGTTATACGATAAAGTGGGAACAAGCGCCTTCGCCTCCTCCGCCAACACTGCCTCTGCTGGCGTACGCCCCGACGGCTCCGGTGAAAATCTTTCTTTTCAACAACAGCACCGGTGCCGAAGAAGTAATTGCCGAAACAACCAATACTGGCTCTTATGTTTGGTCGGTTCCCGCCGTGTTAGGAAAGATGAAACTTGGCGAAGGGCATATTTACAAAATTAGGGTTGAATTTACCGCCGCGGGCTTTGATAAGAGAATTTATGGCGACAGCCGTGTTGGACTTCTGGGTATTTTCTAAAAGAGTGTAATTAATTATGAAATTCAATATGAACCCCGTTAGAAGTCTTTGGCAGAAAAAATTATAAAATTTTTTCTGCTCCGTAATAACGGGGTATAATCAAAAAAACAAAAGTCTGTCTGAAATTAGCTTAAGCTATATAATGGCAGACTTCTAACGGGGTGAAAATCATCAAAAAATTAAAATGGGTTTTGCTCGTGATTTTAATCGGAGTGGTCGGAGTCCTGATAAATGAGCATTTCATCCATCTTTATATCTCAAAGAGTATATTTTATTCAATCCTGATTTCAGGAATAGTATTGGTAATAGCCGCTTATTTTATTCAACCGCTCAGAAAATACGGAATCCATAAATTTTTACTCGCCTTAACTATCGGTGTATTGCTCATTCCTTATTTAGGTTTAATAAAGGGCTATTCTAATATTTTTGCTAAAGATCAAGCTGGTTTACAGGCAAAAGAGGTAAGATTTAAAATCGTCAAAATTGATTTTAAAAAAGAAGGCGAAGATGTCTGGGAAAATAATTTTGCCAATAGAGAAGCCACTCTTTATCCGGGGAAAAACTGGGTTTGGCTGGGAAGGCAGGAGCTCTCCGCATTCGGCCACGACCGGGAAAGGGGAATATTTGAAACAGAAGCCGATATTCTTTGGGATCAGAATTTAATTTCAAAAGAACATCCAGATTGGCAAGTCCCCACGCCGGAAAATAATCCGGAGGTTATAAGGTCGAAAGATTTGGGCGAAGGGAAATATCTGATAACTTTTTTCCGCCGGGAGGAATTTGAGCGGCCGATTTTGAGACCAGCTGGAGCGACAGGAGCAGAACCGCCTCCGATTCCTGTTTATCCGGATGTTGGCATGGATGTGGTTATTGGAGAAGACGGGCGAATTACGGGAATGACGCTTCATCTTTTACTTCCTGCGCCTTTGGATGAATTAACAATAGAGGTTCCTCGATAAAAATAGTGCTTTCGCAAAGCGAAATACGAAATTCGGCGGCGGCGGAAAAGCCCTCCTTCGCCTTTCGGCTTCGGACGGGCAAGCGAGGGCGGGCCCCGAAGGAGAAACTTCGTTTCCCTACGGGGTAAACAAAAATTCTTGCTTTTTGCTTGCCCCGTAGCAAGCCGAAGGCTTTGCTATGGGGCCCGCCCGAGCTTAAAAGTTTTTCAAAATTCAAAATCTGGATTTTCGTCAAAAAAAGTTCGGATTTTAACCAAAAGGCACCGCCATGAGATGGAATTGCGATTTGTAGACAAATCGTATATCATATTTTTGAAAGGGCAAAAGAAATTTTTTAATAACATTTTTTAAGACAAAATTTTTAACAATAATAAGATTATGGAAACCAAAAAATTAGTTTTAAGAATTAGCGGTTTTGCGATAGTTGTAATGAGTATAATATTCCTTCTTGGTTTTATCGTCTTTTATCTGTTTGTTCGTGATATTTTTATAAATGGATTTAGACTGATAGATTTAGCTGGATTCGCCATCGGTGCTTATTTCATCACAATAGCGGGCAGGTATTGCTATTACAATAAAATCGAAATAACCGATAGCGAATTGACCGCCGATATTCAGGAACTTGGGCGCGCAGTTTTTCAGTTCGGTGAGAAATCTCCCGTATTGCCAACTAATCCTAGGGAAATGAGACGTACGTTTCTCCCAAAATATTTTAGAGTTCATGTAGAATTGGGAAATATAAAACATATTATGATTGGTAGATTAAAAACATTCGATAAAATTGCAAAAGAACTGAACTCAGAAGCTTTAAATGAAACTCTCGAATACTGGCATCAGTGGTTTATAAGTGCAAAAAACATAATTCCATTTCCTCTGTGGATTGCCGTTCAGCATACTCCGGTGATGTTTGTGCAGTCCAAATCCGGCAACTCATTTGTTATTACAACCAAACCTTTTTCAAAAAACGGATTTAAAAAACTTGTACGAGAATTTCAAACTCTGCACATTCCGTTCACAGTTGAACCATCTTTAGGATTGCTTTGAACTTTTTTGGAATTTGCCGCCCCTTCGATGAACTCCCACCTTCGTCCGTCTGAGGCGGACTACGGCGGGCAGGCAGGGCAAGCAAACCCCGCACCAAAGCAAAGCTTGGTACGGGGCAGGGAAAAACTTGCCTGCCCGCCGACTCGGCCTTCGTAGCCGACCTGCGCTTCGCCGAGGCTTCGGCAAGGCGAGAGCTACTTCGGCGAAGGAGGCAGTTTTAACGAAGGTGGGTTTTAGGCGTCAAATTGAAATTTTTATACTCTTGCGGCATAGAAAATTTTTTCATACTGATTTTTTCCAAGAAGCGGCTAGACGTCACTTCTTGACCTACTAAGCTATATATGCTATATTCTCAATAGCAAAAATCACAACTTCTGCCTTGAGGAGGTCGCACCATGATAGATCAAGTCGTTCGGATAAACACTGATCTTTTTGGAGAACTTCGTGGAATCTGGGAGCGGGGAAAGCACCCGATTCCCGCGATCCTGGAACGTCTGCGGAGAGAAATCGCTATTGAACAGCAATCTCTGGAACAGGAGAGTCTCCTGCTCTATGGGAGGATTCAAGACAACGTGATAGTGGAACAGGCGATTGGATCACTCATCGCTGTCGCGCCAGGCGTCGTGGTCTTGAATGCCGACTCAGACCTCCATCTTCGTCCGCTGTCGGGTCTTCTAGAGCGCGTTGACCCGCATTCCCCCGCGCTCTTTGGTCTACGGCCGTTCTCTCCGCCACATCTCTCGGTCATACTTTGTATCTGGCCATCGACTTTTCCAAAAGAGAGACGGTTCACAACCTGTCCCGTCTGGATTGATTGGGGGATCGGTGCTGGCCAAGGCGAGAGCGACGGCACGCTGGGCATTGATCCTTTTCGATGGAGAGTTATGGAGCCATGGCTCGATAAGTGGTTGCCGGAATCGTGAACAATTCTGTGGGCTTTGCGTGGAACTCCGTGCAAAGCCTTTTTTTCATAAAAGAATTTGCCGTCAAATTAGAAGTTTTAGTTGTAATCGTCAAAAAAGCTAAAATGCCGATTTTATTCAATATTTGATTTGCGCGAATAGTTTTGATAGATTATAAAAATGCCGCCGGAGTAGCTCAGTGGCAGCCCAGCCCTTTTTGACGCCACCTTAGCTCAGCGGTAGAGCGGCGCTTTCGTAAAGCGAAGGTCCCCGGTTCAAATCCGGGAGGTGGCTCCAGAATCAGACTTTCGGACAAAAGACCAACTTTTTGGTGGGACGCGCGAAGCGCGTCCCACTGATTTCCCCCCAATTTTCCTAAAGAATTCGGAGTCCCGCCTTCGGCGGGACGGACTGTTTTTTCGCCAAGAAAGAGGTTCGAGCCAAAGATTTCTTTGGCAGCAACCTTTTTCGCAAAAAGGTTGCTATCCAATGCAATTTTTTCCATATTTCCCGCGTCTTTTATCCACTTTCCCATCGGTTCGAGCCAATGTTTTTGCTTTTGTTGATTACGAGATATTTCTTCCTCCAGCGACTTTTTCTCGGATAGCAATTTTGCTTTTTCAGCACGATATACTTCCTTGTCTATGTCTTGGTCTAAATAGCCGTCTAAAAGTCGCTGGAGCTTCACTGTGATACCCGTAATCATTTTTTGATTTTTTTCAACAAAAGCAGAAACAGATTGGGCGGATTCCACTTTGTCTTTTTCAAGTCTTCCGTTTAGATAGTCCGCCCAATCTTGTGGCATAGAAACTTTTTGAAGAAGTGATGAAATTTGCGCGTCTAACGATTCTTGGCGAATACAGGGTTCAGGACATTTTTGAGTTTTAGATTTCTTGGTGCAGTGATAGTAAGTGTAAAAATGTTGCGTGCCGTTTAGCTGGGTCTTCACCCTGTATTCGCCAGTGATTTGCATACCGCATGACGCGCACGAAAGGAGTCCGCAATATGCTTGTGGTTCATTTTTCTGTTTGTGTCGCGGACGACTTTTCCGTTTCATCACTTCTTGCACCTGATCAAAAAGTTTCTTCGCCACTATTGGCTCGTACTTGCCCTCGTAAATTTCACTATTGTATCGAAAATGTCCGTAATAGAAAGGATTGGAGAGGATAAAGGTCGCGCGGGAAATGTGGATTCTCTTTCCATTTTTTGCAACGAGGTGGTTGCGCTCAAAATATTCGCCGATACCTTGCAGTGTTTGGTCGCCTTTCGCGTACAGCTCAAATGCCCGGCGAATAATCGGCGCGGTCTTTTTGTCCATCACCACAGTTTTTGTTCGTGAGTCGTTGATATATCCCACGGGAGCAAGCGAGGGATATTCGCCGCGCCGTACTTTCTGGCGCAACCCTCGTTTTGTATTTTCGGAAAGAGAATCCACATAATATTTGCTTTGCCCGAAAGCGATGGAGAACATAAATTTACCTTGTGGGGTAGGTTCAAACCAAAACTGGATGAATTTCAAAAATTGAAGCTTCTTTTCGTCCACAAGGTAAATTATGCGTCCTCCATCGACAGAATTGCGCGCAAGACGATCCGGATGCCAAGCGAGTATGCCGTTTGCGAATCCCTTTTCAATTTGCTCAATCATGTTATTAAAAATGGGACGACCGGGAATTTTAGCAGATTGCTTTTCAACAAATTCGCAAACGATTTCAATATTTTCTCGCTTGGCAAAATCGCGCAATTCTTGAAGCTGGGCCTCAATAGATAAAACTTGTTTATCTTCCACATCAGTGGACTTGCGAGCATACAAAAAGAATTTTTGCGAAGAAACATTTTCCATACAGGTATTATAACAAAAATTCTTTGCTTCGGGCAAAGCAAATTAGGAAAAATCGCATTGGATTTCGAGCCTCCTCCTCCAAAACAAATTAGTGCGCGCAAGCGCGCCGAATTCGTCTGAATTAGTGGGGGGAAATCAGTGGGACGCGCTTCGCGCGTCCCACCAAAAAGTTGGTCTTTTGTCCGAAAGTCTGATTCTGGAGTGTCTTTACGACTTCACTCGAACTTAC
>Ga0315285_10009307_pt1 | contig 10045 bp, 9 predicted proteins | sample YL17G09_36_MG_FD_203698 | JGI IMG/M metagenome (GOLD analysis project Ga0315285, IMG submission 203698) | Sediment microbial communities from Yellowstone Lake, YNP, Wyoming, USA - YL17G09_36 | ecosystem: Environmental > Aquatic > Freshwater > Lake > Sediment | place: USA: Wyoming | collected... | reverse complement strand
TATCCCCATTCTTTCTATGTTGTCCCGAACACAACTGAATCCGAAGACAAGAAAGCGGCAGGCATGGGTTCCGTTTTTATCGAATACACGAATGTTCTAAGGAACTTTAACCACAAAGTTAATTTCGGCAAACTTTTGGCCTTAGTCACGGGAAATGTTTTTTGGAAGGAATGGTGGAATAAAAACCTTTTCGGTTATATCGAAGGAAAAGATAAAAAGCCAGTCAAGGAAACCGGCGATGTTGATTGTAACTGGGTCAATCCCTTTAACGTGCGTCCCGACCCGCAGGGCAAGACAAGAGAAGAATGGCGTTGGTTCATCGAAGGAAAACTCGTTCCCAAGTCTGTCTTAGAAGAAGAGTTCGGTCTTGATAAAGGCGATCTACCGGAAGAGTCGTTCGTTCAGGCCGAGAGGGGGCTTTTCCAGAGGTCAAACGCCATCCAGCCGAAGGAAGCGATGATTGTCCGCAAGGAGCGATGGGAAAGACCGTCAAAGAATTATTCTAAAGGCAGGTTCATTGTAACCGCAGGGGGATTCCTTCTTTGGGAATCAGAAAGCCCAGCACCGGAAGCGGATATCCCATATTTTCAACTCATGGGATTAATGCCCATTTTGGATGAAGGATTGGGAGATTCATCGGTAAGGATAGCTCAGGCCGGACAACGCCAGTTTAACCGATTTGGCTCGATGGTCGATGAGCATGTTCAGTATTTCAGACCGAAGGCGATGATTCCAAGAGGAGCACTCACGCATAGAGAGAAAGCCGCTTTTTGCCGATCCGGAATTGACTTTGTCGAGTTTAATCCGACCGGCTACGGCAACCCCTACTGGCAATCCCCGCCGGCACTGCCGGAGATCGTTATCAGGTGGCTTTCTTTCCTTGAAAATGAAATTGAGGCGGAAACCTCCGTCAGGAAAACGCTTCAGGGACAACTTCCGAAATATGCCACCAGAGCTTCCGGTGAACTCTTCCAGGGACTTCTCGGCCAGGACCAGAAAGTCCTCTATCCGGCCATCGAGGACCAGGAGGTCCAACTTCAGGCGGCCATGAAATATAGACTCCAACTCATCCAGAAGCATTACACCCAGGAGAGAATGGTCAAGATCACGGGAAAGAATAAAGAACCTTCCGTAGCTTATATCAAGGGCGCAGAGATAAGGAACAACACGGACGTTAGGATCCGCTCCGGCATTGACCTCATGAGGAGCGTCGAAGCCAAAAGAAACGTTGTCGATGCCATGATTCAGAAAGGGTTGATTTCTGATCCGAAAAAAGCCTTTGAACTTCTCGATGTTAAAGGTCTCGAAGAATACATGGAAGATGAATACATCGACGAGCGCCAGGCTCAAAGGACCATCGACCTCTTTAAACAGGGGAAAGCATATATAGCGGCTAGCCCCGACGATAATCACGATGTTCATTTCACGGTTTTCAATAATTTCAGGAAGACGGAGGAATTCGACACTCTTTCCGAGGAAATTCAGAAGAAGATTCTCAAGAGAATAAAAGAGCATAAATCTTATTTGTCTAAAGCCCAGCCGGAAACGCCCCCGACTGAACCCGCACCTGCGGGCGCAGAAACGGAACAAAAACTTCCCGATGATGTTTTGAACGAGGCGATTCGACAAGAACTTGAACAAGCAGGAGGAGCACCAGCATGAGCATTTTAGTGAGTTTAAAGCAGATCGTCGAGACACTTAACTTTCCTGAGGAAGAGGTCATGGAACTTGTCAGGCAGAAGAGAATACCTCACCTCTACTTTCCAAAGACAGACGAATATGCTTTTCCGAAAGAAGAAGTTTTAAATCAGATTACGCCCAGGCCGAAACCAAAAGAGGAATCGCCGTTCGGACCTGAACTGACCGATAAAAATGAAATGAAGGAGCCTGTAGTCGCAAGACGAGGCCGACCTAAAAAACTAACATAAAAGGAGATTTCTATGGAAACGGAAAGAGAACCTTTAGAGGACACAGGCAAGGGTGGCCCGTCCGGTATAGGGGGGATCGCCGAAGGGGTGAGGAATTTAGTCGCTGAAACCACTGCCGGCCCCAAGGAAAAAAAGGCAGTTGCGGAAGGCGAAGAGAAACCCTGCAAAACCTGCGGTGAAGGAAAAACCGACGAGGAGATTTTAGGGGAAACTCCGAAAACCCGCTTTTTTATCTTGGACAAAGAAACAGGACAGGAAATTCCTGCTGTCTTCAAGTCCGAAGGCAAAGAGTATATTCCCGATTCGACCGACAAGATTCTTACTTGGACCGGATTGGGGATTCACTACAACAAGCGGGCGGAGCAGATCAAGGGCTACGAGGAGTTCGTGAAAATGCTTTTGAAGGCCAAAGAGGAAGGGCGCTTAGTCATCAAGGACGAGGAAATCCCTTCGCGCTCCAAAAAGGAAGACGTGGAGGAACCGACATCCGAAGATGATGAAATCCTTACCGATCCAGCTCTTATCGCCGAAAGAAAGAAGAGAACCGTTTTAGAGGGCGAGATGAAAGAGCTTCGCAAGACCGTAGATTCGCTTAAATCTTTCGTCATTAACGCAAAGACAAGCGAGATGAAACAAGAGATTGAAACCGAAATCGATCAGTTCTCCAAGCAATACCCGTTGGGGAAGAAAAGAGCGAATCAGGTCTGGAAGAACCTTGCCGAAATCGACGAGGATGGCAAACCCGTTTACACGGTCGAACAGGCCATGAAGAAGGTCCATGAAGAAAGCATTGTTGAACTCAAGGAATGGATTAAAGAGCATCCTGAATTTGTTGAAGAGGACAAGATTAAGAAAGAAGCGGTTGTCGAATACCTGAAGGACAAAGAAGAGAAGGAAAAAGCTCCGGTATCCGCTCCCTCCGGAGGGCTGGTACGCACAGGCGGTAGCCCGAAAGATGAGATCAAAGGTATAGCGGACATTCCCCTCAAGATTAAACAACTCCTTGAATCATCGAAGGTGGTAGGGAAAAAACTATGATTTAGGAGAAAGAAATGTTCGACATCGAAACCGAATATAAGATCTTTAACGAGATCGTGTCACCCGGTGTCGTCTCTGAGGTTAGATCCATTTCAAAAATTGCCGACAAGGTCAAAAAGTCGTTCGACACAATCGACGCCAAGGGCAAGTATGCTTCTCAGAAGATGAACTTCGGCGGATCGCAGGCTTTCGGCGCTCGGTCGAATGATTACTATCCTACTCCTCAGGAAGTCACCCCGGCAGAAGCCCTGCTCAGGGTGAAGAGGATGGAGATGTTCTCACTCGGCTTTGAAGGTCTGTCACTTGAACTTGCGAAAAGCCAGGGGTCGCCTATAGACCCAGTCGCTTTTGAGCAACAGGAGATGATCAAGGGCCTTGGGGATGACATGAGCCGACAACTCATGGGCGATGGATCGGGGAGAATCGCAGTTTGCGACGGTTTGGGAAGTAGCACCGCAACACTCAAGGTGAAGTCAGACTATTACACAAAACCAGCCCCGCTGTTCTTCAAACCGAAAAGGGTCATTGATATCCTTACACCTGGCGGGAACGGCACCAAGAAGGTAACCAGCGGTGTCATCAAAACCATTGACTCAGACGTTCAGGTCACTTTAGTGACAGGCAGTCAAAACTGGGCGGACGAGGATGCCGTTTATTCTGAAGGTGCCTTTATAGCAGCCGAAGCCGTCGGCAAGGGCGAAATTATGGGAATTCTGGGAATTGTCCGTGACACAGATCCGCCAGTGCCTAATGCTACCGGATTGCAGGCACTTACCATTGCCGCTCAGCCCGATTGGGCGGCCAAGGTCTGGGCAAACGGCGGGGTAGCAAGACCTTTCGACGAAGATCTACTTGTCAAGGCACTTCTTTACCATGAGAGATACGGAACCAAGATTACCGCCATGCTCATCACTCAAGGGATCTTCAGGCTTTGGAAGACGCACCTTGAAGCTTTCAAGGTTCTTGGCCCGGGCAAAAACACGATGTGGGGTGGATGGGATGCTCTGCCCTTTTACTATGCCGGAAAAGAAATCCCGATGGTCGCGGACCTCTTCACTCCCGACGGACAGATTGTTGCACTTGCCGAAAGCGAATTCACGCTCCATCTGACAAACAAGAACTGGATCACCTGGGAATCGGGCTACGGCGGAGACGGAAGAATTCTCCAGAAGGTTGCAGGCCGAAACGCCTATGTCGCCGAGGGTCATATCTTCGGTAACATGGGTGTGAGAAGCAGAGCGGGATCCGGCTTCAGGATCACCGACATCGAAGAGCCAGACTGATATTACGTGAGGGGGGAGGGGAGATCTTCCCCTCCCTTCGATTATCATGACGGCTCCAAGATGGATTGTACGGGAACTCAAACTTATGAATCCCGAACTCTATCCTTTTTTCTTCAGCCGATATCAAAAGTGGATGATCATCAGGGATTTTCCCCGCAGGATTGGCGGAGTGACGGACTATGACCCGATATCGGGAAAAAACTTTGTGGTGGAGATGGTTATAGAGGACGACCAGCATCGTCCGCTTCCGCTCGACAGAGATTCCCTCGAAGCGGCAAGGGAATGTTTTTACGACAAGCACAGCCGCCCATTTTCCTTCTATTACCAGAGGCTAAAGGAAAAACAGAGAAAAAGGGAAAGCGACGCGGCCAAAGAGAGGGAATTGAGGAATAAGGATGCTGGCAAGGAAATTCATAAGTTTATGACAAGTGAAACTTTTTCTTAGGAGGTTAAGATGCCTTTACTAAAAGGTTCAAAGGTAAAAGGTTATATCGAGGTCGATGAAAACGTCAGGTTCATGCGGAACGTTGCAAACAGGTATGCCCTTCCCTGGTCTCAAATCTTTTTCGTCGATGGAGTAAGCGGTAGCGATACAAAAAATACGGGGAGAACGCCGGACAGAGCCTTTGCCACAATCGGCAAGGCCCTTTCCGTAGTCGCTCGTGGGGATGTCATCTACATCCGCCCCCTGCGGGCCACCTACACCCACGGCTTTGATCGTTATCTCGAATCCGTCGTCGTTCCGCTCGCAAAAGAAGACCTCTCTCTCATCGGTGTCACGCCTTCCTTGAATCCCGAGTTCGGCCCCAAGATGTCTTGGGTCACAGCAGGAGAATACGCCCTGACGTCTCATGCTCCCGCCCTCCATGTTGAGAACCTTGGGTTCTACAACGAGGGCACTGAAGGGAAGAGCATCTTGCTTTCCCATGACGCAACCGCCTACCTGAAGAGGGGCGGGGACGGGGCGACGTTCTACAACTGCACCATCAAGGCAGGCCAGATCGTCTCCGAAGGCGGGGACGGCCTGCATATCGAGAGGTGCAGATTCCATGCCATGTACAACGGAACGTACAGCGGCGGGATCTACGCCGTCTCGGACCTTGGTCACAATCCCCGCCGACTGTTCATTCGGAAAAACATCTTTCAGGGCGGGAACGGAGTCGCTGGGGCACAAGCCTACATCACGGTCACTTACTTCACCGAAGTTCTTATCGACGATAACTACTTAGCGGAGTGCGCCGTCGATTGCATCATCGGCTCCAATGCCGTTGGCCTGATCGCCAACAACCACTTCTGGGGGCACGACGAGGCCGCTTGCATGACGCGCGGTGGGTTGGTTGCTTGCAACAACCACTACGACACGAACTGATCGAAGCAGAAAACGGGGCCCTTCGGGGCCCCTTCTCGATCATGGAAAACGATGTACATCATCATTAAGGGCAAATCGAATTTAGGCAGAACGCGTTCGGATCAGGAGCAGAACCTTCGCAAAGAATGGGGTAGCACTATCACGGATGAGCAACTCGACAAGATTAAATATCTTGAAAAAAAGGCGAAAGACAAGTTTGGCTCAAACCCAAACTTTGTCAGTGCCATTGATGCCGACGCGCTAAAGTAAACGAAAGAGGTGGGGACTATCTTTGCCTCTTTAAGGAGTATGCGATGAGAAAAGCAAGAATTATCTTCTTGGTTGTTTTCCTTGTCTTCTGTCTTTGGACCGTCTCGGATAGTGCGCCTGCAAGGACGAAGTTTCTCACGGCTGACATCACGGTCCCCATAGCTACAACCTGGGTCGATGGGGGAGTGGGGTTCACTTCCAAAACAATCATGCTTGCCTACGCTAACTATGCCTCAATGACTTTCTATGTGAAGGGAGGTAACGCTGGTTGCTTGAAAGATGTCATTTTCAAGTTTGCTACCTTTGACTCGCTGAGAAATCAGTGGGATACGGTTGATGTTTTTCCCAATGCAGCCGGAATTTCGGTTACAGCTAACGGAACAACGGCAGTTCAAAAGACGATAGCGATTCATCCGGATTTTGAGAAAATCAAACTTCTTTCTGTGCAAAACCAGGAGACCGAAACGGGATATACGGTAAATGTCAATGTTTCGATTTTTCTGAAATAAGGAGGATTAAATGAAAAAACTTTTTAAAAAACTTTCTTTCGTCTTTCTTTTGGTCGCTTTGATTGTGTTGCTCCCCTTCGGTCAGAGCAGTACAAAAAATATGACCAATTCGGTTGAGAATGCAGTACTTAACTGTTACTTTAACCAAACCAACATTACTGCACCCACAGCGATTTGGATAGGTCTATTTACGGCTGCACCATCAGATACAGGTGGAGGCACGGAAGTATCAAAAGCGGATTATGACAGAGTAGATATTACTGCATCATTTCCAACAGCGTCTGGCACTGGAACATTGTCGAATAATGCTGATATCGCTTTTGTAGAGGCGGAAGATGACTGGGGTGTTGTAACCCATATTGGTATTTTTACTGCATCAACCAGTGGAACACTTCTTTGGTGGGGCATACTTACCGACCCGAAGACGATTAACACGGGCGATACTTTCAAGATTTTATCAGGAGATCTAGACATCGAGGTTGATTGAGTAGTTAGGCTTGGCGATTTGGATGAAAAGACTATTTAGTTTTCTGTTTCTTCTGCTCCTGCTCTATGTATCGACGCTGAGTGGTGCCATCGCACTCGTTCAGTCTTCGGCAACTGCCGATGGGACGACTCCAGTTACTTCCTCATTTACTAATACTCCAACGTCCGGCAACCTGTTGGTCTGTTATGCGATAGGATCTACCGGCATTGCCAACGCCTCTATAGCGAATGGGTGGACACTTGCTGTTTCTGCACTTAGGGGATCGACGAATACGGTTAGCATTTGGTATAAGGTTGCTGGTGCATCTGAATCAAAAGATGTTACGATAACATGGACAGATTCTACGTTCACGACTATCAAGGCTTTTGAATATTCTGGCCTTACTGCTCCCGTCCTAGATAAGATAGCCAACCATGATGGCGATACTATGACAACGTCGTGGTCTAGCGGGACCACGGCTACGACTACGGCTCCTATCGAACTTTGTGTTGCCGCCTTCAGGGTGGTGGCGCCTGTCTCGGCAGAATCGTGGAGCAATTCATTTGCTACGGTGTGGAAAAACGATACAAACTGGAATTTTATTTTTGGTTCTCTTGTTACATCTTCTGCCGCAGCAATGGAAACTACCATATCATGGACGACCAGCACCAAAGCCGCCGGTGCCATTGCCACGTTTATGTCTGGGTCTGGTGAGGTATTAAATGGAGCCTCTTCAATTTTAGGATTAGGGATGTTGACCACCACGATGGGTTGGCTACACACAGATGGTCGTTGGATTAAAGATTCTGAAGAGAACACCGTGACCCTTCGTGGTGTCCATATGTATCTTCGCAAGCAGAACGAGGAGGCTAAATATATAGCCGCGAAAGCAATGGGGGCAAATTGCGTCCGCTTGGCTTTCGTGAAATACGATATTGAGAATCCCGGAGCCAACGAAGAGGACAATGATAAGCGTGGGTTAGTGGCAATGGATGCCGCAATCGGATGGGCGCACGATGCCGGACTCATGGTTATTCTGGATCAACAATTATGGAGCGATGCGGTAGGCGTATATCCGGCTCCCAGCACGTTCCTGGAGGATACTGACTTACAGGACGAATGGTTGGCCATGTGGCAAACCATCGTGGCTAGATATGTTAGCGACCCCACCGTAATCGGCATCGATCTTATGAATGAACCGAATTGTATAGAGGGGGTTGACGTAGAGGATCACCACCTTTGGGAACCGATTGCAGAAACTGCTGTAACGGCATTGAAACTTATAAATCCAAACCTGTTGTTTTGTGTAGCGGGTTGGGGAACGCTACTTATTCCAGGATTTGATGACGTTGATTTTTTGCAGACATCCAATGTTGTTTATACCGAACATATTTACTATGACACATCTGAAGGACTCCCCCTTCCCGAATGGGCACAAGCCTGGAGAAAGGCATACTCTACTGGAGATTTGTCTGGCGGATTAAGTGCATTCACCGACTATCTGGACGATAGGTTTACGGTCTTTACGGATCAAGATATTCCCGTTTGGATTGGAGAAATCGGTTTTCTTACAACTGATCCATACTGGCAAACGCAGATGGAAGATGAACTTACACTCCTTGACCAACTCGGCCTGAGCTATACCTTGTTCTGCTATGGTGTACATGGTTGGGCATTACCCTTTGATATTGTGGATGAAGATTATGTCTTGACGACGATCGGAACCCTATATAGCGATTTCATTCAGGGAGACTTTATCTATGGCGCAGGAGAACTTTTAGGTTTAGGTATATTGACCATAGATGGGATGAACTACGCCTATGCCTCATCTCCACTCTTGGGCGTGGGGATACTCACGTCGTCTGCAAAATCCTATCTAAACGGGAATTCTTCACTTTTGGGGCTTGGCATTATGACTTCTTTAGCAAAGTCTTATCTCAATGGAGATTCATCGTTACTTGGTCTCGGCATTCTTGCTTCATCGGCAAAATCCTATCTTAATGGATCCTCTCCAATTTTAGGTTTAGGTATATTGAGCGCAACGGGAGGATTTTACATTAATGCCAAGGCATCCTTTCTTGGCTTGGGAATAATGAAAATCTGGCCGGAGGAGGATGACGAAGATACCTTGATTATCAAAGTAATAAAAAAGGTCATTAAAAAGATAATAAAAAATATCATTAAGAGGTAAAAATGAAACGAGGAGAACTAAGAGATTATATAAGGCTTCTGGCAGATGAACTTACCGAAGCACCGGAAGGGCTTTTTACAAATGCAGAACTTAATTTACTCATCAATATATCTCAGCAAAACGTAGTCCTGGCCCTTGCTCCCCACATTCCCTGGGCTGTTACAAAAACTTTCCTCATCTCAATAACCGCAAACAAAAGAGAATACATCATAGAGACAGATTTCAGTTTAACCGACTTCTTCATGATGGATGGAATCTTTCACAATGAATCGGGATATGAACGGACCGAACTTCTTTATGTCGAGAGAGACCAGCTCGTTGAGTATAACGTAATAGGCGAGGTCGGGGATCCCAAGGTCTGGTCGTGGGAAACTATGGGAACGATCGCCTTCGACCCGTGCCCGGATCAAGCGGTAGCCAATAAATATAAGGGTGCCTATATCCCTATTTTCAAAGACCTGAACGACGACGCCACACAAGACCCAGTTACTAGCAAATATGCCATTCCCTTCAACGGTTCGTCGATCCTCACGCCAACTCATCCCTTGATCGCTCTTGATGTTTTGAAGCAATGGCATATTCGAGGTGAAGAAGAGAGTGTGGATGTCGGTACACGATATAAAGAAACTTTTGCCGATGTCCTTTTTACCATGCAACAGGCCCAGGGGGTCAATTGGAAAGGAAGACTGCCGGTAAGAGAGATGATTAAGAGGTAGTGAAATGTATCCGCACAGCGTCAAGGGTCTTCACAGATTCGAAGGCATCAAGAGCCTTGCCGGGACGCTGAATGAACTTGCCCCCCCAACTGAAGTCCCTGAGGATCAGGTCATAAAGTGTCTTAATTTCAAAGCCCATGCAGACGGAATTAGTCGGGTAAAAAGAACCGGTTACTCAAAATTCGACGCTTTCTATAATTTTGGAGGGTTGCCGATAAGAGGACTTTTTGATTACTGGGACGAAACGCCGGTCAATAAATATGTCGTCATTACATCGAAGAAAATTTTCAGTCGAA
>Ga0315285_10009306_pt1 | contig 10046 bp, 11 predicted proteins | sample YL17G09_36_MG_FD_203698 | JGI IMG/M metagenome (GOLD analysis project Ga0315285, IMG submission 203698) | Sediment microbial communities from Yellowstone Lake, YNP, Wyoming, USA - YL17G09_36 | ecosystem: Environmental > Aquatic > Freshwater > Lake > Sediment | place: USA: Wyoming | collected... | reverse complement strand
GATCGATTTACTATTTTTTAGTTTCAGCACCTCTGAGCAGAGCTGTGGTGTTATCGCTTTATACTCGTAACCCAGCGCTGTTAGAAGTTCTTGAGTCCCTTTAGCGAGTTCAGGAGCGACCAATATTGCCCTGATTCTCCTGTTCTTATCAAAGCTGATGACATCCACGTACTTCTTCAGTTGAACTACGGACTTTTTAGTTGCACGTTTCCTCTTGATCTCAACTAAGGTCAGGACCCCCTCCCTGTCGACACCCATGATGTCTATGAAGCCTGGCTCAACGGGGCGTTCTGGACTGATGGGCCGAAAGCCCTCCTCAAGTAGAGAAGGCTGGAAAAGGATGGCCTCCTGCATGTCCTTCTCGGTGGCGTATAGGCTGAACTCACTAACGTCTTTAAGATCAAGGACTCCTAACATCACTATTCGGTTAAAAATGACTTCTAATACTTCGTTGTCTTTACGCCTGTAAACCCTTACTATTAGCTCCCCATCGCTCAACCTCGTTCTGAAGAGTGAACCCGGAGGCTGCCAGTTCACAGGCGAGTGATCTCTAGATCTATGGATCAGGGCTGATCCGTCGGGCTTCAGTATAAGTAGCCTCTCTCCTAGATCGAGCTTGGAGCTGGCTCTGCCATGGTAGTCGACCCGGCAATTACCTACGATTAAGACGAATCGTCTTTGAGATAACCCTTCTTTGATGGCGTTGAATGCCTCGTTCAGGGAGGGGATCTCCATGACCCTCTGCCTAACCTGATCGTTCATACGTCTCTCACTAGGTTATCCGATGCTCGTAACGATGGTGGTCCAAGGAGCGTTCATCTTGTTGTCAGTCTGCATCAACTGTTCTACGGCGCCTGAGAGCACGAATGTGTTGTGGCCAGGGTACATTCTCTCAGGTTTAATCGCAATAAGCCTCTTTAGGCTCCTCTTCCAGTCGTTCAGGTCAAACCCTGGACCATTTATAAAGCCTAACCTCCCCATGGATGAGGCGATGTCGCCGGTGAAGAGGCCGATCAAGCCATCCTTCTCCTCGAAATAGATGGATATACATCCGGGGGTGTGTCCAGGCGTGTGAACTATGTTGAAGGCGACATCTCCAATCTTCACGCAGTCACCGTCGCGGAGGAGCCTGTCTAGCTTGGGAGCCTTGAGGCGGATCCCCCTCTCCTTGGCCATGTCGTAAAGGACATTCTCATCGAGGCTCTCGATCGACGCGGCGTCCGCCTCGTGAGCCATCAACTCGCACCCTGTGGCTTCCTTCAGCTCGGACGCGCCGCCCATATGGTCAAAATGGCAGTGTGTTATAAAGGAGACTTTTATATCCTTTCGGTCGAAACCCATCCGCCTGACGTTCTCAAGGACTTGTTTGATCCCCAACCCACCACCCGCGTCAACCAACGCCAACTCCTTGCCACAGTCAATAAGGTAAATGTTGCAGTCACCAACCGTCGAGTAGCCATAGGCCGCTCCTCCGACGAGGTAGACAGAATCAGTGAGTTTCATACCGATCTGTATACGGTTTGCCTACAGAGTAATTAACTGATTTGCCAGTCAAGGGAATAAAATAAGACGCTAGACTCTAAATGTGCATGGATAGTCTCTATATCCTTTATGATAGTTCGAAGAATCGAACATCCCCTCAAGCACAACATCCTTTTGCCTCGATTTTGCACTTCGAATAAAAATCCCGGCGAAGATCGATGAAAGTACGATGAGAATTTGATAGTCCTTAAGAAATATATACCTTCAGGATTATGGACGTTAAACCTATCCTTGCCTCTGAAAAGGGTTCGGTCCCTAGGACAGAAAATCAAGCTGAGGGGTGCTCTTCCTTGAATGAATCGGCCATATTCGAGTAATATTTAGCGTTGAACTCCTCTAGTTTCTCTGGGTGCGTGAGCTTTACATGGAATCGGACTCCTCCGGGGCTGGCTGATTTTCTAGAGCAGTAGGGACAGTTGTACTCCTGCATCTGTGCACTCAAAATTGGGTCATTAATAATTACAATAAATACAGTTATAATGTTTTTCACGTGGGCGCGCGCGAAAGAGCCTGGATCCTAGCACAGGCGTATATTCTAGACCGAGGAGTCAGGCGAACTCACCCTGCATATATTGATGCTTATGATGAGCTCAGGGTATTCATAATTGGCGATGTCAGGCAGTTTCAACGTGAGTTAAAGGAAACAAAGAAGGGAAGCGAAGATAGAATCGCAGAGCTTGCACAAAAAACCGATGCGCTGACCGAAACAATCAGAGTTCTTCAGCAGGAATTACGGAGACTTGAAAAAAGAAGGGATTAAGTCATTCCATTAATGCCAGAAGAGCAAAATCAATGAACTTTTCACGATTTATCCCCCGGGTTGCCGCGCGCGCGATTTGATCCGCCGGACCCCAAACCCAAACCGGCTTAAAAAAGACTGATAGAAGCATCTTTTAGCATGAGAATGTTTAGTAAATATTTTGGGTTGTTATATTTGTCTTCCCTTATTCCTGAAGATAGATTTTGAAGAAATTCTTCCACGCTTCATCTTTGGTGTAGTCGAAGGTTGTGATGTGTTTGGGTGTGATTTTTAGTATTACGCTTTTCCACGTGTCCACATAGGCTTTGGTGATACACTGCAACTTTTCTTTTAGCATGCCGTAGAAAGCGGGGCTGGTTTCGTTAATTGTAAGTTCCTGTTCATGGACATTGTCGTAGTCTATTTCTGCCTTGCCGTAGATGAGATGCCTCTCACTGGGTTTAGGGTGTCAACCAGCACTGTAACGTTATTATTGCGTTTAATGTTTTTATTTTTTCGGCTTTTGATGAGAGACATTATCAGTATTTGACCGTTTATGTATCTGTAGGCAACAGGCATGGCGTGTATGGTTCCGTCTTTGTTGTGGGTGCAAATCCTTGCATAGTGGTTCTCTTTAAGCATTGATTCAATCTCTTCGCTGGTGAGTGGTGGTGATTGACCAGTGTATGACAATTCCATCACCTTCTCCAAGAACAATAGAGGAAGCCGGTAAGCGTCTTAATAAAACCGTTGATAAGGGTTTAATGTCATGCTGTTACGATTGGCAAGATTGCTGGGTTCGCGCGCGGGTTCCAGAGTTCGATGAGGTGACTGGGCTCCTAATTAAGGGTGGTGATGTGCGTTATCTGATTAGAAAGACGGGTGGAATCGCTGCTACTCAAGTTGACGTTATCAGGGCTACCTTGGCGCGCGCGTTCAGGGATGACGAGGACTTCTTCTTCTTAGAAGAATATATGGAAGACGAATACTGATCTGCGTCGGTCAGGATTCCGTAGCACATCCGTTTATGGACATCCAGCCCTACATTCATCATATCTTCTTCTCCTTCCTGTCATCCGATAGTCTGACTCATATCGATAGAAGGAGGAGAACCCAAACATGCTATCTATAAGCTTAACCGGGAGGATTGAAATTAAGCCGAGTAAATCAAAATTCTCACTGAAAATTTATTACACAAACGAAGCTACTAATTATGAGAGTTGGTAAATTTGTTCGAGGAGGTTGAGAGGTTCTTATTCGGAGAGATGGAGAAAAGGCAAGTTCCAGGTTTCTCTGTAGCCATCGTTAAGGACCAGAGTATAGTCTGGTCAAAAGGCTTCGGTTATGCGAACCAGCAAAAGAAAAAGTTAGCGACGCCAGAGACCGTCTATCGCGTAGCCTCGGTCTCGAAGCCTGTCATAACGACCGGCCTACTACAATGGGTAGATAAGGGTAGATTGAATCTCGATGATCCAGTAAACAACCTCATGAAGGACGTAAAGATCCGAACCGCGTTCAAAGAGCAGCCTACCGTAAGGAATCTTCTATCTCACACATCGGGTCTCCCTGTTCACGTGGATCCTGTATGTTTCGACCTGAATGAGACCATATCCCTCGAGAAGCTTATCGGCGATTCAGCTATTACCGTCCAGCCACCAAACACGGAGATCGTCTACTCGAATACCGCCTTCAACATAGTCGGTTACCTTATTGGGCTCTTCGCGGGGGATTCCTATCCCAAGTACATGGAGGAGGCACTCTTTAAACCCTTGGAAATGAATTCTAGCTCATTCGAGCAGAAGCCCAGCATTGTTGGGCTTATGGCGCAGCCCTATAGTAGAAAGAAGCCCGGTGAACCCATCGAAGCTGTTCCACAGTGGTACGGTGCCTCAACCCCAGAGAAGCCATGCGGATCTCTTCTAACTACCGTCATAGACCTTGGACACTACCTGATAGCCCAGATGAACGAAGGTGTCTACAATGGAAAAAGGATCCTTATGGAGAAGACCATGAAGGAGATGCACAAGCTACAGTCAGCTGCTGGCACCTCAAGAAGTGGTCACGCTCTTTCTTGGAAGAGGTCATGGCACCATGGAAGATTGATGCTTTCCCACACGGGCGGCAACCTCGGTTGGACTGCTCATGTAGCCTTCTACCCGCAACTGAAGACTGGCATAATAATCCTCACTAACTTAAACGACAACACTAACTGGAGACCCCCAGCTAGGCAGGCACTCCACATCGCTGTCGGCGGTACTCTGACTTTTGACCCGATGTCCTTCAAGCCCAAGAGGGTCCCGAAGAGATGGGAAAGCCTGGTAGGCGAATATACTCGTCAGTTCCAGAAGGCCCAGATTGCTATTAAGGAAGGAAATTTGGTCCTCGAGGAAGAGGAGAACAGGTATTATCTTGAGGAACTCGGCAAGACGCGGTACTTGATTCATGGAGGGTACAATGACGGGCTCGAGCTCACTTTCGAGCTAGACAAGAAGGGCATCACGAAGCAGTTCGATCTCGAGACGGAGGTCTTTCCACGCAGGGTTGAGGACACCCGCCCGGTGGAAGAGAACGCTGATCTTAGAGGTCGATGGCATGGTAACTACGTGACTTCCTACGGCTATTTCACAATGGATCTTGAGATAGAAAGTCCATCGAATGCGCATGTGACCGACTTTATGAACATAGTTAGGACCTTCTCGAATTTCAGGGCTGAAAGAGGGGTGGTGTCTGGCAATTTCGCTTTCAAAAATCTACCGGAATACGTGGGTTGGGGAGCGAAGGAATTCAAAGCGGAGCTCGAGTTAAAAGCCCTAGAGGAAAAGTTGGAAGGCCAATTAAAGCTGACATCAGAGATAGGGGAAACGGTAATCCCTATAGTACTCTCAAAAGCCTAAAACAATTATGCTACTAATTACATTTTTTCATTTAAAAAAAATGAGAAACTTGGATCTAGCTCTTTTTTCCAGCGATTTTTCTGCGTGATAAAGAGTCCGCTATAACGATGAGTAGGGCGATGGGAATAAAGTAGTAAGCTGGCGCCACAAATAGATCATTGAGAGTTCCTATCACGAGGGAGACTCTGCCCATAAGAACGTTCGCGAAATAAGCTCCCATCGTCATCATCAAAACATACCTACCAATCTTAGGCAGTGGTCCAATGATGTTCGAGACCTTCTTTTCGTAGACGAAGTAAAGTAAGACGCAAACTACGCCTATTAGATAGACTATGTTTTGAACGGAGTTCAGTGGCTGCATGGCACCGATGATCTGTCCAACAACATTGACAGATATCAAGCCCCTAATCGAGAGGGAGAGACCCACGGCAAGCATTAACGCGATGGATATCTTGGATACGTATCTATACTTAGAGGAGAACTGGAAGTATAGGAGAATACCAAGGATTATTGCTATTATATAAAGAATTCCGGTGACATCGCCTGTTTCCATCCCCTTCTGGAACTTTGTGATGGCTACGTTTTGTATTTGAAAGACTGCTTGAACAACAGCGTTACCAACTGTTGCGCCCACGAGAATATGCTCACCCAGTCTGAACGCTGGGTTCTCACGGTAAAGGATTGTGTAGATCATTAGTGCAAGAATCGCAGCAATTGACACTACGAAAATATCAGTCATTTCTTTTTCCTCCCCATAAAGAAGGCAACATTGCCAGCAACTATCAGAAATGCGATGTATAGATGGGCTAGCGACTGAGCGTCCATGCCTATAATAGCAAGTCCTGGGCTTCCTGTCAGAAACTCATACTGGGCGGCGCCTTTTAAGCTCTCAAGAATGCCGAATATCTGACCAGCCTTGTAGTAAGCGTATGCATCAGGCACTTTAGCGGAAGCCATCCCTAAAGCTATCGCAGTCCTATAGGGTGCGTAGGCTTGATTCAGCCAGAACTGCGAGTCCGCGCTGGCTGTGATATCTACCACTATAGTGAAGTCTTTAGCGGTATTTACGTCCTTCAACATTGGGATCTGGTCAATCGGGGTGCCGTAGTAATCTTTACTCACAAGGGCGTGGAGGTCTCTGCATAAACCTGCAATAGCTGCCTCGTCACCGGGGATGTAGCCTAGGTCAACGAAGTCTACGCCGTAGGTCTTCCTTTTAAATGCATTGAGCTCTTGGAGTACTAACTGAGAGAATATAGGCGATTCTGTACCTGCCTCTTCAAGGATTATTTTTACTCCATCCTTCCTGAGAAGATGTTCTAGTACGGCCTTGTACTGCGGATAGAGTTCAGCTCGGTTCCCACCTCCTATGTACTGGGTTACAACCGCCACATCGCCAGCCTTTAGGGACTCTATCTTGTTGTACACATCTCGACAGTCCTGGTCTATGGGTAACGGGAGCCCCAACGGATGTAACAGAGGAAAACCAATCAAGACAAAGAGAATAAAGTAGATTATCGGTTTGTAGTTTTGGCTCAAAGATTCTCGAAGTGTCATCAATCTCCGCCTCCGAGAGGAGCTTTATCCTGTCCGATGATGATCCTAAGTCCAGTAGTAAGTGTACCTATGCCTATGCCTATGAGTATCGCTCTCATACCCGTAGAGATTGAAGTGTCCCAGACGATTTTACCTAAGGACGGAAGTATTGGATTAATAACCCCGAAGATGGGCGCATTCAAGAACAGTATGAACATGGCTGCGGCCAGGCAAACCAGTGACTCATAGCTCTTGGCTCTCAAGGCCCTATAGGAGGCTGATGCTATAAAGAATGAACTCATTCCGTACAAGGCTTGGGACGCCGGTACGATTATGGAGTTGTAAATAAAACTGTACTCGGGGCTGCTAATACTATGAGTTACAAGGCCCGTGATTATGAAGGTGAACATCGTTACGAGTAGCGCAATACTGTAAGGCATTAACATTCCCCTTTTTCTAATTATTTGGACATGCCTCACGGTTAGGCTATAGGCTCCGAGGCCGAGGGCGAAAGCCGCGATAACAACCACCCAGTTGTTTAGATTAGTCGCCGTTCCTTGAAGAGTCGGGTCCTTCCAAAAGTAGTCAAAGAAAAAGATCATAGCCACAACGAATAAGACGACTGACGTTCCTTTTTTAAATACGATTGACATCTTCAATCTCCTCTACATTTTAAGTAGGTTACTGATCAGGTTACTTCCGAATGTGACAAGGATCGAACCGATCACTATCAGTGCGATACATATGAGTTTAGCCAAGTCCTGTCCAAAAATTATACCCTTCTGAACGGGATCAGGTGATAGATAAGCCGCAGCTGCGAACTCGTCCTCCCCTATTAAGCAATAGTCGCAGGTTACGAGAAGTAAAGGTAGCTGGTATACATTCGTTGTTCCAGCAACTTGAATGGCACCAATGGTAGATGCATTCTCTGATATGAGCATTGCCTCCGCAGCGTGTTCACCAAAGAGGAAGTTAGCCGCAACCTTCTCCCTATACATCATACCTATATAACTAGAAGAGAAGCCCCACTGATCCGGGGAGTAGAATTGAACGGTCTCCTCCTCAACATATTCCTCAGGCTTTCCCTCGAATGTGAACGCCGTCCTCACAACGTCTTCAGCAACAGGTAGGACTGTCGGTTGTGAAATTCCAACGATTAGCTTTGAACCCATCCTTGCAGATTCTTTCGCTACATATGCAAGTATGGTCAAAGCAGCGGCAGTATCAGCGGCGTACTTCGTGGAATAGAGGGTATCTGTACCAGGTGAGTAACTGACAGGTCGTCCCATCTCAGCTGCCCTCCCTATCGCATCTTTAATAGCGGCTATTCCAGGGTGTTCACGTATCACTGGTACATAGATCTTCTTAGAAGAAAGGTAGAGTATAGATAACATAATCGCAGAGAAAATGAGAGTCACGACTAACCAACTCAACCTTCCAGCTATTAGCATTAAAACATCTCTTTTTCTTCGCGCGCGCGCGTGAATTTGAAGCTCCCATGAGCGTATATAACTTTTGGCTTTGTGTAAAGTTAACTTTCTAACGTTACGCTTTTCTATAGGTGAAAGTCACAATTGTTTGCTGGGTGGCGCCGTGAGCGCACACGGGAATAAATTAAAATGATCAAACGCGTGAATTTGTGATCTGGGAGATGAAAGTCATGAGTGTTCGGGAAGAAGACATCGATAAGATAGCGGAGGCCGTCGTCAAGAAACTACTGAGCGACAAAAGCGACCTGATGCACTGGTACCTATCGATGAATAAAACGGCGGATGACGCCCTGATGCAACTCAAGCTCAAAAACGTCGCACACGTCGACAAGGTCGTCTTGACGGGTCCACCTTCGCAATATCAGCCCAACCCTACAGCTCAGGGAGCAGGTAATAGGGTTATCTTTAGCTCATACACCTTCACCCCCAAGGATACGATGGAAGGCGAAAAGTATCCCTTGATAATTCTTCCGCATGGCGGAGTGCACTCAAGCTTCGGCTCAGCCACCTCAAATATTATCAGGGAACTCATGCTCCAGGGATACGTAGTCATCGCCCCAGAGTACCGAGGAAGCACCGGGTACGGGAAGGACTTCTACGAGCTTATAGACTATGGTGGCTTGGAGACGGAGGACTGCCTTACAGCTAGAGACTACATGGTGGAGAACTGCGAACTCGTAGACCCTAAGAGGGTTGGCATAATCGGTTGGAGCCACGGAGGGCTGAACACGGTTTGGAGCGCCTTCAAGTATCCCGAGTCGTACAGGGTCGCCTACGCGTGTGTACCTGTCAGCGACATCATCGCCAGAGTGGGCTACAAGACGGATGACTACAGGGAGATCTTCGCTGCACCATATCATATAGGTAAGACGGCGTACGAGAACGTAGCCGAGTACAGGCGTAGGTCGCCAGCTTGGAACGCTGTCAAGTTAAAGACACCCTTGTTGATTCACTCAACGGAGAATGACCAGGACGTCAACTTCCTCGAGGTGAGGCATCTGATAGAGGCGCTGATCGCCGTCGGTAACGAGCCTGGCAAAGACTTTTGGTATAAGATTTACCCGCCAACTCCCGCTGCCCACACCTTTAACAGAACCGATGAGAGGTTCGCCCTTGGCATAAGGGGGGAGGTCTACGACTTCCTTTCGAAATATCTTAATCCCCCGAAATCAAACCCGCTGAAAAAGTATATCGGCACACCTAATCCCTTGAAGGGGACAATGGAAGAAAAATAAATCCAAATTTTTTTCGCGCGCGCGAAATACTAATCCTCAAAACCTCAATATAAGCGATGATATTCAACGAAAAACGAGCGGAATGAATAAATTCTTCACTCCCATATGCCTATCGGTTAGTTTTTAGGTTTAGAGACGATCAGCTTCTTTGGTGCCCTCTTGATTAAGCGAGATGATTCAAAGATAATGTGGATTACCTGCCCGGACTGCGGCTCAAGGATAGGCATAATCGTTTCGGTGGGAAAGGCTGGAGAAGTTGCCCCCGTCACAGTCGAGTCGGCTCCTGATCGATGGCCTCCAGAGGGCATCGGAGGCACCTGGATCCGAGAAGGTAGGGATAGCCGATGGGAGATAAAGGAGGAACCCGCAGAAGGCCAGTAGAGGAAGGCTTCTAGTAGATCACGAGGCTGTGCCCAGTCAACACGTAATCAATAACTTCGGCAGGAACGATAATATTTGAGTTAATTAATGGCATCTTAACGTGCTAGCGCTCGATTTCTTGGCTAATAGGTTGTTTTTAAAATATTTCAAAAGGATTTAGCCTAGATTAAACAAGCTCAAAGTTTGATAAAAAAGGGGGTTAATCACAATGTTTTAGCATTCCAGAGCC
>Ga0315285_10009305_pt1 | contig 10046 bp, 8 predicted proteins | sample YL17G09_36_MG_FD_203698 | JGI IMG/M metagenome (GOLD analysis project Ga0315285, IMG submission 203698) | Sediment microbial communities from Yellowstone Lake, YNP, Wyoming, USA - YL17G09_36 | ecosystem: Environmental > Aquatic > Freshwater > Lake > Sediment | place: USA: Wyoming | collected... | reverse complement strand
ACCTATCGCTATCGTCGCGGTGGCCGTTCAGCTGATCGATGAAATGATCGTGCAGCCGTTAACGTTCGCGAAAGCAATTGACATGCATCCGCTCTCGGTGATCGTCGTTTTGTTGATTGGAAATGAGCTCCTCGGTATCGCCGGGATGCTTCTCGCTATCCCCTTGTTCACAATCCTCAAAGTTGCAGCAAAAGAAACCTACTGGGGCTTGAAGCGTTACCGGATCACATCGTAACGACTGAACCACCCTCACGCATCGTGTCCCGCGTCGTCATCGACATCGAAACCCTCGGCTCCCCCCTCGATTCCTTTGACGAGGCTCAGCAGAAGTACCTCTTAAAATTCGCCGAGACGAAAGAAGAGCGAATCGAGACAATCCAGAAGCTCAGCCTCTACCCCACGACTGCACAGATCATCGCGATTGGGATGCTCAATCCGGACACGAATAGAGGGAAAGTCCTCTTCCAGTCCGACGAGAAAATTGACGAGTTTTCTGAGGATGAGGCCATCCACTACGTGACGGGAAGCGAGAAGGAGATGATGACCCAGTTTTGGGAGGACGTGCCGAAGTATGATCAATTCATCACCTTCAACGGCCGCGGCTTCGATTGTCCCTTCCTCATGCTGAGATCAGCGATCCTTGAAGTGAAGCCGACCCGCAACCTTATGCCCTACCGATACGATTCTTCTGTCCACTGCGATCTTCTCGACCAGTTCACGTTCTACGGAGCATTCCGGAAATTCAGCCTGGACTTCTACTGTAAATCCTTTGGCATCGACAGTCCGAAGTCTCACGGGATCACGGGATTAGACATGCACGCGCTATCTGAGCAGAAGAGATTTCGCGATATCGCAGAGTACTGTTTGGGTGATTTGAGAGCAACAGCAGAGTTATTTCGGAGGTGGGAGAAGTATTTGACGTTCTGAGTTCAGAACAAATGCCCAAAATTCAGATAGAAGCCCGTCGTCTCTTTCCCGAATCCAAGGTCCGCACGTACCACGAACGTGTCCATAGAGAATCGTAGCCCAACCAGTGAATTCACCGCCCAATTGTGAAATCCTGCCAATGAGGGGGAACTGAACACTTTCCCCGCATCCACACCTACCACTCCGCCGAATCGCCAATAGATCGGGAAACGCACTTCCACGTTCAGAACAGCCCCAGTCTTGTCGAGAAAACGATCCTGAGGGTACCCGCGGAGCGTTCGAGTTCCCCCCACAGTTGCGAGCCCATGCACGGGGATATCCGAACCACTTACGATCTGGCTCCGCAGCCTTGCTGCGAAGACCGTTTTTGGGTAGAAAAGCACATGATAGGTTTGGAGCGCAATTGTTGTGCTTGTGATCGAATAGTCGCCCGCGAGCCAAGAGCCTCCTGTTTCAAATTCTGCCTGAACAACTTGGCCACGCGACGGGTTGATATAGCTGTCGCGCGAATCATACCGGGCCGATGCGTACAAGGTCGCCGCACTGCTTCTGCCGTGATTCGCCTCCGGCAGTGATCGAGCAAAGAGCCCGTTCACGTCATAGTTGAAATTGCGGACCGTCCTGTATTTGAGCCCAAGTTGTGCAACAAACTCCTGGCTGAATCCGCGACTCAAGACCCCAAGGATCTCGAGCGGCTCCTTTGTGTATGTCTCACGGTCTACGTCTCGTGTATCGCTCCCAACGCCGTAGAAATTGTTTTTCAGGTACTTGTCGTAGTCCACGATCAAGTCGAAGGAAAGCGGATAGACCTTTCCCTGCCGAACCTCAAAATCCGGCATTGCAAACGTCAGCCGATACCATCGCTCCCCTTTCGTGCTATTGAAGGCGACGAGATCAAGCGATTCGGTTAGCCCAAGGAAGTTCAAGAAGAACGCTTTCGCTCCATACCCCAAGCCGACATCGGTGTCGTATGAAAGGATGGGCAATCCTTCCAACTCTCGGTCTGGTGGCGCGATGCCGGCACTTTCGGCATTCTCGCGTGATGAGCACAATCTTGCCAGATCCACCGTTGCCGTCAGACCGTAGTGATCGGATGCGAACAAACTGTCTTTCGGTTTGTCCAGAAAAAGCTGCGCCCCCACGACATCGTTTGGCTTGAACTGTTCGTTCAGGAAAATGTGGTCTATCCTCCGCGATTGTCCATCGTACCAGGCGCTGAGCAGTCCGTAGGCATCGAGCATCCTGCCATGGGCGTCGCAGGCACACACGGAATACTGAATATTGGTATTCTTTTCAGCGTCCCACGTAACCACCTGGTCCATCCCGGCCACCTTCGCGGCATCCATAACTCCGCCGGAGTCGGTGAGGTTGCGGATCTCTTCATGCGTTGACGTAGCGTTGAAATCTCCGAGAATCACAAAGGGCTTACCGGCGAATCGCTCGCGGAGAGTTTCCGAGAGCAACTCAACAGACTTCTTTCGTCTCTGAGTATCGGAGAAGCAGTCTTCAACGACTTTCGGAATCTCTTCCGCCGGCATCTGTTGCCTTGACGCGATCTGGCGCGCGATGAAGCGTGCCGTTGAGTCGTCAGGCACAGCCGAAGAAAGCAGAACGTTCGCCATGTAAATGTCGAGGTTGTTCACTCGGATCTTGCCTACGAGCGCGATGTTCCTATCTGAGAAGTGAAGGGACGCGGCGCTGCCGAAGATGCCGAATCCGCTGGAGAGATCCCAGACGTCTACGAATTCGAGCTGCAGGGTCTTCTTTGCCAGTGTCACCAGACCTTCATTGAGATTCCACGGAATGCCGATGTATCCGACCTTTATCCCGGCGTTAACCCGCTGATGGATACAGTCGTAGTCTAGCTCTTTTGCGATATCAGCAGCAAGAGTGGAAACAGGGTTGACTTCTTGGAGGGCGATGACGTCGGGCTGGACTGCCTTGAGCTCTTCAATAAGTAGCTTCAGTCTCTGATGGCGGATGGCGGGAGATTCGTATTCGCCGACGGTGAAGATGCCACGATAGTCCAGCCCTGACCAGATATTGGCGGTGGCGAACCTCAGCTCTTGTCCCTCAGTCTCCCATGGCGCCAAGAAGAGGAAAAGCATCAATGCACACACCGCTGACTTTTTCATTTTTCCAGTTGGGAGTATTCGTTGAGGATCGGGTGCTAATTCGAAGCTCAACAGCATTTGGTGCTCTCGCGGATACTGGTGGGGATGCCGAAGTGCTCGGACATCCCCACCGTATTGTACTGCAATTACTTCATTATCACCATCCGCTTCGTCTGAACGAAACCGTGTGCTGAGCCTGTCGAAGCATCGCCTGCCGTGAGCCTGTACAAGTATGTTCCACTCGCCAGATTGTCAGCGCGGAAGGTCCTCACATATTGTCCCGCCGGCAACTGCTCGTTCACCAAGAGCCCAACTTCCTGCCCGAGCACATTGTAAACCCTCAGCGTTACGAGGGCTGTCGTAGGCAATGCAAACGCAATCGTCGTGTTCGGGTTGAAGGGATTAGGATAGTTCTGTTCAAGAGCGAAGCTTGCAGGGACGCCGACTTCTTGTTCCGCGCGAGCCCGCCTGTAGTCAGCAAGGACCGTTGGCGAAACAGCGGGTACACACAGCACTCGCCCTTCGACCTTTGGGCTGAGCACTTGGACCTGTGCCGCATACGAGGTGAGAACCTGGAATTCCGTTGTGGCCGGGATGATACTCAGGTCTGAATATGGGATGCCGAGCTTGTCGAGAACGATCGGTACGAATTCATTTGCTGTGACCGTATATATCTCATACGGGTTGAGCGGCTGTCCGTTCACTTCCACCGAATTTACGCGGCTGAACGGAGGTCGTGCCGGATCGTACGTGTACTTGATGCCGGAAGCTTGCACAAGGAATTCATCGTAATTCTCTTCAAACCCAGACACGCCAAACTCCAGCCCTGACCAGAGGGCCTCGCCGTACATCTTGAACGTGGCGATCCTGAACCCAAGTCCGTTTTCTGTGTTGAACCCGTAGCCGACGACCCTGAACAGATCGGCAGCGACGAGTGGTCCAGGATATAAAGGTTGCGCCGTGGATCCGCCCACCTCGATCGCCACGTCGGTTCCTGTGGCGGCCCGGAAGGCATCCGTCACAAGGTTTCCAATCGGCGTGTCCTTTGGCCCAGCTACCGAGAGGTCTTTAGCGACTTCCTCGAAATACGCCGTCGCGTAGGCGACCTGTTGCGTGTAGACCGGGCCGTAGGTGTTTTCGATTCCCTTGAGGAGCAATCTGACAGTTGCAGCGACCAGCGGCGCCTCCGGAATACTCGAGTCAATCTTGATCAATTCGTAATCCAGCAAACGCACTTTGCCATTATGGACTTTGATCTTCATCTTGCCAAGGTTCAGATAGAAGGCATTTGCCTGGACGATCCACGTTGTCTCTCCGTACGGATTCGTGATCTCGATTGGCTTGTCATAGAGGAAATGATCATCCCCACCGACGATCACGTTGATTCCGGGAATGTTCTGAGCCAGCGCTTGGTCTAACAGCACGCCAAGATGCGAGAGGCAAATGACCACGTGGCAGCCTTGTCCTTTCAGGAACCCGACTGTGTTCGCAGCGATCTCGAGGACATGCTCATCGACGTATGCCGGGGATGGCTGCGAAAGCAGGTTCGTGGCTGGTGTCGTCAACCCGAAGATTCCACCCTTCACTGAACCCACGCGTCGGATGATGTACGGGTGGATATGTTTCTTCAGCGGTTGAACCTCTGGCGCATCGAGATTGAGATTTGCCGAGAGCAGAGGGAACCCTCCACGCGGGAACGCTGTCTCGAGTGACTGCAGGAGTACGGCAGGCGTGAGATCGAATTCGTGATTACCGACTGCCATCGCATCGAAACCGAGGAGCTGGAGCGTTTTCAGCTCTGGGACTCCGAAGTACTTGTTGAAGAACAAATCACCGATGAAGAGATCGCCGCTGTGGAGCAACAGAATGTCTCGATCGTGTAACCGAGCCCTATTAACAACTGTTGCCACACGGGCGAGTCCACCGAGTGATCCCTTCAAATCAGTCGTCCGCGGACCAATGGCTGCCAGATTGGAGTGCGTATCGTTGATGTGCATCAACGTGATCACCTCCGTCTGTGCCGGGCCCATCGATACGCTCAGCACAAAGACAGTGATCAGGAAAATGCTCTTGCGAAATGGTTTCATAGTAACATCCTTGTTGTTGGTGAGTGAACGATTACGGCTGCAAGTTACATCCAGCAACCGTTGGAATTGTCAAAAAAATGTCAAAACTCTTCAAATGGCTTGGTGGGGTATTCTCAGATTTGAGAACCCCCACCACACATTGCTGCACGCGATGTCTTTCCTAAGCATCCCCCGTGGTCTACTCGGCAATCGCGTAGCCGAAGATCACCGAAATCCGGTTGCCCGCCGGGCTCGTCGCAAACGCCAGATTGACCGGAATGCTGACGCCACCGTAGTTGAACGATTTTCCAACGGCTACGACGAGCGATGTGTTCACCCCCTTCTTGCCTCCAAAAATCACGTTTGGACCCAATCCGAACTCGAGACCCGTCGGCAACCGGATGCCTGTCGCAACTGTGAAGCTCGGAATAACCGTCCTGTATTCCACTCCACCCAAGGACGGAATTCCTCGGATAATGAACGACGGCGCGCCTCCGCTCAGAATGCTTGAACCGAGATATTGATCTTCTAGGTGCAGAGCGAATGCCCCGACTGTCACGATGAGTTGCATTGCTGTGAGGAGCTTCATGGTATCTCGCTCCTTAGTCCTGAACGGAATGGCGTGAAGATCATCTTTAGAACCACACGGTGAATCCAGCCGAGACGCTCAGTTGATTTGATCCATTGCGATCAGTCGCTCCACTCGGATTTAGAGTGATCTGCAAGTATTGCAGTCCTAGATTCAATAGACCTTTCCCGGTCACAGCGAGTTTGATCCCTCCGCGGCCTCCCCAACTGAATCCGCTTCTCGACGACGAACTAGATTGCGAGGTGTAACCGATCAATGCCTCGATGAACGGATACACTATGCCGTCAGTATTAAAGTTGTACGAAGGAGCTGCAAAGATCATTATCTGCGTGGCTGAATGGCCTGAGTAACTTATCGAAGTGATGCCAAGCGGATTGACACCGATCTCAAAGCCGTCCGCTACAAAGAACCCCACGAATGGTGCTAATGAGAAGACTGTCGTTGCATCGCCGGTTTTTCCGTTGTAGACAGAAGTCACGCTCTGAAAGGAAATGCTCCCGCCCAGTTCGGTAGATCCTTTCGAAGCGAATTTCTTGCCATCTTGGGCGACCGATACGGGTACATCGAAAACGGTGATGCCCACTGCCAGCAAGAACAGAAAGTATGTAGTATATCTCGAAGCGGTTTTCATGTCAACCTCCCTTAGGTGTTTGGTGGATTATTGTACAGCAGGCGAATTATGTTCATGATCAATATGACTCTTGACGACATAAGTGTTATCAAGAATTCGTCAAAGAGATGTAGTAATTTTGTTGGTCGAATCATTTCACCCCGATCGCGTTGCAAGCCCTGAAACTCTGACTTCCTCGTCGATCGCACCATCCCTCATCCTGAAAACCCGATCCGCAAATTCCACCAATCGCAAGTCATGGCTCGCAACGACGACGCATTTGTTCTGATCCTTCGCCAAGCTCTGAAGAAGTCGAATGATCTCCAGAGCTCGCTTCGACTCCAGACTTGCGGTCGGCTCATCAGCGATAATGAGCTCGCCTCCATTCGCCATAGCACGAGCTATGGCCACGCGCTGCTTCTCTCCTTGACTAAGCTTCGCGGGAAATCTGTCAGCAAAACGATCAATGTTGAACTCTCGAAGGAGATTCCTGGCTGCCAGACGAACTTCCGCCCCGTCCTTCCCGGCGAATCGGAGGACAAGCGTGATGTTCTCCAGAACGCTGAGTGACTCAATGAGCAGAAAGTTCTGAAATATGAATCCTAATCGGCGCGCCCGCAGCCTCTGCAGCTCCTCTTCGGAATATTCCCTAACATCGTCACCAAACAGCAGGACGCGCCCTTCGCTCGGCTCGATCAAACCCGCCATCAACGTAAGGAGTGTCGTCTTGCCGCTGCCGCTCGGGCCGAGCAACAGCACGAGCTCCCCAGCGGAAAGTGAGAGAGTAACAGCTTGAACTGCCGTCGTCCCGTGACCGTTCACGCCAAACACCTTCGAGACGTTCTCAAGCCGTACGATCTCGCTTCTGTTCTCAGGCTGATTCATGAGAAAGCCTCCAACGTGTAGATTCGTCGAACTCTCCGAACTGCAAGCAAAGAGCTGAAGATGCTTATCCCCCACACCGCCAGCACAACGCCGGAGATTTGTTCGAGGGAAGTCTTCGTGCTTACCTCAGGCGCGAGCCTTTCAATCAACCGTACAACCGGGAAGAATAAGACCAGAGCAACGATGCAGCCAGCCGAAGAGATCTGCAGGCCTTGCTCGAAGATCAGACCGCGGAGAAAGCGCCACGGGGACCCGAGCGTTTTCATCACCGCGAAGTCCTTGCGCCGTTCAAGGATGTTGATCGACAGGATGAGGCTCAGAATGGTTGTTAGAACGATGCCGCCGATCGCAGCAATCGTGTAGAGAAGCGGCAGAAAGCCCGACTGCATCTCGCGGATGTTGTTGCGTAGAAACTCCTCATGGTCATACACTTCCAACCCCGGCAGCTCATCTCGAATCCTCTCTCGAATGGCTGCGATGGTGCTCGGGTCATGGACCTTCACAAGATAGCATGTCACCAAGCCTGGATAGCCAATCTGCGATTGAGCCTGCCGAAGCGTGACGAAGGCGTATTGGATGACGAACATATTCGTTCGGGCGCTGATGCCCACGACCTGTAGGGTGTCCTCCTTCATGATCACCTGGTCGCCTATATTGAATCGAAACTTGGCGGCAAAAGAATGATCGAGGACGATTTCCCGATCATCCTGAACGTGTCTCCCGTCGAGAATCTGTGGCGGGGATCCTATTCCTGTTGTCACATCGTAACCTGTCAAGTTCACGGTTGAGGCTTGGCTTCCTTGCTTAATGGTTGAAAGGAGAAAGAGAATCGGCGAGACCGACTGAATCCCTGGGATATCCCGAAGGAGATTGCCGTGACCGGTCGAGAGTATTGAGGACCCGCGGAGGATATTTGTCGCACCACCCTGCAGCACCCAGAGATCGGTCTTGTTGGAGCGGATGTACTCAATCGAACCGTCGGCGACGCCCCGGTAGACGGAGAGCAAAAAGAGCATCAACACGACGCACAGCGCGATGCCGCCGATGGTGAGAGCCATTCGCAATGGCTGTGCTTGCATCAACCGAAACGAGTAGTTTGTCATAGGCTGGAATCACCCGAACATTGGCACTTCAGTGAGGAGCTTTCCACGAATCCGGTCAAAGATCTCATCCAGAGAGTGTCCCGTGATCGTTAAGCCGTGGTTCTTAAGTCCGATTGCAGACTGCGACGGGTCGTCCGTTCGAGCGAACAGGTTCACGACCTCCTCGGCCAGCTCACGCGTACCACATGGGTAGTTTTGTCGCGTGCAGAGCACATCGTTCATCCAGGCGTGGACGTGCAGGATCGCTCCGACACCCGGGAAAGTTCGGTAAATCAATTCGTGTTCGACCGCATCAACTGAGACCCTCGCTTTTGGATCATAATTGGGCGGCACGCTCACGAGAGCAGTACCTCGTTCGTAATCAAATCCTTTCACCAGCAGAACATCTTTCCCCACCCTCGAAATGTTCGCCTTGTTGACTCCTCGTCCCGTCATCCACAATGTCGTGGCGCCAAGTTCTGGAACCAGCTCGCGTGCGCTCAGATTACCATAGCTGAGTCCAGTGATACCGTAGATCTTGTAGATATGCCGCATATCCTCGTCTGTCAGCACTTCGCGGAGAGGAAATGGCAACGGCAACACTCCGAGGTTATCCAGCTCCTTCCCGTACTCCTTGATCTTCTCGACCACGGGCGAAGAAATCCATAGTCGCTCGGGCAAGTCGTTGATGAATTGATTCTCGATAGCGTAGTGAGCTCCCGCAATAGGAAGCATCCGCTCGTACACTCGTCCGGGATCGAATGGCAGGTGGTAGAAGCCTGCTTCCGGCGTTGTAAAGTAGATCTCAGAAGGAGATCCGTTTGACGGACCAACATAGATGAGCAAGTTGGAAAGTGTACGGACGAGCGTCGCGTAGCACAGCGATCGAATATCCCTTGGACTACCATCACCCGACACGACAGAAATGATGAAGACCGATTGCGATCGCCTGCGACCGGCGCGCGGTGAATCAGTGTCGGTTACGTTGAGAACAAAGCTCACGCCGTTCGTGTCGCTTGAGATGCAGTGACCGTGGTGAAGGAACTCTTCGACAATTGCATCCACCACTTTGTCACGTGTCGGATTTGTACCGTCTTTCGTAATTGCGAATTTCATGCTGCTTCCTCCTCAATGATATCGTGCACCGCTATTGTATCACGTGAAATGCTGTCGTTAAACAATTCCCTGCAGCGTATGACCCGAGGTTCACCTTGTCCGACGGAAACGATCGCCGGCCGATAGAAGCCGAACGACGATTCAAGCGCCGTGAAATACGCTCCAGTGTCCATGATTGCGAGCACCTCACCGGAGTGAACAACCGGCATCCATTTATTGCGATAGACGATGTCGCCAGCAAAACAAGCAGGACCGATGATTGTGACTTTCTCCGTTCGCGGTCGGTTCACGTCATTGGCGAGGAAGACCTCGTGGTATTCGTAATAGGTCGGCATTGTGACAGTGCTCAGGCCCCCGTCAGCGATGAGCCATTTACCGGCACGGCGACGACTTTTGACGCGATGAACGGTGAGAAGCAAGAGTTGGTTGGAACTTGCGATGCATCGTCCCGGCTCATAGATGAGCTCCGGCAACTCGCCGCGCGGGAACGCTTGCGTGACTACATCAGAGATTTCTCCTGCAAAATCCGAAAATGACGCGTGTTGCTGACCATCCTGGAGCGAGGGGAGTCTCCCAAATGCTTGATACCGCAGCATTTCACACGAAGTGAGCTCGCGAGTGGTCATCGAAGCGAATCCACCGCCCACGTCGACAATC
>Ga0315285_10009301_pt1 | contig 10048 bp, 29 predicted proteins | sample YL17G09_36_MG_FD_203698 | JGI IMG/M metagenome (GOLD analysis project Ga0315285, IMG submission 203698) | Sediment microbial communities from Yellowstone Lake, YNP, Wyoming, USA - YL17G09_36 | ecosystem: Environmental > Aquatic > Freshwater > Lake > Sediment | place: USA: Wyoming | collected... | reverse complement strand
AAACGGTATTCTTATTCACGACAAGCTCGAGAAGTTCGCAAAGAATGTCCATCGTTCTAAGAACGCAATCCAAATGCAATTTATTATTCACGGATACAACAAGAAACTCGTCTGTGGAAGCAAGCTCCATTCTATAGGTGTGGGTGGAAGAATGCCAGTTGTTCTCGTGGATCCAGTCGCAGTGCACGAGAAGGCAATGCTCCGCAGAAAGCCAGTCGTTCCGGCAACAGCAATTCCGGGAACAATCAAACCCGCAGTGCAGTTTCCAGAGTTTACCTCCGTAAAGGTAGGTAAAAAGGTGCTCTCTGCATTATTCTATCAATTGGCGGCGTCAAAGAAGTCATTGAAGTTCAAGGATGCGAGTTCATATGGTATTGAAAACTACGGGCAATGGACGGAGTTCGTCTACGAAGCTCTGCGTTATTCAAAGAGAATAGCTGAGTTCTTGCAAGTGAAAGGAAGCTTTACACTTGAGAAGGAAGGCTCTGACATTTACATCAGCTATGCTGGGTAAGGGAACAAACATGAAAACACAAACAGTAAGTATAAAACAGCAAGGCAAAGAAGCAGTTAGTGAAGCAGCAAGTGCTTTCCTAAGTTCGCTTAAGTTCGTTGGCTCTGCAACAAGAACAGGGTTCGATGCGTTGAACAGCGATACGAAGTTAGCAAAGCCACGCAAGACAAGCAAGAAATGAAACGGCATTCGAAAGTATATGAAGCGAAGCAGAATGCTCGTTGGACAGCGATCCGCAATGAATTGTCTGTTCCAAAGTATTGGAAGCCAGATTGTTCAGCGATAGCCAAGAAGATTAAGCTACCGATGAGTACAGTTTGGGATCAGTGGAAGAAGAATGAATCGACGATTCGTTACGAAATGTTTCCTTCTCCAGAGGAAATGGTGCGTGCATTGCGGAAGGAGAAATAATGGTTGACAGACGCCTGAACAAGCCTATCTACAAAGTGGGTGTGTTTCCAGTCTTCTGGCTAAGAGCAATCGGTGCCGACTGGCATTGCCGGAAGTGTCAGAAGATGCAGTCAAAGATGACAGTTGCTATGGAAATAACTGTCCGCTATGCTACATCTGAGCTCAAAGGGCCGGGTACACCAGTGAAATTGTACCTTTGCTTGCCTTGTTCAGATGCAATGTTACAAGAGATGACGGAGAAGGTCCAGTTATGCAAAGCGCAAGGGCCTGAAGCCTATAAGCTATTCACGGAGATGTGAGAACATGAAAAAGAACGAAGCTACATATTACAAGAACAAGATGTCAAAGGCGAAAGGATACAGCATGCTTGTTCTATTAGCGTTAGGTATAGTGTTGATTTGGGCAGCACTCTCAAGCATTATTCTATTCATTCTTGGAGTGGCGTCAATCTATGCTTCCTATTGGCTATATGCAGATCACCTAAAGAAAGGTGGTATGTCAATTCAGGAAGCAATCAAGGAGAAGAAAAAATGAAGCTGACACCATTGCAGTTTTTCAGCAGATATAACATTAAATATGAAAACATCCCAGGCGCGTGGCGTTCAGAAGTAGAGGCATCTACAGAACTCATTGCTTATGCAGTAGTTAAAGGGTTACCGGAGATATTGAATTGGGCAATGATATTCAAAGATAGGCAAGGCGTTCTTAGAGGAATGATGAATGGTTGGCCTGCGGATCTCAGTAGAACTCGTAAGTTTATGAACTCTCTCAGCGTAGAGCGGTACTCAAAAGGAAATAAAATAGAAATAGATAATGCTCAACTCATGGAGGATATCTAATGAAACACAATATGAAGATTACAATTGAACTATTACTCTGGACAGCATTCGGTTTGCTATTCGGCCTTCTCGCCACTCCAGGCGTGATAAAGACAACGAAATCAACAATGCCAGTCAGTCCGCTTACCTATGTCATCCTGATCATATCGATAATCCTTATTTCTGCGTGGATCTGGATAAAGATGTTTAAAAAGTTTAAACCCGATACTCTTGTAGCGGTGTTCTCAGGAGGCATAGGAGCAATCATGTTCCGTGCAATCACCGCAATCTTTCCACTGAAGACAACAAATTATGTCATAGCAGATATTGCGATTCAGTTCATCATGATATATGCATTCGGCTTTACAGTCTACGGGCTCGTAAAGCACATGCAGAAGTCATGGGCAAACACGCAGAAATGGTATGCAGTTATGAACTTAGTGATGGCTATGGTAATTCCAATTGTAGCGGTGATCATGTCAAAAGGAGTTCCAGTATGGGCTGCGATGCTTTTACTCTTCCTGGTATCGTGCTATGATGCATATGCAGTTTGGAAGAGCAAGCACATGATAACATTGGCAAAAACGTTCATGAAGCTCAGAATACTTCCGGGCGTCGTTGTACCATACAAAGTGAAAGACAGGTTCGCTGTACTCGGTGGAGGAGATATCTTCTTCATAAGCTTTGTCAGTGCAAGTGTCTACGCAGTATCAGCAACAGCAGCATTTGCAGTAATCTTTGGTGGCTTCGCAGCAATCTTGTGGCTATTCTTCGCTTCGGCAAAGAAGAAGTTCTACCCGGCAATACCGTTCATCTTCGGCGGGATATCAATAGCATTAGTGCTATGGAGCTTACTATGAACTACTTTTGCTCACGATGCGGCACAATTAATGAATCTACAGCAACAAAGTGCAGTGCTTGCGAAACATCACTTGACGTCAGAGAAAGAGACATCAGAGAAGAACTGACGACGAGAAAATCAGTTGAAGTAATAACTCGTGGATTGACTGCGATTGAAGAGCATAAGATAGAAGATGCGTTACAGCGAATCTTCCACAAAGATGCAATTGAAGGCGAATGGAGCTACCGATTTCGCTCGGAGAAATCAGAATGATCTCAGCTAAATCAAAGTTGTGGATTGCAGGAATAGTCTTAATTGCATTGTTCTACTTCTGGCCGAACATAATTCACGAACCATTGCACTTGTTGGCGCTCGAAGCACAAGGCAGTTCAGGAACAGTAACATTCGATTGGAGCTTCCCTCCGCACCCTAGTACGTCGCGGTCAGCGCCAGTCGCAGGAATTGCAGGTGGATTGCTATTCGCTTTACTACCGAGCATTATTAGCGTGGCTCTCCTATTCGTTTGCTGGTTCACAAGACGGCGCGCTGGTCTAATCACGCACATCATGTTGCCTATCTATTTGGCTGCCGATCTAATAATCAATATCGGTAAGTATGCTTCAGCACCATACTCTGACTTCAAGTTCCTTACAGCAGTTCCACTTGGCAGTCTCATAGCACTCATACTATGCTTATCTGTAATGACGTTTGCAGTATCTATAATTTTAAATAGCATCACAATAATTAAGGCGCACAAGGTACTTCACTTGTCACTCTGGAGGACACAATGAAAAAACAACAACAAGTTCAACTGTTTGGTTTCGGAATGGGTTTGGTTTCAATGGGTATTGGTTTACTATTAGCGCGATTTATTGATCCGGCATTAGCTGTGCTTTTTGCAATAGTAACAATAATATCAGGAATGTGTGTGTTAGTATGGAACAAAAACCAAAAAACGGATTTGCTGTCAAAATGAGATTCCCAATATTATTGCAAATACGTATTGATCCCGAGCTTTACGAAACATTAGTTGCGCGAGCTACAAAAGACAAGACAACAGTCAGCCACTTAGTTCGTTCAGTATGTAGAAAAGAATACGTGAGGAAAGATAAGAAATGAATGCTGATACACCAAAGAAGAAACAAGTAATTTCTCTTGAAGATCATCTTCATTCTTTTATTCCTCCTTGTGATTTAGATACGTGTAATGGGCGATTAAATCCGCATCATGCTATACGAACTTATCTGTCTACAAATAGTAGTTTTGCTAAATATTTTTGTTATGATTCTCGCAGAGATGAGTGTCCTTATTTATTAGTTAAGAGTGGTTTTAATTATTGCACGTATAAGGAGAATAAATGATTACTTGGGATAGTATTGTCACAGGCTTAGTGATAGGAATAATCGCAGGTATTGGTCAAGCTATCGGTACATGGTTCATCATGAAACTTGTTCTCAAGCGTATTGATCAGAAGACTGAACAGTTCGAACATGCAGTAGAAGAACTCAATCTCACTCCAAAGCAGAAGTCAGAGTTCGCACAGAAGCTTGGTACAAGCGTAAGTTACGTTCACGAGTACGGCAAAGCACTCAAAGAAGCTTTCCTATGGTGGAAGAAATGACTGACGATCGATGCACAGAAATAAAGTCAAATGGAAGCAGATGTGACAACAAAGTGTTGTGGAATGGCTTATGTTTTGTCCATTTGCAACGGAGCAAGAAATGACATGGGAAATAGTGTACACTCGAGATGACGGCTCAATAGACGGAAGATCAATATTTTTTTCAAAGCCGTTTCAGACGAAGCAGAATGCGCTTAATGCTATGTTACTTGATACGCGTATCAGTAAACTTCATTCAACTCACTTACAAATTCAACAAGTGAAGAGGAAAAAGAAATGAATCGTCCAACAAATAATGGTGAGAATGAATACTGGCAGTGCAAAAACTGCGGTAGATGGCTCGAACCACGCGAATGCATTTGCGAATCCTGTCACGGTGATGACGCATGAAAAATCTCACAGCCTATCTATTAGGGATGCTGACTGGTGCACTATGGATATTCATGGCGATGTTCACATATAAAGGATATACAGGTGCAGATCTCATCAACATAATCATAGATACATTAGGTACAGTGGGAGCAATATGTATGAACTTATTACCTTTATTTATGATCATATGTTTGATATGGTTTTTAACCATAACATATATTTTCATGGCAAAAAGAGATGGAGGAAACAATGGCAAAAATAGATGAAGTTCCTGTTGATAATACAGGAAAAACAATTGCATTAGGCATCACAGCAGTAGTTGTTGTTGTGGTCGGCTTAATTGTATTATTCGGAACATTTTATACTGTGGATAGCGGTGAAGAAGCTGTCCTCTTGACTTTCGGTCAGGCATCTCCAACAGCAATCAGTCCTGGTCTTCATATGAAGTTCCCGCTTGTCCAGTCTGTTGTCAAGTACGATATGCGTACTCGCAAGTTCGGTGCTGATGCAAAAGATACTACACTGGAGGCTGCTGCATCAAGTGACTTGCAAATTGTCAAAGCACAGCTTGCAGTTAACTATCATTTAGCGACAGGCACTGCGCCGAAGATCTACACGCAACTCGGTGGTGGCTATGAGCAGACATTGATATCTCCGCTCGTGCATGAAACAATGAAAGCAGTTACTGCTCGTTTCACCGCAGCAGATCTTATCAATAAGCGTGAAGAAGTGAGTTCAGAGATGACAACTCTCTTGCGTGAGAAGCTCAGCCCGTATAACCTCGTGATTGACCAAGTATCGATTACGCAGTTCGATTTCAGCGAGCAGTTCAACACCGCTATTGAAGCGAAAGTGACTGCTGAACAGCAGAAGCAGAAGGCTGCAAATGATCTCGAGCGTATCAAGATTGAGGCGCAGCAAGTTGCTACGCAAGGTCAAGGTCAGGCAGATGCTGCTCTTGCAGTTGCAACAGCACAGGCAAAGGCTATCGACTTGATAAACCAACAGCTTGAACGCAGTCCGAACTACATCGAGCTTCAGCGTGTGCAGAAGTGGAACGGAGCATATCCGTCATTCTACATGGCTGGCGGTGATGCACCAACATTATTGATGCAAGTTCCGGCAATCAAGTAAGATGGCTGCAAAGAACAAGGTTGGAAAGCAGAACGCCAAACCAATCAATCAGTCGAAAGACTGGCGAGAACATTTCAAACATATAAAGACTAAGTATGTTGTTCTTGCATCTATTTCTTTTGTTCTATTGATTGCATTGAACATCTTGATATTTTCAAGCGGTACGCGGACAGAAGCTGATTTGCCAGTACTAACAAGCGAGTACGCAAAGACAATTGACTTGCAGGAAAAGTTTATCGCGCCCGATTCAACAAGTTTGACCAATGAAACAACATCTATTACTGGAGTTGTTTTGCAAGATAGTATGGGTGAAGTAGGCAAAGCAATGGTTCGGTGGATGGATTTGATTGTTCTTTTGATAGTACTTGGTTTCATTGTTGGTTTCATCACGCAGATGTCAAGGAGATTCACATGAATACATTTGGCAGATGTTTTACGCCAACGAGTTTGTGGGTTGCGCTCAATGAATTAGGAGCTGGCGAGCACAAAGTAGTTGTCACAATCAATGATGCTGGAAGCATAGCTAATGTGAAAGTGACGAGGCGGAGATAATGACATTTGATGACTTACCTAAAGAGATTAGAGAACGCATAGAACGACAATCTCGACGAGAAGAAATATGGTGTCCATTCTGTAAGCACCAGCAAGACCAAGATACAAAGTATCATCATGTAACATATTGGGGTGACGACGGTTCAAAGGAATGTTCATGTTCGTCTTGCGGGCAAAAGTTTTTTGTCAAGGAGAATGTCGAGCGCACATTCAAAACATTCAAAGCACAGCACGATGAAGAAGAGGAAGGATATGACTAAGTTCAAGACAGTTGAAGAATGGAAAGGATTTTGCAATAATAATATGTTCTGTATTTGCGGAAAGCTTATGACTGGATTGCACATGAGGAATTGCAGAAGAGTGCGAGAGCAAGACAAGCGTTTCGGAACTATTGATGGTGGATGCCCAAATGATTAACTGTCATGGTTGTAAGCTCGTCAAGTTAAAACCGACGTTCGCATGGGTTCTGAAACAGAAGGATTCTTATCATCCTGTTGTTCAAGGCATATATCTTGATAAATGGCGTGCAGAACAGGATCTTGCAGATATACCGAACACTTATCAAGAAAGGTCAAGGTATCATATAATACGTGTGAGGGTACATACATGACAAAAAAATCAAGTGAATTCGGTAGAGGTTGCGCGTACAACATAGCATTATTCGTCGCTCACGAGAATTTACATACTGAGATGTTTATGAAGAAAGAATATACGGCGAACAAGAATTTCTCGAAGTTAGGTGTCGATATGTGGTTCAATGCATCGAGCGACCATCTCTATGATTTGCAAATTCCAAAGCAGTTTCCTTCTGCTCTGAAGAGCAAGCTCAAGAAGTTCCAATCAAAGTGTTTGCATCTCGGTCACGGTTTCCCTGAAGAACGCGCTACGTTAGCTGATTATAAATGGTCTATCAAGGAAGGAAAGGCTCTTCTCCGTGCAATTGATAAGCAGTTAGGTGTTGAATCAAAACAAGGTGATTGGGAATGACAGATTACTCAACAGAAATGAATTCAATAGCACTATCACTGAAAGAGATCGTCAAGCAGAACGATAAGTTACTTGCTGAACTCAATGACATCAAGCATGAGCTAATATTGCTACGAGGAAAGATCTGATGCAACCCGCACAACCAGTAGAATTCTTCATGACAGCGGGTGCTAAGTTTCTCAAACTGCCAGAAGAATATGTCGTTCAAGCACTTGCAATCATAGCAGAAACATCTGAAGAAGACTTCTCACTAAGTAGCAGAAGTAGACGAACAAAATGTGCAGCAGCAACCTACATAACGTTGATGTTGAATATCAAACACAGGAATCAAAGTGACGTTGCAGCTGCGTTCAATACAACAGAAGTATCAGTCCGCAGTGTGTACTCACAAATGCTGGAAAGTTACCTGCGTTTGCATCCAGAAAAAAGAAATCTGCGGTTGAAGTATAAAGTAGGAGTACAACGTGCTCAAATAATAAACAAGTATTTTCCTGAGAAACAATGACAAAACCATATGCGTGCGGACATGAACCAAAACCAATCATCATGTCGGGCGATGCGCTGTCAATAGCTGGATATCTCGAATGGAAAGATTCAGTAGGTTTCGATGGCGATAACACACAATGCTTCAACTGTTGGTGTAAACGATGATAGTGAGTGATTTCTTGAAAATAATATCTGGATCAACAGCAGCAGCAAACTATCCTCATGCAAAGACGCTTCGCCTATTGCTGAATAAGAATGCGAAGCAGCAAGTAGATACGTTCTGCATATTCGATGAGCCTACAAAACAGGATTGCTATGTTGTATTCATCTTCCAAGATAAGGAAACAAAGACATTCAGGGCAGTGCGTAGTACTGGTTCCTATCATTATGAATCAATAGCACTATCAGTAGCAATAAAAACAATAGAAAGCATATCATTTAAGAAGAATCTTGCAATCAATTCAATAATGAAAAGACAAATGCTATTGGAGGATCTATGAGCACTAAAGCAACAATATTACACAGCACGAAAGACAATTGGCACTTCTATTTTGATTATGCTGATATGCGGACACATCTCACCGTGAAGAACAAAGAAAAGAAACTTCCTGATTCGTTTCTTCAAGCAGCAAAGGAAGCGATAACTATTCTTCAGGAAATGGATTACGCAAATACACGTATAGCTCGCTTCGGAACGAGAAACCTTGACAGAGTTGAACCGAAAAAGGAGCAGAAGTGAAACAAGCTTTCAGAAAATCAATATATGCTGAAGAAGGCACGAAAGAAACATTCCAAGCAGAAGAATGTCCTGTTTGCAGAAGTGCTGTGTTTGATGGTTGGTGCACTATATGTGCTAAGTCATTGAAAAAACTACAAGAGGAAGTGAAGTAATGGTAGGAATGTGGGACGAAATAAAATCAGATGCGAAACACATGGTCTTCGTACTCATCATGATAGTGGTTCTGATGCTCTTCGCTCTGTTGTTACGAGGGTGTTCTTAAACCATGCTCATTCACTTGAATCACCTTTATATAAGACACAAGGCACAGTACTGTATTCATTTAATCAAGGTGGTGCGAATATGAGAAGTACAGATGCAACGCAATTTAGTATTACTATAGGAACAAAGAATCGTCTCGATAAGTTCAAAGCAGAATACAAAGAAGAGATCTTGGAAAAATATGCTTTAAAAAAAAGAATGATCACTAATGACAAAGCAATAGAGTGCCTATTAGATATTTGCGAAGGAAATCAAATTCTTATGAAAAAAGAGCCTTGGAGAACTGGAAATGTATCCAAAGGAAAGAAATAGAAAAAGTATAGTAGTGATCGAATTGCCGCGTGGATGTCACGTGTGCACTTCATATAAAATAGATGAAACTAAAGGTTATTTGTATTCTGCTAAACGAGGTGTGAAGGGACTACATAGATTCATATATGAGCAAGTTCACGGAGCGATTCCACGTGGCAAAGTAATAATGCATACTTGTGATAAACGCGATTGTATAAATATAACGCACTTGAAGATGGGCTCTGCAGAAGATAATCGTTTAGATATGACTGCTAAAGGACGAGGCGTAAAAGGAACACAACAACACCTTGCTAAACTAAATGATAATAAAGTGAAGAAAATATTAGAAAGCAACAAATCAAATATATTTTTAGCTAAACAATATAACGTTACAACTACAACGATACGAGGGATAAAGAATAGATACACGTGGAAACATGTGGAGGCACGAAAATGATTATATTTCCATTATCAACACCAGGAAAGATCATACTGATACTTGTAGCAATAGCGCTCGGCTTAATCTGGAGCATGCTTATGTGGCCTGGCTGGTGGAGAAAGTACTTCAAAAAGAATGAACAACCACAGCAACCTATCGAGCAGAAGAAGAAATGAACAAACGTTCAGGCGCAAGGATCAATGTATTGCTTATTGTGTTTGTGATCATAGTGATTGGAATGGCATTCGTTGCCGGCACATTGATCGGATTCAACACAGCGATAAACAACATTGAGTCGTGCGTCAAAGTGAACTGTAGTTCATTAGGTGGAAACATCACTGCTACAAGCTGCGAGATTTGCAAGCAAAGTATATTGCGTATAGGCGCAGGGTGATCGGAGTGTGGTGGTTCTGGCTTGGGTTGCTAGTCGTCACCTCAATCATCTTTTGGTTGCTGTGGAGATTCGCAGCGAAGATAGAACGTGAGGAACAAGAAGAAACACAATGGCTCACATACATAGAGCAACTACAACAATACGATCCGTATCAAGCACAGCAGTGGAGAATGATGTTTGATCAGAAA
>Ga0315285_10009299_pt1 | contig 10049 bp, 12 predicted proteins | sample YL17G09_36_MG_FD_203698 | JGI IMG/M metagenome (GOLD analysis project Ga0315285, IMG submission 203698) | Sediment microbial communities from Yellowstone Lake, YNP, Wyoming, USA - YL17G09_36 | ecosystem: Environmental > Aquatic > Freshwater > Lake > Sediment | place: USA: Wyoming | collected... | reverse complement strand
GGCGGCGTCGTCGATTCGTGCCGTTTGGGGCTGACTCACCCGGGCTCCTGCGGCTAGACAATCCGTGGCCATCGCGGGCGCCTGCGGCCCTTCGCTTCCCCATCCGGGCCGGACTTCGTTCCGACCCTGCGTGCTCCTAAGCTCCACTGGAATGGACGAATTGGAAGCAAAAAGGTTAGCGGCGCCTCGCCCCTACCGGTAGTCTACTATAGGCGGGCGGGCGACCGGGGGCTGGCGGTCGGCGGCGATGGCCCCCGGCATCTGCCAACATGTATCTCGCTCACACCCAAAAACTTGGCTGCAGGCCGCGCCAATTCGCTTAGAATAGTGGCACCCCCACAAGGCCTGGAAGTGCTGTTGAGGCAGAGGAGGCAAGGTGAAAGCACAGCGCACAAAGGCGCGTACGACCAACAAGCGCAAATCGCGGACGCCGGTCCGCGGCCCGGTCCCGAAATACCACGCGATTCGAGCCTGGCTACGGTGGTTCAAGCGGCTGCCGACCATGTTCGAGTGGGAGTATCTGCTGGTCGATGAGGCCATGAACCGCTACCAGAACAAGACTCATGCCGCGGCGGCGGTCGGACTAACTCGCGAGGGTTTCCGCAAGAAGCTGATCCGCATGGGCCTTTCCTAGCGAATGCCCGGCATGTGTTCTTGGGCAGGCACAAGGCCTGCCTCTACCACGGCGTTGTGGGGCAACCCTTGTGGTGGCCCTCACAGCGAGATGAGGGGCGGTCCCCGCGGCGATCCCGGCGCTACATGTTTTCTCGCAGCTTCCTGTGGCCGCAGCCGTTTTATCCCTCTGTGGTGACGGGCTATTTCAGCATGGCCCGGAGCACCGGGCGGCGATCAGCAGGTGAAGGATGGCGTGGTACTCATCGGCGGAAAGGGCGCGGCCGCGCTTCTCGTGAGCGTGGGGCGAGGGCTGAGAGGTATCGGTTTTGTGCGCGATTACCATGTCCAGCGACGGCAGCACGGTGATGAACTGGCCGCCCGCGCCCATCCCTGTGAAAGCGCCGGCAAAGGGCCCGCTGGAGCCGGGCGCGTCCCACACCCACCACATATACCCGTAGCCCCAGCGGCTGGAGCGCCCCAGGGCGCGAAGCGAAGGCGGATTCATGTCATGCAGCGGGGTGACCAGACTGGTGATCCGCCGCACCCACTCGCGCGACGCAACCTGCTTCCCGTCCCATTCCCCCTGGCGCAACATCAGCAGCCCGACCCGGGCCATGTCGCGCGTGGAAAGCCACATGTGGTAGGCCGGGAACGCGGACTTCTTCAGGTCGCCGCTCTTCTTATGCCGGGCCCGATCGAAGTCCTGCATGCCGACCGGCTCGGCGAGGTCGGCTTGAAGCGCGTCGTAGATATCGCGGCCGGTCAGCTTCTCGAACGTAGCGCCGGCCGCGTTGAAATCCCAGTTGCTGTACAGGTAATAGGCGCCCGGCCGTTGGGAACCGCGCGGCGGAGCGCTGCCCAGAGAATCGCCCGCGTTGGAGGCCTCATGGTAGACGCCCGACCGGGCGGTGATCAGGTTTTCGATCGTGGCCCCCTGCTCGATTTCCAGCAGACCGCCGTGGTCGGTGAGGCCGACTTCGCGGAGGGTCCTGCGCAAGTCGATGGTGCCGTTCTCGACGTACTTGCCGTAGAGGATGGCCAGGAGGCTCTTGCGTACCGAGGCCAGGTAGCTGAGGTGCGACAGGTCGCCGTACTCGAACAGCGAGCGGCCGCCCACCGAAACCATCATCGCCGTGGTGTCGATCGATTCCAGCCAGGCCCGCAGAGCGTTCAAGCGCGCCGAAGAATACCCGATCGACTCCGGCTTCTCGATGCGCTCCCACTGCTTTCCAGGGAAGAAGCGTGCCGTCTTGCCTTGCTGCGCCTGCGCGAAGCAGAAACCACAGGCAACCAGCAGCAGAATGAGGGTTACCGCCGCAACATGCCGTGCTTTGCGCATGGCCCATTCTACTCCGCCTTGGGTCTTGGAGCGCCGGTCTCCAGGCCGGCCAGGGGATCGGTTGTCTTGGCGAGGTAGGGACCGCCTTCAGGCGCTCCGCGTTGCTGCCGCCGGCGACGGGCCGGCTAAACCCGGTCCCTGCATGCGGCCGCCCAACGGCAGTGGGGTGGGCCCGGCTGGACTCGAACCAGCGACCAGCGGATTATGAGTCCGCCGCTCTAACCGACTGAGCTACGGGCCCGCCATGAGTTACAGGCGGTCTTCCAGGTAGTGTAATGAAAACCGCAGGGACGGGCAACGATTTCGCCTCTCCGGCGGCTGCTATCACTCAGAAATTGATGCCCAGCAGGAATTCCAACTGGTTTCGCTGGGAACTGAGTGCGGAGCCGGTGCCGGCCTGGAAGTTCTCGCTGCTCCAGCGCGTGAAGCGCAGCTCCGGCTGGATGTGGATGACCAGGGCGCGGATGTCGATGCCGCCGCCCAGCACCATCCCGGCCGAGACCGAGTGCCGCAGCTCGCTGGGACTCTCCTGCCCGGTCACCACCCGCGGCACCCCGGTCACCAGCGTATTCGTGAAGCTGGTGACGCCGCTGACGCGGTTGAAGGCCAGGCCGGCATCCAGGAAGGGATGGACCAGCGGCTTGCCCTTGGTACGGTATTTCAGCAACAGCGGGAATTCCCAGGCATTGGCTTCCGTGCGGCGCAGCGCGACCACGCCCAGCAGGCTGCTGGTGGAGCGGTAGTCGAAGCGCCGGTACAGGGCATCGAATTCCACCGCCACCCGGTGCGGGAGCTTCAGCTCAATGGTTGGTCCCACGACGTAACGCTTCGCTTCGGAAAAATACTGGAGGGTGGGAGCGGTTCCGGTTGCGAACGCGTCGGTGACCGGCAGGCCCACCTTCAAGCCGGCATGGACCTGGCCAAACGCCGAGACGGCGGAAAACAGCAGTACGCAAGGCAGTCTGTTTGTCATGCTTCTGGTGACGCCAACTGAGCGCTCCTCGTTTCCATTGTAGCGCCGGCAGCAAGCCAATCCGAAAGTGAACGGCGAAAGAAACTGCCGATGAACCAGATGGTGTACTATTAGACGGACGGATTGTTACCATGCCTGACGAACAACTCAGGATTGCGGTGTTCATCGACTTCGACAACATCGAGATCGGCGTGCGAAGCACGATGAACAAGGATTTCGATGTGGGCTCGGTGCTGGAAGCGCTGAAGGAGCGCGGCGAGGTGATCAGCAAGATCGCCTACGGCAACTGGAAGCGCCACGGCAACGCCAGCCGGATGATGAGCGAGCAGGCGGTGCAGATGGTGCAGCGGGACCCCACGCCGCGCGGCGACAAGAACGGCGCCGACATCAACCTGGCGCTGGACGCCCTGGAGATGGCTTTCACCAAGCCGCACATCAATGCCTACGCTATCGTGGGCGGCGACAGCGACTTCATCGCCCTGGTCGAGAAGCTGAAGCAGTACAACAAGGCGGTGTTCGTGGTCGGGGGGCGCGGATTCACCAGCGCCATCCTGCAGAAGAATTGCCGCGAGTTCATCAGCTACGAGAACGTGGTGCGGGAGCCGGAGCCCCGGCGGCAGCAGCAGGCCGCCCGGCGCCCGGCGCGGCGCGGCGAGTTGCTGCCGCTGGAGGGCGTGGTCCCGCTGCTGGAACGAGCGCTGCGGCTGCTGGCCGAGCGCGAACACCAGCCGCTGCTGGGTCTGGTCAAGAGCACCATGCTGCAGCTTGATTCCACGTTCAGCGAGCGCGACTACGGCTCCGGCTCCTTCCTCGATTTCGCGCAGAAGCTGGCCCATGCCGGCCTGGTGGATGTGGCCCGGATCGACTCCAACTACGCCGTCAAGTTGCAGGAAAAACTCCATCTACCGGGGGCCCCCAGGCTGGCGGCGAAGGTCGCGGCCGTGGGCCAGCCGGCGCAGCCGAGGCCGCCCGGAGGGGAAGGCGCGGAAGCGGCCTCGGAAACGGCGGCTGCGGCGGGGGAACGGGCAGCACCGGCACAGGCCGGCCCGGCCCGGCGTTCCCGGCGCGGCCGGCGCGGTACGCCGCGCAAGGCCGCCGTGCCCGAACGACTGGAGTTGGAGAGGGTGGCGCCCGAGGCGGTTGCGCCCCTCGAGGTTGCCGGCGCCGAAGATCCGCAGCCCTCCGCCGGCGCGGCGCCTCCGCCGTCCGAGGAGGCGCCACCGGCGGCAGCCCGGCGCAGCCCGGCGCGGCGCCGCCGGCGGAAGGCGTAGGGACCGGTTTCAGCTACGGCTTCACTGGAAACTGCTTGTCGTAGGCGGCCACGATTTCCGCCGTGATGTCGCCGCCGCTGGCCGCGTACATCGTTCCGGAAGCGTTGCTGTCGAGAATCAGCAGGTATTGCCCGGCGGCGCCGAACTTCTGCACGACCTCATTGACGCGCTTGCTCAGGCGCCCCAGGACTTCCTCGCGGGCCGCATTGAAGTCGGCGGTGGCGTCCTCGTTGAGCCGATCCAGCACCTTCTGCTTCTGCTGGATCTCAGCCGCCCGCCGCTGGCGCTCCGCGTCGCTCATGCTGTTCTGCTTCTGCTGATAGTCGGCCTGCAGCTTGTCCAGCTCGGCGGCGTTGGCCTGGAGCTGTTTCTGCTGGGGCGCGAACTTGCGCTCCAGTTCGGCCACCACGGCCTTGCCTTCGGCCGTGGAAGCCAGCACCCGCTCGGTGTTCACAACCGCGATCCTGGCAGGGGTGGCGGGCGCCTGCCCCAGCGCCAGCCAGGTGACCAGCAACAACAAAACGAATCCCGCAATCCAACGCATTCGCTTTTCTCCTCCGAACCGCGCCCGCCGGCTCCGGCGCCCGGTCCCCCCGGTCCGCCGCAGCCGTTGGGCAGCGTGTAAACTTCGATCATACACGAGTGCCGGAACCAGTGGCGCGGTCAGGCGGGTTTGGCTTACCCTTACAGAGAACGGTTCACTTATGGCCGACAAGCTCATTCGCAAAGCTGTCTTTCCGGCCGCCGGACTGGGCACGCGCTTCCTGCCGGCCACCAAGGCCCAGCCGAAGGAAATGCTGCCGCTGGTGGACAAGCCCATCATCCAGTACGTGGTCGAGGAGGCGCACGCTTCCGGCGTCGATACGGTGATCATCGTCACGGGACGCGGCAAGGCCGCCATCGAGGACCATTTCGATGTTTCCTACGAACTGGAGAAGATCCTGGAGGCGCGCGGCAAACTCGATTTGCTGGCCCTGGTGCGCCAGATCTCGGACATGATCCACGTCTCTTACGTCCGGCAGAAGGAAGCGCTGGGGCTGGGCCACGCCATTCTCATGGCCCGCGAACTGGTGGGAAACGAGCCGTTCGCCGTGCTTCTCGGCGACGACATCATCGACTCGCCGGTGCCCTGCCTGCGGCAGATGATCGAGGTCTATGAACAGTACCGGCAGCCGGTGCTGGCCATTTGCCGCGTGTCCGGGCCGGCGATTTCCGCCTATGGCGTCATCGCCGGTTCCCCGGTGGAATACAACGGCGGGCAGGACCGGCTGTACCGGATCAGCGACCTGGTCGAGAAGCCGGCCGCCGACCGCGCCCCGTCGGACCTGGCCATCATCGGCCGCTACATCCTGACGCCCGACGTTTTCGAGGAACTGGAACGGACCCGGCCCGGCAGCGGCGGCGAGATTCAATTGACCGACGCACTGCGGGGTCTGCTGGCCCGCGGACAGCAACTCTACGGCTACCGCTTCGAAGGCCGCCGCTACGACGCCGGCGACAAGCTGGGATTCCTGATTGCCACCGTCGAGTTCGCCCTGAAACGCCAGGGACTGGGCGAGCAATTTCGCGAGTACCTGAAAAGCCTGAAGCTGTAATCAGGTGTCAGGTGCCAGGGCCGGAAACCTGCTGCTTGGCTATAGCCGACAGCTCCGAGCTTTCTGTAAAATAGAACTGATGCCCCTGTACGAGTATGAGTGCCGCCAGTGCCGGCGGACCTACGAAAGAATACAGAAGTTTTCCGATCCACCGGACGCGAATTGCGAGGTTTGCGGAGGCGCCGTCTACCGGCTGCTGTCGGCTTCGGCCTTTCACTTCAAGGGAAGCGGCTGGTACGCGACCGACTACGCGCGCAAGAGCGGCTCCACGGCCGAGTCCGGCGCCGACAACGGCAGCAAGCCTGAGAAGACCGACAAGCCCGAGAAGAAAGACACGGCCAAGACCGCCGACAAGCCCGAGAAGAAAGACACGGCCAAGACCGCCGACAAGCCCGCCGAATCCAGCAAGAAATAACCGCACACGACACCACGGTCGGCTGTAGACCGTGGGCCGTAGGCTGAGGCCCTCTCGCGGCATGCTCCTGCCTACAGCCTACGGCCTACAGCCTACAGCCTACAGCCTACGGCCCACAGCCTTTATTCACGCCGGTTTCTGCAGCTCTTCGACGATTTCGCCGGCCACCCGGCGGGCCCGTTCCAGCGCGCCCGTTTCGAAGCTGATGGCTCCTACGCGAGCGTGCCCGCCGCCCCCATACCGCTCGCAGATGGTGGCCAGGTTGTGCATCCGCGGATGGGTGTTCCAGGGATTGGAACCAACCGAGATCTTGGTGCGGAAGGACGAGGGACTGATGCTGACGCTGTAGACGCTCTCGGGGAACAGGTAGTAGGGGATGAACTTGCTGTAACCTTCCAGGTCCAGGCCGGTCACATCGAAAAACACCACGCCTGCATCGCAGCGCGAGCGCTCGCGAATCACATCGATCGATTGCAGGTGCCGCTCATACAGGGGCTTGAACAGGGCGGCGACCTCCAGGGCCTTCATGATGTCGGCGAGCGGCAGGCGGGCCATCATGCCAATGACGCGGGGCAACAGGTCGTGGTCCGGAGCCATCTCGATGACCAGCGTCAACTGCGTGGCCGGGGCCTCCATGCGCACCGCGGTGGCCGCGTTTGGATACTGCGCCCCGTCGATGATGTCGGCCCATTCCACCAGTTCCGCCAGTTCGGGCGCCTCGAAACCGAACCGCGCGCGGGTGATGGCCGCCACGAACTTGGTGCAGGACCGGTAATCGGGGTCGTAGAATTTCTTTCCGCTGCGGTCGAGCTGGAAATGGCGGGCATCCTCGGGCGTCAGGAACGCGCTCTGGTGGTGGTCGAACCACCAGGTCAGGCGCGGGGAACTGCAATACTTGAAATCGACGATGGCATTCTCGTCGCCGTCGAACTGCGCCTCATCGAACAACTGCGAGGCCCGGTGGACCAGGCCGGTGTATACGAAATCCGCGTCGGGGCGGATTTTGGAGGAATAGAAGCGGCTGAAGACGGCCGCCGCCGCCGCGCCGTCGAAGCATCGGTCGTGGAAGAAAACGCGTACCCGCATGACCTTGGTTTCCGTCCGCGGCGCCTGAAAAATCTCCCCGCTCGCCGACGGATAAGGAGGCGCCAACGCCGCGAAAGGAAAAGCGTATATTCTTACCTGATTTGCGGAAGCGCATCAAGGAGAAATTCGTTGCGCTTCTTCACAGACAAGAAGGTCCCGCGCTCCAGCGGCCCGAGGTCCAAAAATCACACGAGCTGGGACTGGCGGACCTTGGAGCCTTGGGCCTGGGAGGCGTGCGCCCCGGCCATGGCGGCGCATTACTCGGCCTGCTTTTCGGCCAGATCGCCGATCACCGGCAGCTTCCATTTCTTGTTCTGGGCCGCCTGAACCAGCAGCAGCACCCAGATGACAACAGCCGCCAGCCACAACAGCGGATACAGCACCGGCCCGATCAGGGGAATAAAGGCCAGCACGATGCTCAACACGAGCACCGCGGCGCTGAAGAAGATCGACTGAAAAGCGTGGAAACGGACGAAGGGATCGTGGTTGTAAGGCTCCAGAATAAGGAACACCACGCCCCCAACGAGAGGGGGCACGTAGCACAACAGGCCGGCCACATTGCGGCCGAGGCCGCCAACTGCGGCGCCGGGCGTGTAGCCCGGATCCACGGGGAGCGTGCTGCCTGGTTCCTTTCCGCACTGTCCGCAAAAACGAGCCCCTTCGGCCATGGCCGCCCCACAGTTGCTGCAAAACGCCATAAACTCTCTCCTGCAGCCGCAGGCTAGCACATTGCCGGGTGGGAAGTCCAAGGCCGGCGGAGCGACTGCACGGCTGTGGCTGCCTGCCGCGAGTCTGCAACGCCGTCCTACGGGGGGCGGCGCGGCGGCTGCCCGCCGATCCTTCGGCAAAGCAATCGGCTGGTCTCGTGTGCTAGCCTTCAAGCATGAAGGTTCGGGTCTATATTGAACAGGATGAGGACGGTGTCTTCGTCGCGGCTTGCCCGTCGCTACCGGGCTGCATTTCGCAGGGGTACTCTCGAGCCGAAGCCCGCCAGAACATCGAGGAGGCCATTACCGGGTATTTGAAGAGCCTGCGGAAACATGGAGAGCCGATACCGCCCGGCATCGAAGAAGAAGTAGTGGAGATTGCTGGCGGATGAAGTTGCCGATCATCTCGGGCATGGAGGCAGCCAAGGCCTTTCGCAGGGTCGGATACGAACTCGACGAGCAGGAAGGCAGCCATATGATCTTGCGGCATACGAGTCCCCCCCACCGCCGGTTATCCATTCCCAACCACCGGGAGCTTGCGAAAGGGACACTGCGCAGCCTGATCCGTCAGGCGGGTCTGACGGTCGAGGAATTCAGCCGTTTACTTTAGGCTCAGCCCCACGCTGCCAGGCTGCATCTCGCAGGACCGGATCCCAACCGAGACCGGGCGAAGCACTCGCTCGGCACCTGTTGGCTACCCTCCAGTTTTGGTGTTTCCCGCATGTTCCCAACCGCAAGGCGATAGCCTCCGGCGGCGGCCACGCGAATCCACCAGCCATGCGCCGCGGCCGCTGGTGATGCGGCCGATGCACGTCAGTGCAACACCGGCAATCGAGCGCGGCAGGCGGGCGGCCCTGGCCTGCGGCACGGTGAACAGCAGTTCGTAGTCCTCGCCGCCGTGGAGCGCCTGCTGGAGTGTGCCGGCCAGCGGCAGGTGATCGCATTCCACTTCGGCGCCCACGCCGCTCTCCCGGATCAGCCGATTCAGGTCCGTCGATAGGCCGTCGCTGAGGTCCATCATGGCCGTGATCAGGCGATGGCTGCGTAGATGCTTGCCCAACGCCAGGCGCGGATAAATGGGAGGAGGCCGCCGGCCGGAATCCAGAGCGGCGGCCAGCGCGCCCAGCCGCCCCGATACGAACAGCAAATGGCCGGGACGGGCGCGCGACCGCAGCGCCGCGGTTCCCTTCGGCGCCGTCCCGAGAATGATCACGTCGGCCAGCAGCGCGCCGCTCCCCGACGAACCCGTATCTCCGCCGGCCAGCGCGACATGGAAGGAACGGGCGGCGGCGGCGAAGCCGCGCAAGAAGCCGCGCACCCAAGAGGCTGGAGGCTGGAGGCTGGAGAGTGGAGACTGGAGGCCGGAGAGCGGAGGCTGGAGGCCGGAGGCCGATGGGATGGCCAGCGAGAGAAACGCGAAGCGCGGCTCCCCGCCCATGGCCGCCATATCGCTCAAAGCCCGGCAGAGAGCCCTCCGGCCGGCTGCCGCAGCCGGCAGCCACTCGCGGCGGAAATGGACCCCTTCCACGAACAGGTCGGTGGTGACCAGCAACTCCTGGCCGCGGGGCACCTCGAGCACCGCCGCGTCATCGCCGATTCCGACCCGCATGCCCGGGGCGGCGGCGCTGCCCAGGCGCCGGATCAGCTCCACAAGCTCAGTCTCGCTCCATCCCTTCATGCGGCCTCGACCGGGCGTTCGGCTTGCTCGTCAGCAGAGCTCTCTGCTTCCGGCCAGAGGAGGAAGAATGGATCAGGAGGGAAGTGGAAGTCAATCATCTGTCCGGTGCGTAGTGGCTGTGGCGATCTGAAGATCGCCGCTACACCGCCGGAATGAATGGACCTCGCTCTGTTGTGCGGCGTTCAACAATCCGCGGGTTACTTTGGGTAGGGGTGGTGGTGAAGAATCGTGAAGGCGCGGTAGATCTGCTCGAGCAACACGACGCGGGCCAGCTCGTGCGGCATGGTCAGGCGGGAAAGGGAAAGCAATTCGCAATCGGCGCGCAGCTTGCCGGGCAAACCCTCGGCGCCGCCCACCAGGAAAACCACTT
>Ga0315285_10009296_pt1 | contig 10051 bp, 10 predicted proteins | sample YL17G09_36_MG_FD_203698 | JGI IMG/M metagenome (GOLD analysis project Ga0315285, IMG submission 203698) | Sediment microbial communities from Yellowstone Lake, YNP, Wyoming, USA - YL17G09_36 | ecosystem: Environmental > Aquatic > Freshwater > Lake > Sediment | place: USA: Wyoming | collected... | reverse complement strand
AAGCTCTCCAAAGACTGAAAAAAGATGGAAAGCTGGATTCCAGAACCATCGGGAAATATGAGTTCTGGTATGCCTTATCTTGGACTCAGCCGAAGAATATATTAGTTGTTGAAGATGACAGGAATATAGCAAAATTAATGCGTTTATCAGTTGGAAAAGACTATAATGTCAAGGAGGCCTATACAGGAGAAGATGCACTGAAGATAATACCTGAATTTAAGCCAGATTTGATAATGCTTGATCTCATGCTCCCGGGAATCGACGGACTTGAGGTATGCAAGAAAGTGAAGCAGGATCCGCAGACAAAAAGTACAATAATAATCATAGTCAGCGCCGCAGACGCAGCTGTGAATAGATTTTTCGGAATTAAGAGCGGGGCAGACTATTATGTAAAGAAACCTTTCGAACCATCTGAGATAAGGGCTTTGACAAATATATTTCTCAAGAAGTATGGAGGACCTTTTGATCCATTAGTCGACATACCTGATGTGAGCAGGCTGATGTCACAAATAAAGGATAAGCTCAATCAAAAAGAGGTTGAATTCACAAAAGTTGATATAGAGGGTTTCCAAGACTATCAAAAAGATAATGAGAAAAAAGCAAGATTGGTAGTCAGGCTTGTTTCTCAAATGCTTCAGGACAAAATAAGAGAATCTGAGGAGAATGCGATGGTTGCATATCTTGGTGATAACGCCTTCCTGATAGCTGCAACCGAGGCTGTTGCAGACAAGTTAATGCAGGATGTTGAAGCTGATTTTAAGAGAGTTGCGGGATTCATCAAGCAGAAACATGAAAGAGAAGGAGACTTGTTCGAAAAATTAAAGAGAGGAAAAACAGGCGAACCTAGCTACACTCTTTCACTTGCTCATTACACAATCAATGTTCCGGCATTCAAGGAGCATTTCGAAAAGGAAATGAAACAGATAGAATCAAAACTGAAGGAATCCACAGAGATCAATGTTGCAGCGATTCAGAACTACAGCCTGGATCAAATCCGTTCCTTATTTGAGCAAACATCAGATCTAGATGTTTCAATAAAAGAAGTAGGTGGGCACATCAGAATAACAGCTGGAAGGAAAAAAGAATAGTCAGAAAGAAAGAATATCTCTTTTTTTCAATTTCTTTTTCCTTGCTTCTCCGGGCCTGCATTCAATTATATACTTGCACCTGACCCCGGGCAAGGTAGAATTAGGCTCAACATTTTCTATAATTTTCACAATCTTGCCAAATTTATCAAGATAAATTATATCAAAAGGAATGCAAAAATAAGAGTGGATAGAAACAGAGGATTCACCTCCAAACACAAATAATAAAGGCTTAATTATTTTTTTCCTGAACATTATTCCCTTAACATGTTGAAGTGGATTATCAGCAACTTCAGCATCTTTCCAGATAAGGGTTTTTTTACCATTTCCCTTACTTTCCTTCATTATTTTCATTGGATCAGCTCTAGCTAGAACTTGTTTTTCCATTTAATCAACTACATATTTTCTCGTCTAGCAATAGTTTTAAATACCCTTTTATTTGTATTTAATCAGAGGCAAACGATTTTGGTGGCTATTATGGATAAGCCTGAAGGTTATAAAGGTACAACTATTCTTGGAATGGTATGCAAGGACGGGGTAGTCTTAGCTAGCGAATTCCGCGCAACACTAGGATATACAATTGCGGGTAGAGATATCAAGGTCTATGAAATAGAGCCGCACATAGGTTTTGCTGGAGCTGGCGGAGCCGGAGACAATCAAGCACTTTCAAAAATACTGAAAGTGGAGACTGGATTATTCAGAACAAGAAACAGCAGGCCTATTACAGTTGAGGGGGGAGTGAATCTTCTTTCAACTATAATGTACCAATACAAAATGTTCCCATTTATCTCATTCGTTATTTTAGGTGGAATTGAGGCAGACGGGACGCCAAGATTGTATGCACTTGATCCTTATGGTTCTGTAATGAGAGACAAATACACAGCAAGCGGAAGCGGAATGCAGATGGCCCTAGGAATATTAGACGATAGGTATGAGGAAGGAATGCTGATCAAGGATGCATTGTCGCTCGCAGCAAGAGCAGTAATCGCAGGGATTAAAAGAGATGCAATGTCAGGAGATGGAGTGGATCTGATCACTATTACAAAAGAAGGATTCAAGAGACTTGACAAGGCAGAAGTTGAAAAAATAATAGAGAGAGATAAGCAAAAAGAAAAGAAGAAGCAGTAGAGTGAATGGTTTTGAGGTTGGAGAGAGCCAGTGCACCATTCAATTCATTTTTCATTTTAACCGAATTATTAAGATTATTCAGGTTTTTGAATGCAGATAAACGATTTACAAAAGAAAATAGAGACTCTTTTACCCACAGGAAGCTCTCTTTCAAAGATAGAAATTGAAGGCCCAGACATAGTTGTATACATCAAAGGTATAGACAAGTTCTATGAAATGGATAATCCTGTGAGGAATATTGCAACATCAATAAAGAAGAAGATAATTGTAAGGGCAGACATGGAAAGCATGCTTCCTCCAGATGAGGCAGAAGCAAAAATAAAGACAATAATTCCAGAGACAGCAGGAGTAAGCAATCTAAGTTTCTGCCCAGAATTTCATGAAATATGGATAGAAGCAATGAAGCCAGGAATTGTTATAGGCAAGGGTGGAATGACTCTAAAGGCCATAATTCAATCGACAGGCTGGACACCACATATTCTTAGATTACCAACTCTTCCTTCAGAAGTTGTGAAGGGGATAAGAGCTTCGATGCTGAAAGAATCCGAGGCGAGAAAGAAATTCCTTACAAAAACAGGAAAGAAGATTTTTGCAGCACATGATAAGACAACTTGGGTGAAGACAATGGCCCTTGGAGGGCATAGGGAAGTTGGAAGATCATGCGTTCTTCTGCAGACCTCGAATGATAAGGTGCTTTTGGACTGCGGGGTGAATCCAGATATCTCGGATCCAACAACCGCTTATCCTTACATCTCGGCCGCGAATGTGCCGATAGATGAAATAGATGCTGTTATTATTTCACATGCGCACTTGGACCACTGCGGGTTCCTTCCATATTTGTTTGCATGCGGTTTCGAAGGTCCAGTCTACCTCACTCCGCCCACGCGCGATTTGATGGCGCTATTGCATTTCGATTACATCAAGGTCATGAAAAGAGGCGGCAACACCCCGATTTACAGCGAAAAGGATGTGAGGAAATGCATTGCGCACTGCATAACGCGCGAGTACGGGGAGGTTACAGACATCACTCCAGAAATCAAGCTCACATTCCATAACGCCGGCCACATCCTTGGCAGCGCTATTTCACATCTACACATAAGCGATGGACTGCACAATCTCATTTACACAGGAGACATCAAATACGGCGGGACGCGCTTGTTCAGTCCCGCAGCAACCACCTTCCCGCGCGGTGAGACAGTGATCATGGAAAGCACATATGGAGGAAGGGAAGACATTCTGCCGCAGAGGGATGAAGCTGAACAAAAATTGATGAAAATAATCATGGATACATTGCACGCTAATGGGAAAGTTTTGGTTCCAGTATTCTCGGTCGGAAGATCGCAGGAGGTCATGCTTGTGCTCGAGGAGTGGGCAAGAAGGATGCCAGATTTCAATTACAAATGCTATATCGATGGAATGGTCATGGAAGCTTCTGCCATCCACACAGTTTATCCAGAGTATATGAGAGACAGCGTCCAAAGAAGAATTTTGTCAAACAAAAGCCCGTTCGAGTCCCCGATTTTTGAACTAGTCAAGAAGGACAGACAGGAGATTGTTGATTCTCCAGATCCGTGCGTGATCCTTGCGCCGTCAGGTATGCTTTCAGGCGGCCCCTCAATAGCCTACTTAAAAATGATGGCAAATAACGAGAAAAATTCATTGATATTTGTTGGTTATCAAGGAGTTGGAACTTTAGGAAGGAGAATCCAAAGAGGAGATAAGGAAGTTGCAACTGTTGATGATGAAGGAAGAACTCTATCCACACACATAAAAATGAGAGTTGAGACAGCAGAAGGATTCTCAGGCCACAGTGACAGAAGGCAATTGATTGCATTTGCCAGAAATCTAAGGCCAAAACCAACAAACATATTCACAGTTCACGGAGAAGAGAGCAAATGTGAAGACATGGCCCATATACTTTCAAAGATACTAAGAATAGAATCGAGGGCTCCAATGAATCTGGATGGAATAAGGTTGAAATAAATTCAGAATAAATTCAAGCTCTTTTTCAGTACTTTCACAATATAAACTTAAATCCTGCAATTAGTAACTATTTTAAATACAAATCTACATCTATTTTGGGGTGGGAGGATGAAAGGACAAATCTCTACAGAGATGATTATCATACTTGCAATATTGCTAGCAGTTATTGTTCTTGTTGCTACAAACATTCAGAAGATTGCTAAACAAAATGTTGCAGCATCTGAACGGGCTGGACAGAATATTTCTGGAACAATAAGCGGGATTTCAGGAAATACTGGCGCAGCATCTGGATCTGTTTGCAGTCATGACTATGAATGCCAGTCAGGAATATGCAGGAATTCATACTGCGACTGATTAAATTTCTTGTGATTAATTAAATTTTAAATCAAATTTAATTAAGGCTGATCTAGATTTTCTAGGTCTTGGTTAAATGACTAAAATATACAAAGTACACAGGGCTCAATTGTCCTTGGAATTTATAATAATTCTAGCGATTACTCTCTCCTTTTTGGCATTATGGCTACCGGTCATAGTATCCACCCAAAAATCCACACAAGCCAATATAGATGATTTTTATCTTAAGAACACAGCCGAGGATATAAGCCATTCTTCAGATACCCTCTGCATCCTAGGCGAAGGCAATGAAAGAGAAATAACAATAGTAGCCAATAGAGGAATAAATATAACTTCCAGCAGAACTGATAATAGCTTTACCGTCTCGGATGGAATATCAAACATTTCAAAGGATACGAAATGCATGATTAATATTTCAGGTACAATACAAAAAGGAAGGACCAATATAATATTGAAAAATGAAAATGAGATAATCTCTATAAGATAGATCGGAAATAAAAAATAAAAACAAAAAATAAAGGATTAAGGTAAAGGATTAAAGTCCTAGCATCTTTACATAGGTCAATGGATTAAATAAAGGCAGATTCTCTAATCCCTGCATTGCTCCCATCATTATTATTGAAATAACAAGGATAACAGCAGAAATTTCAAGTCCAACTGCAATATTCCCCTTCTTCAATTCACTCATTTCATTTAGTCCAACAGTGAGTTTATCCAAAACACTTATACTCACATATATCACAAATACAGATATCAGTACGATCACAAGCAATTCAATAACCGCAAGAACCAACGCAACAAGAAACAAAGGAAACGAATACTTATTTTCAAATATATTCGAGAATATGACTCCAAAATTATTTACTCCAGTGCTCAATATCAATCCAATTCCCAACATCAACGAAAAGAGCATTATTGCCATAGCAACATTTCCCTTCTTCAATTCTTTCATTTCATCTATATCTCCAGTCATCTTATCAAAGAATCTCAAAGACAAATATACTGCAGCAACTCCAAATATCACTCCAAATAAAATTTGCATCAAGAGTACAATTATAGAGAATATTAATTCCATAACTTCACCTTACTAAACTATTATACAAATTCTTTTAAATTGTATGCTGCAGGCAGGCTCTTGCTTAGGAAAAGGGATTAAAAACACATATACCTACTTTGATTTATGTTGATAGGTATTACCGGTGCCCCAAGCAAGGGAAAATCTACTTTCTTTTCAGCAGCCACTATGGTTAATGTTGAGATTTCACCAAGACCATTTACTACTATAGAACCTAACAAAGGGGCTACATATATAAGTGTCGACTGCCCCTGCAAACTAACAGGAATGAAATGCAATCCCAAGAACTCAAAATGCGAAAATGGAAAGAGATTGATACCTATCTCTATTGTTGATTTGGCAGGTCTTGTGCCAGGTGCGCATGAAGGGAAAGGATTAGGAAATAAATTTTTAGATGACGTGAGAACAGCAGATGTTCTCATACAAATTGTTGATGCCAGCGGTAAGACAGACGAAGAAGGCAATCCAATTGAAGATTTTGATCCAGCAAAAGAGGTTATTTTCCTTGAAACAGAAATTTCATACTGGATTTCAAACATACTGAAAAGAGCATGGTCTAAGATAAAAGGCAGGGATATAGATGCTGTTGCCAGCACGTTGACAGGACTGAAAATAAAAGAAAATGGAATAGTAAAAGTTGCAGAAAAATTAGGGCTGCCAACAGAGAAACTGAATTGGACTGAAGATGAAATTCTTGATTTTTCAAAATCAATAAGAGAGCATGCAATGCCTATAGTTATAGCTGCAAACAAGATAGATGTCGCAGGGGCAGCTGAAAACTATAAAAAACTAAAAGAAAGATTCCCTGAAAAAACAATAATTCCAGTTTATTCCGAGGGAGAACTTGTTTTGAGAAGAGCAAATGAGAAAGGAATTGTGAAATACACTCCTGGAGACTACGATTTCGAAATTCTCAATGCATCTCCACAGCAGAAGGAGGCATTGATGAGAGTAAAAGAAGTGATAAAGAAAAACAATGGGACTGGAGTGCAGCAAGTTATTGATGAAGCAGTATTCCGTAGATTAGGCCTGATAGTTGTTTATCCAGTGAGCGACGAGCACAAATACACAGATCATTTTGGGGCAGTTCTTCCGGATGCGGTTCTTGTAAGGAATGGAACTACTGCAATTGAATTTGCAGAAGGAATACATGCAGACCTTGCAAAGAATTTCATATTTGCTATAGACGCGAAAAAGAAATTGAGAGTAGCCAAAGATTATGTGCTAAAGAATGGGGATATAATAAAAATAGTTTCCGGATCCGGAAAATAATATCCAAGTCCGGAAAATGATAGAAAATAATAAAACAAACTCTTCCAACTTAGTCTACTCTATATACCTGTAAGTGGGGAATATTATCAATCCTCATTACATTATCTATTTTATAACCCATTCCCTTCACATATTCTACAGCTTTTTTTCCAACAACATTGATAGACTTCGCATATTTCAATGCAATTTCCAGCTCCCTTTTTGTTCTTGCATCCCTTTCATCTATTTCACTTCCACTGTAGAATGCAGCATGCTTTTCCAAATCAAGGCACGCCTTGCTTTTGCTGTCTTTTATTTTTTTACCTATGAGCTCCGAGTCACACAATCCAACAATAGTCCCTTCTTTTGTGGTTGTAATCTTCATTTTCAACACAGTTTCACCCATTTCCAGATATACACTCCATATTCTTAGTTATACTCTCCTCTGATTGGATTCCCTTCAGTATAATCTTATTATTAATTATTACAGTTGGTGCAGAGGTTACTTTGAATTTTGACCTGATCAAATTAATTATATCAAGATCTTCATCAGTTGGTAATGAAATTATTCTAACATTTGTGCATTTTTCTCTGATATTATCTAATGTTTTTCCCTGCGCAATACAGTCAGGACATTTTGAATTTGCTTCATAGAAAAATATGATAGGTACTACTTTTGATTGATTGCATAATTTAATACCCTGAGTGGTATAGAGCCACAGTTCTACATTTGATAGAAAATACCTGCTTCTTACCTCTTTGTAATCTGATAGTAAGTTTGTTTCCTCGTACATCTTGAGGAGAGTAATCAATTTATAGCCAATATCCATCTGTCTCTTTGTATTAAAATCAATTATATCACACAATTCCGAGCTATTTTCATACTGCATTGTCTGGGCATAGAGAAACAATAACCTAGTTGTGTCTCCTTCAAGTGTTGACTCACTTACTTGCTTAGAAAGAGAATCCAGTCTAGTTTCATCAATAACTTTTACTGCTACTACTGCAATGCACATGATAATGGCTGTTATGGCTAAAGTCCATTTATAATCTATCATCTAATTTCCTCCCATTTATTTACTATTTATGTCTAATATTTAAAATGCTTGTTAATCCATCACAATTCAATCTTCGAAGTTGCACCATCAATCTATCTTCTTTCGCTACCATTCCATTCCACTTCCATAGATCTCCTTGAAAAAACTTACAACATAGAATATAGAGACCATCAATGGATAGAGGAAAAGGATGACCACGGTTGTGGGCAAATGGCTCAATCTGAATTTTGCCTTCGCAATTTTCATGCTATTATACAAGCAAAATACCCAAAATATTGTGAAGAACAAGAATAAAACCACAAATACCGAGTTAAATAGGAAAGGCATGTTCCATATATCGATATAATTTGCATAATTCACATAACTGATTAGATTGTTGGATGAAACAGAAAGCGCTGAAGCCAATATCTGAGCTCTCAAAATAATATCCTTTCCAAATTGCCAGGCAAGGATTGAGAATGTGAAAATTGTAAATATAACATAGATTAAGCAGGCAGGGTAGGAGAATACTCCAAAATGTCCATAATTCTTATTCAGCGCCATTTCCTTATATTTTTCCAAGTTGAATATAGTTCCCCTATACCATCTCTGTCTTTGTCTGTATAATTTTTTAAGAGTATCCGGCACTTCTGTAGGAATCACAACATCAGAGCAATATCCAATTGAATAATGGTTTTTCTGAAGTTTCAATCCTATCTCCATATCTTCAGTGAGATTTTTTTCATCATACCCTCCTATTTCAAGCAAAACCTTTCTTTTGAAGAGGCTCATTGGTCCAGGTGCCACCATTAACCCATTTATATTTACCATCATTTTTGGAACAAACCCAAAGGCGTTGAAATATTCCAATTCCTGTATTCTTTGGATGAAGTTTTTAGGTTCTGCGGTGGTTATAAATCCTGTAACCGCGCCAACATTGCTTCCCTTATTCTCATTATAGAAATGAGGGATCATTTTGAGAAGTGCATCTTCAGGGGGATATGTATCAGAATCGATGCAGGCCACTATTTCTGCATTTGTCATTTTCAATGCGTTGTTAAGACTAGCTGCCTTCCCCATATTTTTCTTGTTTTTGACAAATCTTATTGAAGGATATTTGTCAGCAAATTTCTGTATTGTTTCTGCAGAATTATCGGTGCTGCAATCATCAATCACTATTATTTCAAAGGGTTTTGGATATTTCATGTTTACAATTGAGCCGAGCGCTCTGTCCAGTGTTCTTTCATAATTCCAATTAGGAACCAGCACTGCGAGAGAGGGATAATCCTCATCTTTCAATACAGGAATACTCTGTTTTGGGCGTGAGAAATATATCTGTAGGTATACTATTGTTGAAAATATGGCTGCTGAACCACATGCAAGATAGGCGACAGCAACAGTTTTTGTGCTCGAAAACAAGACAGCTATTATCCCAAACAACACTAAAAATACTGCGATAACCTTTAGTTTGCCCATTGTTGCTCTTGAAATCTTATCATTTTTATCATTCATAAAATCATTTCATCTAAGAAGTTTAAAAATGTACTCCTCCTCTGCCTCCTTCTCCCTCAGTTCTTTTTATCTAGGAGTTCCCTCATTGCTATTGTAGCATAAGCTCCCGAAGGCAGCTCAAATTCATATAAATTCTTTTCGTATTCAAACTTAAAATTCTTGATAGGGATTAGAAAGGGACGATAGGAGCCGGCGGAAGAAATTTCTGGAATTGATTTTATTTTAAAATTTTCTGTTTTAATTCCTTCTCCATCTAATATCTCCTTTTCTCTTTCATTTGGTTTTGATGAATACCCAATTATCTTTCCTACAGGAAATGTCCCATTTATCCTTTCTATTTCAGGAAAACCATACCAATTCTTACTACATTCATAATCTCCTTCGTCGATTTTCATTCTATCTCCGGGTTTCATTTCGCTTACTTTTTGGCTTAGAACATTGTTGAATATTTCTGATTGTACTGCATGGACAAACATCAAAAGAATAGTCCTAGGCAATTTTCTCAAAGCCCCAATATAATCAGTGTTCTTTTCTACTAGATACGCAAGAATTGTCCTTTCGTATTTCAGATATCTTGGGAACATATTGAGTGCTTTCTTGAACTCCATTTCGTTTATTAGATTACT
>Ga0315285_10009293_pt1 | contig 10053 bp, 9 predicted proteins | sample YL17G09_36_MG_FD_203698 | JGI IMG/M metagenome (GOLD analysis project Ga0315285, IMG submission 203698) | Sediment microbial communities from Yellowstone Lake, YNP, Wyoming, USA - YL17G09_36 | ecosystem: Environmental > Aquatic > Freshwater > Lake > Sediment | place: USA: Wyoming | collected... | reverse complement strand
ATCCCGACGGGAAGGTCTTCCCCGCCGATCATCGTGCTGAAAGCGTGCTTGCCGTATTGCGTCAATATATAGATGACCACCAAGTTCGTATCCTTCACCATACCGTCATAACAAAACTTATTTTTCAGTCTGGAGAAAGCTTACGCGCTGGCGGTGTCAGATGTGCAGACCACAGCGTGCTGGATGCCGGAAAAGTAATTGTCGCCGCGGGCGGCATGTCGTATCCGAAGACTGGATCTTCCGGCGACGGGTACAAGCTGGCAAGACAATGCGGACATTCCATTGTGCCGCTGAGGCCAGGTCTCGTTGCGCTTGAGTCGGACGAGCCATTCCTTCAGGAATTGCAGGGGATAACGCTTAAAGACATTTCGCTCTCCGTGTGGGTGGACGGAAAAAAGAAGGTTTCAGAGAAAGGCGACCTCCTGTTCACACATTTTGGTGTATCAGGCCCAACCGTGCTTATTCTTAGCGGGATCGTTATCGATGCGCTGGCTGCCGGCAGCCCGGTTGCCCTTTCACTGCAATTAAGGCCGGCTTATACAGCTCAACAACTTGACCCTATCCTTCAACGGGAGTTTGAGTCCTGCGGGACAATCACCCTTTCACGGTATTTGAAAGATGCTCTGCCAAAATCGTTCGCGCTGCTCTTTGAACGCCGATGCGCCGTCGAGCCGGGTAAGCGATGTAGTAAAATCAGACGGGAGGAGCGGAAAAGAATCGTTTTATGTTTTACAGATTTCAGAATAAATATAACAAAACCACGGCCCATTGAAGAGGCGACCATCACGCGGGGGGGCGTAGCGCTGGAAGAAATAAATCCCCAGACAATGGAGTCGCGGATAGTGCATGGTTTATTTTTTTGTGGCGAGATGATTGATGTGGATGGAATGACCGGAGGGTATAACCTGCAGGCTGCATTTTCCACGGGATATCTCGCCGGAGAATCGGCAACACAAATCCAGAAAAGTTATTTGAGATCAAAGCCTTATCCTTGAATTAATTTGAGCACAGAAGCAAATCAGGAACACATCCCATATTATTTTGGAGTGTCATCCGTAAAAAAGTTGGGCCTGCTCTATTAAAAGTGGAGATGATGAGATGATGAGATGGGGAGATAGGGTAATAGGGTGATGGGCTCTGAACCATGCTAGGTTCAGGACTGCCATTCAACTTACATGGTGCATGGGGTAGATTTTTATTGAAAAAATCTTGCAATTTTTTTAGTATTGCACTGTTCGTTCTTTTTGTCATTCCTGTCCCGTTCTGCAACGGGATAAACTCCAGCAGAGCTTGCACCGCACTTGATGCGGGGAATCCAGTTTCTAAAATAATGGTTCCCTGCTTCCGCAGGGACGGAGTCTGGATTGCCGTTTGCACGGGAATGACTGAACCTGGGGCCAAGGTAGTAAGAAATAAAATTTTCGGAATGGACAGGAGGTTACCTTGAAGAAGATCGCACCTTCGATTTTATCTGCGGATTTCAGCCGCCTCGGTGAAGAGGTGTGGGCTGTCGAAAGGGGAGGGGCTGACCTGATCCATGTCGACGTCATGGATGGACATTTCGTCCCCAACATCACCATTGGCCCTATCGTCGTGACAGGGTTAAAAAAACTAACTTCTTTACCCTTAGATGTCCACCTGATGATCGAGAGTCCCGAACGCTATATTGAAGCGTTTGCTCAGGCGGGAAGTACCTGGATTACGATTCATGCTGAAGCGTGTCCTCATCTCAAGCGAATGATTAAGCAAATTCGTCGGTTGAATGTAAGGCCAGGTGTGGTGCTCAATCCTCCGACTTCATTAAAAATCCTCCATCCCATTCTGGATGAGATCGATCTGGTCCTTCTGATGTCGGTCCATCCCGGGTTTGGTGGGCAGTCTTTTATCCCATCCACATTGAAAAAAATTGAGCGTTTGAGAAAGATTATCGATCAGAACCACTATCCATTGGAAATAGAAGTGGATGGAGGGATCAAAGTGGAGAACATCAGAGAGGTTTCGAGGGCCGGTGGAGATATCTTTGTTCTGGGCACTGGCATTTTCAAGACAAAAGACTATGGAGAAACCATACGGAGATTGAGACAAGAAATAACCGCATGAGGCATAGAGCGTACAGTTAAGAAGGTTGAGGTAAAGGTTAAGGTTCAGAACTTCTGAACCTCAGCCTTAACCTGAACCTACGACATTATGATGGAACTTACAAAACAGAAAAACTATCAGCAATCCTTTGAATTAGCCTGCACCTCTATCAAAGAAATGGACTTAGAGGAGAGGGCAAAGAAGGCCGGATCAGATTATCAAAAAGGGGAAGATGGAGCGAAGATCATCATCGATTTTTTTGCAGAACCCTATCACATCCACTTTCCTCAGATCGAATTTTACTCCCCATCGAAAAAGACGGTTTCCCTGATCACTCGTATCCTCCTTCTCCATTATCTCATCCGGGCAGATGGGAGTCCCCTCACCGGAAAATGGGTGGGATATAAAGATATTCCAGGAGGTCTCCTTTATGCAGGTGTTTTTGCAAGAAGGGTGATTGAACCGCTGGTAAGAAAATTTGGAAACTCTGCAAAATGGTTTAAGGAGATTGGCAAAAAATTAGGAGGAAAATCAGTAGAAGTTGGGGATGGGTCATTTATCCTTCATGCTTTCCCTTTCATACCTCTTCAGTATGTCCTTTGGGAGGGTGATGAAGAATTTCCTCCGTCAGTCCAACTCCTCTTCGACGCCTCTGTGGACCACTATCTTTCCTTAGAAGACATTGTTGTCCTTGGGCAGATGGCCACCGGAAGATTGATCCACCAATCCACTCTCTAATCCCTGAATCGTTACATCCATCTCCTTAGAAATATAAAATTATCCCATCTGACTTTGCCAACAACTGATGGAGATGGCAGGTTACAGAAACCGAATGGTCCATTTTTATTTATGGCGTTCACTATATCATCATTATTACCAAATTTCGTGCCAACATTTTGGGACAGCCCCACAGACCCCAATTGAGATTTCTGAAAAAGTTCCGAAATCTCTGATTACACCGATTAGGAAACGATTACACAGATACGAAACATTTTGAAAAATCATGGAAATCTGCGTAATCATCTTTTGAAATCTGTGTAATCAAAGGAGCGTGTAGTAGTTTTTCAGAGCTCCCCATTTTTTTTCTTGACAATGGTTTCCTGTACTGGTACATAAGTTTCCAAACAGAAGACGTAGCGTCCAGCATTTGAAGCGATTCCGATGGCCGTGTTCCAGAGCCAGAAGCGAAAAGCAAGAGGGTAACGATGGATGAAAAACAAATAGTCGAGAATATAAAGAGAATTCGCCAGAACAAAAAAATGTCTCTCGAACAATTGGCCAAGATCGCGGGGTTAACGAAAGGGTACATTTCCAAAATAGAGCATTCTCAAAAAGCCCCTCCTCTTTCGACATTGGCTAAGATTGCAAAAGCCCTCGATACTGAGGTAAGCTTTTTGATTGCTGAAAGATCTTCTGAAGCACCTGAAAACATCAATATTTGTATTGTAAGGAGAAATGAAAGAAAAGAGGTGGTATCGAGGGGTACGTTTTACGGGTATCATTATGAATCGTTAGCTTATAAAAAGATTGGGAAGAGTATGGAGCCTTATATTCTTGAACCAGCTTTTGACGAGAGGGCCATTTTTTCCCATGATGGCGAAGAATTCATGTACATTCTTGAAGGAACACACGAATTTGTTTACGAAAACAAAAGATATATCCTAAAGAAAGGAGATAGTGTTTATTACGATTCTAAAATTCCTCATAGTGGGAGGAGCATTGGAAGGAAAAAAGCTAAGATCTTGATCGTTGGGATGCCATATCCGGTTTGGCCGCATGGACTGGTTTCAGCGAAAACGGTTTTGCCATCCCGGGGCAGGAAAAAATGATCGAAGCGATAACGTTTGGGGAACGGCTTAGCAAGGCCGTTACCGGAAAGGGTTTTATTGATGGGCTACCCGATTGAGATTTACCTGATACAAGCGCTGCATGGTCTCGTTTATGGGATGCTCCTTTTTTTGGTGGCGTCTGGTCTTACCCTCGTTTTTGGGATGATGGGCGTATTGAATCTCGCTCATGCGTCCTTTTACATGTTGGGTGCTTATTTTGCTTATTCGGTCACACTTTACTCAGGCAGTTTTTGGTTGAGTCTTTTGATATGTCCTATTATTGTTGGAACGTTGGGTATTTTGATAGAGCGTTTTCTTATTCGCAAGGCATATAAGGGGGGTCATTTGTCGCAACTACTTTTGACATTTGGGTTATTCTTTATCATTGGTGAACTTGTTCGTATGATTTGGGGGAGCAGTCCTCTTTCGGTAGCAGCTCCTAAGATTTTAGCAGGGGATATTCCCTTTGCGGGGATGACCTATCCTATCTACCGTTTGTTTATCTTTGGGTTTTCTTTTTTGGTGCTTTTTGGAATGGCCCTGCTGTTGATGCGAACACGGATTGGGATCATCATCCGGGCGGCAGTTTCGGACTCGGGTATGGTGGAAGCCCTTGGGAACAATGTTCCGATCGTTTTCATGGGGGTTTTCGGAGGAGGGGCAGCTCTTTCGGCCGTTGCAGGAGTGATTGCCGCACCATTTCTCACCACCCATCTTGGCATGGGAGCTGAGGTGTTGTTAGACTGCTTTGTGGTCATCGTGGTCGGAGGGTTCGGGAGCCTACTGGGGGCCTTTATCGCTTCGTTGATGATCGGTGAGCTTCAATCCTTTGGGATCCTTTGGATTCCACGCTTGGCACTGATTTTTCAATTTTTGCTCATGACCATAGTGCTCATTACACGACCTACGGGTCTCCTCGGAGAAAAAGAATGAGCCGGTTTCCGGCCCGTCAACTGGGATGGGGAGCTGCAGTCGTCATTTTGTTTCTGCTTCCATATTTCCTTCCAGAGATACGAATTCATTTAGTTATCGAGGTCCTCATCTTTGCTCTCTTTGCGATAGGGTTCAATCTTGTGTTCGGATACGGTGGGCAACTTCCTTTTGGGCACGCAGCCCTCTTTGGGGTTGGGGGCTATAGCACGGCCCTGATTCTCAATCACTATCCCGGTACGCCTCTTCTTCTGGTCCTATTGATTGCTGCATTGTTGGGTTTTGTGGCTGCCATCATTATTGGTTTCTTCTGCGTTCGACTCACGGGTGCTTACTTTGCCCTTACCTCCTTGGCCTTTCAGATGTTCCTTTTTGCAGTGGCTCTGAAATGGAGGTCCTTGACCAACGGGGATGATGGGATGGGGGTAATTCGGCCGGAGCTTCATCTGCCCGTCTTGGGAAGCATCTCCTTGAGGAGCATTACCAATATCTACTATTTTATATTGATACTGGTAGCCATAGGGATATTGGCTTGTTATCTCTTTTTGAAAACCCCTCTTGGGAACTCCGTGGTATCTGTGCGGGAAAAGGATATCCGGGCCTCTTTTTTGGGATACAATGTTTTTCTGGTTAGGCTTACGGTCTTTTCAGCATCTGGGATTCTGGTAGGTTTAGCAGGGGGACTCTTTGTTTTTTATGAAGAATTTGTAGCCACTACTTCCATCGACATGAACATGTCCATGATCCCTGTGCTGATGACCGTCATTGGCGGTCCCGGTCATTTCTTGGGTCCGGTATTGGGAGCCGCCTTTTATATGTTCCTTCAGGACTGGATGTCAAGCCTGACGAGTTACTGGATGGTGCTGATGGGGGCCATATTCATTGTCATCGTGCTGTATCTGGAAGGGGGTCTTATTAGTTTCTTTAAACTGGAAAAGATTCGGCGTTGGGTTCGTCGAGGGAGCAATTGACAACAATGTTTAAGCCTTAACGTTGCAATGCAAAGGCGGCCAGATGTACTTCCAAACCTTTACAAAGCGGGTTTATTATAAGGTTTATGGGTAACAATCAATGTCACCTGATGTGGCCTTTGTAAAATGTTGGGCAACTCTGTGGTTAAACTTTAAAAGGAGCCGCTGTAAAGGTTTTTCCAGCACACCTGGCCGCCCTTTGGCAACTTTTTGTGCAACTGGTACAAACATTTTATCGGATGCAAGCTGTTGTCAGGAATGACCATGGAGATATAAGGTAGATCATGGGAATACTGCGATTAGAAAATGTATATAAGGACTTCTCAGGACTTGAGGTACTATGCGGGATCTCTCTGGAGATCCAAAGAGGAGAGCGTCATGCCATTATTGGACCTAACGGGGCGGGAAAATCTACCGTCTTCAATGTAGTCACCGGGTTATACAAGCCAAGTAAGGGAAAAATATTTTTCTTGGATCAAGATATTACAGGATGGCCAATCCACAAGATCGCCCTCTTGGGCCTCGTCCGATCGTTCCAGATCACGACGATATTTCCTACAATGACTGTCTTTGAAAATTTGCGTAACGCCGTCGTCTCCAAATTCAATCGGCGTTTCAATTTGACCAGCCTTTTGAGTCGATCAAAAGAGATCCGGAGGGAATGTGACCGTATTCTTGAATGGCTGCGCTTAAGCCATGTCCGGGATGTTCCAGCATGCGAACTGAGCTATGGGTGGCAGCGTCGTCTGGAAGTGTCTTTGACTTTGGCTTTAGACCCTCTGCTCATTTTGCTGGACGAGCCCACCGCGGGTATTGATGTAAAAGAAACTCTAACCTTTGTGCAGTTCATGAAAGAGGCCACCGAGGGGAAAACATTAGTTTTAGTAGAACACGATATGGATGTTGTTTTTAACATTGCCGATCGGGTCACCGTGCTCAATAATGGAACGGTATTAGCAACGGGAGCCCTTAATGAAATCCGAGAGAACGAAGAGGTGCAAAAAGCGTATGCAGGGAGAAAGTAAGGCTCTCCTCAGTGTCAATAAAGTCAACACCTATTACGGGAAAACTCATATCTTAAATGACGTTTCTTTAGAGGTGGATAAGCAGGAGACGGTTGCCCTGTTGGGAAGAAATGGGTTCGGTAAGTCTACGACGCTGAAGTCCATCATGGGACTCGTCCCCCCTCAAAACGGCTCTATTCGTTTCAAAGGCAAGGAGATTGCCGGGTTAAAGCCTCACATCATCTGTCGGCTTGGGGTTGGATTTGTGCCTCAGGAACGCCGTATTTTCCCCTATCTGACGGTCCGACAAAATCTTCTCGTCGGGGTGAAACCCAAACAGAAAGTCGAAAATCAATGGACGATCGAAAAACTATATCATTATTTTCCACAACTCCAAAAAAGGGATCGACAGAAAGGGCAATATTTATCAGGTGGGGAGCAGCAGATGCTCACCATTGCTCGTACCCTCATGGGAAATCCTGAACTGCTTTTGGTGGATGAGCCTACGGAAGGCCTCGCTCCCCTAGTGGCCGATCTGGTACTTAATATGATCCGGGTGATGCAGGAAAGTGGCTGTGCTATTCTTCTTGTAGAGCATGCCATTGATATTGGTCTTAAGTTTGCATTTAGAGTCTATATTATATCAAGGGGGTTGATCGTCTGGGGAGGCACCAAAGAAGAGTTTTATGCTCACGATGAAATTAGAAAGAGATACCTTGAGATTTGAGGGAAAGGGGGTGGGAATTTTTCATAGGGAAAGGAGGCCTTTTAATCTACTTCCGAAAAAGGTAGACGGAGGGTATTGCAGGTAGTCATTATCAATGTGTAACTTCCTAAATCAATGCATTCTTGAGAAAGAAAGGAGGATGTTATGGAAAGGACGTTTACAAAAGCAACAGGGGTTGGGTTTATCTGTCTCATTTTGATGTTGATCCTATTCGCTGGAGTTCCTTTTGAGGCCGTGGCCGCAGATACGATAAAGATTGGTCAGCTCGAACCATTATCTGGGCCATTTGAAGCCAATGGTCGGACATGGGTTATAGCAGTCCAATTTGCGGTGGATGAGCAGAACGCAAAGGGAGGTCTTTTGGGTAGGAAGATCGAGATTCTAAAGGAAGATGACGAGGCCAAGCCTGATGTGGCCACCCGAAAGGCCAAGAAGCTCATCCTCGAAAATAAGGTCGATTTCATAACCAGCGGCCTCGGCAGTCATATTGCCATAGCTTTGAACAAGGTGGCTACGACCCACAAGACCATCTATATCTGCTACGGATCGTTTACCGACGACATAATGGGGAAGGAATTCAGCCGTTATGCTTTCAGGACCTGCCTAAATTTATATAACCTGAACACAACCGTGGCTCTTTTAATGGCCAAAACGCCTTATAGGAAATTCTATACTATCCAACCCGACTATGTTTCAGGCCATGTGGGTGACAGGCTTATCAGAGAACAGACGAAGATCCATCTCCCTGATGCAACATTTGTAGGAACGGACTTCTTTCCTCTGGGTGCTACCAAAGACTTCGGGCCTTACATCACAAAGATCATCGCCTCTAAGGCGGATGCAGCTTACTTTGGGGGCTTCGGCCCTGACCTCATCAATTTTGTCAAACAGGCCCGGGCCATGGGTCTAAAGGTCCCCTTTCCTATTTTCGCGTCCCTTGCTATTCATCCCTATTTATTGAGGGAACTCAAGGATGATGCCGCGGGAATTTATTGGGCCCATGAGTATTCCATGAGAGTGAAAACGCCCGAGAACGAAGAAATGATTAGAAGATTTCACGAGAAGCACAAAAATGACAAGGATTTTTTGACCTGGTGGCCTTTCCCGGATATTGGAATGGCCATTCTCGGTTGGAAGATGACCTTTGCAGCAATAGAGAAGGCAGGGTCTCTCGATCCCGAGAAGATCATCGAGACCTTTGAGAATAATTTTCAATGGAAGTCGCCTGTAGGATTGTACACCATGCGAAAGTGCGATCACCAGGTCATCCTGCCGATGTATGGCGGGATGATCGAGGCTGGGCCGAACCCATATTATAATGGGAGTATACGTCCAGATATCAGTTTTCCCTGGGCTGGGCCGAATATTGCGGAGTTTCCAGCCGAAAAGGTAACTTTACCCCCAACACCCGAGTACAATCCGAGGTGTCCGTAGAGAAGCATTGATAGAAGAACGGATGACTTCCAAAAGGCATCACGAGCAAATAGTTGAAGGATGAAAAATTCTAACGGGAAGAAAATAAGAGGTAAAAAATGGAACGAAAAAAGGTGACGATTCAAGACCTTTTCCTTAAGAAGCAGCAAGGTAAGAGAACCACGAACATTGTCTGTTACGATTACATCATGGCGTCGTTGGTTGACCAGGCGGGAATAGATACGATACTCATTGGGGACTCGGCGGCGATGGTCATGATGGGAGAGACGAATACGATGGCGGTCACCATGGACGAGATGATTTATCACTGCAAAGGGGTTATGCGGGCAGTAAAATATAGCCTTGTCGTAGGCGACCTCCCCTTCTTGTCCTACCAGACCGGCATACGGGACGCTATCTATAACGCCGGTCTTTTCATGAAATATGGAGGGGTAGACGCAGTTAAGATAGAAGGCGGACAGGAGTTCGCTCCCACTCTTAAAGCCATTGTGGACGCCGGTATCCCATGTGCTGGTCATATTGGACTCACTCCCCAGTCTATGGCTAAACTTGGAGGATATAAGGTGCAGGGGACTGATGCTGCTACTGCTCGTAAGCTGATTGATGATGCGATGGCCTTAGAAGCTGCCGGAGCGTTCGTACTTGATCTGGAATGTGTACCTGATCGTATTGCCGAAATGATTTGCAAGAAGCTTACCATACCCGTATACGGCATTGGATGCGGACCGTATACGGATGGACAATTTTTGAATGTCTACGACTTGGTGGGCTTGTTTGAGCGATTTACTCCGAAGTTTGTAAAGAAATATGGGAATTTAGCCCAGGATGTATTGAAAATGTTGCATCAGTATAAAGAAGAGGTGGAACAGGGGCTCTTCCCTGGTCCAGAACATAGTTTCCACATTCAAGACGAAGTCCTGAAGGCGATTCCAGAATTTGACGTACCAAATCTTAAATAGTCGTCCTCGCCTGGTCGCAACAGAGCAGCGGTCGGTTTGAACGAACTTATCGTATTTGTCAGAGGGAATGAAGAAGATCGGGATTTCAGTGAAATCCCGATCTTCTTACCCTGGAAGGAG
>Ga0315285_10009291_pt1 | contig 10055 bp, 8 predicted proteins | sample YL17G09_36_MG_FD_203698 | JGI IMG/M metagenome (GOLD analysis project Ga0315285, IMG submission 203698) | Sediment microbial communities from Yellowstone Lake, YNP, Wyoming, USA - YL17G09_36 | ecosystem: Environmental > Aquatic > Freshwater > Lake > Sediment | place: USA: Wyoming | collected... | reverse complement strand
GATTTGTAATCGACAATCTCATAAAGCCACCGCCTTCAAGGCGGTAGGTTGTTTACTAGTTTCATAGATATTTAGATCTGAAAAGCTGATTGAGGATATAATGAAAAAATTGAAAGTCTTAATTTCGGCCTATGCCTGCAATCCATCAAGTTCTGCCAGACTTCATCCTGGAGAGGATATTAAGGGCTGGCGATTTATGAGACAGGTTAGCAGATTTCATGATATATGGGTTATTACCCATTCTTATAATAAAGCAGGCGTCGAAAAAGCTCTGGATCAAAAAGCACTTCCGAGAGTCAAGTTCATTTTTATCAATTTACCCGCTTGGATAAGACTTCTTTATAAGATAGATTTTGGACAGAGAATTTATTATTATCTTTGGCAGATTAAAGCATGGATGGTAGCCCGACGATTACATCGACAGATCCAATTTGATATCGCGCATCACCTATCTTTTGGGAATGATTGGATTCCCAGCTTCATCGGAGCTTTATTGCCCGTGCCTTTTATTTGGGGTCCCTTGGGTGGAGGACAACGAACCCCGGAATTACTGTTGGCAGAATATTCTCTTTATGGACGATTTGCAGAAAAAATGCGAGACTTGGCTCAATTTATCGGAAGGAATGATTATTTCCGGAGACGGTGTCTAAAGAGATCCGCGGCAATTCTCGTCTGCAATAAAGAGACAAGAGAAAAAATTCCTAATCGTTATCAATCGAAGCTCTATTGGTTTCCTTTGAACGGGATATTTCCGGAGGATCTTGTTGAACAAGATAAAGCCAAGAAGAAAGGCGAATGCTTTCGAATTGTCAGCGCTGGGAGGCTCCATCGGCTCAAGGGTTTTGCTCTGGCAATCAAGGCGTTTGAAGATTTTTCGAAAAAGTATCCTAATTCAGAGTTCAATATCATCGGAAAAGGTCCTGAATATTCTCGGCTGTCAAAAACAATATTAGAACGCAATCTATCTGCAAAAGTGAAAATATCCACCTGGATGAACAGACAGGACTTGCTAGCACAATTCCGAGAGAGCGATGTATTTTTGTTCCCAAGTTTTAGAGACGGTGGGGGAGCCGTTGTGGTAGAGGCGATGGCTGCCGGTCTACCTGTTATTTGCCTCAATACCGGAGGGCCGGGATTCCATGTGAGTCCTGAATGGGGAATGAAAATTGAGCCTTATAGTCCTGAATATGTTCAGCGACATATGACTTTGGGTCTTGAACATCTTTATCTAAATCGGTCAATTTGTGAAAAAATGGGAAAAAATGCAATCCAGAGAGCCAAGGAATTCTATTTATCTGACAGGCTTGGAGAGAGAATTAACCAGATATATTTAGATATTATTGGATGATCTATGGTATCCGGAATAAAAATGGGCTATCGATGTTGCTAAATAGCATTCTCTGGCTCCTCGTATGGGGAGGAATGTTCACGGATATTGGCAGATTATCCTCTTCGTTTCTTTTTTCGAATCCATTATCTTTCGTGCAGGGAATAAGGGCGATTTTTCCTATTCTAGCCTTGTATATGATTTTGATTTGGATTCTAGGCTCAAGATCTGAGTTTCCTTTTGCAAAGAATCCTCTTCGTTTTCTATTGTTCTATTGTCTGATGGGAATCATCGTATCCATTTTCCTCTCTCCGGATATCGTCACCTCACTTTATTGGGCTGGTTTGTATATCTCTCCACTTTTCGTAATGTGGATACTCCTGGAAAAGCCAAATGCATTAGCATCACTTCGGATGATTATCAATATCAATTTTGGCGTTTCAGCCATTTTAGCTTTGCTTATACTGCCCCAGGTTTTTCAAGGACAGACCTTTGATGAGGGAAGAGCAGGATTCTATAATCTTCCGTTCAATCTCGGAAGGATGAGGGCGAATGGGGTGGGCCGTTTTGCCCTTATACTTATTATTTTTTCTACTGTTAGGTTCATGTCAAAAAAAAATAGGGCAAGATATATCTATTTAGGAATTATTTTCCCGTCGCTTTATATTCTAGCAAGATCTCAATCTCGGACCGCTCTTTTAGGCCTCGCTGTCGGTTGTATCTTATTTATTTTAATGAAACACGCGGACTGGCGATTTGTTTTCGCGGGACCCATTGCGGCTTACGTCATTTGGATCTCTGGAATTCAATGGCGGGCTCAAGGACGATTCGACAATCTCGTGAACTTGACCGGGAGACAAATGACTTGGGAAAGGGCTTTAGATTTAATAAGGCAATCCCCATTTCTCGGCTGGGGATTCCATGCTGATCGTCTCCTCGTAAATTCTGAGCATATGCATAATTCTTATCTTCATGCGTTAATTCAATCCGGTCTAATCGGAACAGTCGCCTTCATAGCTGCTTTTATTGGAATCTGGAGAATCATTATCAAGAACAATTTAATAGGTCGAATTTATTTTTTCCAGGGGCCGGATCAGGGTATTTTAATGGAATCCATATTATTGCTCGGATTTATGACTGCTCGTAGTTTTTTTGAATCCACGGGAGCATTTTATGGGGTAGATTTGTTGATCATTGTACCGTCTATGACGTTCATTCATCTCTGGACGGTCAAGAATATTAGAATGCCTGCCCAACCATGAAAATATCAATCCACACCATGTACTTCCTCCCGGACTTCGGGAGCGCGCCTATCCTTATGAACGAACTGGCCTCCGGCCTCGCCGCCAGGGGCCACGAGGTCGAGGTCGTTGCGACGATACCTCGGGAAAGGGGAGACCGTTTCCGGAGGACGATCCATTCCCTGGAAAGAAAGGACGGCTTCGCTGTCCATCGATTCCGGACCAACGCGAACCCCAAACCGTTTCGGCGGCTCATGGCCTGGAACGCTTACACCCTTTGGACCATGCTCCATATGCTGACCTTTAAGAAGGGACAGGTCGTTTTCCTGAGGACTCCGCCCGTCCAGCTCGGCGTCATGGGCTGGCTGGCCGCGAAACTCAAGGGCGTAAAGGTCTTCCTCAACGTCCAGGACATCCATCCCGATCTATCGATCGAGTCCGGGATCCTCAAGCACGGGTTCCTGATCAAGCTCGCTCTTCGGTTCGAGCGTTGGATCTATGATCGGGTAGACCGAATCGTGGTTATCAGCGACGGTTTCAAATCCAACCTCCTGGCCAAGGGGGTCGACCCCGCCAAACTCGAAATAATCCCCAATTGGGTCGATACGGACATTCTTAAACCGTATCCCAAGGACAACTTGGTCGCCCGTAAGCACGGTTTCGAATCCAAATTTATCGCCATGTACTCCGGCACGATCTCCATCAGCAGCAATAGGGCCTTGGAGCGGGTCCTGGAGGCGGCCGCCCTGCTCAAGGACGATCCCGATATTCTGATCGTCCTGGTTGGGGAAGGGACCAACAAACCGGACCTCGAGGCGCGGGCGCGCAGCCTCGGCTTAGACAACGTCCGCTTCCTGCCCTTCCAACCCTACAAAGATCTTCCGTTCTCCCTCAGCGCGGCCGATGTTCTCCTTGTCCCGCTCGACAAGGAAAAATCCCACCTCTCCTTACCCTCCAAGCTCTATAACTTCATGGCCGCGGGGCGCCCCATTCTGGGCCTTGCCGTAGAGGATTCCGAGGTGGCCCGGATCATCAGGGAGACGAAATGCGGGGTCTGCGCTCCGCCCGACGATCCCGGGGCGATCGCGGCCGCCTTGAGACATCTCAAATCTTCGCCCCAAGCGCGCCGCGCGCAGGGCGATAACGGCAGGCGCCATGTCGTCGAGCACTTTGCCAAAGACATGATCCTCGATCGATTCGAGAGGCTGATGGCTTCTCTCTGAGAGATTACAGTGATAAAAATTATCAAGTACTGGATCCCCGCGATTCTGTGGATGGCTTTCATGTTTCCCGTCGGGAACAAGACTTTCTCCAGTCCATGGCTATACCAGTTCATTTACCGGCTCGGGCCTAAGATTTTCCCTGGAATCGGCTTCGATACACTCGGGATGATTTATATCGTCATCCGTAAGACAATGCACTTCATCGAATACGCGATCCTCGCTTACCTCCTCTATCGGGCTTTTCGGGAAGACCGAACCAGGCGCTGGAATTTCCGCTGGGCCGCCCAGGCGGCCGCGATCGCAGTGCCGTTCGGGTTTCTCGATGAGTACCTCCAGTCCTTCGTCCCCAACCGGCGCGGCTCTCCGCTGGATTGGGGGATCGATTCCTTTGGAGTCCTGGCCGCTTTGACCGTCCTGGGGACGAACGGGAAAGGGGAATGGGGGCTTCGGCTCAAGCGCCTCTTCGACATCGCCCTGTCTTCGTTCGGGATCCTCCTCTCCTCGCCGCTTTGGCTCCTGTTCGGATTCCTGGTTTGGATTCAGGACCGGGGCCCGGTTTTCTACACCCAGGAGAGAGTGGGGAAGGACGGCCGCGTTTTCAGGGCTTTTAAGTTCCGGTCCATGGTCAAGGACGCCGAGAAGGAAGCCGGGCCCGTCCAGGCCGTGGCGAACGATCCTCGAGTGACCAAGGTCGGGCGCATCATGAGGGCGACGGCCATGGACGAGCTTCCTCAGCTCTGGAACATTTTCAAGGGAGATATGAGTTTCGTCGGTCCTCGGGCCCTCCGGCCGGCGGAGAAGGAAGTCCACGGCGACGGAAGCTCTCTTGCCATCAGCGAAATTCCCGGCTACGAAGAGCGTCATCGGGTCCGCCCGGGGCTGACGGGGCTCGCCCAGGTCTATCTTCCGGGCGACGCTCCCCGTATCAAGAAATTCGAGTATGACCTCCGCTATATCGAGACGCGCTCCTTTGGGCTCGACCTTAAAACGATCTTTCTCTCGTTCTGGATCACGTTCCGGGGAAAGTGGGAATCCAGGGAGAAGAAGGTATGAACACGTGTGAATTCTGGGGACACGATACCAAATCCAGAGATTTGGTTCATGTCCCCAGAATTCCCGGACACGATACCGAACTAAGAAGTTCGGTTCATGTCCCCAGAATTCCCGGACACGATGACGAACTAAGAGATTCGGTTCATGTCCCCAGAATTCCCGCTGTGAAGGTTGACTTACCGGGAGGAATAACCAATAATATGCTGGATGGCCGGGCTAAGGAATTTTCGTCGGACATAGCGGAATAATGACGAATAAAAGCGATATTCTGATCGTCGGCGGCGGACCGAGCGGTCTGTCCTTGGCCCGCTCCCTGGCCGCGGAGGGATTGGACGTCCGCGTCCTAGAGCGAAAAAGCGGAATCGGCGAATCCGTTGTCTGCACGGGCATCGTGGGAAAAAAGGTTTTCGAGGAGTTCGGCCTGAGGTCCGATTCGATCGTGGGCGAAATCCGGGAGGTCAGGCTCGTCTCTCCGGGAGGGAGGTTTCTCCCTTACCGCCATTCGCACTCGTTCGCCAGCGTTGTCGAAAGATACCGTTTCGACCGGTCGCTGGCCGAACAGGCCGAGGATGCCGGCGTCCGGATCGCCCTTGAAACCAAGGTCTTGGATATCGCGCCCGGCGGCGATCGAGTCAGAGTTGTCGCCAAGGACGGAGAACGAGGGACGGTTGAGTACGAAGCCCGCCTTGCCGTCATAGCGACCGGCATCCACAACGGGCTCCAGAAAAAACTCGGCCTCGGCTCGGCTCGCGAGTACCTCTATGGCGTCCAGATGGAAGTCGAGACGGACCTGGCGGGCGCCACGTCCATCTATTTCGGCAAGGACGTCGCGCTCGGCGGTTTCGCCTGGGTCGTTCCCTCGACTCCGGGAAGGGCTCGTGTCGGATTGGTCACCTCGGCCGACGCTAAAACCCGTTTTGCCAGGCTGCTCGAGATTCTGAATTGGCCGGGATTCGAGGCCTCGAACCATGAGCCCAACTACAAGGCCATCGCCCAGGGGCTCGTGTCGAGGACCTTCGGCGACCGGGTCCTGGTGCTGGGGGAGGCGGCCGGCCAGGTCAAGACCACAACGGGCGGCGGGATCTATTTCGGGCTCCTCTGCTCGCGAATCGCCGCGGACGCTATCCGCCGCGCCCTCGCCAGCGGCGACTATTCAGCGGGCGGGCTCGCTTCCTACGAGGTCGAATGGCGGAAGCTGCTCCGGCGCGAGATCCGGATCGGGGAGGCGGCCCGGAGGATCTTGGCCGGCCTTTCCGACGCGCGGCTGGAACGCCTCTTCGACCTGGCCCGAAACGATGGGATGATCCCGATCGTGCGCGAAAAGGGGAATTTCGACTGGCACAGCGATCTCATTCTATCTTTGGTCAAAAGGCTGCCCCTCTCGCTCCTCGGCCAATGGATCAGGCGGAGGCCCCAGAGCTTGGAACTCAACTGAGCGCTTCGGCATCGTAAGCGCATTTCCTGCAATATTCGATCAGGATTAGGGAATGAAAAACATCAAGGATATCCGATGGAGCGCCGCCTGGCCTTGGCTGCTGTTGGTTGCCGCGGCTTACTTCCTGGCTAAAAAGATCGCCGGATGAGATCTTTAAAGCGGGCCGTCCTCGTCCTGTGCCTTCTGGCCTGGACTTTGCCTATTTTCGGGCAGGACCACCGCGCCTTCCAGGACGAGTTGGCCGGGATCCAAGAACGGGCCCGATGGAGGCTGGGGCCGCTCCTGATCTTTCCGGCACTGCAGATACAGGACGTCGGCTATGACGATAATGTCTATATGGAGAGTCCGCAAGAAGGTCCTGTCAGCGATTACCGCGCAACATTATCCCCCCAAATCAAGTTCAACGTCGTGCTGGGGGGATCGCTGCTGTTATCGTTCCTGGAAAATCCCGAATACTTGTACTATAGCCGGGAAAAAAGCCGCAGGGCTTTCGGGAACAGCATCACTCCCGGCTTCCGGGTTCTTCTGCTGAGACGGTTCGTTCTGTCCGGAAACTACGATTACCAAAAGCATTTCCGCAGTCTGTCCCGCGAGGTCGATCTCCTGACCGAGAACATCTCCCAAGGCTATCATGGGGAGATATTTTTCGAAACGCCCCGCATGACGTCGCTAGGGATTTCGGCCGACATCCGGAAAAATGCACACGAAAACCTCAACCTTCAGGGCTCCTCGAACGGCCTGGCCAAGGAACTCAACCGGGAGGAAAGGAGCGCTCACGCCGAGCTCTACTATAGTCTTTCGCCCGTGAGGGTCTTTTTCTTGAAGGCCGGCTATACGGAATACCGTTTCAAGTCAGCTGTAGCCTCATGGCGCGATTCTTATTCGTGGCAGGCGAGCGCCGGGATCCGTTTCTCGCCGGCCGGCCGCATCCAGGGACTGCTTTCGCTCGGGTACAAGGAGCTTCATCCCAGAAAAAGCGTGAAGCGTTCGTTCTCCGGGATTTTCGGCAACACAGAATTGAACATGCGCCTTGGACGGATCACCCTGAGGGTTCAGTATTCGCGGGATCCCGTGTTTTCCTACTGGAGCGATATTTTCTTCTTCGTGGACCACAGATACGGAGGGGGCTTGTCCTTCTATTTATCGCAATTTTTAAGGCTCGATTACAGTTTTAACCAGAGCCGGATGAATTATCCCAATCCCGTCCCATATCGGGATTCGAGCGGTGTCAGAGATATTAGGAGAAACGACAGGGGGAATCTTCACTCGGTCGGCCTGATGTTCAGGCTCTTCCGGACGATCGGCCTCGGGATTTCCGCAAACTACCTCGACAGGAGCTCGAGCTATCCCGGCCTTGGCCATAAACGGCTGTTCATCGGCGGCTCCCTCAGCTACGAATTCTGATATGATATATGGAGAAAGACCATGAAAAAAATAAGCGCGATTTTAATAGGTGCTGCCGTCCTGGCCGCCGGTTTTATCCCGCTGCGAGCCCAGGAGCCTGCCCAGGACCAGACTCAGACTCAGTACATCGTCGAGTACAAGATCGGGCCCAAGGATTTACTCGAAATCAGTGTCTTCGGGCTCAACGAGCTCAACCAGACCGTCCGCGTCTCCGAGGACGGGAAGATCACGCTCCCCCTGGTGGGCGAGGTCGCCGTGGACGGACTGACCAAGTCCGAGCTCGAGAAGAAGCTGACGACGCTCCTCGAGGCGAAGTACCTCCAGAACCCCCAGATCACGATCTTCATCAAGGAGTACCAGAGCAAGCGGGTCTCGGTCATGGGCGCCGTCGGCAAACCGGGGGACTACGAGCTTCTCGGCCGCCAGACGCTCCTTCAGATCCTGTCCCAGGCGGGCGGATTGACCAGGGACGCCGCGAAGGAGATCATCGTCATGCGCCGGCTTCAGGACGGGTCGAGCGTCTCGCACCACATATCGATCGACGATCTCATTCTGCGCGGCGACCCCAAGTTTAATATCCTGATCGAGCCCAACGATATCATCAACGTCCCGGTTGATATGACCGTCGTCATTTATTTGTTCGGCCAGGTCAAGAGCCCCGGCGCCTTCCAGGTCAAAAAATCGAATATGCCGACCCTTCTCCAAGCTATCGCCCAGGCCGGCGGGTTCACTGACCGGGCCGCCAAAGGATCGGTCCTCATCAAGCGCAAGGACGCGGCCGGGAAGGAGCGGGAGATCAAGGTCAACACCAAGGACATCCTCAAGGGCAAGAAGAAGGACATCCAACTCGAGGAGAACGACACGGTTTACGTGCCCGAGAGCTTCTTTTAATCCGAAGCGGCCGAGCCGAGGGGAAACGCCATGAACACCAACCCGGAACGGAAAGAAATCGACCTTCTCGAATACTGGAGAATCGTCCTCAAGCGGAAGTGGATCCTGCTGACCTTTTGCGCCCTGCTCCTCGTTTTCGTCGGGATCTTTTCCTTCACGGCTACGCCGCTCTACCGGGCGACGGCCAGCATCATGATCGAGGAGCCGAATTCAGGGGCCTTCAACATCCAGGAAGTCCTGGGGGGCGGCTACCAGTACGACTATATGGGGACCTATTTCAATACCCAGCTCCGGCTCCTCCAGAGCCGGTCGCTGGCCGAGCGGGTCGCCAAGAAGATGAACCTGGCCGCCCGGTCCGAGCTCCAAATGCGGGGAGCGCCCAGGCCGAACCTTCTGAGCTACGTCAAGCGGGTTTTGAGTTTAAGCTGGCTCATTCCCCGCAAGAAGGCCCCGGACGAGGGCGGCGGCGGGGGGGAATCGACTACGGCCAAGCCCCTCCCCAACGTCAACGCTCTTTATGCCTTTACGGTCCTGGGCGGTCTCGGCATCGCCCCCGTGCCGGAAACGCGGCTCGTCCAGGTCAGCTACGGCTCCCCTTATCCCGTTCTGGCCGCCGACATCGTCAACAATCTCATCGAGGAGTTCATCGATTTCTCGGTCGAGACGCGCTACGAGGCGACCCAACAGGCCTCCGAGTTTCTGAGCAACGAGATCGCCAAGCTCCGGGACGACCTGGCGGCCAAGGAGAGGGAGCTTCAGCGCTACGGCGAGGAGAAGAAGCTTCTCTTCCTCAGCGACAAGGAGAGTTCGGTCGTCTCCAAGTACTCGGAGGTCAACTCGGCCTACACGTCGGCCCAGATCGACCGGGTCAACAAGGAGGCCATCTGGCGCGGGCTCAAGGACCTCAAGATCGACGCCCTCCCGCCCTCGATCAGTAATCCGGTCATCCAGAGCCTCAAGACGGCCTACATGCAGGTCAGGAGCGAGTACGATGAGAAGAGCAAAGTCTTCAAGCCCGACTACCCTGTCATGATCCAGCTCAGAGCCCGCCTCGACAGCTCCCGGGCCAACCTCGAGGCCGAGATCGGCAAAGCCGTCGAAGCCGCCGAGTCGGATTACCGGGCCGCCCTCAAGTCCGAGCAGTCCCTCCAGAATCTGCTCGAGATCCAGCGGACCGACGTCGTCAAAATGAACAATAACGCTATCCTTTACAACAACCTCCGGGTCGATGTCGACAACAAACGGATCCTGCTCAACTCGCTCGTCGCCAAGCAGAATGAAACCCTGGTCTCGGCCCGGCTGGGGGGCCTCCGGACCTCGAGCACCAAGATCATCGACCGTGCCCTCGTGCCGGGCGGCCCGTACTCCCCCAATACGCGGCGCAGCTTGATGATGGCGCTCCTGCTCGGCGTCATCGGCGGGCTGGGGCTCATCTTCCTGGTCGAGTTCCTGGACAACACGGTCAAGGGGCCGGAGGACGT
>Ga0315285_10009289_pt1 | contig 10055 bp, 7 predicted proteins | sample YL17G09_36_MG_FD_203698 | JGI IMG/M metagenome (GOLD analysis project Ga0315285, IMG submission 203698) | Sediment microbial communities from Yellowstone Lake, YNP, Wyoming, USA - YL17G09_36 | ecosystem: Environmental > Aquatic > Freshwater > Lake > Sediment | place: USA: Wyoming | collected... | reverse complement strand
CTGAGTGACCATCATTATGAACTCATGATTCACAATCCCAAATCCCCAATCCGCAATCCCGAATCCCCAGTCCGCAATCCTCAGTCCTCAGCACTCAGTCCTCAGTCCTATCTTCTCCGTCCTCAATGCTCTTAATACTCCCCGTAGTAGTAGCGGCTCCAGATCTTGGGCAGGAAGGTCCTCACGTTGTTGATGACGTATCCCAGCAAACGGATTTCGAGCCTCGCGATTCGCTGCCGGGCTTCCTGGATCTGCTCGCGCTTGGTTTTGCGGGCCCTGAGAAGAAACAGCATCCCGTCGCTCCGGGCTCCCAGGGTCAGCGAATCGGTCGCCAGCAGAACCGGGGGCGTGTCCACAATGATCAGGGAGTAGTGGTCGCGCAGCAGGTCCAGGATCCGCGTCGTGTTCGGGCTGTCCAGCAAAGGGGCGGGATTGTTCTTCGTTGACTGCGCCGTCAGGAGGTGCAAGCCGGTGTCCGTCCGCACCAGGCAGTCCGTCATAATCCTTTCGGGCGCGCTGCTGGCCAGCAGATCGTTGAAACCCGTCGAGGGAGGCAAACCGAGGTAACGATGTAGCTTGGGATGCCGCATATCGGCATCCAGGAGGAGCACGCGGTCCTTGTAATCCTCAGCCAGGATGAACGCCAGGTTCATGCAGGTGAGCGTTTTGCCCTCGTTTCGCACGGAACTGGTCAATATGATGACTTTGCCCCGCCTCAAGTTCTCGGAACCGTTGGAGAAAGTGTGCAGGAGATTCTTGCCGAGCAGACGGTACTCCTCGCAGATATGGTGCCTGGGATCATAGAAGGCAAGCACCCTCTTGTCGGGCCGGGGAGCCACCCGGACAATTCGGTTGATGAATGCCGGGTCCGGCTCCGGTCCTGGAACTGGAATCTCGCCTTTACTTCGGCGAGCCCTATGGGGAGCTTGAGGAGAACGCGCCTCCGCCTGCCTGCCCGGCTGAATAAACAGCACGGATTCTGTCTTCCCCGCGGCGGCTTCCTTCGCGGATGACAGCGCTTCCTCTTCGAGTTCCCTGGGAAACAGGGGAGCAGCCGGCGCCTTCTCCTGGAGACGAGAGGTGACGGGTGGAGCGGGAACGGCCGGCGCCTTCTCTTGGAGACGAGAGGTGACGGGTGGAGCGGGAACGGCCGGCGCCTTCTCTTGGAGACGAGAGGTAGCGGTTGGAGCGGGAACGGCATCTGGGGAGACAGGAGGGGCACCAGTGCCTGGGGGAACGCCGGGTGAGGGAATGGCGGCTGCGGGTGGCGGCTCAGGAAGAACCGAGACGGAGGTCTCGGGTTCGTTCATTACTGTCTTCTTGGCCTTTTCCCCACTTTTGAGGGCTGGCCTCTTCGCCTCAGAAGCGCCTGGCCCCACGAGCAAGGGCTCGAGAACCGCTGGCCGCAGTTGCTCCGGTTCCAGGAAGAGGGCGGGGTATTCCACAGGCTTTCCAGGGCCTTCCGAGACCCCGGGACGCTCCTGTTCGAGTTCGTCCGGGAATGTCCGGACGGAAGGTTCCGTGTGGATCTCGAGATCCTCCTCGAGTTCGTCCGGGAATATCCTGACAGAAGGTTCCGTGTGAATCTCGAGGGCTTCGGGACGCTCTTCTTCGAGTTCGTCTGGGAATATCCTGACAGAAGGCTCCGTGGGCGCTGCGGGGATCTCGAGCGCTTCGGGACGCCCCTGCTCGAGTTCGTCCGGGAATGTGCGGACAGGAGGCGCTGTGGGTGCCTTGGGGATCTCGAGTGCTCCGGGACGCCCCTGCTCGAGTTCGTCCGGGAATGTGCGGACAGGAGGCGCCGTGGGTGCCTTGGGGATCTCGAGTGCTCCGGGACGCTCCTGCTCGAGTTCCCTGGGGAAAAGATCGGGGGCGGGCGGGGCTGCCTGCGCGCCGGACGGCGGTTCCGCCCACGCGGCGTCCTGGGAGACGGGCGCAGATTCCCTCTCCGTCTTGCCGCGCTTGAGAGCCGCCTCGCGCGCTTCTTTTGCCTTCCGGATCTGGTCCAGGAATCTACTCAAGACAGAACCCCTGTCACCGGCCCACCGAGAACGGCCGTCTGAAAGCAGTAACGGGCTTGGGCGCGCTGTGCAGACGCGCGAACTCCGCAAGGACGGCCCGGGCCGTATCCAAGGAAACCTTGCCGGAGCGTTTTGCATATTCGGCAAGGAGGCAACGGTCGCACGCCGCGTTGATCAGGCGCGCCACCCCCTGGGAGAAATCGTGGATCATCTGGACGGCATCCAGTTCGAAGAGTTCCACGCCGGGCAACCCCGCCACGTCAACGCGGTGCTGGATATACTCGCAAGTGTCACTGAAGGAAAAGGGTTCGAGATGACAGTTCACAACCACCCTCTGGCGAAGTTGGCGGAGGTCGGTGGAAGCCATCGTGTCGCGCAGTTCCTCCTGCCCCACCAGGATGATCTGGAGGATCTTCTCCTTCTCGGTCTCCATGTTTGAAAGCATGCGGATCTCTTCGAGCATGTTGATGTCCAGATGCTGGGCTTCGTCAATGATCAGCACGACGTTCCGGCCCTCGTTGAGTTGCTCGATGAGATACTGCTGAATCTGCTCGATGCGGGCGTAGTTGCCACGCGCTTCTGTGTCGATCTGCAGCTCATCCATGACGGCCAGCAAGAGATCTCCGCGTTTGCGCGGGGGGTGGACGATGAGCGCGGTCCGCGTATCCTTGCCCAGTCGGGACAGAAGAATGCGGCAGAGCATGGTTTTACCCGTGCCGATCCCGCCGGTCAGTATGCCGAACCCCTTGCGGAATTCGACGAGGTAGATGAGGCCCGCGATCGCTGCCCGGTGCTGTTTGCTGGGGAAGAAGAACGCCGGATCGGGCGTCATCCGGAAAGGTTCTTCGCGAAGCCCAAAATGCTCGAGATACATAGTGTCCTTCTTTCGCGTCTCAGATATCCCAGGGCCGGTCAGTCCCGGGGATTCTCGTGGTTATGCGGTTGCCCGCCTGCGCCGCTTCGCCTGCCGCCGCGCCATGCCGGTCATCTCCGGAATCACACCGAGAATGGGCAGATCCAGGAAACGGCTCGCGTCCTCCAGGTTGCGGAACGAGGTGTCGGTGAACTCCTTCAGGAAACACCACGCGATGCCAAATGCCATTCCGAGAAACGTTCCCATGAGCAGGATGAACCGTGAATTGGGGCGGATGGGATTCGGGTTCTTGAAAGCGCCAAGGGGTTCAAAACTCAGGGCTTCCGCCTTCTCGAGGGATCTTGTGAGTTTCGCCTTCTCGTAGCGCAGGTGGATATCGTTGTACATGCTTTGCTGGATGGACACTTCCCTGTTGATGCGCATCCTCTCCAGTTCCTTCTCCGGTATCTTCGCAACCCGCTTCTGGAGGTCTTTCGATTGGGACACGAGGTGCTCCTGCTCTTTCCGTTTCGACTCGATCTCCGCTTTCTGGCTCGCCAGCTGGATCTTGAGGTTTTCGCGGACAGGATTGGCGATTTTCTGTTCCTCGCGGACAACCGGATTGCCTAGTTCCTCCAGTTTGGCGCGGTAGCGGGCGATCTCGTCCATCTTCTCGCGGACAAGGGCGTGGATGTCCGAACGGTCCTTGCGGATCGTTTCCAGCTCCGTCAGGGCTTTCGCAAGAAGAGCCTCCATTTGCTTGTGCATCTCCGATTGGCCGGTGGTGAACTCCTTGACGCGGAACTCCGGTTCGGCCCGGATCTGGGATTCGATCGCGGCGCACTTGGCGCTCAGGGCCTGCAGGTCCACTTCGTTGGAGGAGTGGCGATCCAGAAGGCTGATGAGACGCGCCAACAGTCCCTTCGGGCTTTCGGAAACAGCGTCCAAGTTGTTGGCCATCCTCAGCATGTCTTCCTGGGTGCCGGCCAGATCCATCTGGTTGTACGACTTGAAATCCCGAAGATCCTCCTCATTTTTCGTCAGAACACTCTTGTACTTCTCCAGAAGGCCGAGAAGAGTCTTGGTGATCGAGGTCAGGCGATCCTCGCTGAAACGCTGCAGTTCCGCCTTAACGTTGGGCTCCAGGGTCTTCACGATCGCAAGCGCTTCGTCGGGATTCTGCCGCTCCGCCCGGATCGAGAGCACGCCTTCTCGAATACTCATGAATACAGATCCTGATAATTCCTGGGCGGCGTCGGAGGCCTTGGCGTGCTTCTCCAGGAAAGGCCGTTGGCCCTGGTAGCGGGGATCGCTCAGGATTTCCCGAACCGTCTTCTCCAGTTCGGCCGGGGCCAGCAGCCGGCTGCGCATCGTGTTGAAGCGTTGCGCCATGGTGGTGGTCACTCCGAGCCCCTGCAGGAGGGGTTCATTCGCGCTGCGGTCGTTGATCCGGATTTCCGCCTTGGCTTCGTAAACCTTGTCGGTGAGCCTTGTGTAGAGGTACGCGATCGAAAGCCCCAGAAAGACGGACAGGAAGAAGCGCCACTTGTTCTGGAAGATCACTTCCAGAATCTCATGAACGCTCATCTGGCTTGCCTGAAGAGGCATGGTCGCTTCCTTGCAGCGGTCAGATACTAGTATCCAGATCCGCGTCCGCGTCCACTTCCGCTTTCATTCCCATATTCCCAATCGCGGTTATCCTCGTTGCGGACCGGGCGTGGAGCATAGCTCAAGCGGTTCGCCGTGACGTCAAACCCCAGCAGAACGGCGAACGGCTCGAGCATCAGCTTCGCGTGGAACACGAAGTTGGCCGTGTATGTGTAGGGGACCCAGACTACGTCCCCTTCTTTCAACTCGTAGTTCTCCGTGAGATCTCCCCTATAGAGAATATCCTGCAAGCGGAGACTGCGGGTGGCATTCCGGTCCGGATCCGAGCTGACGAGCTTGGCGCGGTTGAGCGCCGCGACGCCGCGCAACGGCCATCCCGCCCGAACCACTGCTTCCCGCACGTCCAGCCTTTCGTCCCGGATGGGATATTTCCCGGGACCGGCCACAGCGCCCAGCACGTAGACGAACTTGCTGTTGGGGGCCGCCAGGTCCAGCCGGACTTCCGGGTCCCGGCGAAGGTATGGGCGAAGCGCTTCCACAACCTGCGCTTCCAGTTGGGGAACCGTCAGGCCTTCGGCGTAAACGACCTGGAAAGTGAAGGGGAGGCGAATCTTACCCATCCGGTCGACTGCGATTTCCCCGTTGAACTCGTCCAGGCCGCGAACGGTCAACTTGAGGCGGTCTCCCGTGCCGAGTTGGTATCCCTGCTCGCCAGGGGTCGGTTTGCCGGGAAACCGGATGTTGGGGCGGCCTTCGAATGGGACAAAGACAGGGTTCCGGGAGCAGGCGGCCATCATTGCCACCACCACCGTCAAAAGAACAGTCCTGAGGCGCATTCCAGATCCTCCTGCATCGGAACCAGTTCTTCCGGTGCAATGGAAGAGTTTCCCACTCGCGAGGCAAAACCCGTCAAATACTGCCGCCGCAGTGGTTTCCCCACCATCCATCCCTGAGGAAAAGCAACTAACATGCCATGCTATTCCTTCCCCTCCGGGCTCGCCGGTTCACACCCAATTCGAATAATAGGAGAGAAATTCCTCTTTGCCAAGGAAAATCAACATCCTTAGAATCAACATCCGCCATCAATTCGGGAAAACGACCTCGCGGAAGAAGGGGTACGCGGGACAGCACGGGATCCTGATCCCAAAACATGTCGGCGTAATCCGTGCTACTATCCTTCATTTCCTTGTTCTTTCGGCAAGGAATTCGGGTGGGTGTTGCCACAAGTAATTTAATCTCAAGTTCTTATACGATTGGCAATACACCCTGAATTTCTCCTGTCCTCTCACGCGGAGGCTTAGTGGCGGTATTCCGCGGAGCCTCTATCCAGAACCAAAACCACCCCACCACGGATACACACGGATTGACACGGATATGTTCGGGTCGAAGCAGCGCCCGCCAATGTCGAGGTTCGTCGCAACCTATCTGCCTTTCTTCGCAGCCAAATCCGTGTGCATCGGTGTCTATCCGTGGTTAAAGACGGGTTCGGTTGCGGCTCGGCTGCTCCAAGGAATGCGTGTTTGCTGTCAGCGTCCGCGAAGAGAGGAAACGAAGAGTGCGGGATCGAGCGCGACCCCGTTCTTGCGAATCTCGAAATGCAGGTGAGGACCCGTGGTGGATCCCGTGTTGCCTTCCGAAGCGATCTTCTGGCCGGCCTTTACCGTGTCCCCCGCTTTCACGTAGCGGCGGGAAAGATGGTAGTAGTGGGTTTCGTAGCCGCCGGAATGCCGAATGATAACGTGGCGCCCCCGCTGCTCGAGCGCGGAACCCGCGGACTCGACGACCGTGCCATCCGCGGCGGCATGCACAGGGCTTCCCAAAGGCGCCGCGATGTCCACCCCTTCGTGGTGCTCGGACCCCCACTGGCCGGAATTGGTCCTGAACGTGCGTCGCAAACCGAAGCCCGAGGAAATCCGTCCGCCCATGGGACTGCGAAACTTGGGCATCTGGTTGATGAGCGCGGGCTTCCTGATCCCGGCCTCGGACATCTTGTCGCCTCTTGGGGAAGCGGCCTTCAGGGTGTTGACGCTCCCGGCCAGAGCCTTGCCCAACTCGCCGCCATCCTTCTTCTCGAACGGACGGGCGGCTACCTGGATCTTCTCCGCAACGGGTTTCAGCCATTCCACGCCTGGGATGGCCAGAACCTGCTGATCCTCCCCTTTTCCCAGTTCCACCGTCTCTTCGCCGATTCGCAGAACGGTGTAGCCGCCCACCAAGTCCCCTTCGCCGATCAGGGCGCCGTCTTCCATTCCCTTCATCGCAACCAGGGCGCGCGTCTTCGATTCGGAGTTCACTATCCCGATCAGTTGGATTCCGGGAGATTGGAGAGTGTCCTTGGAGACTTGGGGCGAAGGCGAAGGGGTACCGGCGGCCGCAATGGATAGGCCCAACAGCATGAATGCTGGGAAAAGGACGGGGAAAAGGCGTTTGGTGAAAGAGCGCATGCGTCCGTCGGACCCTTACAGCCGGTGTGTGAATCTATGTTATTTCAATAACAACAACCCCTCCGTCGGCTCGTCCAGGAGAAGAAGTAATCCCGGCCGCGCAAAACCACAAAGCCAAGCTACCAGTCCTCATGCGGGTCCGTCAAGCCCAAAAAGCACTACCGGGTGATTTTTCTTGCATTCCCGCCCCCCACCCTAGTATTAAGGGAAGCCCCTGCCAGAGGCCATTTTTTTAAGGAGGGCAAGGCCATGGGTGAGATCCTCCGCTACGGCGTCCTCTCCGACACACATGGTTCGGTCCGTCCCGCGGTGTTCGACCTTTTCCAGGGGGTGCGGCGCATCTACCACTGCGGCGACGTGGGTTCCCAGGAATGCCTGATGGACCTGGAGGTCATCGCTCCCCTTCGCGCGGTCTATGGCAACATGGACTCGTGGTCCATCGCGGGCGCCTGGCCCGAAAAGGTGATCGAAGCCGCCGAGTTCGGAACCGTGGTCCTCTATCACGGCTCCCGCTTCGGCCACAACAACGAGGCGATCATGCAGGGGCTCTACCGCGAGTTCGCCGCCGACAGACCCCGTCTCGTCCTGTTCGGACACACCCATGTCCCAGTGAACGAACTGCGCCACGGGGTGCTCTTCGTCAACCCCGGTTCCGCTTCCCTCCCCCGCCCCGGCGCCGGCCCCACGGTCGCCCTCGTGGAATACGACCCCGGTTCCGGCAATCTTACCGCGCGGATTGCCGCTCTGGCTTGATCAGCGTTCATCGTTCTGACTTCGTTTCCATCCATTGGATGCCCTTGCACTCGGCGGAGAGGGCGCCGCGCCCGAAGCGGACCGTCACGCGGTGCGGCTTCTGAAGGTTCAGGTGGACCTTCTCGACGATGTTCTCGGCCGGGCTTACCGACAAATCGCCGTCTTTGCTCTCCACCGTGCAGTTCCAGGCGGCCAGCTCGCCCCCGGGCCGCTCGACCACGTACGCCGAGGTGAGCGCCACCTCCTCCAGACACTTGAAGATCTCGTGGACGTCGTTGTCGCAGCAACCGCCGTCATTATCGCCCCAGTAGCCGGTGACCCAGGTGTTGGGCGGCGCCTGGTACCAGTCGCTGATCATGTCCAGGTATTGCTCGCCGATGATTGCCTGAGCATACAGGCCCTTGCCGGGGCGGGCCGGGTCCTGCTTGAAGGGGCGGGCTTTGATGTAGGGATCGGGCACGAAAGCCCATCGCAGGCGGCCCGTGTCGGTGTCTATGAGCTGGACGCAGGTGCCCAGGGCGTTCATGGTCTGGCGCAGCCATTCCTCCTGGCCGGTGAGCAGATACAGGTACCAGATGCCGAAGATGCGCCAGGCCGACCAGCCGTGCGGCGAGTTCATCATGTTGGGGGTCATCTTGACGTCGTACTGGGATTCCCAGAAGCGCAGGGTGGCGCCGTTCATGCGGCAATCCGGGATGAGGATTTGCGAGAGGCAGCGGTGCTTGCGGGCGAGGTCGAGCGCGGCGTCGCGGTATTTCGCCCGTTGGGCCGGGTCATCCTGCAGGAGGGCGAACATGCCGAGCTGAAGGCAAGTGCAGGAGATCATGCCGTCCTCGAAGGTCATCTCGCCCTCGGTCCGGACGTTGTCGCGGCTGCGCTCGAGGTCGTCAATGGCCCGGCGGGCCGATTCGTAGTGGCGTTGGCAGCGTTCCGCCCAGATGGGGTTTTTCCGGCTCAGTTCCTTCTCCACCAGAGCCGTCTCGAGAATGGACTTGGCCACGTACGCGACCGAGGTGTAGTGGGTGTTCCCGTTCTTGTAGGCGCCGGTCCAATCCGCCAGGGCGGGCTTCACGTCGTCGAGCGAGGCCAACTCGCCGAGAAAGATAGTCCACTCGCGCGATTGCCCCGGAGCCAAGCCGTGGAGATCCTGCGGGTGGCGCGAAGGCAGCGGCAGCGGGTTGAGGAGGTCCAGGGATATCGTGTAGATGCGGTGTCCGCCGTCGCCGCCGTCGTCCGTGATGTTGTAAGCGAAGTGATAGGAGGCGACGGGATCGGGCGACGCGATGCCGAGGATCCGCCCATGCGGGCTCATGGCGTAGCCCCAGAAATGCGTCTTCTCGCAACGCAGAAGGGTGGGAAACATCTTGTCCAGCCACTGCGGGTAGTGGCTCATATAAGTATCGAGTCCAAGGCGCAAGCCCGCGCGCAGGGATTCCAGGGCGGCGGGGCCGTCATTGCGGATGGCGGCCACCAGGGCCAGCCGGCCGCGGATCGGGGCGTAGCGAAGCGAACAGACCAGTTTCCCCGCGCGGCCCTCGAACTGGAGGCGCTCCTTGTCCTTGAGCGTCATAACCACGTTGGTGGTGGTGGAATCGGCGGTTTGGACGAACCACTGCGGCCCTGCCGAGGCGTCGGAGCGGAAGGCGATGGGCTGCCACGCGTCAGCGGCGCCGCGGCGGGTCTCGTAGGAGAGAATGCCGCGTTCGGTGACGGTAACGCGCCATCCCGCCTGCTGGTCCTGGATGGCGAGCGGATTTGCGGATTGAGGATTTTGCCGGGCTGCGGCTTCGGATTGCATGGCTCCTCCAAACAGGGACATCAGAATGAGGGCGGTCGAGGATACGCGGCGCAAACAGTCGCGCGCTGATGACGGCCGGTTCATGGGTGGCCCCAATCCCGGAATGGTTTGCGGGTCAGTTCGATGTTGGAATAGCGCATATCGCCGGTGATTTCGCCGGCCGGGTCCACCCAATCGGGAAAATCCAAGGGGTGATCCAGCGAAGGGACTTCGACCTCGCACGTGACGAGGCCCTGGTTGACGCCGTCGTAAACGTCAATTTCCCACACAAAGCCGGCGTGGGGAACGCGGTAGCGGGTCTTGACGAGGGGCGGCCAAAGCGCAAGGGTCTGAAGGTCGCGGATCTCTTCGGGAGAGACATTGTCGCGGGCAAACTCGAACTCCAGACGCCTGCCGGTTTCGAGGAACTTCTTGATCGCGATCACCACGCGCGAAAGCCCGGCCGCTTCGCGCGAACCCCCGGCCGCTTCGCGCGAACTTGTGATGCGGAACCGGATCTGAGGCTCTTCCGACATGTATCCCTGGATCAGCCGCTCGCCATCGGTGAGCTGGGGCAGCCGGTCCGGGCGGACGAGGAA
>Ga0315285_10009287_pt1 | contig 10055 bp, 10 predicted proteins | sample YL17G09_36_MG_FD_203698 | JGI IMG/M metagenome (GOLD analysis project Ga0315285, IMG submission 203698) | Sediment microbial communities from Yellowstone Lake, YNP, Wyoming, USA - YL17G09_36 | ecosystem: Environmental > Aquatic > Freshwater > Lake > Sediment | place: USA: Wyoming | collected... | reverse complement strand
CCATCGCCATTATCATCGAGCATCTCGGCCTAGGCCTTTGACGTTCTAAACGGTTTAACCAGCGCACTCGCGCACCTACCTCGCGGGTAATGCCTCCGCGTGCCACTGGGGTGACCCCCGCCCGCCTGGAGATTACTTGACGCGAACTTCAACGTTCATATTCTCACGGGTATTCATGGCCTATGATACATGTGTACATGGGGATGTTACAATGCACTGCCCTCCTTTCCTATTGAACGCCCCCAGGCGTATAGCCAGCTCGTCGATCCCGAGAATAAGATTACGGGGGATGCGTCGTGGCTTGTAGAGGCTAGAGTGGCGTTCATGCTCACCATGCACTCGATGAGTATTTAAAACTAATTTAATAGATGGACAATAACAGTGAATTAAACAAGGGATCAAGAGACAGTGAATAACTATCAAGTATAATTGGCATGGCGACGTGGAAAGGCGAGATGGGTCCTGGGGTAATGATTTAAGAGTAGTAATTCTTTGATCAAAGAGGCAGTGGGCTCACTCCGAACCAAACAGCCACTACTTTAAACGGTCTCCTTCCTTGAAAACATTTAAGGTACCATATCGTGCCGTACCTCGCCTGTTCAAAATAGATCGTCGCAGGATAATTGCGCTGCGCGCTGCTTGTCGCAGGATAATTTGTCTTTATTCCCCAACAAGAAAGAAGCCTATCCAGCAATTTAAGGTACCATCTGGCGCCGTGCCTCGTGCAGTTTTCATGCTGCATGATACATTCCCTGTGCCCCCGGCCAACGTTTATATGCATCCAAGACACCTTGATACCACATCAAAGGACCGATCTGGTTTCCCGTGGCCGAAGAAGAAGTGGCTGTCGCAGAAGGCTCGACGCCTAAAGCGCTCAAGGATTTCTCTGACTGGGCTAAAACGTGGCAGGCCGGCGACAAGGAGAAAGCGGCCGCTCTCGCTGCTAGTATTAAAAACGCTGCTGAAAAGGACGCTAAAAACTCCAACTCCCGTGCCATCATGGACTCTTCTAACGAGTCAAGCAAGATCGTGCTCCATCCCTGCACCATAGAGATATCTACTACCGCCCCCATCGACACCCTGGTCGAGATGCAATCGCTCTACCACATCTCGAAGAACGTCATGGCTACCCTCATCGTCGAGTGGGCCGAGAAAGGCAAGGTCCCTCACCAGCTCGCCACGTGGATGAAAGAGGCCCGCACGCTCGTCACCGAGATCCACAAGATGACCGCCGGGTTCCAGGACAAGGTCACCCTCAAAAAGATGGACTTTGTCGCCGCCGCAATCTCCCAGAACTCCGAACTCTCCGAGCAATTCAAGCTCACCATGATCAAGGAGCTCGAGCAGATGGAAATTCTCAAGCGCAAGCCCAAGATGATCAAGCTATGACCGACGCCCAGTTCTCCTCCGCCGGCCTCGCATCTTCAGTAGACGTTTCATTCGTCAAGGAATACTTCGACACTCTAGGCATCGATCCCCAAAAAGACGTTGACGAGTATCGCTCGTTCCAGCTCAGCACTTACTCTTGGGCACATTTCACGGAAAAACACCTTCCCAATCCCCTTAAGTGGGAAGAGCCAATCCACCTGGAACTTGCACAGAAGTCCGCTATCAACGCTATACAGTTCGGCTACGACCACTCCCTTTATCCGTGGATACCAGAGCAGAAATTCCCCAAGGAGGTCGTCATGTTATGGCCACGACAATTTGGGAAGTCTACCGCTGTCGCAGCTAGCGCCGCGTGTGCATTCATCTTCATGGACCGCCCATTCGAGATAGCCACGTGGTCCATAAATGAGGATCGTGCAAAGTCTCTCCTGGCAAAGATAAAAATGTTCATCGAGCGCTCCCCATTCGCGTACATGGTGGAGGATGAAAACAAGCTCGAACTCTTCAAGAAGGGCGGCAAGGTGCATCTCAAGGCCTACCCGGCTAACGACTCGTGCCGGGGCGAGGGAATAAACCTGGGCCTGGTTGACGAGGTGGCACGTATTAGTGATGACGTGGTGCAAGGTGCCATCCTGTACTGCATGCGCCGCGTTGGCGAGCGCTGGATCTTGCTATCCACTCCTTTTGGAAGTCGTGGCGCGCTGGCAGAGCACTACTTCGTGGCCATGAAAACCCGCCCTCTTGTATGCAAGAACGTAATCGGCCTAGATTCCCTTAACCGTCCCATCTACTGCAAGCATGTCGCCCCTCAAGAAGCAGACATGTTCAAGCCCTGGTATCACAAGTTCGTCACCTATGATGTCCCCATGGGCCTTCCCCCATGTCCAATTTGCGGGGGACGCGCCTGGATGTATGGAATCGGCGAGTACACGATCATCCCCGTCGATCCCTGGCATTGCTCCTGGAAGACCCCGGAGGAGGTACAGCACGAGTTGGACCTAGCCGGCAACACCCCACTCGCCCGCCAGGAGATACTCGGCGAGATCATCATGGAGGGCGCGAACGTCTTCTCCGAGGAGGAACTCAACAACTGCATCGATCTTTCACTCGATAACTCTGCACGCCCGAGAGTAGACATCACGAACTACGTTATCGGCATGGACTTCGGCAAGGTCCACGATAACTCGGTCCTGTGCATCATGCACAAGGATCACAAGAGTGGCAAGATAATTTTCGATCACATGTTCACCATAAAAGGCCAGTATGGAGGCATTGACTACCACGACATCCGCCAGGCCTTTTTAGAGTATTGCGTGCTTTTCAACCCCATCTGGGTAGTCCCGGATGCCACTGGTGTTGGCGATGCCATAGTGGATGAGATGTATCGCGATATAAAGGCATTGCGCCTTAGAGCAAGCATTTTCAGCAACAAGGCCGCAAAGAAACTATTTTCTGGCGGCAAGACGGTCCCCAGCGCGTATTTCGCCGCGAGTAGAAAAGGATTTATTTTCGATGTCCGTTCCAAGCCCGATCTCATCAACTACCTGGTAGAGGGCTATGCAAAGCGCCGGGATGTCTCCATCCCTTCCCGCACCATCCCCGAGATAGGGGAGTTCTGGAACGAGATGCTAAACTTCGGATTCGAGGTCACGGACTCTGGATCGCAGCGCCAGGTCAGGTACGGTACCCAGGCATATCACGATGACAGGGTTATTGCCCATGCTCTCGCATACATTGCGTCTGGTCAACAGCCCTTCATAGCGAGTCACACGAGGATGGCATGAATGTATTCACTAAACCGCATCTATAGGAACCCTAATAGCAGCTACAATGCGCCCGCGCTCGTGGAGATACTTAACCAGGTACTCCGCATGGGCTCTGAAAACCAGCAGATATTCGAGGTGCTCAGCAAGAGCATACCCGACACGAAAAACAACCGGGCCGTCCTCTTCTGGCGCGACCCCGTGCCCGTCTCGTTCTCCTATATCGAGGCCTACACGATAATTGGTAACGGCCTAAAGGTGGTGTGCGACGACCCTGGCCAGCGCAGTAACACGCTCGAGTGCATCAACTCTTTCAACTCCCGCATCAACGCGCAGCGCCAGACCGTCGATGACGTGTTCACCCGATCCACTACCGACAATAATATCTATGGATCCTCCGTGTGGCGCATCTTGTACACGGATGACAGCGAGGTAGGCCTGGATCTTGCCCGTGTTGACCAGCTCACCATCGACAAGGCATCCGACGACAAGAAAGGATGGGAGTGCTTCGTTCAAAAGCCCTACACCATCAATGGCACCTACGCGTCGAAGAACGCCTTCTATAACTCCATGAAGGCCTGGCCCGCTGTCCCCAGTATCGCCATGATGCTTTCCCCCAAGGTAGTAATCCCGAACGAGCCAGAGTACGTCCTGGAATTCGAGTTCTACGAGCGCCCTCCAATCTCCACCGTGCTGGACGTTCTCTTGTACAAGCAATTTATTCTATGGTACATGAAGATGTATTCCGACCGATACTGGTCCCCCTTCAAAGTGGGATATGTTGGCGATCCAAAAACCATTTTCCCTGAAGATCCAACCCAGATGGCGAGTCAGCAGGAGGATCTCCTCATGTCCATGATTAACATGCGCAATTCTGGTGCCATGGCAACCGCGGGCTACAATAGGATCGATGAACTCGGCAAGAATAGCGCCGCCTCATCCGAAATCTACCCCACGTTCATCGATCACCTGGACAAGCAGACCATGTACGCGTTATCCGGCTCCATGGGCCAGCGTGATGCCAGTGGTAGCGAGCTCGCTGTATCCCGCACCATAGAGGCAGGATGGCTACGTCAAAACATGGGCAAGCGCACCCGCTATCGCAGGGCCTGGGAGGAATTCTACATAAACCGCCTCCTCGCGTTCAACGGCATCAAGGTATCCCACCAGCAACTACACCTCTCCTTCTCCCCCATGGAGCAGACGAGGCTCGTTGACCTCATGGGAGCCATAGAGAAAGGAAAGAAGGCATGCGTGTTCAAGGACGTGAATGAGCCCCGCGCGGTACTCCACGAGATCTGGGATAATATAGCCGAGGTTGATGAGGCCATGGCAAAGAAACTGGACAGTGACTTCATGGAACTAAACAAAAAGCCCGAGCCGGCTGCTTTCGGTGGCGGGGCCTCCAAAGCGGCCAAAGAAGCTGATTAATGATGAGTGCGGCACTTTCTCTCAGGCACGTGCTCTCGGAGAACACCAGGCGTGCCATGGACGGCCTCCCTCCCATGATGCCATGTATAATAACCACCGTGGTGAGGGCGTGCAACGTTACCGCTAAAAATGAGATGGAGGCAATGTCCATCGCCATGCGGGTGCGCCAGGAACTCTACAATGCTTACTCTAGGGTACACGGCCTGTTTTCAAAGCCGTTCATTAGCGTGGCCGTGTTCAAGGAGGCCAGCTGCATGGAGAAGGACGCGTGGCGCGTCATCGCAAGGGAGATGAGCAGGATTGGCTAGGAAGAAATGGATAGTCCTCTGGCATGGCACGACCGCTGGCGCCGCCGGGAATATCCTCTCCAAGGGCCTCGAGTCAAGGATGTATGGCAAGGAGTACGCGACCGTCACCACTGTTAGGAAGTATGCCGAGCCATATGGCGAGAAATATGCCGGTGGCGCTACCGGGCCAGCATTGCTGAAGATCGCCATCCCGAGACACGTGGCTAGTAAATACCTTGACACGTGTTCCAAGCAACCTCGCATGTTCGGATTGAAGATGCCGATACCTCCAAGGTACATACGCTTGATTAGTGGGGCACTTCCGATAAACAGCGCTGATGCCATGGCCGCCGCCAAGGCCGCCAGGGAGAGGGCGCTAGATATCGTGGAATCGAAACGCAGGAAGAAGGACGCCTCCAGCAGGCTCAATGAAATGAAGCAGGATGCTGTCAAGAGGATACAGGACCTGGTAAACAAGAAGAAAATGCCTTTAGCTCGAGGAAGGGAGCTATTCAGGCAGAGATTCGATCCAAGCATTAAAAACGCCCAGGTGAAGTTCGAGAAGGCGTTAAAGGACGCTGGCATGTCCCCCGAAAAGCGATTGGCTGCCAGGGGAGGCGCAGTAAAGATAGGTATCACCACTAGTGATAGGAAGGGTAATGTAACATCAGTGAAAGCAGCCGTGGTAGCAACGACAAAAATTGCTTCCACCAAGGCCGCCATAAAACCAAGGGCCGCTAAAAAGACGAATTTAGCTACAATGGGACCCCGGATCATTAGCGAGATCCTGGGGAGGGAACCGTTCACCATCCTGAGGCCATCCACTGGCAAGTGGGAGCCCCCGCTAATGCTGGACAGGAAATTCTACAATGCGACCGGGAAAGATGTGTTCATCCCCAGGTCAAAGGCGGCGTACAGGGAAGCGGAACTCACGGGCGCGACATACAGGCGCGTGAGACTCCCGAGAGCAAGGATGACCGGGAGATATCATGTCCCTGCAGATGTCGCAAAGTACGTGGCCCAGGAGATCGGGGAGGTGGCCATAAAGCGCAAGTTCAAGAGCACGTTCCAGGGGAGGCCTTCCACGTATGGAGGGGACAGGTGGGTAGAATACCTGGATAAATTGGGGAAAGGAAACAAGCCCGTGTTAACGGCCAAGTCTTTCCAGGCCGCAGACATCGCGATGAAGATGGTTGGCAGCGATGTCTCCCTCCCTGCCATGGACCCGTCCAGGATAACGCACGTCACCCCGATACGTGGCGGGAGGAACGCTGGCAAGATACTGGTGACGCGCTGGGAGGGCACGACGATGATAACGCCAGGGCTCACGAAGTATGGGAGGAAGCCCATGCTCCCGTTCCTGCGCAAGGAGTCGTGGACAAGACGAATGCGTGTCAAGATGCCCAGTAATAACGAGGGATGGCTGATCCCTGGTGAAATGACCCCTGGGCAGGCAGCGTCCGTGCTGGGCCGCATCATCGACTCGCTCTCTCCTGGTAAGGGAGGGCGCATCACCACGTTCGGTGGCGTGGACGTTACCGAGCGCCCCGGTTATTCCATGTTAAGGGAGATAGGTGAGAAGGCCGTGGCTAGCGTGCAGGACGCGATACGAAAGAGGAAGTACGGGTACATGCTCTCCCCTATGACCATCGCATACAGGGAAAAAATGGCTAGTGGAGGGCATGTGTACACCGAGGGCAGGTTCGGGAGGATCAGGAGAACGTGGCACGACTTCCCAGCTCGTAGAAGTGGCGACATCGTTCCCATAAACCGCCCATCTGGAAAACAGGTAGGGGTGGTGTCAAGCCCCGACCATCCACTGCTCTGGACTGGAACCCTCGTCAACAGCGTGGAATCAATCGTGGACTATAATGAGAGATCCGTCTCCTATGGGGTGTTCCACAGCAACCCGGCCAGGCACCCAGTAGATGGAAAGATGATGTACGACATCGCCCGCTACCTTCTAAAAAGATACAACTTCCTGGGGCACCACGTGGTTCGTGAAGATGTTATTAAAACGACGGTAGACATCATGGTAGATTATTTCAACAAGATCGTACATGGAGGAATGGACATCCAGATGAGAGGCATGATAAAAGTGCCGGCTTATCTAACTGGCAAGGAAAGGGCTAACGCCCTCAAGATGGCGCTCACGCCAAAGGTTGGCACCATCGTGGCCAATCTTGAAAAGAGGCCAGACGCGTATGGCCGCATGAGGAAGGAGGACCTCCCTCACATGGAACCTGTTAATATAGGATACGATCAGATGAAAATAGAACAGAGGAGATCGAAGAGGAGATCGATATAGAATGCCGCATGGAAACGACGAGCCGAGGGATTTGAAGTCAAGGTTGAGCCATTTTAACCTGTTCGAGAGCACGCCACGTAAATCAATAGAGCCACGAGATCCCATTATTGGTGGTATCCAACCAATCGGATCACTCAAGCCTGTTCACGGATTCAAGGCTCCAGGAATCCTAGGATGGGAAGACATCTTTAATAAGAACGAGATCAACTGCAGATTCGATGGAACTAGAATGTACTTCCATCACGAGACCGACATGGAAATCCTCTACGCGTGTCCATACCCGATGTGCGAAAATAATCCTAACACGCCAGACGCTATAAAGGAATACAAGAAGAAACGTAGATCCATGAATACACACGAAAAGCAGTTCTAGGCGAAATACAATGCAGAAACCAGCAGCAGCGCTTCCACGGAAGCCGTTAATACTACCAGACAAGGAGGGGTACGTTATACTGGAATGCAAGAGATGCAAGGACCAGTTCTACGTGCCCAAGAAGAAGTGTGAGACGCAGGATGATATTAACAGGTGGTATGTTCAGTTCCCTCTCTGCGCGTTCTGCGCGCAGTCCCCGAAACCTACCATGACGATGCATCCGAAGTTTAACAAGAACTGGAGCCCGGGGGATTGGAATCCAGGGTCTCATGGAGCGGGGCTATTGAAACCATGAACTACTGGGGCCATGCTATCACGTCCAACGCAGCTGTTATAGCGCTGGCGTTAATATCTTTTCTCTCGGGTAAGCCAGTCTGGTCGGTTGGCTTGTTTCTCACGTTTTTCACGGGATTCTCGTTCGCCGACGCGGATCTAAAACTAAACGCTCACAGGCACTGGTTTTTCCATTCCTGCATCCCGTGTGCGATGGTAGCCATGATAGTGCTGTGGATAGCGTTCGATATTGGGATGGCACGGGAGGCGGTGGGGGCCGCCATGTTTTGCGTTTCCCAAGGGGCGCACCTGCTCTGCGACCTCAAATTTGATAAATTGGGGAAGAGGGGGACGTATCTCATCTACAAGAGGCATGGGGATAGGATGGGTGTTAGGCAGACTGATGAGTGGTTGATATACAATGCGATTGGTGCATTGTCGATGGCACTTCTCCTGGTGGCCTGGGGTAACACTTAAATACGTTAGGGGAGTTATCCTACACCAGGTGAAACCTTCTTTGATAACGTCCCTGATGCGCCGGATTGATCTTCAAGCCATCGACGCTGGAAAGCTCGAGAACGATGTGTTCAAGTTCACGGCAAAGAGCATTTCCAATAATGAACTTTGCGAGGCGATGATGAAGATCGCCCTCTCGCAGGTAAATAACCTGCCCCTACTTTTCAGGCACCGTCATCCCGCTGGTAACGACGAGAAGGCGGTGCCCATCTTCGGGAGGTCTGCTGGTGGCAGGATACAGAACGAGGGGGATTTAAAGTATCTAGTGATAGATTACGAGATACCATTGAAGGCACCTAACGGGCACGAGCTCCTGGATAAACAGCTCTTCGCTGATTGGGTGAAGGCAAGCGCCGAGGGGGGTAACCCCATTGGCATTTCCCTCGCGTTCATCCAGCACCTCGAGGATGGAAAGGCGTACTGGGTAGACGTGTACGAGGCCTCGGGGACACACGTGCCCGCGTGTATCAAATGCAGGCACGTGACGGAATATAAGAAAAACGAGCAAGGTGAGGAATACTTGCCAGACGAAGTAAAGGACAAACAGGACGAGAAGAAGAAATACGAGCTCCTGGAGAAACAGCTCGAGAAGCTCACCAAGGAGAAGGGCGATCTTGAAGGGAAGCTCGTGGAAGCCGAAGGTGCCAGTACCAAGGCGCTAGAGGACATGAAAGTGGCCAAGACGGAGAACGCCAAGTTCACTGCTGATCTGGGCAGGTTAACGCTCGATCACCAGGCCTTGAAGGACCGGCTTGACTACGCCGAGACAAAGAAGCCGCTCGTGGACCGCATCCTCAAGGAGGAGAAGCGGGCGGAGTTAGAGGACTTCTACAAGAAGCAGACCCTGGAGTACTTGCAGAAGGAAGTGCTCAAGTGGGAGTCCCTGGGTATCGCGGCTAATATAGCGACGCCTAAGGATAGTGCTGGAGCGATGATCGTGGACATGCAGAAGCGCCGGCTGGATGTCAACCAGAAGGTTGATGTTAAGAAGGCGCTGGAGCAAGTCGCACCTGATCTACGCCCTAAGATGCTCGAGTTCTACAAGAGCATGGGCATCGACACGACGGAGGCGACGAAATAATGGGATCAGCTAGACATAACCGGTCAGAACCAGCTGACTACCTGGAAGGAAACCGGTACAGGCTACACGACTCTTTCGGAATGGCCATCGGGTGGCCAGTGAAGGCATCAACCACTGGTCCTGGGGCGGCATCTGGAGGCCCCGTGTATGACACGGTAGTCATCGTTGCCCCGTATGACGACGTGACAAGCAAGGAGCGATGCCTCGGTGTATCTGACGATCAGATACTTCCACGTGGAGCTGCCGGTAGTGTAGAACGCACGACATATGACGCGCTCTACAAGTCCATGGGAGAATGGCGGCAGGGCCGCCGGGAAGTAGCCATCGTGGTACACGGCGTCCGAGAGATGATCAACAAGAAATCTGGCTGGGTTGGATATAATAACGATCCTGTAGCACCATATCCGGGTGGTTTCGTGCCACTCGAGACTGGCATGACGTATCTAGGCAGGATAAAGAAAGGGCCCATCGTATATAACGTGAGGGGACCCATCATTATCGATCCATTGCATACGCATAACAATAGCGAGGGCTGGCTCGATAACGGGCCTTAGGAGGATTGATAAAACATGGCATGGAACATGAATGATCCCGCAGGGTTACAGCTTCCAAACTTCACCTACGGCGCTACCAT
>Ga0315285_10009280_pt1 | contig 10060 bp, 9 predicted proteins | sample YL17G09_36_MG_FD_203698 | JGI IMG/M metagenome (GOLD analysis project Ga0315285, IMG submission 203698) | Sediment microbial communities from Yellowstone Lake, YNP, Wyoming, USA - YL17G09_36 | ecosystem: Environmental > Aquatic > Freshwater > Lake > Sediment | place: USA: Wyoming | collected... | reverse complement strand
AGGCGCTCGACGCCAACGCCTTCGACAACCCGGGTGATCCTGCCCAAGTGAAAGTCGTCCAGAAGGCTCTGTATCTGCTCCCGGCGCACCTTGGTCGTATCCTGGGCCCCTCCTTTCAAAGGAAACAGGATGATAAAGATAGAAAGCGTGAAGGGAAAAAAGCCTGAGATCCTTTTCATCTTAATCACCGAACCCTTAGAAGGCAAACCCCGAGGCCACATAATACGCTCCCTTGGGCTTTTCAGGCTCGGGCCTGAGCTTAACAGAAAACCCGGCTCGAATCGGACCCACAGGCGTATAATAGTGTAGCTCCGTCCCGGCCGAAGACCGAAGGGCCTTGTAGGTGAGGCGTTCTTCCGCCAGCCAGACATCCCCTACATCTGAATACAAAGCTCCACCCCAGTACCTGTCGATCCGGGCCCGGATCTCCAAGCTCCCCAAGAGGTAGCGGTGCCCACCGAGAAGCCTTCCGGTGGAGTCTTCGGGTGACAAACCCTTCTCCGGATACCCTCTCAGTGAGCTCGCCCCGCCCAAGAAGAACCTCTCGTAAATCGGAACCGCCCTCTCGTCCGGAAGGTTCTCCACGCTACCCACCTCCAGTCTCCCGGCCAGGGTTACGGAGCCGAAGACGGGGAGATAGGCGTTCACTCCCCCTTGGGTCCGGACAAAATTGTTATCCCCCCCGAAGATGCCTCCGGCGTATTCCTCGGAGAAGCGCAGAAAGAGTCCCCGCACAATCTTCCGGAAAGGATTCCGGAGGTCTTTGCGGAGGCGCAGACCCAGACTGCGGGTCGTGCGGAACCTCAGGGAATCAGGAAGAGAGAGGGCGAAGGTGTCCGAGAGGAAGACCTTCTCGTAGCGCCCCTCGCCAGAGACCACCCCCGGCCAGACCCACTCTCTCTCCAAGCCCAAGGTGCACCCCCAGCGCTGCGCCTGGTAGGCACCGGAGGACGGGGCATCGTGTTCGTAATAGCCGGATAGGCTCGCCCGGAAAAGGGTCGAGAAGAGAAAGGGATCCCCAAGGGAAATTTCGCTGCGCGCGATCACGTTGCGTACCTTGGGTACGAAGGCGAATCCTCCGTAGCTTCTCAGGGTGATGCGCTTGCCTAAGCCCCACAGGTTGCGATGTCCCCACTCTCCGGAGATGCGAAACTGGTCGCTGGCCCCATAGCCCAGTCCGGCCGACACCCAGCGACTGCTTTTCTCCTTCACCTCCAAGGTCAGGTCGATTTTGCCCTCCGGAGTCAGGCCCGAGGGCACAAAGCTCGCCTGCTGTAGGAGGCCGGTTCCGAGCAGGGTCTGCTGAGCTTTCCCCAGCCTTTCCAGGCTGAAGACCTGGCTGGGGCGAATTCCCGACTGGGCCAGAAGGAACTTCCCGTTCGTTTTCTCGTTTCCCGCAAGTGAGATCGCTCCCAAAAAGACCTTTGGACCTTCCTCCAGGCGGTAGACCAGATGAACTTGACCCAGCGAGTCCCGGAGGACCTCGTGCTCCACCTTGGCAAAGACATAGCCCCGGTTGGCGCAGACCAAATGAATCAGATACTCATCCTGTCCAACTTTCCGGGGGTCGAAGGGCCGGCCCTCCCGAAGCTCGACGACCTCTCGGAGCTCCTCAACGTGGAGAACCCGGTTCCCGGAAAATGTGAGGCTCTGGACGAACTGCCTTTCTCTCTCCCTGATCTGGAAAAGGACCGCTGTGGTTCGGGCCGAGGAATCCACGTAGGCGGACCAGCGGATCTCCGCATCCGGAAAGCCCTGCTCGCTGTAAGCCGCGATGAGCTTCTCTCGATCCCGGACAAGGATGAGAGTGTCCAGCCGCTCGCGCCAGCCTTCCTTCAAGGAGATCTCCCTTCGCAGTCTTCGTTCAGAGAAGAAACGATTCCCCTTGAATTCGATCTTCGAGATCCCGACCCGGGAAGTATCCTGAGAAGCTTGCTCGGCATGGAGAATGACTGCGCCGAAAACAAACGCCGTGGTCAACCAGAGCATTCGCAGGATCGCGCTCATCCCGAGCCCAGCATCCGGAGCAACCAGCGGTGGAAAACCGCCAAAATAACCAGCTCGCCCGCAGAAAGAGCCAAAGACCCCGGAACGATCCAGGACTGCCACTTCCCCTTAAGAAAGCCGGCAAGGGGGAGGGAATTCATCCCCAGCAAGAAGACGATGAGCCCAATGACCGAGATCATGGAAAAGGCTTGGTAAATATATAGGAAACTGACTTGGGCTAAGAGGGTCAGGGCCAAACCCGCCACGGAAATGATTGTGAATTCTCCTGAGCTCAGAATCCTGGCCTCAATTCCCCCTTGCTTCCTGACGATGGAATTGGCCAGTGGGAGGCCAAAGGTCGGGAGAGCGATTCCGGTCAGTGCTCCGGTGGCCAAGCGCAACGCATCGTTGGTCTCTCTCCAGCCCAGTAGTGCCGAGAAGGCGTCCGCAGCCATCGCAGCGAAAAAGCCTATTCCCAAGGCCACAGCCAGGACCGGAGGAAGCTGGGTCCTCCGAAACCTCCCCAGAGCCAAAAGGAGGAGAACCGTGAAGAAAAGGCCGGCGTAAATCCCGGTGCAACGCGCGCAGAGCGGCATCAGCCGCCCCCCGAAAGACAGTGTGTGCCCGGAGAGTTGATGGCAGACCGCGAAGCCGATCCGACTCAGGACCTCATCCACGACTCGGCTCCAAAGCGCAAAAACCGCCTTACCCGAAAGCGGTTTTGCGACCACCCAATGCGGTAACCCTGCGGCGCGCTCACCCCTCTCCGCCCATTACGCCTCGATAGTCCCGGATCTTTGCCCGGCTCCGAACCTCCCCAAACCATTCGTTAAATGCTCGCTGGCCCTTCTCCTGAAATAGGACGGACTTCAGACTGTCCCGTTGGTTTGCGAACTTCTGGTCGTCCCAGGGCGTCCGATCGTCCACCCGAAGGAAGTAGATGCCCTGGTCCGTGGTCACCGGGCCCGCCACCTCTCCCGGCGTGGTTCGGAATGCCGCCCCCACGAATTCGTTCCGGACGCCTACCTGGGGCACATAGTCCCCGCGGGAGAACCAGTCGGTCCGATGGGTCTCCAGGCCGTTCCCTTGGGCGACCTGCTCAAGGGACTTTCCTGCAACGATCTCTTTTTTGAAACCCAAGGCCTGATCCCGGGTCAGGGACACTCGTTTCTCCTGGACGAGCCTCGGACGGATCTGGGCTTCCAGCTCCGCCAGGGACCGGTAGCCCTCCTTGTAGTGTTCCTTGGCCTGAAGGACGACGAAGGCTTCCGGCATCTCCAGCACTCCTGAAATCGATCCTGAGCGGGCCTCCATGCAGAAAGCTTTGGCCTCAGGCGAAGGCCCCACGCCCGGAACGTAAGTGCTGTTTGCGAAAACCTCCCCGGAGTCCACGCGGGCACCCAGGGTGCTGGCCTCCTCCACGAACTTCTTCCCCCGGCCTTCTCTCTGGAGCTGTTCGGCCTTCGCCCGGTACTCTTGGACGCTCTCCTCGCTGGGCCGGACCCGGACGAGGATGTGGCGCAGAAAGAGAGAATCCTTCCGCGCTGAATCGCACCGGATGAAGTGCCATCCGAAGGCTGTCTTGACCGGTCCGGATATTTCCTTCGGGTGGAGGGCAAACGCGGCGTCCTCGAAGGGCTTCACCATCATCCCCCTCCCGACCCAATCCAACACCCCTCCCTTCTTCCCGGAAAGGGTGTCGTCGGAAGCCTCCTTGGCCAGCTTGCCGAAATCCTCCCCGGATCTCACCCGCGCCAGAAGGTCCTCGATCTTTTTACCCCCCTCCTCGTCGTCCCTCGCGCTGGGAGCCTTGACGAAGGCCGCCACTCGAAAGGCCGCCCGCTCCCCGATCTTATATTCCCACTTATGCTTTTCGTAGTAGACCCGCATGTCCTCCGGGCTGACCGAAGGCTCGGCGTTCCCGCCGAAGCGCGCGGGATCCAGGAACACGTAGCTCACCCTGGCTCTCTCGTTTTGCTCCTCATAGGCCCGCCGCACCTCCTGGTCGGTGACCACAACTCCGGAGGCTACGTCCTGGCGTAGCTTCTCCTTGGGAAACTCCTCGCGCAGGGACATCTCGTATTCGGAGAAGAAGGGCAGGTTGCGGGGATCCTGGAGGGCCTGCTGATATTTCCGGAGGTCGAACTGGCCGTTCGTGTGGAAGGCCGTGTCGGACAGGATCTGCTGCGGAGGGTTGCTCCGGATCAGAGCCACGATCTCCCGGTCCGTAACCTGGATACCCCGTTTGCGGATCTCCTGGGCCAGAAGGATATCGTTGACCATCACCTTCCAGGCCTCCCCCTCGATCTCCTTCATGGCCGCCGGGTCGCTGTCGATGTCCTCGCGTCCGGTCTGCTTGCGGATGGTCTCCAAGGCCCGCCGCAGGTACTCCTGAAAGAGCCTATCCGTAATGTCCTGTCCGTTAATCTGGGCAATGGTCCCCCGAGACCGGGCCTGCTCGGCCTGGCCAAATTTAAGATTGCCCGTCCCCAACGAAATGAACACGAACCCGATCACGAAGGCCGCAACCACAATCCAGAGGACGATCTTCGTGTTCTGTCGCAACGATTTCAGCATAGCCTAAATCCTCTATCAGTCTTTCCAAATAGTCCAAATGATGGTTTTCAACCTAAGAAATATTATATCATAAAATGCATTTCAATTCAAGAGCTCAGGGAGTCCTCTCTTGACTCCCCTCCCGTCCCTGTGGTATGATTCCATTTTGCGACCGAATGAAAAAGACCTTGTGACCAAAGAACTGAACATTGCCGCAACCACTGCCGAGCAGGCCGGAGCGACCCTGCTCAAGCACTTCGGCAAGACCCTGAACATCCGTTACAAGGACCGCATTAACCTCGTGACCAAGGCCGATCGGGAAGCGGAGCAGAACATCGTCCGCAGACTCCTAAAGGCCTTTCCGGCTTACGGCATCCTGGCCGAGGAGGGCACGACCGTGGCCGGGGACGCGAGGTGGATCGTGGACCCTCTGGACGGGACCACGAACTATGCTCATGGGTACCCCATCTTTTGCGTCTCCATTGCCCTTGAGCGGGAGGGGGGGATCGTCCTCGGGGTCATCTACGATCCCGTCCGGAAGGAGATGTTCTCTGCCGAGAGGGGTCATGGGGCCGTTTTGAACCGGAATAGGATGCACGTTTCCAGGATCCGCAGCCTCGGCCGCGCCCTTTTGGTCACGGGTTTTGCTTACGACGTCCACACCAGCCGGGAAAACAACCTGGACCATTTCGAAAACTTCATTTTGAAGGCTCAGGCCGTACGCCGTGACGGCTCCGCGGCCCTGGATCTGGCCTATCTTGCCTGCGGACGGTTCGACGGTTTCTGGGAGCTTAAGCTCCACCCCTGGGACACGGCGGCGGGAAGCCTTCTGGTTACGGAGGCCGGAGGCAGGATGTCTGATTTTAAGGGAAGCCCTTTCTCCATCTACGGTCAGGAAACCCTGGCCTCCAACGGCTTCCTCCATGGAGCGATGAATAAAATCCTCTCCTTACCCCTTCCTAAAGGTTAATCCTATAAAAGAACCAGGCGGGGCCGTAAAAGCGGCCCCGCCTCTCTATTTTATTTTTTTAAAACGCGAAAGTCAAACCGAGACGGTAGGTGTCCGAGCCCCCGCCAAAAGTGGCCTTCTCCTCCCGGCTCTCATTGGAGTTGACAGTGTATCTCGGCAGGGAGTAGTTGAAGCTGCCGGCGTCCTTCTTGTACACGACCTCCACGCCAAGGTTGTCATTGATCTTGCCCTCGGTCGCGAGCAGGAACTGTGTCCCGAAGCCCGAGGTGCTTGCCGCCGGATAGGTCAATGTGGTCACGACCCCGCTCCCCGAGGTGGAGGTGTAAGTGAATTTGTCGGAATATGAATGGTAGGCAAACCCCCCGCCCGCCCTGACGATAAGCTTGTCCCCGACCTTGAACGTCGGCAGGACGTTGAACTCAATTGGAAATCCCGAGTAGGAATGTTTGGCCTCGTCCGTAAACACCTGGGGTGGGGTTACGAACGTTCGAATCTCTTTCTGGGTGTAGTTGCCAGTGTTATAGGCGAAGGAACCCCGCAGAGCCAGGTGCTCCTTGACCTGCCAGGTGAACTGCCCGCCCAATTCCATGATCCCCGGGGTGAAGGAGCTCGTGCCGGTAATTATACTGAACGTCCGGTGCCCGACCCAGAACCCCGCCCCGTAATTCCCGGCTGAAACACCCGCCGCCCCGACCAGGACTACCGCCAAAACCACTGCCCAAACCTTCATCGCTTTCTCCTTCCTTAAAGTGAACGGGTATGGTAACACCCTGAATTTTAACACAAGGGCTCCCCCGCTGTCAAGCCGTCAGAAGATGACCTTGTTCAGGGGATACTCCACGATGCCGGTGCCGCCGGCGTCTTTGAGCTTGGGGATGAGGTCCCGGACTACGGTCTCGTCCACGATGGTGTTGATCGCATACCACCCGGTCTCGGCCAGGGGGTTCAAGGTCGGTGCCTCCAGCGAGGGAAGCAGGGCGACGACCTTCTTCAGGTGCTTCTCGTCCACGTTCAGCATCAGGCCGACCTTCATCTCGGCGTTAATCGCGCCCTCAAGGAGGACCGCCAGGGCCTCCACTTTCTTCCGCTTCCAGGCGTTCTCGTAGGCTTTGGGTTTCATGATGAGCCGGGGGGTGGAAGTCATCACCTCGGCCACGATGCGCAGGTTGTTGGCCCGGAGCGAGCTGCCGGTCTCGGTGATCTCCACGATAGCGTCGGCCAGCTCCGGCGGCTTCACCTCCGTCGCTCCCCAGGAGAACTCCACCGCGGCTTTGACCTTGTGTTTGGCCAGGAACGCCTTGGTCAGGTTCACGGCCTCGGTGGCGATCGTCTTGCCCTGAAGGTCCTTGACGCTCCTCACCCTGGAATCCGCGGGCACGGCCAGGACCCAGCGGACCAGGCTCTTGCTTTGTTTGGCGTAGTGCAGCTCGGCGACCTCCCTCACCTTCGCCCGGCACTCCACGATCCAGTCCTGGCCCGTGATCCCGCAGTCCAGGGTCCCGTGCTCCACGTAGCGGGCCATCTCCTGGGCCCGCACCAGCAGGCACTCGATCTCAGGGTCATCTATCTCCGGGTAGTAAGACCGCTCCCCCACCCTTATCTCGTACCCCGCCTTCTTGAACAGCCGGATCGTGGCCTCCTCCAGGCTGCCTTTGGGAATGCCCAGCTTTAATTTCATGAAAACCTCATTGAATATTGTAAACCCTGACCCTTAATCCTTCTTATACACCTTCTCCGGGTCGAAGACCTTCTCTTTACCGATCGGGATCAGGCCTTTCTTGGCGACCCTGCGATAGAAGCAGGAGCGATAGCCCCCGTGACAGGCCGCTCCGCCCTTCTGCGCCACCTTGACGACCAGGGCGTCCCGGTCGCAGTCCACCAGGATCTCCTTCACCAGCTGTACGTGACGGGAGGTCTCACCCTTCATCCACAGCGCTTTGCGGGAGCGGCTCCAGAAGTGAACTTTGCCGGTCTCCAGGGTTTTTTTGAAGGCCTGTTGGTTCATGAAGCCCAGCATCAGGACCTCGCCCGAGCGCCAGTCCTGGATGACGGCGGGCACCAGCCCGCCCAGCTTGCCGAAGTAGAGTTTAACCATAATGCCCAAGATTATAACTTTAAGCCCTGTGAAAATGCAAGGAGGGCGGAGGGTTTCCACGCCCCCTCGGGGTATTGCTGGGTACGTCTTTTTCTGTTTAACCCTAAGCCTACCAATGAGTTAAGTAGCCTTCTACCCCCTTCCAATATTTCTTCCACCGCCCTCAGTACTCCGGCTGCCGCCCTCAGTACCCCGGCTGCCGCCCTCAGTACCCCGGCTGCCGCCCTCAGTACCCCGGCTGCCGCCCTCAGTACCCCGGCTACCGCCCTCAGCACCCCGGCTACCGCCCTCAGTACCCCGGCTACCGCCCTCAGTACCTCAAGTACCTCCCTAAGTACTCCGAGTACCGCCCTCAGTATCCCGGATACCGCCTTCCGTCCTCCGGGTAACTCACTCCAGTATTTCTTTCCCCGCCCCCAGTACTCCGGCTGCCGCCCGTTAATCCTGTCAAAGCGAGGCGGGGATTCCGCATCCCCCGCCCTATGAGTCCGACCCCGGCTTTCAAATCCCTCAAGGGGAAGAGACGGCTACTCCCACTCGATGGTCGCCGGGGGCTTGGAGGAAATGTCGTAGACCACCCGGTTCACCCCTTTGACCTCGTTGATAATGCGGTTGGATATTGCCCCCAAGACCGGATACGGCAGGGGCGCCCAGTCCGCGGTCATCCCGTCCTGGGAGGTCACCGCCCTCAGGGCCGCCACGTTCTCGTAGGTCCGCTCGTCCCCCATCACCCCCACGCTCTTGACCGGCAGGAGCACCGCGAAGGCCTGCCACAGCTTCGTCTCCAGACCGGCCTTTTTAATCTCCTCAGCGACGATGGCATCGGCCTGGCGAAGGAGATCCAGCTGCACGCGGGTCACCTCGCCCAGGATGCGCACGGCCAAGCCCGGTCCGGGAAACGGCTGGCGCTCCACGATTTCGTCGGGAAGCCCCAGCTTTTTCCCCAATACCCGGACCTCGTCCTTGAACAGCTCGCGCAGGGGCTCCAAGAGCTTCAAATGCATCCGATCGGGAAGTCCGCCCACGTTGTGGTGGCTCTTGATTGTGGCCGAGGGCCCCTTCGCAGAGGTGCTCTCGATCACATCCGGGTAGAGCGTGCCCTGGGCCAGGAAATCCACCTTACCCAGTTTCCTGGCCTCCTTCTCGAAGACCCTGATGAAGGTCTCGCCGATGACTTTCCTCTTCCGCTCCGGGTCCGTGACCCCAGCGAGGTTCCTGAGGAACATCTTCTCTGCGTCGGCCACCACCAGGTCGGCCTTTAGATGGTCGCGGAAGGTCCGCTCCACGCTCTCCCTTTCGCCCTGCCGGATGAGCCCGTTGTCCACGAACACGCAGGTCACGTTTTTCCCGATGGCCCGCAGGAGCAACGCGGCCACGACCGAGGAATCCACCCCGCCGGAGAGCCCGCACAGGACGCGGCCCCGGCCGACCTTTTTCCTGATCTCACGGGTCGCCTGCTCGATGAAGGACTCCATCGTCCAGTCACCCCGGCATCCCGCGATGCGGAACAGGAAGTTCTTCAAGACCGCCCGGCCCTTCGGGGTATGCACTACCTCGGGATGAAACTGCACCCCGTAGATCTTCTTCTCCTCGTTTGCCACGGCCGCCACCGGGGAGTTCGCCGTGTGGGCCAGGACCTGAAAGCCCCGGGGCGGTGCTACGAGCGAATCCCCGTGGCTCATCCAGACCTTCATCCGAGGAGGCAGGCCATGGAAGAGCTTCGTCCGTTTGGCGATGCGCAACTCGGCGGACCCGTACTCCCTCCTCGGGCTTCTCTCCACCTTCCCCCCCAGCCCCTGAGCCAGGAGCTGGATGCCGTAGCAGATGCCCAGGATGGGGAGGCCCAGGGAGAAGACGGCGGGGTCGCAACGCGGGGCCTGAGGGTCGTACACCGAGGAGGGCCCGCCGGAGAGGATGAGCCCTCTGGGCCGGAGCGCCCTTATCTTGGCCGCTGGGAGGTCGGGGTAAACGATCTCGCAGTATACCCCGAGCTCCCGAACCCGGCGGGCGATGAGCTGGGTGTACTGCGAGCCAAAATCGAGGACGAGGATCGTTTCACTCATTTTGCATTTATCATTTCAAAATGCAAAATAATCAAAGCCAAAATTGAAATAAGCCTTTAACTGACATCCACTCCGATCTTCTTTAAGGACTCCTTGGCGGCATCCTGGATGTTTGGGTTGCGGTCCTTGACCAGGCGGCGCAGGGTTCCCTCGGCGCCTGGGTCCTTGACCTCGCCAAGGGCCCTGGTCGCGGCCAGCCGCACTTCGTCACGCTCCCCCCCTCCAAAAAGGCTTCGGCGGTCCAGCATCATCGTCAGGGCGAGCATCGCTTTCTTCTCCCCCACCCGGCCCAGGTTCCGAACGACCTCCTCCTTGACCTGGTAATCCTTGTCGCTCATGGCGTCGATCAGGGCCTCCTCGGCGTCTTGCTTGCCCAGGTCGCTGATTCCT
>Ga0315285_10009279_pt1 | contig 10060 bp, 11 predicted proteins | sample YL17G09_36_MG_FD_203698 | JGI IMG/M metagenome (GOLD analysis project Ga0315285, IMG submission 203698) | Sediment microbial communities from Yellowstone Lake, YNP, Wyoming, USA - YL17G09_36 | ecosystem: Environmental > Aquatic > Freshwater > Lake > Sediment | place: USA: Wyoming | collected... | reverse complement strand
TACTTTTCTGGCGAATTTTTTAATAATGACTGAACCCATTCACGTTTCTGCCAGAGTGCGCAGCTGCCGCCTGTTTCATGGAGCTTATCATGGTTTTCACGTATTTTTTTCAGAAAATCAGATTGTAAGGCTTCCTTAAGAGTAACGTTCTTAATGTTCATATCAGAGTACGGTGCAAATGGGCAGGGTTCGACGTCTCCCTCAGCGCTGATGTGTATGAATCCTCGTCCTGCAGATAAACAGCCCCCTATCTCTTCTTCATCTCCTGGAACTGAGATAAAAAGTGCTGGCCATTTTGCCCGGAATGCTTTCATAATTTCCATGGTTTTTTTTCTTTGGTCCTGTGTTATCATCCATTTTTCTGTACCCGGTTTGATAGGGTTGTATTCAACGAATAAGAAGAATTTGCATCCTCGATCAAGGAGGCTTTGAATAAATGTTTCACTTGTTATCGTCTCAAAATTGCTCCTTGTTAATGTCAGTGATGTACCGAAAAAAAAGTGATGTTTATTGAGCGTTGTCATTGTTCTTTGTAATCGTTCGTAGACTCCTTTCCCTCGTCTCTCGTCTGTTTCTTCTTCGCAGCCTTCAAGGCTGATTAAAGGTACTATGTTTTTCTGGTTTTTCATTATTGTAAGGATGGTATTATTTATAAGTAAACCATTGGTGAATATGATAAAAATCATATCCTGAAAATCTTTTGTTGTTTCAAAAAATGTTTTTCTTATAAATGGTTCTCCACCAGCAACAACGACAAAGGAGATGCCTAGGTCATGTGCCTGCGTTATAGTATTTCTTAGTTGTTCATCGGTGAGTTCTTGTTGTACTGTTGGACGTATGGCTTTTTCATAGCATCCTTTGCAGTTGAGGTTGCAGGCATGGGTGATGCTGAAGATCATTATGGGTGGTACGTGTATTCCTTGTTGTTCCCAGTGTTCTCTTCGTTGTGATGCTTTTTTTTGCCATCGTAGTGTTTTCAAGAAAAACAGTGCTTGTGAAGGATGTGTTAAACTGATTTTTACTGCATCTTTAAAGAATATCTTCAGAGAATCATTCAGGATGAAACGAAAGTCAGTGTTTTCTTTGTTGTTTTGTGCCACGAGATATCATCTTCTTTTTTTTTAAGCTGCGACATTCATGGAACTTACTTAAAGGTTTCCTGATGAAAATTTCTTTTCATGGCATGCGGAACCGGTTTTTTTTCTTCGGTCATTAATCAAGGAATCATGATAGATTTCTCCTGTTAAAAGAAATGTATGATTAGAGGTATAGAAGGTTTAATCATAAAATATGATTAGTTCGAAATATTTTTACAAGAAACAGATAACGAGGGAATTACCTGAGGTATTGTTTGTATTCTTTGAGGTATCGTTTGAAAAACCAGAGGATAAAAACGTTCTCATCTTTTTTCAACTGACTTTTTTCAAGGGCAGTATAGTAGTTTATTCGTTGTGAGTAGGGGATGATGAGCATAGGATAGCCCTTCTTGTTCAGAACATAATTCATGAGAAGTCGCGATATCCGGCCGTTTCCATCTCCGAATGGGTGAATGGTGATAAATTTCAGATGAACGAGTCCTGCAAGATAGACAGGATGGAGTATGTTTTTCTTTTTACGGTACCAATCAAAAAATTCTCGTAATAGTAAATCAAGTTCGATAGGGTATGGAGGTTTAAATCTGCTTCCGGAGATCCCGACCGTATAGTCTCGAATTCTTCCAGCTGCATCTGGTTTTGTGTATTGAAAGAGTTGTTTGTGCCAGTACAAAACTGTAGGTAAGGTTATTTCTTTTTTGTAATTAAGCATGTCGTAGAAGACTTCTTTATGTGCCTCTGTTTCTTTGATGTCTTCCAGTGGTCGTCGTGATGGTGATATCCCTCGTTCGAGGAGATCTGCGGTTTCTCGAAGCGTTATTGTTGACCCTTCGATTCTATTGGTGTTATACGTAAACGTGATCGCAAATTGTTCGCTTTCTTTTTTTTCTATTGATGGTGGAATGTTCCTTTTTTCTTTTATGAACTGTTTTTTGATAGTGTCAAATCTGTTGAACCATGTTTCTTGGTAGAATTCTTTGAGGAATTCTTCTTTTATTGCATTGATGTTTTTCGGGAGTGTTGTGCCCAGGTATTTTTCTTTTTTACCGACTTTACCATTTTTTCTGAAGCTGTGTTCAAGGTAGTAGTAGGTGTTGCCATTGATGTTCTTTTTCTTTAGCGAAACCATACTAAGGTATTACCCCTACAAATTAATAAACTTTTCTATTTTTTTTAAAATGTAGGGGTAAATTCACGGGTTTGAAAGATCCCATATACAGATATAAACTCTAATCGGGGAATCATGATAGAGTTCTCCTGTTGGAATGGGTTTATGATTAGAATCTATTTGTCCGCTACCAAGAGATCATGATTGATTCTTTTTCGATAAAATTTATCATTTTTTTCTTGGATTAATCCCTGTGTTTTTAACACCATAAGACTTTTGATGATATCTTTTTCTTCACATTGCAACAGCATAGCTAATTCAGATATTGTCCGTGATTTTTTCTGAAGAAATGCACAAATGAGCCGTTCCGTCATCTCGTTTTCAGCCATCTGTAAAAATTCATCATATCTTGGGATGATTACATGGTATTCTTCAACGAGTTCATCTAAACCTACGAAAAAGAAGGAAAGCCATGCTGTACTCTCATCTAGTTTTGCTTGCCGTTTGATTTCCTCTTTAATAATAGTCATATCTAGACCATGCGAAAAGAGGATGAACATGTCTTCCCGGTCCCGAGGTCGTGAGGTCACTGCTTTAAAAATGAAGATATCTTCGGGGGAAACAAGAGAAATTGCGATGTTATTGAGTTTTTTGAAGGGTTGTGCTCGCGCGACCATCCCATCTAAAAGGCTGAGACCACCGCAAACCGTGTTAACAAACACATCCCAACGGAATCCGTCGTTGTTCTCGATGACTGCCCGTGTTTTCATCCTTCAGTATACGGATGTGACATGTTCGATTTTTTTATACCCGCTTTTTTGCAACGCGGTTAATAATGTTGTCGCTGCTTTTTCGTTGGTGACAATGACATCAATATCTTTGGTGGCAGTTTTTAAATCGTAAAAACTCATTGCACCACCTCCAATAATGTATAGTGAGATTGGTGCGGGGAGATAGTCGTCAATGTTTTTGAGCTCCTGATCGATGTATGCTCTCTCAAATGTTGGCATATTACCGTACTCCATATTGTTTGGCAAGGGTTTCATAGTCTTTCCAAGTGGGGAGGAATTTGGTTTTGGGTATATGCGTTCTAAGGTAGTTTAGGAGTATTTGAATGTGATCGGTGAGATTGTAGAATCGTGCTTTTTTTACCAGGTCGGCTGGCATTGTTTTTTCCAGTAAGAGGAGTGCATATGCGTTGTAGGTTTTACTTGTCCTGTCGATAAGGATGGTGTGAAGGATAACGTCTGCAATGGTAAGTGGTCGTTTGGCAGTGTAATAATATTTGCTGTTGCTTACGAGTGGAAGGCTGTAGTTGGAGAAGACGGTGACCGCGGTTTTTTGTACGCTGGTAAGGTCTTGCTTGGTTTTAAAGAGGAATTCATTGCCATGCTGCCAGAGGATTACTGCATCATCGGTAAGTATTGATGCGTGGCGGTAGTGCTGAAATTCCATGTAGGTTGTGGCGAAGTCGTAGATTTTCTGATGGACGGGATTGATGGTGTAATTGTCGTCTGTTTTTAGAATGATGCCGTACGAGCTGAGTTGTCTGATGGTTTTGTAGATCCATTGTCGTGTTACTCCTATCGTTCTTCCTAGTTCTTTGATTGTAAGCGGGTAACTCATTGATGCAATGAGAGTGAGGTTGGTGTGGGTGAGGATGTTTTCTAGGGGGAGTCTAGGGAAGAGTGTGATGATTTCTTCGAGTTTTTGTGCTAGAGTTGTTTTTTCTTTTTGGATGAGCATTGTTTTCCCATTTCGTTGTTTGGTTGCAAGGCCATTATTGATGAGTTTTCCTGTGATTTTTGACGCAGATGAGGGAGAGACATCTAACTTTTTTGCTAGACTTGCCACTGTTGTAGGGAGAAGTTTGAAGGCGTGTATCTCATTTTTCGAAATCATATGTAAACTATATGTTAAAACTTATTTATATAATTTTCCTTTTAGTTTACATTATTCGTTATTTATTATACCTCTTGCTCCATTCATCGTATGAGTAAAATCTACTAGACTTTTTTCTGCCATCAGAACTTGTGATTGGGATTTTCACATCTGATCATTTCTGTTTTTATAAATTCAAAAAGTATGAAAAATGATGGTCTACTTTTTTTTATAACCAAACTTTTTATTGTAGGTTGAATGATCGACGAAATCAAGAACAAAGGCTATAATTTCTATCTTTGTTTCATCATCTGTTAAGGTATAGAGCATTCTCCAATAGTTCGGGAGTTCAACGCGGAAGAGGTTTTTAATGTCGTATTTTTCCTTGTATTCCTGTGGTATGAGATCTTTTGCGATTGGATCTCCATAATGAATGTTGATTTTGATTAACTCTACTTTTTTATTGATTGCATTTAGGATAATACGTTCCGTCTTTGATGTTGGTGCTTCTTTATTGAGGTGTATGTAAACTTCTTCAGCTTCCGGTGAAAGAACTACTCTTACTTTTTTCATAGTTCAAGGCCCTCAGAAATCGCTTTTCGTAGGCGTGGATTGGTATTGTGAATCCAGGTGATTCCTTTGAGGCTGACCGCGATTTTATTGCTTGTTTCGAGATAGGCGAGGATGATCATGAGGGTATTGTGATTTATTTGTTTAGGAAGACGTTTTTTTATCTCTGAAATTTTAATGACGCTTTCGTTCATGTTTTGAAGTGTGTGCTCAACCATGAGAACCGTGTTTAACGTGGGAGAATGGCTGAGTTTGTATTCTTGAACAGTTTTTGACATTTTTATCACCAATTGTTATTAACTAATAACTATATGGTATTAGATAGTATATAAATATTTCTCTAATTTCTAGGAAAATGCCTGTGAATAGATGATGAGATTCAAATCAACGAATCATGATAGAGTTCTCCTGTTGGAATGGGTTTATGATTAGATTCAAAGATAGTTTAATCAAAAATCATGATTAGATTCTTTGGTTTGTGCCTACGATAATGATTAAGTAGTGATAGTTTATTTAAAATAGGAATATGAATAAAACCCATCGATTAGCCCTTGAAGAATTCACTACCAAAGCGAAGCACTTACTAAAAGATAATTTAGTGGATATTCTCGTTTATGGCAGTGTTGCTCGAGGGGATGAAAAAGCCGATTCTGATATTGATATCATCGTTGTTGTGAAACATCATATGTTCAAAACTCAGATGCGACTTGCAGCACTGGCATTTGATATCTTACTAGAAACTGGTGAATATATCTCTGTCCAGACGATGAAATCTACAGATCTCAAACGAGATACAATTTTTATGCAGAATGTGCGGAGAGAAGCAATCCATGCCATATAAACAATATTTGGATCAATCTGAAGAAGAACTGGATGCCTCTCGTCTCCTCTTTGAAAAAGGATTTTACCGTGAGGCAATCTCACGAGCATATTATAGTATGTTTCATGCGACTCAAGCACTTCTTTTTCTGAAAGAAATATTTCCTAGGAGTCATAAGGGAGTCATTCAAAAATTCGGTGAAGAATTTGTGAAATCTGGTGTACTCGAAACGAAAATGGGGCATCTTCTCTCTCAAGCAGAGTCAATGAGATTGAAAGCAGATTACGATGTTGGGGTGAAGATCACCAAAGATGAATGCGAAGAAATCCTTGACAATTGCGAATTTTTCATCTCAAAAATAAAAGTAACAATAAAAGAAATAAAATGATCAAATTATTATGAAGGATTTCTCCTGTTGTGAATAGCTTATAATTAGAGATTTTTTTTCAATAATCAAAACTTATGATTATAGGTCATAGTTTCATCTCGGAATCATGATGAGAGGGTTTTTTCAATTCTACAGGAGAAAAACAAAGAATAATCATACAAAATGATTAGTTTTTACCTTTTTGCATTAGGATTCTGTTTATCCCATCATAGTCCATTATTATAATGTCTTTTTCATAAGGTCTTAAAGCTTCATTAATTTCGTTAATATCAAAATTTTCGTAGTTTCCAACAATTAAAATCAATTTTGGATTATTGATTTTAATTCCATGTTTTTTTTCTGCATATATTCTATTTTTTTCGTAATTAAAATATTCTCTATAATTTGCAAGTTGAGATATGCCTTCATTTATATAATCAATAAATCTTCTTCTTTTATGGCCCCCTTTTGTTATTGTTTCTTTTTGTAATAGGGGTAATTTTAAATCACAAATATCGTAGTATCCATCTTTTCGTGAAATAAACATATCCGGTTTAATATATTTCTCTGTTGGATATGGATTTCCCTCAATCCATTTTAAATCTATTTGACTCAATATTGTATTCGCATCAAATACTAAATTGAAATAACTCTTATGCTTCGAAATAAATAGATCAATCATTTTTTCAGTTACATTCGGGGTTAAGAATAAACTTGCGAATTGGATAGAAACTTCGATTAAATCTCCCAATTGTTTTTTTGAAAAAGAGATTCCTATCAATTTTGTATCATCTGACGGTGTCTCTGTTATTAAATCTATTAAGTATTTTTCAAATTCATCAATACTTGTTTTTTTGTTACAAAAAATCGCATTTAAAACATATCTAAATCTAAAAAAATTTTCTTTTCTTGATAGTAACACACATTTATTTATGAAAAAGTCTTTTGCCTTTGGTTCAATATGAACCAAAGCACCGTTACCCTCTCTGATTAGAGCACTTGCGGGATATATTTTTTTAATTCCAAATCTCTTTTCAATTAATTCTATATCTTCAGGCCGTCCAAATCCGAAATTATAAAATCTATTGTTATGACCCCCTATGCCAAATAAGGTGTCTTGAGTTCCTTCATTAAATAGATCAAAAAATCCGTCATCTCGATCGATTTTGATAATATTCGGTATTAATTTTTCGGGACATTTACCATAACCTGTAAGTTCGGCAATAACAAAATTCGGGGTTACGAAATAATTACATTGATTAGAATAGTAAAAATATCCACTATTACTCATAGAAAGTGTTCCGTTGTTGACACATTCTTGAATCATCTTATGATATTCATATATATGACTTTGATGAATTTTTATGAAATCATTAATATCAATCATATTCATCAATCCATTAAATTAGAATGATTTTTTGAATATATAATTTATAAGCATCTATTTTATAGAGTTTTCTCTAATTTTTTTTAGAAGAAACACTCTTTAATTAATCTCAGTAAGTCTTTTCATTATGATTTTAACTATGTGGGATTATCGTAAATAACTACATTATTTTAACATACTTCATTTGGAAAATAATCAATCAATATCCGTTCCTATCTGTTATTGACTTCAAATCTTTATTAGAACTATTGGCAAAGTTTGTAAAATATTCTCTTACCATCTCATCTGATACATGATCGTATTGCAGAGTTGTCTCGATTTTTCTATGTCGTGCTTTCCTCTGGATAATTTTTGGATTTACTTGTTTGTTAAAGTCGCATGTTATTGATGATGGTTTGATGATGTAGGGCGCTACGTATTTTGTTATCCCTGCCTTTTGTGCGATTTTTTTTGTTTGTTTTTTGATGAATCCTCCAAATGGTTGTGGTGCTTTACCTTTGTATGTTCCATGTGGGAGGATTACAAGATAGTCTTCATATTCTGATAATGGCTCTCGATATGGCAGATAGTTCTTGATTGCTTCTACAAGTCGTGGACTGAGAATAATGTAGTTGTTTCCTGTCTTGGTATCATCAAGATAGAAGGTTTGGTTATCAAGATCCATGTTACTGATTTTTAGGATACTGAACTCGCTTGGTCGTAACAGTCCATCTATTTGGAAAAGCGCGATCATATGCCATAATGGATTTTCTTTACTTACTTCGATATACTGATTTAATTCTTGTTCGCTTAGCACGATTTTATTGCTGTGTTCTTGACCGGGCACAGCAAGTTTAAGATCTGTTCGCTCCATCCATTTGGTGAAATGATTCACGGACATGACTCTACGTGCGTTACCGTTTTTCTTAAAAGTGTGAAGCAGGTATCCTTTCCAGTTCAACATATCCTCATGTGTAACATCTTTTAGTGGTTTGTTTATCCATTTCAGAAAGAGCCTGACGTAATAAAAGTAGTTCAATATTGTGGTTTTCTTCCGATAATTAAGATCGAGATGCTGACGATATTTTATCAAGAGATCTGATGTTTCTTTATCCAGGTTTATATTAATATCTTGCTCTTTCGTAGGTTGTGTAATGCTTTCTGAGAAAGTTCTCACATTTTGACTTGATAGTTCTCCCAGCTTCAACTGTACAAAATTATTTCTACTAATTTCTCCATTTGTTTCGATCGGGATCATAATATCACCATATTATGGTCTCAGATTACTGGGTGCTACAAACACCCGGTAATCAATACCATTCTATATGGAGAAAAATAAGGATTTCCCTCCTTATATACTCCTGTTGGGGTGAGTGAAAGTATTCCTCCTGGGGCAACTGGATTAAATTATAATTAAGAAAAAATTGTATTTGTATAAAAACTTGTTTAAGTGTTAAATAGTTACATTTTATTTAGTCTATGAGGCGTAAAATTTTATGAATGAGGATAACGTTATATTTTATCCCTTGGCCGTCCTAATAAATGCAGGTATTAGAATTGATGAAATATTTAAAAATAAAAAAGTTGAGAGATATCCCGAGGGATTTTTATTAATAACAGAATTCATCGAAAAAACCTTGAGTATAATAATCTCATTTAAATTTGCATCATTACGCATTAATCATAAACAAATTTCAAGAGAAGAAGGTACAAAAATGTATAACTATTTTGACCAATTATCATTCATTCAAAAAAATAAACTATCATATTATCTTGGATTGATCGATAAGGAAACATTTAATGAATTAGAGGATTTTAGAAATAAAAGGAATCTCTACATTCATAAATTTATATTTGTTCCAAAAGATGCAAATATTATGGATGTGTATGAATTATCGAATAAAATTATACCTAAGCTGACAAAAATATTGATTCAATATTATAGTAATTTTTTTTCTAACAAATAAATGAGAGGAACAGATATGAGATATTATTGGAATGATGAAGAAGGACTTTAAAAGCATGTCGTGATTGGAAAGAAAGTCAAAGAAGTGAATATGAAAAAAAATAAACAGAAACTCCGTCTGGAGAAAAACAAACTATATCCGATTGAACGACAATTTAATTTGAACAATATTGAAATTGAAAGAAAAATAACATGTGTTTTTATAAACAATCATTACAACAAACAACTAGAATTATTAAAAAAATTAATATCCTTACATATTCAACTGGCCGGTTACTTTCACCTTCAAGCGGAAGTAAAAAAAGGACTTGGTTTAGTATATGATGAAAATATAGTTTTAAACAATACTGTTTTCAATCATTTTTATTTATCATTGTCAATTTTAGAATTGTTGAAGAATGGCTATTATGGATCTGCTCGGGTATTATTACGTCAGAGTTTTGAAATGTTGATGATTGCCAAATATACAGAATATGATCTCAAAGCAAGAATTGCCTGGCAAAATAAAGACGAGATCAGAATGGGGAATATTTTGTCTTTTATTCGAGATAATGGAAAAGAAACTAATAAACTTCAAGAAATTTGGAAAGAATTATGTAAATATACACATGGCACTTCATCCGCCCAAGAATTTATTAGATTAGTCTATGTCGAAGATAAAGAAAAGCTTATCGAAGAAATTGAAAAAATTCATCAAATAACTGAATTTTCCCCGAACTTAAGTTATACCTTTGATTTATTTTTTGTAAGTTTAAATATGTTATTGGAGTGCACCCCTGAAAGTAGACACCAAGTTAAGCAACAAACACTTAAGGGTGTCAAATGGGAAAAACACGTCGAAAATTCAGCCGGGAATTCAAAATATCCCTTCTCAGGGATTTAGAAGCA
>Ga0315285_10009277_pt1 | contig 10061 bp, 9 predicted proteins | sample YL17G09_36_MG_FD_203698 | JGI IMG/M metagenome (GOLD analysis project Ga0315285, IMG submission 203698) | Sediment microbial communities from Yellowstone Lake, YNP, Wyoming, USA - YL17G09_36 | ecosystem: Environmental > Aquatic > Freshwater > Lake > Sediment | place: USA: Wyoming | collected... | reverse complement strand
TTAAGATCTTGGGGATAACTGGTCGTGAGAACAGAACCATTACTATAGCGATTAATGTGCCGAGCAAACGTTTGAGGACTAAGGACATTGTGAAGATTGAGGGCAGGGAGTTGAATCCTCAAGAGGTTCACAAGATTGCTTTGCTGGCCCCTCATGCAACGATCAACATTATACGTGACTACAAGGTTGCGAAGAAGCAGGAGGTCAAGCTGCCGAAGAGTATCGAGGACATTGTAAAGTGTGCCAATCCTGCGTGCATAAGCAACAGCAATGAGCCCGTGCATCCTAAGTTCTATATTGATTGCGATGAGCCCTTGTCTTTGAAGTGCCATTACTGTGGGTACATCATGGAGAAGAAAGACGTGCTTCAGCAATTCTAGCATAGTTGCTTTTTGAGGACCCAAGGAAATATTTATATCGTAAGATAGCATATTTACATATTTAATTGCGAGAGGTAGCTATAGCAAACTGCATGTTGCGTATGGTGGGATCGAAATAATCGTAATTGGACCGTTGGAAATACTGGCCCTTGCTGTATGGACTTTTCTGGTGGGTTATGCAACTTGGTACTTTACATCAGCGAAGTCTAGTGCACCACTAAGCCCTGCTGAGGTAAAACTGTTGTGGAAGATCCACAAGCAAGACAAGAAATGCAGTGCAAGGAAAAAGCGCGAGATAAAACGGGGCAACAGGATAATCGGGTTTGAATGTAAATGCGGATACAAACATATACAGAAACGGCATGTGGTAGCTGGTAAACCGAGCTTTTTGAATAGCAAATAGGCCTTGACCGCTGAAACGAAAAACACAAGTGTTTATGGAGAACTCAAAAGAGCTACTCTGAAGCTGCAGGCCGATATTTCCTTCTATTAAGCTCTGTTCCACCACTAACTTCTTGCGGTCGCCAGCGGTTTGGTGGCCTTGTTTTGGGGGTGCATGAAAGCTTTTGGTTGTTCTATCTAGATAGTGGTAAAGTTTATAGATAGTGGTAAAGTTTATATTTATCGTTTTGTATTCGGTAATTATCGAATTGAAATTGAGAAACGTGAAACATGAAGGGATGCACATGTCGGAAGAAATGAAGGAAGAGATGAAGAAGCTGAAAGAAGAGATAGCCAACATGAAGATACAACTCAGAGACATCGCAGAACCGTCGAGCAGAAGAGGCCGCGGCCTCTACATTGACGTTGGCAGTCCTGTTCAAGACTACGTTCAAGACATAATGCAAGGCGTCGCTGAAGGAGTACATGGCGAGCTAGAGCGGTCAATTTTCATCGGCCCCAGAGGTTGCAGAATACTCAAAACTGCTGAACCACTTCGCGAAGAGGTTGAAGAAAGCACTGATTTCAACAAAGTAGCAGGACTGATGAGCGCGCTCGGCAATGAGCACAGACTAGGAATAATGAACGAGCTGATGAGTGGAGGGAAATACATTAATGAACTGCAGGAGAAGCTTTCGGAGATTACTGTGAGCACGCTCTCAAGTCATCTTAATGTGCTTGAGGAAACAGGGTTAGTGGTTCAGGAAAAAGTCAGGGGGCGGTATCTGATCACTATGCCCGGTCGAACTGCTTACAAGATGGCTATGAAAGTCACAAGGTTTCTCGGAGCGGGGAATGAAGAATGATCTGGCACAGCTATCAACTGGATGATTCAGTTTTGAAAACAAGCGATTCATTCGTACTGTTGAAAACGGAAAGAGGATCGGTGGAAATCGGCAAAGATGGGCTTGCAGTGTCAGTGAAGCTTGACGGAGTGGTGAGAGGCTACGTTTTCCAAGGCCGCTGCAAGCTTGCTCTCGACACAATTGTTGAAACCAGAGAAGGAGCAATTGGCAAGCCAATCGAGAAAGAAGTAAAAAGACCGTTCTTGGCATTAGGGATAAGCGAAGAACTGCAACGAAGCTTAGGCACTGCAAGCGTTGACGACCTTAAGAGAATGGGCTATGAGAACTCGCAACAGTTCTTGACTGAAGCCAAAGAACTGCTAAACCATTTTTCTCGGAGGAGAATGGGCTACTTCAATTGCTCGCACGACTCTGAGGGTTCAATCTTCGCCTTTCCAAATGATGCCGGCAGGGTGGACATTCTATTTGCTGATGGCTCTAAGCTTGTCTATAAGGCGGTTGGCATGATGTTCATCGCAGATGGGAACAAGACTGTTCTAAGAAGCCCTGAGCACGTGATAGTGTCTGACGTTGGAAAATGCCTCACCATAAGAACATAGCAGTACCGTCTTGGTTTCCCCGTTTTCCTCCTTTTTGTTTTGGGAAGTTTTATCTAGGGCTTCGCTGATTTCTAGAGTGTTTTCGGTTGGGTTTGGGCTTTGTCAGGCAAACGTGAGCAGAGGCTAAAGGCAAAAAAGACCAGAACCTTTAGAAAAAGATTGGCAGCAGTCATAACCATTGTTCTCATCATAGTTGGGGTGGTGGCTGTCTACAAATTCAATAGTGGTGGAACCAATCCGAGCCTGACTGGTAACGTTGTTCTTTTCGTGACAAGCATGGGCAACATTACTATCGAGTTGTATGATGATATGCCTATCACAGCGGGCAATTTCAGGAACCTCGTAAGCCGCGGGATATATGATGGAACTATCTTCCATCGTGTTGCTAAGGATTTTGTGATTCAGGGCGGAGACGTTACATCTAAGGGAATAACGGTGCCCCAGATTCAGGATGAACTCCCCAACAAGCACAGCAACGCGCGGGGTTCAGTGGCTATGGCGAAAACAAGCGAACCCAACTCTGCAACGAGCCAGTTTTTCATAAACTTGAACGATACAAACGCTGCCAAATTGGATAGTAATTACTCGGTTTTTGGCAGGGTAACAGCAGGCATGGATGTCGTGGACGCTATCAGCCAAGTGCCCATAAACCCTGGGCTTTCCGAGAATGATGGCAAACCGGTGCAAGACGTGACGCTGACAAAAGCGGAAATCATTGGATAACCAGTAGCCTAAAGCGCGTTGGGACAGAAAGCTTGACTCAAACCTTAGGAGCTCGCCAGTTCATATTGAAAATCGGTGCCTAGAATGGTGATCTGCGTTAAGTGGCTTGGTCATGCCAGTTTTCAAATCAGAGCGGTGAACAAAGTCCTCTACGTTGATTTGAAGAAGTATGGGAATGTTGTTGAGGCCTCGGAGAAAGCAGACATCATTTTGGTCACGCATAATCATGGCGACCACTGCAGTCCGCCCAAAATCCAGAAGCTTCTCCGCCGCTTCCGTGCATACGCCGTCTTCTTCGAGAAGGTCAACGATCAACTGTGGAATAGACACAATGTTCAAGCCTTGCTGTTTGAACGAGTTGTAGAAAACGTGGGGATCTGTTGTCAGCAGTCTCATGTTGCCCTTTCCGACAAGGCCTTCGGTGGCTATGAGGTTGTGCCATTCTTCCTTGTCTTCCGTCTTTATGTATAAGTCAGTCCGTGAAGGGAATAGGTAGTGCTGAATCAGGTTTTCTGCTTGGTATGTGGTGAGTGCATATGATAGTTGGGTTTTCTTGATTAGGCTGATTGGGTTCTTGCACATGTATTCTTGCTTCGCGGGTTTGGTTTTGACGCTGAGCCAATACTTTATGAGCCCAGAATAGTCTTTGACTTCCGTGTTCTCCACAAGTCTTAGCTCTTCTAGTTTGCCCAGGAACTCGTGAAGCCAAGAGAAAGAGCATTCTGCCTTTCTGGAAAGTCTATACTTTGTTAATGTGCCTTCTGGCTCGTTAAGCAGCACGCGCATCACACGTTCTCGAATGACGCCTCTTGTTTTCACGTTTGCACCTGGTATATCGGTAACTCTTTGGGTTTAAATAGGTTACCGACATATCTGCAACTAGCCTCTTTAAACACCTTACCGACATATCAACGTGGACAATCTGCAAGGGAAACCTAAGCTCTGCGAAAACTAGCACACGCGACATAGTTGAAGAAAAGAAAGATCCATCCTAACGCGCTTTCTGGGCTAAACTACAGGTCTTCTCAATATGCGTGTGTAGGCTGGATTGGCAACTGAGTGGCGACGTCTCCCGCAATTACCTTTTGATAGAACCTATTCAACAGATCAATAGCGAAAGACATTCATGTAGCAACGTTTCAGAGAATTCTATATGATGCTTCTGAATCTGATCTGCTGAGACAGCTCCTTTCCCAATGTCAAAAGGATTATGGTGCGGCTTTTATGTAGGGACCGAAGACGCTGCCTTTCGATTTGCGCAAGATGAGGAAATACTCCGATCGTCCACCCAAAGCGTACTTTTGGTTTGCATAAGATGAGTTAGTTTGATCGGGTGTCGCATGCCGTTGATTTTGTTGCGCGGACGTTGCCTCCTCTGGAGACCACGTTACCCGCTGGGCATGCGATCTTAAGATACCTAGACTGAACTTCCAATGGGCGCTTATAAATCATTTCTGGGAGCTTGTTCCAGACGATCGATTAGAGGACGCGACTCGTTTACACGCTTGTTGCGGAAGAAACATTCAAACAACTGGGCGCAGAGCTAGCTAAGATGATGTAAGCGTGCGCTCTTAATTATTGTCATCAAGCCACGTTTGTGTACGGTTCTTTTCATCGTCGTTTACAACGTTCTCTGTCTGTGCACACAAGTGTTAAGAATCGAACGATTGCATGTAGTATGATGAGCCTATTGAAGCGCGAAAAGCACGCACAAGGAGTTGGAGTGAATATGAGTGAAGAATCATTCGACTCTGCTTTAGGTGCGCGGCACGCAAGGAAACTTGTTGGTATGATGTTAGCGCTATGTATTATTTCAGCGGCTGCAGCGGGTTCATCCATGTTTCTCTTAACTCCGCGATCAAGTCAATCGGTTTACGCTGAACAATCGCTCCACCTTGGGCCCAGTTACACGATTTGGAGAAATGGTTCAACATACTATGCCGAAGATGCTAATGGTCTCCCTTGGGGTGATGGTTCAAACGCAAGCCTGATAATCAACAATGCTTTGTCTGGTCTGACGAGTGGTCGGACATGGAAAGAGAAAATCCTGATCGTTGGGAACATAGAAATCACTAACCCTCTAATAGTTCACAGCTACACGATTTTACAGTTAGATGGACAAATAACTCTAGCAAACAATGCGAACACGGAATTGGTGAAATCCTACGATTTCGACAACTTGACTGGAAAGAACTCTATAGACGGAGTTCAAGATGTGGAGTTCACTGGAGGAGTATACGACGGAAACAGGGCAAATAACAATGGCTCTGGATGTGGCTTTCAACTGTACGGAAAGCGGTACACGTTGGACAACATTGAGGTCAGAAACTGTGGAAGTGACGGTATCTACTCTGAATGGGCAAACGCTGCGGATGTAGGTTCTCCGACAGACGCCATGGAGAGTATGTGGGTTAACGTCCGCTCATGTTTCAATAATGGAAACGGCATTACAATGCGCGGGCCTCACGATTCGGTTGTTGTGAATACCCTGACTTACTGTAACAATGGACATGGCATTTCGATAGAAGGAACCTCAACATACACTGGTGGCGGTCTTCAACTAGTGAATTTCCATTCCTACGGAAACCACGGCGACGGAATATGGTCAAACGAGTATTTCTTGGGATCTTCCATACAAAGCGAAAGCAACGATGGAAGAGGAGTCTACATTCTGCACAACGACGTTCATCTGTCTGCTCTCCATGTCTACAACAACCGAGGAGGATGCGCGATAGAAATCGGAAATAGCACATATGGCCCCAGCGGAGTCATGATAGAAGCAAAAACACTGGGCAATAATTGCTCACTCAGGCTTACGAACGGCGCTGGCAATTCCTATACGATCACCTGTTGGGAAAACGTCACGGTCATAGGGATTCTCATTGATGCTGATGAATACAACATATTTAATACGAAAAACGGTGACCGCTACAAGAGTAGTAACGAGAGCGCAGCTGTTGCATCGTGGAATCAGTGGTGGTTCTGGCCAATGACAACAGCAATACTTGCCACAGTGATGATTGTGGCCTACTCCCTGTGGAGAAAACGAACAAAGAAGACTAATCTACCCTAGAACGCAAGCTCATGCAACAGGCTTATTACATCGAACTCGCCCTCTTTGAATTTTCAGATTTCCAAGTTACGCGAAGTTTGGCGACGTCTCCAGCAACTCCGATTTTTTCTCATATGCTGGATGTTGACTTTGTTTTGACAAACATATTCTTCCTAAACCATCCTACGCAAAGCTACCCCTCCTCCTTCCATAACGCCTTGTAGTATTGGCAAAAATCTTCATTGATTCGACAGTCTGCACGGACTGTTCTGTCCTTCATATGAGTGGCAAATATGCATCTTCAACAAATATTTTCAATGGATAAATCTCTCTATGTCAAAGCGGGGCGATTGGTAAACAGCACGCTCGCATCGTTTGGAGTCGGGCGAAAGACATGCGTCTTGTCACCAGCGGAGTCTGACATCGCAATATCCTAATAAATAGCAATTGAATAGAAGCCATGGAGAAAAATATGTGAAACTTACCTTCATCATACCACATAAAGAAGACGCGATTATTCGTAGGTTGCTAGACTCACTGAAGCAGCAAACCTCCAAGAATTTTGAGGTGATAGTGATTGATGCGACTGCCGATCGATCATACGTGGAAGTACTGAGGAAATTGGTCAACTCTCTAGACTCAAGAATCGTACATACTGAATGTAAAGCGGGGACTGCGAGAAACATAGGCGCCAAACTCGCAAAAGGCGACGTTCTGGTCTTTGTTGACTCTGACGTAGTTCTAGCCAGCGATTTTGTTGAGAAATTGGCTCAGCTTTTCAAGGAGGATACAAACCTAGTGGCCGTGGGATTTCCAATTCATCCAACCAAGATCAACAGAGTCACTACCACAGTTTACAGGGGTCTAAGGATTATGAATAGATTCTCCTATCGGTACGGCAGGCCTAGGATACCAACAACATGCGCTGCGTATCGTCGTCGTATTTTTCAGTCGGAATTTTTCTCTGACCTCATAGGTGAAGACATACTTTTCTCAGCCGCCATAATGAAACTGGGAGATGCAAAATACGCCGAGCACATAGTCGTTTTCGAGGAGCCGAGAAGATGGGATGAAGGAACAAAAATCCTCAAGAATCTTTGGCACTATATTCCATCATATATCATCTATTTCTTGACGATTGTGAATCTTCATCGCTTGTTAGTGCCGAAGCAAGAAGCCAAGACCACTTGCAGAAACGCTCATGCTGCCCGTACCTAGGTGAGATATAAGTGAAGTTTCCCTTCAGGACGCTAGGTGATTGCAAACGTTTGATTTTGGACATTGCCAGAGGACCTCGATTTGCGAACCTTTTTGTCACAAGTGCGTGTGTACATGCCGTTGCGAAATGTGTAACTTCTGGCGTTTGCCAAAATCCTACATGAGTTTTCCGCTATTCACAGAAGCTGTTAATAAGCTCAAGAGTTGGGGATATTATGATTTCTGCCTTACTGGAGGAGAACCGCTTGCTCACTCTAGGTGTTTTGACTTCATCAGGTACCTCAAGATGAAGTCGCTCTATGTGAGCTTACCCACAAATGGCACGTTACTGACTGAGAAGAATGTCAAGAAGCTGAAAGAGAGCCGAATAGACTCGGTCAGTGTTTCAGTTGACTCGCTAGATCCTGAAGTGGCTGGCAAGGTTCGAAACCACAAAAATCAGCTTCAGAAAGCCATTGATGGTCTACGCCTGCTAAGAAAGTATGGCATTACCTTCTGGTCTTGATCATTGTGGCCAAACACAATATCCACGAGTTTCCTAGAATGGTAAGAATACTCGACCAATCGTATGATGCGCCAAGCATTCTGTGTTTTCCAGATTCAGGTGTGGGACCAATAGAAGGAATACAATTCAGCAAGAACGAATTGGTGAGTCTCGTTGACAGATTGCTAGAGCTTAGGAATGAAGGTTATCGCCTGCAAAATACTCGTGAGTATTTTCAGGAGTTGAAACGAGTGTGCCTCGGAGAACCTCGAAGAGTTTTTTGCTACGGAGGATACTACGTGATAAATGTATATTGGGATGGAACAGTACGCCCGTGTTTCAATAGAAAACCAGTTGGTCACATAGCTAGCATTAGTGCTCCTATCAAGAAGCCTTGTGCTAGTTGTCTTAACCAATGCTTTGTCGAGTTCTCATATATCTCCGATCAGCTAGCTCGAAAGCGATATCTCAGCACATTGACAGAGCGATGGCCTTTAGTGAAGACTTACTTTGAATCATAGATTATCGCGCGCAAGAAGCTTCCTAGACGGTTAAAGACATGAAGCCTTTCAAGAACTCGGCCTTTCCAAAACAGGTAGACTTTTGTCTGCATCAGGAACCCGCAGACCCTTATCAGGTTAACATTAATAGTTCTGCGAAGCTCGGCCACCAGACGGAATGCCCTATTTTTAACAGTCAAACGACCACGCAAAAACGACCTACCCCCCAGCCCTTCACCACTATTGAAGATTTCCCTGTCCGCGACAATCGAGGAGGACCTCGCCCCTGCCAACATCAGGAACCGCAGATCCTTATGAGAACTGCAAGCTTGTCCAAGTCCGCTGCCATTATCTCTTTAACATAGACGCCTTTGTGCCGGATGGAAGATGACCTGAGAAGCTCTTCATGAACCCTGTGCACCCATGAGTTTTATCGCGTGGGTAGCCAGATCTACTTTCAAATCCAGTGGAGATGTCTCCCGCGTAATCCCCCCTTTTCCTTTGTCTCTCGCTATCGAATGGCACACGTTGCAAGTTTTGACGCGTGCGGGAATTGTTAAATCCACTGTCGGCATGATATGTAGCCATGAGGTTTCCAGGAGAGACTCTTTCAGAACACAAATTCATTGTTTTTATTGCGTTTGTAGTCATATTCATCGGTATATTCGCTGGTGCTAACCGTTCCGCATATGAAGACTATAGGAAGAACGCGCCGAATATTCCTTGGGAAAACATACCTGCTAGCGCCTTGACCTATTTCGCATACAACATGCGAAATGCGCTTTTTTCCTTGTTAGGCATGATACTCGCGTTCTTCAGTGGTTTCGGCATAGGCATCAGTTTGGGAGTCGCTTTTTGGATGACTTCTCAGAACGCAGTTTACGTTGTCTCCTTTTCTCATGGAATTCTGGAAATATACTCTGTTTTCTTGGCTATGATTGGAGGTCTCCTTATCTTGACGAAGATAGGAGAAGCCATATGGGGCTTCCTCAAGCTGAAGCCTCAGTATGTCGATTGGAGGAAAGTTGCCCAAGACTATGCTTCTCTCTTCCTGTTTAGTGTGGTTGGTTTGTTTATCTCTGGCTGGTTGGAGGCAGTCCTATCATACGCAATTCTTCATTTCGGTTCGTATTTCTGGCTGGTAGCCATGATTAATACATTGATTTCTGTGGTGATTGTAAGCAGCCTGTCATCTCAGACGTTTAGGTCGTTGGTCACGAGAAGACTTCAGCTGAAGGACTCCCCTCGTCAAGAAAGAACAATTCCCCACCAGATGCGAGAACTTCCTGAAGGCACATGGTGTATTTGTCCAAGGTGTGGGGCATACATAAGCGCCAACATAAAATACTGCCCATGTGGAGCCGAATTGCCTGAAAGACACGAGGCAAGCAGGTTCATGCAGAAATCAGAAAAGAAACCACACGAAATCGAGCAGACAAAGCCTGAGGCGACGGCAAAGCTTCCAGAGCCCTATTGGTGTGCGTGCCCCAAATGCGGAGCATGGATAGGAATAGACACAGAACATTGCCCTTTCTGCAGCACTGCGCTCCCTGAAATGGAAAAATGAATCAGCGGAGCACACATTTCCCAAAAAAGCTACGCGTTTGACCCCCTTAACTGCTCGCTCCTTAGACTGTTGTGGCGCCGCCGATAGGACTTGAACCTATGACCGACTGGTTAACAGCCAGCCGCTCTACCGGGCTGAGCTACGGCGGCCCAAACTTGCGCTTCAACAGCTTTCAGCTTTGCAGCGATATTTAAGTCTAGTTATCCACCAATAACATCTTCGCAGTCGCACCGCGCTTTGCTACACTCAAATGTGCAATGTCAGTTTTCCGCCTAGAAAGATGTATATTTG
>Ga0315285_10009276_pt1 | contig 10061 bp, 7 predicted proteins | sample YL17G09_36_MG_FD_203698 | JGI IMG/M metagenome (GOLD analysis project Ga0315285, IMG submission 203698) | Sediment microbial communities from Yellowstone Lake, YNP, Wyoming, USA - YL17G09_36 | ecosystem: Environmental > Aquatic > Freshwater > Lake > Sediment | place: USA: Wyoming | collected... | reverse complement strand
TGCTCAACATTGTTACCGGCAGTGGTGAATCAGTAGGTACAGCTATCGTGAAGCACCCCACAATACGCAAACTGTCATTCACCGGTGACTGCGCAACCGGCAGTAAGATACGGGAGATGGCAGGTGCTCATCTCAAGGATCTCACGCTGGAACTCGGAGGTTCGGATCCGATGATCGTGATGGACGACGCGGATATTGACAAGGCAGTTGAGGGAGCGCTCCGAGGCAGGTTTTACAATGCAGGGCAGACATGCACTGCGGTAAAGCGGCTCTATGTCCATGAAAAAATTTCACCCCGGTTCATGCAGAAATTAAAAGACCGTGTTGATGCTCTCTCTGTCGGAAACGGACTGGGGTCCAGGATCGATATGGGTCCGATGAACAGTGCAGAGCAGCGGGAGAAAATCTCGCAGATAGTTGAAGAAACCCGGGAGAACAAGGAGGGAACAATCCTCACCGGAGGATGTTCCCTGAAAGGAACAGCATATGAGCAGGGATATTTCTATCGTCCAACACTTATCAGCAATGTCGTTCCTGATTCACGACTTCTAACCAGTGAAATTTTTGGCCCGGTACTGCCGGTAATGACTGTTCCTGATCTTGACACCGCCATCCATGAGGCAAATAATACCCGGTACGGTCTGGGAGCTTCGATCTGGACAAAAGATCTCGCCACAACAAAACGGGTATTTGATGAGGTGAGAGCCGGTATCATCTGGGTAAACCGTCATCTTACCGTGCCGCCTGAAATACCGTTTGGGGGGATGAACGAGAGCGGAATCGGACGAGAGAACGGTCAGCACGCTCTTGACAGATATTCGCAGACCAAAACCCTGTTTCTTGGCTGGTAAAATTAATTATTTTCTTTTTAATAGCATTGCACAGCCAACCAGCACAAATGCAATGACAATCATGGTAGGCGAGAGCGGAGATTTCTGCGTAGTGGTGAGGGATGTGGGCGGTTTTGTAGTGATTGGAATTACACTTTGGACAGTCATTTCTGGTGACGGTGTTTTTACGGTTGTCGGTAGTTTCTCAACAATATTGAACGTAGTGGATCCGGTCACTTCAGTTGTCGTACCGGATACTTTCACACTATATTCATCCGGTTTGAAGGTGGACGCATCAACATCGAAAGACCAGCGGTTAAACCCGTTTGTTCCCGGCTCGACTTTGACAGTTCCTGCTGATCCGGAGAAATCAGCACCCTGCACTTTCTGTGTTGGTTTGAATGATGATGATATGATTTCGATCATCAGGTTATTTCCCACAGCAAGGTTAGTTGAACCATGAATAATAAACTTGTCACCAACTGCATGATCCCCAATCGGATTGATAACTGCGGTCGGATTACCTATAATAAAGGATGTAACGGCAAACGTATCATCGAGATTCTGACTGTTGATTGCCTGCATCAAAGCGTTGGCACCATCAGTCTTTTGGAGGCTTCCCGTGCCAGTAAGCTGGAAGATGGAAGTACCGGTTCCTAGCTGCTGGTTGATCACTCTACCCGTCGAGCTATCATAGTAAATATCGAACACTCCATTCATCATCGGATGTTGGACCAGGACAAAGTACTGACCTGGTGCCAGGGTTTGGGTGTCAGCTGATTTAAGTTCATACTCGTAGGTGTTATCTGCATTTGTGGTCACTGTTGTGATCTTCACATAATTGTACCCGATCAGCCAAACCTGTAAACCATTACTCGGGTGACCTGTTGCAGTTCCATGAATATAGACCGGATCCCCGTTTGCAATTGTCGGTGCTCCGGCAAACGAACTGCCGGGAGATAAGGAGATGGCTGCTATGGGCGGAATTATAAGAAGTGCACAGATGAGCAGGAGGAATATAGGGTTTCGAATAGAAGGTATGATCATACTACTCAGCTGGTATAGGGCTTGAACGTTTATGAAGGTGTGTTGCAGGATGATCCATCCATATTCTCTTCGTGTATTGAGTAGTAGCCAATACTGCCCGAAATCATATGTTTATCAGAAGGACTTGAAATAGTAGATCAGAGGGTTAGGAAGAAGTGAGTGGGAGGAGTAAGCCTCCTTCTGTTTTAGCGGCATTCAGCTATGCGTCATACCCGGACAGATACCGAGCGATCCAATGGTCCTGTTCTGACTTGCACCCGCAGGGATTCGCCGTTTCACCGATTCCTGTTTGTTAACGTTCAGCGAGTTATCACACATACCGTGTGCACTTGACGGTAAAACCGTCTCGATCGCTTCATGACTGAAAACAGGCCGTGTCGTTTCTGTGCCATTACCGTGACTCTCGCCACCCGTACTTGTGTACGGCTGCGTGCCCGGTGGGTGGGGGGACTTTCCTCAGCGGCCAAAATGGCCACCGTCGGCCGCTCTCTCCCTCTCCTGTAGTACTTTGAGTTTTCAGAAGATAAGCACAGCGCTCGGAGCATGGGTATCCTAAAAAAAAGTGGCTTGTTCAGGCTCTTTTTAATAATGTTCAATAAAAACCTGAACACTCATCAGGGATTTTTTTCCCCGCCGCTTTGCTCTCCCCCTTATATGCGATAACCTCTTAACAGGTTCCTCATTATTATCGTTATCAGCACAAGGGTGGTAAATGGGGACAGGCACTTTCCTCTCTTTCATCATACATGGACTTATAATTCATTGCTTAAACAAAGGAATTCTCCTGAGTCCTTATTCGATAGATTGTTAAATATGGTGCACTAAAGACAGTCACAAAGATAAGGGGGAGATATGATTGAACCTGCTCAATACAGATGAGGGTGAGATGGCGGTACGACTTGCACGCGGTGCGATTGAGTATTCTATTGCAAAAAAGCCAAAACCTGCCCTCCCCCTGACACCCTTTTTTGGGGATAAGCGCGGGATTTTTGTCACACTCACTAAAGCGGGAGAACTTCGCGGGTGTATCGGCTTTCCGTATCCGGTAATGCCCCTTGGAGATGCTATCGAGGATGCCGCTGTTGCAGCTGCAACCGGAGATCCCCGGTTTCCCCCGGTTCGAAAAGAGGAACTGGCATCCATCAGACTTGAAGTTACGATCCTGACTGTCCCCATTCCGGTTGTCGGTGAACCTGGCAAACGCCCAGAAAAAGTTGAAGTGGGCAGGCATGGCCTGATCGTGCGGGGCAGGGGGACGAGTGGCCTCCTGCTTCCCCAGGTAGCTACTGAGTATGGCTGGGACAGTACAACATTTCTCGATCACACCTGTATCAAAGCCGGGCTCCCAGAACGATGCTGGACCTATGCAAATGTTGAGGTGCTCACGTTTGAAGGGCAGATCTTTACTGAACATAGGTGAGGGCAACCGTTTAACCTGAATACCGCACATATAAGGGGACAACACTGGTGCAGAATGGCAATTGCTTTTGAGAGTTTGTATAGCGATATCCACGGACGCAACGGAAAACTGACGGTCGGTAAAAAGACGATAAAAACTCCTGCGCTTCTCCCGGTTATCAACCCCCACCTCCAGCTCGTAACGCCAAAAGAGATTCAGTCGATGGGAGTTGAGGCCCTGATCACGAACGCCTACATCTTTTCCCAGAGCAAACAGTACCGGGAACGCGCCCTTACAGAAGGACTGCACAAGGTGCTGGATTTTGATGGTGTCATTATGACTGATTCCGGTTCATTCCAGCTCTCGGTCTATGGGCAGGTTTCCATCACCAATACCGAAACCCTCTCCTTCCAGCGTGATATCGGGAGTGATATCTGGGTGCCGCTGGACATCCCCACATCCCCCGTTTCTGATCGTCAGACAACAGAGCGGGAACTCTCCATAACCATGCAGCGCCTGGCAGAAGCAAAAGAGGTCTTTGGCGGGGATGCACCTCTCGCTGGGCCGGTACAGGGGGGCTGCTTTACGGACCTCCGGGAACGGGCGGGTCGTGAAGTGACGGATCTCGGTTTTTCCTTTTGTCCGATAGGTGCGGTTGTCCCGCTCATGGAATCATACCGGTACCGGGATCTCGTCAGTGTGGTAATGGCAGCAAAACGGACGCTCTCACCTTCGGCATGTGTTCACCTTTTTGGCGCCGGTCACCCGTCAATGTTTGCCCTTGCCACTGCAATGGGCTGCGACCTTTTTGATTCTGCTGCCTATGCACTGTATGCAAAAGAGGGGCGGTATCTCACCACTCATGGTAGTTTTAAAATTAATGAGCTTGCGGATCTTCCCTGTGCATGCACTGTGTGCCGTTCGCACACCATTGAAGAATTACGCACTGCCCCTGATCGTGAGCGCCTGCTCGCGCTCCACAACCTGTACGTGACGCTCGCTGAGATCTCACGGATTCGTCAGGCAATTTTTGACGGGACACTCTGGGAACTGGTGGATGAACGATGCCGGGGGCATCCGCAACTCCTCGCTGGCTACCGGGCGTTCCTGAACAGAACCGAATCCCTGGAAAAATATGACCGGGTCGCTAAACGCCGGTTCTTCTACCGAGGAGATGAGAGCTGCAGCCGTACAGAAGTATTCCGTTACCAGCAGATGCTCTCACGGCTTCATCTCGGAGAGTACGTCCTTGTTGCATTTGATGGTGGTATGCGTGACGAATTTAGCGATACCCTGTTCTTCAAACCACCGTTCGGCCCGTTTCCAAAAGAACTCAAAGAAACATTTCCCATCGGGCAGAGTGAAATTCCCGAGTGGGACGATGCCATGGTAAGAAAAGGATGCAGGGGGATAAAAATGCTCAGAGAGAGTCACCCCGACAGTCAGTTTGTTGTTTCCTGCAATCCCTGCTGGGAACCGATTGTCCGGCAGGAACTTGGCGATATTGAGGTGCGCATTGACCAGGTTTGATATCAGGAAACGGGACGGACTTGCACGAACCGGCATCTTCCAGACTGATACCATTACCCTGAAACTGCCGACCGCCCTGGCAGTTGAAACACTCTTTCCGGATCTTGATGCATGTGATGGGACTAACCTGCCCCTCTGTGCTCCATCAGCGCTGGTGAAACACTATCCTCCCTATAATAACGGACAACCGGTCACCATCCACCCACATCTTGACAATCCTGCACAGAGTGGCGATTGTGTGATGGTAGCAGACTGGCACACTGCATGGTTAAATCCCAGGAATTATGTTGACTGGCTCATCGGACTCAAAGAAAAAACACCGGTAGATACCGCATGGTATGCACCTGCATCCGGATTGCCGTCGAATGTGCATATCCTGTGCTACTCAGGGTTTGACCTGTTTGATTTTCGGGCAGTTGATCTCAAAACCGCCCAGATGCGGTTTTGTATACCGGAAGGAGAGTTTCCTGCCGATGCACTCGATAGTGGAATCTGCACCTGTAGCGGTTGCCAAAAGAAAGATCTGAAGATGCATAACCGGCAGGCACTTCTCCATGAGATTGCTCTTGTTACCCGGTTCATTGAAGAATCACAGCTGCGCGATCTGGTGGAGTCACGCTGCCGGTTGAATGCGGCACAGGTTGCTATCATGCGACATCTCGACAACCAGTACCAGTTCATGGAACGGCACATGCCTGTTGCCCGGAGTGGCGTAATGCGGGCAAACTCGGGAGAATCCCTGCAGCGGGCCGAAGTCCGGCGTTTTGCCGAACGGATAATAACCCGGTATCTCCCGCCAAAAACAGATGTTGCGGTTCTCCTTCCCTGTTCGGCAAAAAAGCCTTACTCACTCTCGCAGAGCCACCGTAAATTCGGGCGGGCAATTGCTGGCCGCGCCCATGAACTGATCGTAACGTCCCCGCTGGGGCTCGTTCCCCGCGAGCTTGAGTGCATCTATCCCGCAGGCCACTATGATGTACCCGTCACCGGTTACTGGGACGCAGAAGAATGTGCAGTTATTACAAATATCCTCACACACTACTTCGAACGTCACGCATACCGCCGTATCATCGCACATCTTGAGGGTGGTGCACTCAAGGTAGCCCGGATGGCAACCGAGGCATGCGGAATTACTCTGGAATATTCATGCCTGGAGCATCCCACCAGCAATTCCGCACTCAACGCCCTTGATTCTGCCCTTGCAGGAGAACGGAGGATTAAAGATGACCGGCTTCATGGCATGGTATCCTACCAGTTTAATATCGATCTTGACACGAAAGGCACGACGGTGCGGGGGCACTATCCGGAACTCTTTTACAGCAAAAAAAATGTTCAGATCTTCTCGATAGATACCGGCACCGGCTTACTCCGCCCCACATTTGACGGCTGGAATCTTATCCCTGCAGGCTACCGCATCACCATCGACGATTTCGTGCCAGAAGGTGATGTGCTCGTTCCCGGCGTGACCGGGATCGACCCCGCGATCCGGGACGGCGACGAGGTTCTGGTTGTGGGAGCGCGTGCCATCGCGACCGGGCGGGCAGCATTACCCGCGGATGAGATCCCGCGTTCGCGCCGCGGCGTGGCAGTCCGGGTGCGTAAGATAAAGAGGGTATAGGTTCAACCAAAACGATACATTGCAGATCATCCAAGGAGTGAAAAGGTTGTTCCGTATCGAAAAAGTCGAACAGGAAGGGTGGGAATTGTGAGCACCCCCATCACTGCACAGGAGGTAAAGGGTATAATCTCGGCCGGTTCGAAGGGCCCGACATCCGTGCCGGTCGTGGTCGCCGTTCCAAAGGAGCTGGCCCCAGGAGAACAGCGCGTAGCGACCGTACCGGAGGTCGTCCAGAAGCTCACGAAATCGGGGTACGAGGTCCGGATCGAGCACAACGCAGGGATAAGTGCGTACTACCCCGACGATCTCTTCACGGCTGCCGGTGCGAAGATCGCATTCAGCCGGACCGACCTCTTGAACGGCGCCCGTATCGTCCTGGGTGTCCAGCCCCCGACCGTCACCGATGTCGATCAGCTTGCCGAGGGCACGATTGTCATCGGGTTTATGAACCCGGCGAACAACCTCGATGCAATCGCCCGGATGCGCGACCGGAAGGTCACCGCCTTTGCTCTCGAGTTCGTTCCGCGGATCACCCGCGCCCAGAGCATGGATGCACTCAGTTCCCAGGCAACAGCCGGCGGGTATGTGGCAGCTATCCTGGGCGCTGATAACTGCCCGAAGTTCCTCCCGATGCTGACAACGGCCGCAGGCACGATACGGCCGGCAACAGTGCTCATCCTGGGTGCCGGCGTCGCTGGCCTCATGGCTATCGCCACGGCAAAGCGGCTCGGCGCCATTGTCGAGGCCTACGATGTCCGGCGCGCTGCGGGCGAGCAGGTCAGGAGCCTCGGTGCAAAGTTCCTCGAGCTCGAGATCAACGCCGAAGTCCAGGGTGGTTACGCCCGTGAGCTCACGCCCGAGGAGAAGGCGCAGGAGCAGCAGATGGTCTCCGCCGCTGTCGCGCAGGCCGACATTGTCATCACGACAGCCGCCATCCCCGGCCGTAAGGCCCCCCTCCTTATCACCAAGGAGACCGTAGTGACGATGCGACCGGGCGCCGTTATTGTCGATCTGGCTGCCGAATCGGGTGGCAACTGCGAGCTGACACAAGTAGGCAAGACCGTGAGAGAGTACGGAGTCACCATCATAGGTATACAGAACCTCCCGGCACGGGTGCCGTTCCACTCGAGCCAGATGTACGCGAAGAACCTCCAGTCATTTCTCGCACTCCTTGTCGACAAGGACGGAGCTCTTGTCCGGGAGTTTACTGATGAGATCCTGGTTGCGAGCATCCTGGTCCACGCGGGTACAGTGCGTCATGGGCCGACACGCGACCTCCTGAGTGGAGGGAAGCCATGACAGACGTAACAACGCTCTGGACCGCGGTCTACATCGCGATGCTGGCCGCGTTCACCGGATACGTCGTCATCAGTCGGGTCCCCGTCATACTCCACACGCCGCTGATGAGCGGCTCGAACTTTATTCATGGGATCGTGCTTGTCGGCGCAATGGTCGCGCTCGGCCTCGCCACGACGCCTCTCGAGCAGATCATCGGGTTTATTGCGGTCATCCTTGGCGCAGCGAACGTCACCGGGGGCTACGTTGTCACGGAAAGGATCCTCCAGATGTTCGACCGCAGCGGGAAGAAGCCCGGAAAGAAGGCCTGATAATGATTGACCTCTCATGGGCGATCGACCCGGTCTACATCGCGACGATCTTCTTCTTCATCGTCGGCCTCCAGCGGATGAGCCACCCGCTCACTGCCCGGAGCGGGATTGTCTGTGCCGGTGCCGCTATGCTGATCGCGACACTCGTCACGTTCCTTACTCCGAACCTCACCAACTTCGCCTTAATGGCGATTGCGATCGTCATCGGTGGGGGCTTCGGTTACATCACGGCAAAGCGCGTCGCGATGACCGACATGCCCCAGATGATAGCGCTCTACAACGGCATGGGCGGCGGCGCAGCAGCCGGGATCTCAGCTGTCGCGCTCCTCGGTTCAACCAATGCCATCACCGGTTCCCTCGCTGTCGTTGGCGGCCTCATCGGGGCCGTCTCGTTCTCGGGGAGCATCATTGCGTTTCTGAAGCTCCAGGGCTGGATGCGGCCGCGGCCGATCACCTTCCCGGGCCAGCAGATCGTCAATATGGCGATTCTGGCCCTCGCCATCGTCTCTGGTGTGCTCGTTATCGCACAGCCGGTTTGGATCCCGCTCTCCGTTGCTATGTATCTCCCGCTGTTCTTCATCCTCTCGCTCGGGTTCGGGCTCCTCATGACGCTCCCGATAGGCGGGGCCGACATGCCCGTTGTGATCTCGATGTACAACGCCTTCACCGGCCTCGCTGTCGCGCTTGACGGGTTCTCGTTTGCGACCCCCAACTATGCGATGGTCGTCGCGGGTATCATTGTCGGCGCCGCGGGTTCGCTGCTCACGCTCAATATGGCTCGGGCGATGAACCGCTCGATCTGGAACGTCTTCTTCGGCGCGTTTGGTGCGACGGAGGAGAAAGGGATGCAAATCCAGGGCAGCATGAAGTCGATCGAGGCTGACGACGTCGCGGTCATGCTTGCCTACGCGAATAAGGTGATTATCACTCCCGGTTACGGCATGGCGGTCGCCCAGGCCCAGCAGAAGGTCAAGGAGCTGACCAATCTGCTTGAGAGCAAGAACGTTCAGGTAAAGTTCGCTATCCACCCGGTCGCCGGGCGGATGCCCGGGCACATGAATGTCCTGCTCGCCGAGGCAGGGGTCGCTTACGACCACCTCTTCGACCGGGATGAGGTGAACCCGGAGTTCCCAAGCACTGACGTTGTCCTCGTCATCGGGGCCAACGATGTTGTCAACCCGGCAGCGCACCGGCAGGGCAGCCCGCTCTTCGGCATGCCAATTCTTGATGTCGAACAGGCGAAAAACGTCATTGTCCTTAAGCGCGGCCAGGGGAAGGGCTTCGCCGGGATCGAGAACGATCTGTTCTACCGGGACAACACGCGGATGCTCTACGGCGACGCGCAGGAATCCGTCGGGAAGCTCGTGCAGGCCCTCAAGAAGCTCTAGCGCTCCTGAGGATCTGGCAGGCCGATGTTACGGTTCTGCCGGCCTCTCGGCGAGCCGCACCTTGTTTTTCAACGGATCACCAGCGTCCGTTCAAATACCCGGATAAAGAGATCACTTTTCAGGAGAGTTTGCTCTTTTTCTGCAGATATATCCCGTAGTGAAGAAATTTCAAGGATTATTTCCTGCGGGTTTATGGTACAGTGAACAGACTCTGTCGATCCAAGATGGAGATAGTCCAGACCATCTGCAATCCGAAGCAACGCTGCAAGCATCAAGACATTATTGCGGTCATCTGAAGAAAGAAGGGAAAAAAATCCCTCTGATTCAAAACGGATTTTTCCCCGGTGGGCTTTGGCAACAAGCCCGATAATCCCCCGATCCATAACGTCTAGGGAGAGATTCTCATCAGACAGTATCATAACCGCACTACGAGCGGAATGCCCTCTCTTCCCGAATTTCCACCCAATATCATGTAACAGACCTGCATACTCAAGTAAGAAGCGTTCGCGGGTCCCCATCCGGTGCAGTGGTTCGAGATCATCAAACAGCATCAGGGAAAGATCCGTTACTTTACGACTGTGCGCTAATCCCTCACCATGCACAGCGGCAAGATTGGATACTGAAGCCCTGATATCGTTATCG
>Ga0315285_10009274_pt1 | contig 10063 bp, 7 predicted proteins | sample YL17G09_36_MG_FD_203698 | JGI IMG/M metagenome (GOLD analysis project Ga0315285, IMG submission 203698) | Sediment microbial communities from Yellowstone Lake, YNP, Wyoming, USA - YL17G09_36 | ecosystem: Environmental > Aquatic > Freshwater > Lake > Sediment | place: USA: Wyoming | collected... | reverse complement strand
CAGTTCGCCAGCGAGATGCCTCGCAAGGAGTCGCGTCTGGACCTCCATGATTCTTCGATAACTGATGGTGTAACCGAAGATCGGATGACTTACCAGAGTGTCCCTCCTCCTCTCGTAGGCCTTAATCAACTTCCTTCGCCCGTCCTCGGTGAGAGCTACCGCAGGCCCGCGCTGGATAAAGTCGCTGAGTTGAACCTCGCCTGTGTTCAGAACGGCGATGACGACGGAGTCGCAAATGATAGCCCGGAACTCCTCCATGAGGTCCAAAGCGAGGGCGGGACGACCGTAGCGAGGGCGGTGCAGGAAACCGATGTACGGGTCGAAACCGACCGCCATCGCGGTGATGGTGAGGTCTTTCGCGAGAATGGCGTAGAGGAGGGACAACAGGGCATTGACCGGATCAGTCGGAGGCCTCCTGTTCCTCTCGTTGAAATCGAAATCAGTGGCACCTGATTTGAGCATTCCCGAGAAGTTGGCGAAGTAGAGCTGCGCTGCGGCGCCTTCGATGCCTATGAGGGTGTCCAGACTGGGGGCCAAAGCAGTAAGGTCCGAGAGCCTCGAGAGCTCATCGAGGACGGGCTGGGGGCAGCCCTCGAAGTTGCGGCGAAGCATCGTCCGCTGGTTCCTTATCTTGCCCTCGACGAAACTGCGCGCGATGGTCAGAGAAGACGCGCTGTCAGAGGCGACTCTGAACTGCCTAATCCTGAGCTCCGCGTTCTTATGGATGAGCCCATGCGTGATCCCGAAGAACCACCCTCCGAAGGAGAAGTAGCAGATGGGAATGCCGCGCTCACAGAGGGCCCGCAGGGCCTGGACCGAGACCTGGATGTTGCCAAATAGGCAGACCTGAGAGACCTCTAGGAGACGCACCTCCTGCACGGACTTGCCCGACTTGAGGACTGCGAGGTTATCGCCCTTCTTCCCCAGCACGAGACCGTGCTCCTGCAGGTACAGGGGGAGTGCGTCGTCCATTGCGGGGATTAGGCGACGGACATCATCAACTCGGATTCTCTCTCCCGACAGAAGGTTCACCTCATCAGGGAGGCACACACCCACGAGAGAACACCTGGGGCATTTCGGGCTATCGATCAATGGCAAGGGGATGGTTTCCGTTCCTGCAACTTCACGGGCGGCGCTGAGGAGTTCCAGTGTGCGTTTCACCAGAACCTCACTGAACTGGACCGTTACCCTTTGCTTAGACTGCACAAAGTAGAGGGCACCCTCCTGACAGTCGAACCCGTTTTCCCGCAGAATGATGCCCTGGGCGCAGAGTTGCACCCTTTCAGGCTCCCATGATTTCTCCGGATTGTCTGGAACGCTGCCATGCTTGTAGTCTACGGGGACGACCTTGCCGCCTTCTCCTTCCAAGAGATCAAGCTTCGCTGTCAATCCAACTCGTGGAGCGGAGAGATAGACAGACCTAGCGTGTATCTTCTCAGTCTCCGCCCCTTCCGGCACCGCGCCCTCTTCCTTCCTCACCCTCCGGTGGGCGAACTGCCCTTCCAGGGTGTCTGCACTCTCCACGAATTGAGACTGAATCCATTCGAGATAGTAGAGACGGGGACAGTAGGCGAACTCGTTGAGCATGCGGGCGGGCAATAAATCGGGAGTCTCGGGCATCGAGTTCCTGTTCTCGACCATCCCATGCCCCATGTCGGTTTATTCATCCTCCCTAGCGAAGAGGCCCAATCCATAGAAACGACCGCCGCCAAGACAGATGGGACCAGGGATTCGTACCGGTCTCTTGTCAGCGTCGCGCCAGCAGAGCCTCACATGAAGGCGAGGGAAGCGCCGGAGATGATCGGGCACGCCGTAGCGGTCGGCCAAGTCGGCACCAGGCCAGAAACCGACCTTGCGCCATTCGAGTTCCGCATGATCCGCTAGGACGTTAGAGAAGCCCGCCTGGACTATTGTCTTCCGCAGCAGACTGTCGATACGATGGTCGAGCCTAGCCAGCAGTTGTTTCTGTTCCTCTGCGCTGGTCCCACGTTTCAGGCGCCGCCGGTAATGGGCGGGATCGTCATAACCAGGCAGGACTACTGGTGTTACGGTGGCCCATGATACGGCCGGTTTGGTGTAGTATTGGACCACTTTCTCGTTTGCCCTAATCAGAGAGAGCAAGGCAACGGATTGCTTTTTTCCCTCTTCAATCAGTTCCTGACCCGATAAAGCCCTCCGCGCCCAGGTAATCTCACCCTGACCATTGTCAGTGAATGTTGTAAGGAGAGCCCGTCGTACGCTGCCGACCACGCGGGCCTTGTCTTTGCCCTTTGTCTCGATGCTAGGCAGCGGCAGGTAGGCGAACCGTTGGGACCCAACCGGAACGTGCTCGCCGCCGCCCATCGCTTCACCGTGGCCCAGAATGAATCTGTCGATTTTGGAGTCTTGCCAACCGGCGTTCTTGGCCGCGAGTCTGGCAGCGTGGCGCATCATGCCGGCGACGGTGAGCGCTTCCCGGGCCGTGTCGAATACACGGAACCCGCTGGCGTCAGGTTTGAGTAGGGAGAAGACCGCCGCGGGGCGAGGCAGCGGGTCGGTCGCACGTCGATACTCAAATTTCGCGTACGCGGACAGGGGCCGTGGGGGAGCAAAATGATTTGAATCTAGGCGTTTGAGGAACCATTCGTGCCGCTGGACCAAAGCGTCGAGCGTACCCTTAACAGGCACGCGCAGACCTCCTTCCGTCGCGCCAGAGAGTGGGAACCATCGTTCTCCGGGCAGAGCTTCGGCCTGCTCGTCCCGCACAATAGCACCGTGGCCCACCACCATATCCACGCCCCAGCCCAGAGCAACGATGCTCCGGGCTATGTTAGACAATCCCGCAAGGTGGCCGTGGAGTTCCTCATTGACTGGGTTGGGAAGAAGCCAGAGGTAGTGTACTGCTGCACCATCGGGCAGTAGACTGGGACGGATGCTTTTCATTGATCGGTGAGTCGCAGGATTGGCTTCTCCAGACATGGAATAGTCACCGCGGCACCACGCTCGGGCGACGATGTCCATGGCGTTGTTGGGTACCGAGAGACGATAGCCCGGTGCCCTGTCAGGGGTAGAGATGCGGACGGGAGCGACTACGATCGGCGGAGCTTGTTGTTCTAGCCACTTCAACGCCGGAGCTAACGCCTGCACACGCTGCCGCGCCGCCGCGGCGGCGACCACCGACTGAAACACTCGCAGTGGTGATGGTGGCCACTCAGGCGCGTCACCATCCCCTCGGCCATGGAAAGTCGGGTCAAGAAAGTGCGTCGATATATCCAAGTACGAAGACACGACGTCCCCCCATCACGCGACCTGCTTTGCGCGGGACTTCTTAGCCTTTTGCTCACCCTCGCTTGTGCCGCCGGCAACGTCTTTTCTTGCGAGTTCCTTGTCAAACATGACATCCTGGTCCGGGCCGATACCGAAGGCTTTGGCTGCGACCTTGGCATACGCGATGGCGTCCTTATCGGTAAGAGCGGCATCTTCATGGCGGCCATCGCTGAGGACGAGTTTGAACTCTCGCGGTTTCTCCGGGTCTAGCACGAGGTTGCATCCTTGGCGAAGGTAGCCGGCAGGAGAGTATGTGAAGGCGGTCAAGGCGAGACCGAGGATATACCGGCGCAGAGCAAGGGTTCTTGCATCGTCTTTGCCCGCTGTGAGCAACCGCAGCGCTGCGAGGTGAAGCGAGGCATCGCGGCGGATGCCGCCCGCGGCAATAACACCACCGTGGGAGCCAGCAGCGGGGTGGTGGACAAAACCTCTCTCAGCATAAGCATCCTTTGCCTTCTTATCGACCGCCTCCTCAAGCAATCCTTCGCTGACGTACTCCGTTGCAGGCACGTATTGGGCCGAGCGCGTCAGCTTGCGGACATCGAATGCACGTATCGTTGATGCAATCAACCGAGGCAACTTAGCTTGCGTGTCGCGTGAGTCCCACACACCGAAAACCAGTGATGTCGGTGAGATCTTTGCCAGCGGTTCGGCGTTGCCATTCAGCACCTCTCTGAACGCGTTCCGAAGCTGCTGTTGTAGCCCAGAACACCGGACAACGGCGTCACCGGCGCGATGGCCAGCTTCAAGCAAGTTCACCCGTTTTTCACCAGCCTTCACCACTATCTGCGGGACAAGGCCCGCATATTCTTTCTTGGTGAATTGCGGCTCGATTCTATTCGCCTGCGAGCCGACGCTGTCGATGAGGCAGACGTTCTTGCCGTCGGGGAACTCGTCGACGTTGTACCCGCCCTTGAAAACTCTGTCTTCGCTTGCCGCAAACGTGGCGGGGAACAACACGCCGTCGCGACCCTCGACCGGCATCAGGTGCTCGCGGATTACTAGGGCCGAGGGCCCCGAGTCTTCCAACCACTCATCATACTTCTCCAATAGATTACCTGTTGTCATCTTTTCACACTCCGTCACCTCGAATATCGGTGACAGTAAGATGGGATTCTCTCGACAGATTGCTCATGGGCATCTCCTTCCTATGGGCGTTGCTGGGGTGAAAGCCTTGTGCTTCCTCTGGTCTGTGCGGAACGCATTCTCAAAGCGAAAACCGCGACAACCATCTTGCTGCAGCAGGCCGCATACAGCCAATGGCGCAACGCGAGCTGACAGAGGAAATGGCCAAGTGTAGTAGTCGAACACGCGTGGCTTCTCTGTGGGCATTGGTCGAAAACGTTGAAGACCGATGAGACACAGGAACTCCACTGCCGGGTGGGCTTCGGTCGTCATATGAAGGCTGTCCGGCGAGAACCCGATGTCAAGTGGCAGAGCGTTTGATCCTCTATGGGAGTCGAAGTAGAACGGCTCGACTTTGTTATCTGGCTCCAGTGGGTCATGTACGACAGTCCCGTAATCGAACAGGGCATCGTGCTGCAAATCTGGTCGCTGCACAACACTTTGCATCGCACGAGCGATACGAACGCCTCTCATGCTCCCGGCCCAAACCTTGAGCCGACCGCCGCCTGAGAGCTTATCATTCCACCAGTCAAGTCGAAAGCCGAACGGGGATAGAATCTCAATGGGCGACGAGTAGTCGTCAGCGGGGTCGACCTGCCGTAAGACCGCCCCCGCAACTGCGCGTAACAAACCCGGAAGACTCGAATCGATGGTAGGATCGGCTTCAAGAGGGCGCATGCAGAACAACTCGCCGTCCTCGAACCACGCCTCCGCCCCGTTCCACAAGCGATCGGCCAATTCTAGCAGGCCGCAGCAGGCGAAGAACTTGCCGGGGTTGGTAGGGTCCACGCGAACGTGAATCGTGGGCTCGCATGCTTGTCTCATCGAGAAGCCTCCTGGATTTGCGCTGAGTTGGTTTTGACTGGTTTGGCTTCCAGAATGTCGTCGGCCTGCGACGCCAAGGCGTCGGCAGCACGCACCAAGGATTCGAGGTACGCTAGGCCCCATCGACCATACTTTCGTTGGAGACGGGCGAAGCGTCGGGGTACTTCGCGGGCCATCTCAGCGGCAGTTTCATCCGTGTGTTTGGGATCGAAAGCCTCATCGGCGGGGAAATGCGGCCGCGCTCGACCGTGGTGCGCGGCAATCATGTGCAGGACGAGGTCCTGCACGTCGGGCTTCTTCTCCAGGAACTCTGGGAGACTCATCACATCTAGGAGCGAACCGAATTCGTGGCGAAAGCTGCCGAAATCCACGGGACGGATCTTCCCCCCAGACTTCGCTAACACTTGCCGAGGGTAATCCTGGTTGCGGATTGACTGCTGCCAGACTGCGCGGTCTTTGCCGATATCGTGACATCGGGCGGCAAGCGCGACCGCCGAGGCCTCTGGCTCGCTCAACCTGAGCTTGGCGACGATTTCGCGTGCGAAACGCTCGGCAAGTTCAAGGTGTAGTTTCAGTTCCTGCCTTCGGGTCGCAGCTCGTGACCCATCATCGTCGGCGGAGCGGGGCCGCACATACCAAAGCCAGTAACGGCGGCTGGACGTTTGATTCTCTTGCTCCTGTTCTTCGTCGGCATCTGGATGGGTGTCGATGGTTCGTACCAGTCGCATTCCCCTTGGCTGCTCTTCGTCATCCCATATGCGGCTGCGCTGCAGAGTATTGGTCGGATCCTGCCAACGGTCGGAGATGTCGTAACTCTGACGTTGCGTATTGTCAAAGGCGGCGTTCCCGTTGAGCATCCCGCCCTTCCAGCCCCCGACTTCTGGCGGAAGTAATACGGTCCGGCTGTTGAGTAGAGGCTTCCCCCCCGCCACCAACTTGCCCATTGTAGTCACGAGCACTGGCTCGTCGTCCGCCATGACCCAGACTGGTGAATCAGCATGTTGGACAGCCAGCTTCTCCATGTGCTTGAACACGCGATCGGTAGTGTCTCGGAGCAACTCATGCGGCTTGAGTGGGTAGTCTTCGAGTAGGTCTTCGGGTATGTACGTCTCAAGCAGTTGACCAGTGATGTATCCGACCTCTTCGCGCCACGCGACGTGAGTCTCGGATGGTTCCCATTCGGCGACTCCATGCAGCCAGTCGGCCACCGGGGGCCGGCCGGGCATCTTCTGGCGGACTGAGGTGAGCGCCCAAACGTCGAAGAGGATGTCACTCGCGGGGAGAATGGTCGGCAGAGGCGTGAAGGCGGCGAGTCGGTCGGAGCTGGGCAAGTCTCTCAGCGCCGCCGGGCTGGCGTCGTGGCGCTGATCCTCGCGCTTCGGAAGCTTCTGCAAGAGCGAAAGGGTTTTCATGCATGCCTGATCAAATGGCGATTCCGGCTTGGCCTGCGTCTTCAATTCATTATTGCTAACCGCGTCATTCGGGTCGGTTGACTCAGATTTGACCCGCGTCTTCTCTATATCATCAGCCACGCTCGTTGCGAAGGAATTGACATCCGTCGTTCCCGAACCATTTGCAGGCGCCGTGTGAACGACATCGATTTGTGCGTCCCCAACACCCAAACGATTCACCCTACCGAGCCTCTGGACCATGCTGTCGAAGGGCGTCAAATCACAGACCAAATGATCCGCCGATATGTCAAGCCCGACCTCGCCAGCAGAGGTGCAAACTAAGTAGACTGTTCCCGGCTTCGGCGTGGGCTTCGGTGTGATTGGTGGTTTGACCATGAAACGGGCAAAGATCGGGTCGTCCTTCGCCAAGGCGTCCCGCTCGAGCCCGCGCAAGGTTCCAGTGAGCGTTTGGACCGCCAATTTTGCCTTGCGGAGTTCTTCAGTGACCTTTTCCACATGCTCCAGCCTTCGGAGGAAGACGATAACGGCTTGGCCGCTGTCCTTGTATTTCGTCGCGCTCTGCACGACTCGACCCACCATTTCCTTCTCGTCGTCGATGGGCCAGAAGGTAATCCCCTTCCTTGCTTTGATCCTCTTACATACCTCGCCGTGGTTGTGGTCGGCGTCAGTGAGCTGAAACCGCCCGGCGTCATCGCGCCCCGTGGCAGTCAGCGCCATGACGCGGAATCCGCAGAACTCACCACGTCGTTGCTGCTCCGATTCAACCGCGGTGATGAGTTCTTGGAACGCTGGTTCTAGATGTGCCTCGTCGTGGACAAGCAATACATCCTGACCGAGGAAACCGGCGTGTAACGGGCGGGATTTGAATCCACGTCCGTAGCCAGCGAACAACAACCGGCTTCCAATCATGTCCACCGTACCGACGATTACCGCTGGCCGAGTGGGGTCGTTTCGCCATTCTCCATTGTCGGCAAACTGACCCCGCAGCGTGCTGATCGCCAATGGGGCTTCAGAGGTTTGAGAACTGAGGGACTTTAAGGCATTAGTCGCCGCGTGGAGTCCTCGCTCTGGGGTGGCGAGCGCTTCCCGCATACGCTCCACTTCGCACGTGGCCTGATCCACCACGGTTCTGCGGTTCACCACATATACGAGTCGGCGAGGAAAGCCAGACACGGTGCCAGCTCCAGCATGATGGGCCAGCGCCAGAAGCCAAATCGCGATTATCGAGGTTTTGCCAAGTCCCGTTGGAATGTCACAGTTTTTCGGAAATCGTTTCTGAAGGAACTCCTTGAATAGCGCTTTCTGCCATGGGAACGGGGTCTGTGATTCTTGAAGGCCGGTCAATGCCTTGAAGTCTCCATCAAAGTCATTGCAAGGCTGCACGAAAGTTGCCCCCATTATGTTCTGGATCCATTGATTTGAAATGCATCGGCCATCGATACCGGCTCATCCCGTAGCCGCGGTTGAGTGCACGGGACAGCATCATATCCTGCGTTCCGATGAGGATCGCGTCCCGTTCCGGATAGAGGTCCCACTTGTCAGCATCCTCGCCCCCCATCAGCACCGTAACCACGATTCTCTTGGGGTCGTCCCATGATGGGGCGTATGCTTTGACGAACTTCTCGCCGGCCCTGCTATCGATTTCTGCAATCCCGCTGAGAAGCCCCAGACGGTGAAGCCATAAGATTGCGTTGTCTCGCGTCTGCTCGACGAGCACCCTCATCGGGAGGCAGTAGACAAGGCGACGTGGGGTGGATTTGCGAACAGCCTCTGCACTAAACCGTCTCCTCCATAGCCACGCGAGTATGACGGCGGCTGTTTTGCCCGCTCCCGTGGGAATCCGAATCAATTGAGGAAAAGCTTCCGACTCCGCCAGCCTAATCTGAAACGGGAATGGTTGTCTCCCGTTCGTGGCGGTGCGAAACATGTCCTCATATGATTCATATTGCATTGATGGCCACCAAAAACCCCGATTCCGGGTGCATCAAGACGGGGGATGAGGTGCGGAGGGAGGCCTTGCTGTGGAGTGGATGATGACTCCGCACCTCGACAGATTGAGCGGTGAACCGCCGCCTGTGAAGATTGAACTCTCGAGACGAGAGGAACCCCCTGGACTCGTGCAGCCTCGTCGCAAGATCGCTCCTCACCTCGGCAATCTTGCCGACCAGCATCGAAGCGAGCGCGCACTGGTAATCGAAAGGCAACGGCGATGCGCTCACCTTACGGAGTTGTATGTCAAGGCGCAAGGGTACTCCCTTCCCCACCGGTCCTCCAACTGAGGCGGTTCCGCATCGCCGGTTCCCCTCTAATACCTATCGGTGATTGGTTTCAAGGCGAGTCTGACTGTCTCCTTCGGATAGTACGCGCTCCTCTCCGATTGGACAGTAGCACGGTTGGAAAAGAGAAGGCTTCTAAGATTATTAATGAACGCTTGTCCCGAAAAGGCCGAAGAAGTGGGATGAAACGCTACACGGTTGGGTGTCCACCCGCCCCCATGTCTGGAAGCACAGCAGCTTCCCCTGCTACCCGTGCAGTCTCTCACGGCGGACTTGCCATCGCGCCCCGTTCCTCCCCTATTGAGACTACCCCGGGCGGCTCCGTCCCTGGGCTCACCACCACGGTCGTGCCGCTCCTTGCCTTCCCCGCCACCGAATAGTCGGTGAAGTACATCCTGTCCGTTTCCTCCTTCAGAGATAGCAGGGCAATCTCGTGCGGGAACCCGTAAGCGGACGAGCCGCTGCAAGAGACTAGGGCGTACTCCGGGTTCAAGACCTCTGCGCACTCCAACACCGTCCCGTGCTTGCTTCCGTGATGCGAGACCTTGAGCACGCTGCAGTTGAGCGGGTTGAACGCCTCCGTCACCTGGATTCTCTGCTCGGGGTTCTGGGTCTTGACGAAGTTCGGGTACTCTTCAAGGACCTTCGACCAGCTCGGGATCTGTGCAACCCCGCCAAAGATGATCGCCCCAGGAATCATAGCCTCCGGAGCCTCGTACTCCAGCCTCAGCACAATCGATGGAATGTTCACATCGACGCCGGACGTATCGTCCCTGTACCTACAATGGACTCTATCGCGGTTATTCTCTCGTTCATCATGTTCGGTTCCAAGCTGGGAATCCCCTTTGCCGACATTCGTAATAAACGCTGGAGTTCGGTGGCAAGGTCCTTTCGACCCCTACCGTGCTACTCCCGCCCCCTCATTATCAATCCTGAGTTCGCTCCACAAAGTATATCCATCGTTTTGACAAGTTGCGAAATTCGTAACTTGTCAAAAAGTCGCTCCAAATACCATTATCCATCCAGCCGCACAATCGGGTGTCGATGAGAACGGGAGAGGAGAAACTCACTGTGGCGTGCAGAATACTGCTGCACCTCTCCTGCTTTTCCCGTTATCAG
>Ga0315285_10009271_pt1 | contig 10063 bp, 12 predicted proteins | sample YL17G09_36_MG_FD_203698 | JGI IMG/M metagenome (GOLD analysis project Ga0315285, IMG submission 203698) | Sediment microbial communities from Yellowstone Lake, YNP, Wyoming, USA - YL17G09_36 | ecosystem: Environmental > Aquatic > Freshwater > Lake > Sediment | place: USA: Wyoming | collected... | reverse complement strand
GTAGGTGCCGTTTTTCCCATCGTTATTAACACCTATAGCGGGTTCCGCGGTGTGCCCCGGGTTTTTGTCGAGGCAGGAAAGATGCTGGGGTGCACCAAAAGCCGGGACCTTATCCGCTATATTGCGTTCCCGGCTGCACTCCCGTCCGTAGCAACAGGTATCCGGATTGGGACCGGTATTGCCTGGATGTGTCTTGTCGCTGCTGAGCTCTTCGGCGTCTCGAACTATGGTGTTGGCCAGAAACTCTGGTGGTACTACAACATCCACCAGATGGACAGCGTGGTAGTTTACATGATTATTCTCGGGCTCCTTGGCCTTTCTTTTGACATGGTCTTCCGGTACTATATCGACAAACATTTCCTGAAATGGCGGACTAGTGAGGTGGCCTGAATGGGGGATCTTCTCATACAAAACCTCACCCGGACCTTCCCCCGCGAGAACGGCACAACCCTGACGGCGATTGAGAATCTCAGCCTCACCGTCCATGATAAGGAGTTCGTCTGCGTCCTTGGTCCGTCCGGCTGTGGCAAGACCACGCTGCTGCGCATGATTGCTGGGCTCGATTCGGCAAGCAGCGGGGAGATCCTGCTCGATGGCGAACGGATCACCGGGATCAACCCCAAAGTCGGGATCGTCTTCCAGGAATATTCGCTCTTCCCGTGGCGCAGCGTGATCGATAACATCGCGTTTGGCCTTGAGATGCAGGGCTTTGCCCGCACCGAGCGGAACCGAATCGCAGAACACTATCTCGACCTCGTTGGCCTAACACAGTTCCGTGAGAGTTATCCCTCCGAACTTTCGGGTGGGATGCGGCAGCGGGTCTCTGTCGCACGGGCGCTCGCGCTGGAACCGGTGGTTCTGCTGATGGACGAACCGTTCGGGGCCCTCGATGCCCAGACCCGGAACATGCTCCAGCACGAGCTCCTCGGGATCTGGGAAAAGACCAAAAAGACGATTATCTTTATCACCCACAGCGTTGATGAGGCGGTCTTCCTTGCAGACCGGATCGTTGCGTTGACCCCGCGTCCCGGAACAATCTGTGAGATCATACCCATCGACCAGGTGCGGCCACGGGACAGGACCAGCGTGGAATTTGCAAAAGTCCGCAGGTATGTCCTCGACATGATCAACCAGCCGAAATGTTCCCTCTCGTAAGGTTTAATACGCCACATCCCCATTTTATTAAAGCAGTTTACGATATCGAATGGCATGAATTTCTGATCCCTTTTTGGATTTTTATGCCCATTCAAGCTGATTAAAGGAGGAGGACGCGATGGTAAGAAAACCGGGAAAAATGTACAGGAACATTTCAAAGAGAGCCTACACGCGCCGCGAGTATATGGGCGGGGTTCCAGGGAGCAAGATTGTACAGTTTGAGATGGGAAACCTCGCACAGGAGTTTCCGACACAGGTCGATCTGGTCATCGAAGAAGCGTGCCAGATCCGTCACTCTGCGCTCGAAGCCGCACGCATCAGCGTCAACCGCAGGCTGATGAAGGGGGTCGGCAGGGCGAATTTCCATTTCAAGGTCCGTATCTACCCTCACCATGTCCTCCGTGAGAACAAGCAGGCGACCGGTGCCGGTGCGGACCGCGTATCCGAAGGGATGCGCCTTTCGTTCGGGAAGGCGGTCGGGACCGCCGCACGGGTTGCAGAGAACCAGAGGATTTTTTCCGTCTTTTCGACCCCCCAGTACCTCGAAAAGGTAAAAGACGCACTCCGCCATGGGGGCCATAAGCTCCCCTCCTCCTCTCACCTGAAAATTTCGACGATCAAGGTGAGCGGGAGAATTGTCGCACCCAAGTTCGCAGAAGAGAAGGTTGTCGCAGCACCGGTTGCCGCTGTCGTCGAGGAACCCAAGGAAAAGGAAGCCGCAAAGGGTGCTGAAGAGCACAAGGGCGGCAGGCCGGCAAAGGGCAGGGAGCCGGCAAAGGGTGCTGAGGAGAAGAAGGCACCGGCAGCTCCCGGGGCAAAGCCAGCCGAAGAGCCGGCAAAGGGCGGCAGGCCGGCAAAAGGCGGGAAAGATAAGAAATAACCTTTCCATCTCCCTTTTCACCCTGTTTTTTTGTTGTATCCTCATACAAGGTAATTTTCTTATTCCCTGCCATGCAGCGGGGATTTGTTTTCCTCCCGGTAGCGAAAAATTCCGGCATCCAAATGATTATGTCTGCTCTTTTCTCACTACTGTTGATGGGTGCCTCAGACCGATCCAAACTCCTTTCCGCGCTCAGTCTGGCGACAGCCGATGCGCTCCGTGAGGCGGTGATCCGCCTGCCGCCGGATGTGAAGCGTGCGATTGAGCGTGCAGCAGCGAAAGAGACAAACCCGGTTGCAAAAGGCGAGTTTGCCAACATCGTAAAAAACATCGCCCTTGCGGAAAAGCTTCTGGTTCCGCTCTGCCAGGACACCGGTGTGCCGGTGGTGTACCTGACACTCCCTCCCGATGTTCCGCTCACTTCCGGGATCTTTGAAGCTGTGGCAATCGGTGTGCGGGCAGCCACACAACAGATCCCGCTGCGCCCCAATGTCGTTGACCCGCTCACCCGGCGCAATACCGGTGACAACACAGGACCCGGCATGCCGGTGATTCATGGGAGGCCCGGGAAAACATGTACCGTCACGGTATTGCCAAAAGGTGCCGGGGCCGAGAACGTATCCCGTATCGCCATGCTTTCCCCTTCGCAGCGTTACGGGATCGAAGGATTTGTTGTCGAGACCATGCTGCATGCCGGGGGAAAATCCTGTCCGCCGGTGGTCCTCGGGGTCGGGATCGGAAGCACATTCGATGGCGTGGCCACGCTCGCGAAAGAGGCGCTCCTGCTGCCTGTCGATGATATGACAGCGTTCGAGCAGGAGATCTGCAATTCGGTGAACCGGATCGGTATCGGCCCGATGGGGCTGGGCGGGGACACTACCGCACTCGCAGTGAAGGTCAGGACTGCAGCATGCCACACGGCCTCCCTCCCGGTCGCGGTAAATGTCCAGTGCTGGGCAAACCGTCGTGCAACACGGGAGGTGGTATGGTGAAGAAAAAACCATTCCAGCTCACAACCCCGCTCGGTGACGAGGTGCTCTCCCTGCATGCCGGCGATCATGTCGAACTCTCCGGTATTGTCTATACCGCACGGGATCAGGCTCACCTGCGGATGAAAAACGAAGGGATCCCGTTCGATCCAAAAGGGGCGGTGATCTTTCACTGTGGTCCGCTTGTCCAGAAAGACCGGATCATCGCCGCCGGTCCCACGACATCGGCACGGATGGACGCCCTCTCGGGGTTCCTGCTCGATGCAGGGGTTCGTGCACTGGTAGGGAAGGGCGGTATGGGGCGCGAGGTACGCGGGCACCTGAAGGGCAGGGGTGTATACCTTGCGCTTACCGGCGGGTGTGCAGCACTTGCCGCATCCCGGATGATGCTGCGGGGCGTTTTTTTCAAGGATCTGGGCATGGCAGAAGCGATCTGGGTGATCGAGCTCGACGCTCTCCCGCTTGTAGTCGGCATTGATGCGCATGGTGCTGACCTTTATGAAGCGGTCCGCAGGAAGGCAACGAAGAATTTCAGACAGATCCAGAACAGGAAGGACTGATGTGTCCCCCTGTACCAACACATAGATTTTTTCATTCGGATACTCACATTATACGATAGGATATATTCCATGAAGCTCGCCATTGACGAGACCCGTTGCAAGGGCTGCAACCTCTGTACAAAGGTTTGTCCGTATAAGATTTTTAAGGAAGGGAAACGGCCCAACCGCCGGGGGATTGTGGTGCCCGAACTCGACCGCCCCGAGCGCTGCGCAAACTGCCGGCTCCAGCACCTGTACGGGAGGAGGTTGTGCGGGGTCTGTGAGCTCACCTGCCCTGACCAGGCAATCCACTGGATCGAGGAGCAGCCCTACGAACCCATGAAGGTGGCGATCGAATATTGACGAAACTTGAGTTCTGGCAGGGGAACACTGCCTGTGCCGAGGGGGCGCTTGCCGCAGGGTGCCGGTTTTTCGGGGGCTACCCGATCACGCCCTCGACCGAAGTCGCGGAACACATGGCGGTGAAACTGCCGAAAATGAACGGGGTCTTTGTCCAGATGGAGGACGAGATCGCGAGCATGGCGGCGATCATCGGTGCCTCGTGGACCGGTGTAAGGGCGATGACCGCGACGAGCGGCCCGGGCTTCTCGCTCATGATGGAGAACATCGGGTATGCCGCGATGACAGAGACGCCCTGCGTGATCGTGAACATCCAGCGGGGTGGCCCCTCCACCGGCCAGCCGACCATGGCAGCACAGGGGGATATGCTGCAGTGCCGGTTCGGGTCGCACGGGGATTATTCCGTGATCGCGCTGTGCCCGGCGAGCGTGCAGGAGATGTTCGAACTCACGGCAAGAGCGTTCGACCTTGCCGACCGGTACCGGGTGCCGGTATTTCTGATGGCAGATGAGATCGTCGGGCACATGCGGGAGCGGATCACGGTCCCGGACAAGGTCGGCAAGACCCCGCGGCGCGAGCTGGAACAGGGCGTCCTGCCGTTCCAGCCGGATGCAGACCTCGTCCCCGGGTTTGCCACGTTCGGGAAGGGGCACGGTGTGCATGTAACCGGGCTGACACACGACGAGCGGGGGTATCCCTGTGCGACGAACCCCGGCGTGCATGCGGCGCTGGTACGGCGGCTTGTTGACAAGATCGAGAATGCCCGCACCGCGATCGCGGATTACGACATTATCAACCCTGATGCAGAGCAGGTCTTTATTGCCTACGGCGCACCGGTGCGCACGGTGCAGCAGGTGCTCCACGACCGTCCTGATGGCATGATCGGCTTTTTGCGCCTGCGCACGGTCTGGCCGTTTCCTGAGCACACGCTCAGGGAGTTCAGGAATGCAGAGGTCTTTTTCGTCCCCGAACTGAACATGGGGCAGATCGCCCGCGAGATTGAGCGGCACGTGAACGTGCCGGTCGTCAGCCTGCCAAAACTCGGCGGCGATCTCCACACACCTCCCGAACTCGTCGCAGCGCTGGAGGCCCACCGATGACGTTTGAGGACTGGTTCCGCACGGACCGGCTCCCGCACATCTACTGTGCCGGCTGCGGGAACGGGACGATCATCAACTGCACGCTGTCAGCAGTCGACCAGATGGGCTGGGAAAAGGAAAAGACCGTGTTTGTATCTGGCATCGGCTGCTCGTCGCGTGCGCCGGGTTATATCGTCACCGATTCGCTCCATACGACCCACGGGAGGGCACTTGCATTTGCGACCGGGGTCAAGCTGGCGGACCCGGCACTCAGGGTGGTCGTCTTCACCGGTGACGGGGACCTTGCAGCGATCGGGGGAAACCACTTCATCCACGCCTGCCGCCGCAATATCGACCTCACCGTGGTCTGCATGAACAACCAGATCTACGGCATGACCGGCGGGCAGGGGAGCCCGACGACACCGATGGGATGTCTCTCAACAACGACGCCGTACGGGTCTGATGAGCCTTCATTTGACCTCTGCGAGCTCGCGATTGCAGCGGGGGCCAACTATGTCGCACGCTGGACTTCGTACCATGTGAAGGAACTTGAAAAGGCGGTAAAAGCCGGGCTGGACACACCGGGGTTCTCGTTTGTCGAGGCGATGACCCAGTGCCCGACCAATTTCGGGCGCAGGAACAAGTTTAAGCAGGTCGCCGACCAGGTGGAGTACTTAAAGACCCATGCGCTCCTGAAGGCAAAACGCGACCGGATGATCGGGCAGGGAGAAAAGGTCCCGGACGATGCATTCGTGGTCGGCGAGCTCATGCGCCGCAACCGCCCGGCAATGGGGGTGAAGGAATGAGGCACGAGGTACGGTTCTCCGGTTTTGGCGGGCAGGGGATTGTCCTATCTGCCGTAATCCTTGGCAGGGCAGCGGTGATGTACGACAAGAAGCATGCAGTGCAGACACAGGTGTACGGCCCGGAAGCCCGGGGCGGTGCGTCCATGAGTGCAGTGATCATCGATGACGAGCCGATCCTGTACCCGAAGGTCACCGCGCCGGACATCTATGTCATCATGTCGCAGGAGGCGTTCGAGAAATACGGCGCCGGTGCTCAAAAGGATGCGGTGATGGTGCTGGACAGCAGTCTTGTCCACTCGCGCCCGGACTGCACGTGTTACGAGATCCCGGCAACCAGCGAGGCAAAACAGACGCTGGGAAGGGACATTGTGGCAAACATTGTGATGCTGGGCGCACTCGTTGCTGCAACCGGCATCGTTTCCGAGTCCGCACTAAAAAAGGCAATCCTCGACTCTGTGCCAAAGGGCACCGAGGAGCTCAACGTAAAGGCAATGAAGAGAGGGATTGAACTGTTTGCAGCAGCAGGGAAAGCACATCCATGAAGCTACGGGAGTATGAGGCAAAAAACGTCCTGCGGGATGCCGGTATTCCGGTCCCGGCAGGCTTCCTGATCAAACAGGCAGATGACGTTACGGGGCACCTTGATGCTTTGGGGGAAGCGATCATGCTCAAGGCGCAGGTGGATGTTGGTGGCAGGGGGAAGGCCGGGGGCATCCTTATGGCAGACAAAAATACTGCGGTGGCAGCAGCACGTGAGCTGTTTGGAAAGCAGGTCAGGGGGTTGCCCGTGCATGAGATCCTCGCGGAACAGAAGCTTGATATCCGGCACGAATATTATCTTTCGGTCACCGTTGACCGGGCCGCCAAAGCCCCGCTCATCCTCTTCTCCGATGTTGGCGGTGTGGAGATCGAGACAACAGCAAAGGAGCACCCCGGAGCGATCCGGAGGGCGGTCGCCATGCCGCTGATGCGGGACCTCCCGGCATTCATGATCCGGGGACTGGCAGGAAAGGCCCCAAAAGAAGTCGGCCCGATCATCAACAGGCTTTACCGGGTATTTTGTGAAAAGGACGCGCTGCTCGCTGAGATCAACCCGCTCGTTGTCACACCGCAGGGGGTGTTTGCTGCCGATGCCAAGATCATCGTCGACGACAACGCGCTCGCCCGCCAGGGGATCAGTGTCAACCGCGACCTCTCCGAGCGCGAGCGTGAGGCAGAGAAGCACGGTTTTTCCTATATTGAACTTGGCGGCACGATCGGCGTTATCGGGAATGGTGCCGGGCTCACGATGGCCACCCTCGATCTGATCGGGTTCTATGGCGGGAAAGCGGCAAACTTCCTCGATGTCGGGGGTGGCGCGGAGAGCGAGCGTGTCATGCACGCGGTCCGGCTCGTTGCGAGTGTCCCTTCGGTGAAGGTCATCGTTGTCAACCTGCTGGGCGGGATCACCCGCTGTGATGATGTGGCGCGGGGGATCATCGCCGCCGGCATCTCCCAGAAAGTGATCGTCCGGCTTGCGGGCACCAATGAGGCGGAAGGGAGAAGGCTCCTTTCCGAGAAAGGCTACGAGATGCTGGACACGATGGACCTCGTGGTCAAAAAGGCGGTTGAGGTGGCGGCATGATCTACGGCGATAAAAAGACCGGCATCCTCGTGCAGGGCGCAACCGGCAGGCAGGGCGAGTTCCATATCAGGCTGATGAATGCGTACGCACAGCAGGTCGGTGGGCGGGGCGTCGTTGCCGGTGTGACGCCGGGAAAGGGTGGGCAGCAGGTGCACGGTGTCCCTGTCTACGACACGGTGAAGGAGGCGATGCGCGACCATGACATCGGCGCAGCCGTGATCTTTGTCCCGGCAGGTGCGGCCGCAGATTCCATCATGGAGGAGGCAGACGCCGGTATCGGGACGATTGTCTGCATCACCGAGCATATCCCGGTGCATGACACGATGAAGGCGGTCGCGTACGCAAAGGTGCAGGGGAGTTTCGTGATTGGGCCTAACTGCCCCGGGCTGCTTTCTCCCGGTGAAGTCAAGATGGGGATCATGCCTTCCCAGCTCTTTGCCCGCGGCAATGTCGGTGTGATCTCACGCTCCGGCACGCTCACGTACGAGGTTGTGGACGAGCTCACCCGGGCCGGCATCGGGCAGAGCACGGTTGTCGGGATCGGGGGTGACCCGGTGGTCGGGCAGACGTTTGTTGATGTGCTGGAGCGGTTCGGGAATGACCCGCAGACAAAAGCCGTCGTGCTGATCGGGGAGGTCGGCGGGAACCTCGAGGAGGAAGGGGCACAATCAACCGATATTCCCATCGTCGCCTACATTGCGGGCAAATCCGCCCCGCCGGACAAGCGGATGGGGCACGCGGGCGCGATTGTCGAGGGCGGGGAAGGCGATGCAACGTCAAAGATTGCCCGGTTAATGAAGCTGGGTGTCCCGGTCGCGTCCCGCCCGTCAGAAATTCCTGGCATGGTACGGCAGCTCTTCTGCAGCTGCTGATCCGGTTGGGGCATCTTCTCTCTTTTTCCCCCCCTCACAGAAGCCGGAGGTCAGATCGGGCAGCACTCCGGCTTTATCCCATCATGCCGTGCGATCATTCTTCACTCGCTGGTTCTTCCTGTTTTCCCACAGTGGCCAGGTAAATAAGGAATTGGTTTACGCCATCGATCCCCAGGATTGAGTTCATCGCGTCATCGTCGTACGCGGCAACTGCACAGACCCCGCACCCGACCGCTTCAGCGGCAAGGTAGAGGTTCTGGCAGACGTGCCCGGCGTCCTTGTGGAGCTCCCGGTACCCCCGTTCGCTGTACCGCCATGTCATCCGGTACGGGACAGTGACCCACAGGAACACGACCCCGCACCTTGAGATGAACGTCTGGTTAAGGCACGCGTCCGTGATCCGGGCCGGCAGCGTGGGATCGGTGTCGAGCTGCTGGAGACTGTGGGAAAGGGCGAGGTAGCGGTACAGCCCCGGTTCCAGCCCCTCAACATCGTTGACCAGCAGGTGTGTCTCGAACGCGTGCCGGGCACCGGCAGAAGGCACGGTGCGGAAGGTCGCGTAGGTGCCGGCAACCCTCTGTACTCCCTGCGTACACCAGAGCAGGAACGCAAGAGTGGCAAGGGACAACGGCTCATGCGCATACGACCGGATGCTGCGCCGGCGCTCGATCGCAGTCCTGACACTAATCGGCTGGACGGTGATGGATTCCGGGTCCGGAAGAACGATGACTGGTTTGTCCTTATCGGCAGGGATTTCCAGCGGCGGCTGGGGCAGCCCTCTCTCCTGGTCTGACGGGGTCAGGTACCGGTACTTCGTCTTTTCCATGAACTCCCGGCCGGTCCCGGCAGGCAGCGGTGTTTTCTGCGCCATAGCATAGGCTTTTTTTTTGGGATGATAGGTTTTACCATACCGGCAGCCGGAAACCCGGTGCACCCGGTTCTTCCGGGACCCTCAACCTTTATTGGGGAGATGAGGGAATGTGCTCACATGGATCTTGTGCTTCGTGACAGGTTTACCTCCCTGTGGCAGCAGTATGTTCCCGGTGCGGAGCTGCCAATAACTTTTGAGATCGGCGGGAATACTACGGGCGCGGTAATCGCACCGGACGCGAAAGGCTGGAAGTGCCTTGTCTGTGACCTCGCCAGAGTGCGGAAGGGAACCCCCCTTGTTATCGGGGAAAAGGCGCTCTCCTGCAATGGTGCGAAATACTTCTGCGGGTACGTGCGGGCACGGGCTCCTGACTTCCGTTACTTCCTCAGTTTCGGAAAACCCGGCGGCGTTTCCGGTGAACGGTACAAAAAAACTCCCGAAATTGTAGATGAAGCTGACAAAAACGCCGCCCATATCCCGGTTGCCGGAAGGCAGTATGTCTTCCGCCGCTGGGACATGCTGACCGCTGCGGATAGCCCGGAAGTCGTGATCTTCTTTGCACGCCCCGAAGTCCTCTGCGGGATCTTTACGCTTGCGAACTTCGAAGAGGCGGAACCAAACGGCGTTATCTGCCCGTTTTCATCCGGGTGCGGCTCGATCATCCTGTACCCATGGCTCGAGCAGCAGAAAGAGAACCCAAAAGCGGTGCTCGGGATGTTTGACCCGTCTGCCCGCTCCTGTGTTCCGGTTGATATGCTGACCATCGCTGTCCCGATGAAGAAATTTATGCGGATGGTTGCGGACATGCAGGAAAGTTTCTTTGTTACCGATACATGGAAAAAAGTAGTAAAAAAGGTCGCGCGGAGCAATACAATTCACACCGCATAA
>Ga0315285_10009270_pt1 | contig 10065 bp, 12 predicted proteins | sample YL17G09_36_MG_FD_203698 | JGI IMG/M metagenome (GOLD analysis project Ga0315285, IMG submission 203698) | Sediment microbial communities from Yellowstone Lake, YNP, Wyoming, USA - YL17G09_36 | ecosystem: Environmental > Aquatic > Freshwater > Lake > Sediment | place: USA: Wyoming | collected... | reverse complement strand
GTGCGTCGCACTTCTTCGTTCACGCGCCGACCGGTTTCACCAAGGTGACCTCGGTCATTTCGGCGATCCGTTCCTCGACTGCTTTGGCTTCAGTCTGCAACTCTTTCAAGTACGCTTCCAACTGGGTGATTTGCTCTGCCCGTGTCGTAAATCGCCGCTCGAAACGAATCTCCGTACTTTCGCTACCCTCGTGGCAACTGCATTCACACTCCCTGCGACCCTGATGCTTGTTACATTCGCCTTCGTGGCAACCGCACTTGCACTCATGCCCCTTGTGACAATCGCAGTCGCACTCACATTCTTCGTGATGCTCCCCGTGTCTGCCCCCGTGACAGTCACACTCACCGTGATGACCTCTACCTTGTCCGCACATGTGTTTCTCCTTTCACATTTGATTTGTGCAATCTCATCTAACTACTCTCGTCATGCGCCGAAGAGACAACTCGTCATTCGTCGGAACGTTTGGCAAGTCAACTTTATGCGCTCATTCGAATAAGCCAAAGCAAAAAAAGACGCCGCTACTTTCTGGCGCAGCGCGGGCAGTGACAGCCGTGCCAAGGCCCGCCCCGCTGTGCACACCGCATACCCATAACGTTGGACTTGTGTCGCCTCGCTGACGGAAGCGCCAGCATCTTGAACTGATCGACCAATTCGAAAACCCGTGGATTGCGCACGCGATAAACGACCGTCATCCCCTCGCGCTCGTCTACGACCAAGCCCGCATCCCGTAAGATCGCTAGATGTTGCGAGATGTTGGCTTGCGGACGCCGCAGCACCGTCGTCAGGTGCATGACGTACGCGCCCTCATTTCGCAACAATTCCAGAATTCGAAGCCGCATCGGGTGTGCCAGTGCATGCGCCACGCCGGCGCTCCCTTCAATCCACTTTGGCTCTGCCATGCTACATACCTTATTCGATATTTCGAATAACATATTACCCCGTTCGTAGCTTTCTGTCAAATGTTGCAATCTCGCGATTTTCCTTGAATTGGGTCTGGTATACGGCGCTGACCTCTGCGCCGAAAAGGAAAACCATCGCGAGCGCATACAGCCACGCGAGCAAGGCAAAGACCGCGCCCGCCGTGTTATAGATCCGACTATAGTCCGCAATCGAGTCCAGATACCATGCCAGCGCGCCAAATGCAATCTCCGCCAGAATCATCGCGACAAGCGCACCTGCCAATGCCGCGCGTGCCGGTACGCGTGTATGCGGCAAGAATTTGTACGCCAGGAAAAAGAGCGCCAGGTTGACGAACGGCGGCGCGACCACGGCGAGCAACGATGGTCCGTACGGCAGCGGCAGACTCGCGCCGAGTGGCGAATCGCGCAACGAGCGCAAACCGAACATGATGGCGATGAGAAGCGTCAAGAGTACCAGCGCAAAGGTAGCCAGGGCGAGAAACACCGCTGCGCGCCCTTTGATCCAGCCGCGCCTGTGTACTCCCCACACGCGATTCAGCGCACTTTCCAGTGCGCCGAACACACTGCTCGCACCCAACGCCAGACCGACTGCACCCGTCACGCCCAGTGCGGTACGTTGTTCGTACACCGCCACGACATTGCGGCTGAGAAAGTCGTCGATGCCAGGGAAATTGAGAAAACGACTCATCATATGCTCGATGTCTCTGGGCGGTTGGACAAAGGGGCTGATGAGGACGAACAGGATCAAGAGCAACGGAAAGACAGCGGCAAGCGCGGCGTACGCAATCGCCGCCGCGTAAATCGCCCCGCTGTCGCTGGAATATTTTTGCAGTGCCGTGAAAAATAAACGCGCCATTTGTCGGACCATCTATGTTCCTGGCTTGGCTTTGGGCAAAGAGAAAACAAAAGTGGTGCCATGTCCCTGTTCGCTTTCCACCCGAATTGTTCCTCCATGGCCCTCGACCCACTGCTTCGCGATGGCAAGTCCCAAGCCCGCGCCACCCGTCGCACGCGTGCGCGATTTGTCGGCGCGATAAAAGCGCTCGAAGACGAACGGCAAGTCCTCTGTCGCGATGCCAACTCCTGTGTCTGCAACCGATATTTGTACCCACTCGCTCGATTGATGCGCGGATATTTCGATGCGTCCGTGCGCGGGGGTGAATGCAATCGCGTTCGTGAGTAGATTACGCAACACTTGTCCGATGCGCTCCGAGTCCACATCCACGAGTAAATCAAGCGTTACTGCAATCTTCAGTGCAATGTCCTTTGCCCGCGCTTGTTCCGCTAGTGCGTGCACAGCGCCTTCCACGATTCCCGATAACGCGACGGGCTGACGATCCAAGTGGAACTGTTCTGCTTCTGCGAGTGAGAGTTCATGCAAGTCGTTGACCAGGCGTTTGAGTAACAGTCCCTCTTCGTAGGCAGAGTCCAGGAACGCGGGAGTCGGTTCGGCGACCCCGTCGCGCATCGCCTCTAGCGAACCTAGAACGCTCGTGAGCGGCGTTCGCAACTCGTGCGCGACGTCCGCGACGAGATTGCGGCGCAGTTGGTCGGTGCGCGCGAGACTGGAAGCCATCGTATTGAAAGCGTTTCCCAGTTCGCCGACTTCGTCCGACGAGGTGACCTTCACGCGTTGGGTCAAATCGCCGCGCGCCATGCGCCTTGCCGCCGCGGTGAGCGCACGCACAGGCGCGGTGATTCGCCGCGCGATGAGAAAACTCAATAGCACGGCGACAAAACTTGCCGCAAGTCCCGCCAGCACAAGCCCGCGGGTAGTCGCCTGCAAGAAATCTGCACTGAGGCGCGCGCCTTCAAGCGACGGATTCAGATAAACGCGTCCGACGACCTGGCTTGCCGACTGGATATCCATCCGCATGTCGGCAGAAGTGGGATTGAATCTTTGGCCGATCGCCGCGTTTTCGGAATCGGCGACGACGACATTCTGTGCGTCCACGAGCACCATCCGCTCGCCCGTCCACCCCATGCTGTTTACGATCAACGCCTGCGCGCCTTCCCAGGTTTGATTTTGTGCGTAATATCGCGCCAGCATCATCGCGAACGGACGATAGCGCATCCGTCCGCTCCGCTCGACAAAAGCACCAAACTCGCTTGCCGTCGTCTGCGTGCCCACCAACGCGAGCACGGCGACCGCGATGACGATGACCATGACGAACGCGGTGAGGAGACGCCACTGCAAACTAATTTTCATCGTCGCGTCTCCTGAATTTGTAGCCGACGCCGAAAACGGTCTGGATGTAGCGCGGGTTCTGTGGATCAGTTTCGATTTTGCGGCGGAGATTTTTGATGTGCACGTCCACGGAGCGCTCGTAACCTTCGTAGGATTCGCCAAACACTTGGTCGAGAATTTGAGCGCGCGTCCACGTGCGCCCAGGGGATCGCGCGAAGAAGGCGAGTAACTCGAACTCGGCGGGCGTTAACTCCACTACACGATCCTCAAGACGTACCTCGTGCGCGGTAAAGTCAATCGTCAAGTCGCCCACCGCGATTGCCTCCGTCGGTTCATTCTCGCGCGCGGAGGTACGGCGCAAGACCGCGCGCACGCGCGCGACCAATTCGCGAAAGTTGCACGGCTTGGTGATATAGTCATCCGCGCCCAATTCGAGTCCCACTAACTTATCCGCGTCTTCCGTGCGCGCGGTCAGCATGATGATCGGCACGTTCGATTCGGCGCGCAGTGCGCGGCACACGTCACGCCCATCCATTTCAGGCAGGAGTAGATCAAGGACGATAAGCGCGGGGTGCTCGCGGCGCGCCAGTTCGAGCGCGGCGCGTCCGTCGTATGCCGCCATCACACGGTAGCCATCCTTCTCCAGATACATCTTGGCGAGGTCAACAATCTTGTGATCGTCGTCAACGACGAGAATCTTTTTGTTCGGTAAAGACATCTATCCAACTCGCTAACGAATACACCCAGAAAAACTTTTCACGTCTTCATTGTATCAAGTCAGCATGGAACCAAAATACGGACATGTTGATGTCCTCTTGTCCTTCCAAGCATTGTGAGGAGAGCGGGGACAGAACCTCGCTCTCCTCGACGTAGACAGCAGTCGTCGCTGTGCCGTGCTTACTTGGTTGTGGGAGGGATCGCTCCCCAGCGACCGTGCCATCCGCCGCGCATCCCGGCGCCGAAGGGATTCGTCAGCGAGAAGGGCGCTACTGCCTTCGTCCGCGCCAGCATCCAGTCCGCTTGTGCCTGCGTCAGCCGCCCATCCTTGACGGCCTGGTCAATCACGGACTTTTGCCCTGCGATCATCGCGTCGATCAACTGCTGGTCTGTGATCCCTTTCTCCTTGGCGAGGGCAGACAGCGTCTTACCCGCGGCGTATGCATCGTAGATCTGCCCCGGCGTCATGCCGAGCAACTTGCTGATCGCATCGGACATGACCGAGAAGCCACCCCACATGCCGCCCCAGGCACGCCCCCACAGAGTCGGGGGCGTTGGCGTTGGACCCTGGGCAGACGCGGTGCCCACTGCGAACAGTCCCAGCACGCTCACGATCGCGAGTACTCCCACGACCATTCCTAACTTCTTGACCACTTGACACACCTCCTATAATTGTGATCTGGGTTCTCTGTTTCCGAACCCAGTTTCACTCTATCACACGCGTGTAAAGAATTGATGAGAGAGCGATAGGGATTTTGTGCGAGTTTTGAGCGGCTCACTTTGCCACTTTTCTCTGTAGGATTCCGATCAGGTAATCAATGCTGGTAGTGTTGCCACCCGTTCCGCCGAATTGCGCCTGACGCGTCGCGCGCTCGGCCGGGCTAAGGGTTTGTCCTTGACCTGGGGAGCCGCCGCTTGGAGCACCGCTCGGCGCGGTAACTCCAAGCGTCTGATTGAACGCCTGCATATCGGTTTGCACGAGATGCATTGCGTTGATCGCTTTGATCTGTTCCGCTGTCATCGCCGCCAGGATTTGATTCGTGAGGGCGTCTATCTCCGCTTGGGATGCCGTTCCGCTTGCCATCAGCGACTTGGACGCCTGCCACAGCGGAATCAACTTCGTGGCTTGCTCTTTGCTCAAGGTAGGACCGTTTCCTTCTTCCAATCGAACTGTGCCCAGCAAAAGTAGGCTACGCGCATTCAGCGCGTTCGCATAACTGGTGTCGAGTCCAGAAACCTGGGACGTTGTGGCAGGCGCAGTGCCGCCGCACGCCGTCACAATAGCAACCAGGGTCGCTAGAACGGCAAGTACGAAAGCGCGTGAATGTTTCTCTGAAAATGCATTTAGCATCAAAACTCTCCTCTGATCTTTTATTCGTGTCGCAGTGCTTCAATTGGATCCAAGTTCGCCGCTTTGGTCGCGGGAAAATAACCGAAAAAGATTCCGACGACAGCCGAAGCCGCAAAGGCAAGTCCTAACGACCACGGCACGAGGACGGTTCGCATCGCGCCCACCTCGTTGAACAACCATGCACCGCCGACGCCTGCGATCACTCCCACCAGCCCACCGAAGAGCGACAGAATCACCGCCTCCAACAAAAATTGTCTCCGCACATCCTGGGGACGTGCACCGATGGAGACACGCACGCCGATCTCACGCGTTCGCTCGGTCACCGAGACGAGCATGATGTTCATGATGCCGATGCCGCCGACGAGCAGCGAGACCGCGGCGACCCACGCCAGCAAAGTGCGGAAAGTTTCGGTCGTCGCCTGCTGGGTCTGGATGATGTCTTCCTGGGTCTGGACGATGAAATCAGGATTGGCGAGCGTCACGCCATGTTGTTGTGCCAAGACCGATTTGATCTGACCAATCGCACTGTCCATCGTCTCGCGGCTCTCGGCTTGCGCGTAAACAGTCCGCACGCGGTTGTTCATCTGAATGTTCGCGAGAAATCGCTGATACAGTACAGTCAACGGAATGTAGACGCGGTCGTCATAATCTGTGTCCGCCACTTTGCCTTTCGGCGCCATCACGCCGATCACCGTCATGCGCGTCGTGCCGAATACGACTTCTTGATCCACGGGGCTGGCGTCGCCAAAGAGGTCTTGCGCGACCTTGGAGCCAAGGACAATCACCTTGTTCTTGCGATCCAGATCCGCTTGTGTGAAGAAACGACCTGTGCCTAAAGGTGCTTCGCGCACTAGGGGAAAATCTGGCGTCGTGCCTAGCGCCGGAGTTGTGAAACTGACGTTGCCCCACTTGATCAACTGGTCAGCCAAACTCATTTCTGCCGCGACCCCTGTGATGCCCTTGACCGCCTGGGCAAGCGCTAATGCGTCGTCGTAGACCAGAGTCGGCGGACGACCTGGGACGCCACGCGCGGCCGTAATGATGATGAGGTTCGCGCCGAGCGCGTTGATTTGATCGGCAATGGCGGCTTCTGCGCCCGCACTGATCGCAATCATCAGGATAACCGCGGCGACGCCGATGATGACGCCGAGCGTCGTCAGAAAAGAACGCAACTTGTTGAGGATGAGACCTTCCCACGCCAAGCCGATAACTTCGATGAGCGTCATTGCGTGCGCTCCTGGTTCTTGTTCCCACGCTTCGCGTGTCCATCGGAAATGATCTTACCATCTTTCATGTGGATGATGCGTCCCGCGTGTTTGGCCACATCCGATTCGTGCGTGACCATCACGATGGTGACGCCCTGCCGATTGAGTTTCTGCAAAATTCCCATGATCTCTTCGCTCGACTTGCTGTCCAGGTTACCCGTCGGTTCGTCGGCTAAAAGCAGCGAGGGTTGGTTCACCAGCGCGCGCGCAATCGCAACGCGCTGCTGCTGCCCGCCCGAGAGTTGATTGGGGCGATGATACAGACGGTCCCCTAGCCCAACGGACTCCAGAGCGGCGATAGACGCCTCTTCGCGTTCTTCCGTGCTGATCCGATTCTCGACGCGGTAGCGGATCGGCAGCATCACGTTTTGCAACGCGGTCAGACGCGGGAGCAGGTTGAAACTCTGGAAGATGAAACCGATGCGCCGGTTGCGCAGGTCGGCAAGTTCCTCCACGTCCATCTCGCCGACCTCTTCGCCTTCAAGCCAGTAATGTCCTTCCGTAGGATGATCCAGTGCGCCCAACACGTTCATCAACGTGGATTTGCCCGAACCCGAGTGTCCCATGATCGCAACAAATTCTCCACGCGCAATGTCGAGACTCATGCCATCCAGGGCGCGGAGTGGCACTTCGCCGGTGTCATAAATCTTGGCGAGTTGTTCGACACGAATAATCGGGACGGAATTAGCGCTCGGTTGATTGAGGGGAGAGGAGGACATTTGACTTTGCATGGTTCCCCTACTTGGTGGCAACCGTGCCGGTGCTCACCATTTCACCCAGTTGTAGCCCGCTTTTGATCTCAACGAGCGAAGTGCCCTTCAACCCAATCTCGACGGGGCGCAGGGACAATTGCTGCGCGGCATCCACGACAAATACCGCATATTGATTCGCGCCAATCTGACGCACCGCTTCCACAGGGACCGTGAGCACCTGCTTCGCCACCGCCGCGGTCACTTTGGCACTGCCGTTCATGCCCACCTTCAACAGCGGAGAGGGATTCTTTAGTTCGGCAACGACATACAAAGTCGAAACGCCATTGACCATGACGACCGCTGGGCTTACCTGCACGATGGTCCCTGGCAACGTCTGATCGGGCAGCGCATCAAAGGTCACGTCCACTGGATATCCGAGCGCCGCTTTGCTCAAGTCGGTTTCATCAATCGCGATTTGAACCCAGGTTTTGCTAACGTCCATCAACGTCATGACCGGCGCGGTGCCGACGACTTGGCCTACCGCCGCTTTGAGATCGGAGATGGTGCCGTCGAACGGCGCGATCAGCGTCGCCTCAGCGAGACGTTGCTTTGCCAAATCGCGCGCGGCGCGCGCCGCATCCACATTCGCTTGTTGCTGCGCGATATCGTCGTCCGTCGGCGTCAAGCGCGCGAGGGCGTCCTTGGTTTGTTGAATCTGTGCCTGCGCCGCCTGCAACTGCGCGTTGGTTGGAGTCAGTTTCGAGTTGTACGCCGCAACTGCTTTCTGGTATGCGAGTGTAGCGTTCTGCAATTGCAGCGCCTGCGGTGTCATGCCGATGCTCGGATTCGACGCCCCACCGATCTTGTCGTATCCGGCTTGTGCCTGATCCACCGCGGCTTTCGCCATCTCCACATCGCTCTTCGCCATCGTCACGTCATTCGGGTCGGGATGCAGAAGTTTATCATACGCCGCATTCGCCGAGTTCAGATTTGCCTGCGCGGCGGCAATCGCGGAAGTTGTTCCGCCTTTCTGGGTCTGACTCCATTTCGATTGGGCGAGCGCGAGATTCGCCTCGGCTTGTGCGAGTTGCAATTCCAACTGCGCGGCGTCCAGTTTCGCCAACGTCTGTCCGGCTTTGACGGTATCCCCCGCCTGCATCCGCATTTCGACGATTTGTCCACCTGTTCGAAAAGCCAGCCCAACTTGGGTGACGGGAACCAAGTTTGCCGTGCCGGTTGCCGTGATCGTAATATCGCCTTTCTTGACCTTGGCGGTCTTGACGGTATTCGCCGCCGCGGCTTTGACAGTGGCTTGAATCACATTCGTCTGGTAATAATAGACGCCGCCGGCTATCGCAAGAATAGCCAAAACGATAGCAATGAGCCAGAGAGAGCGGCGAGACTTGCGTTTGGAACGGGACATGAAAAATTCTCCTCAACTCCAATTCGGTCTGAACGATTCCAGTATAGCAACAACTTGTAAGGATTTAATGAAGTTGTTGTGGGGATTCTGGGGAGAGGATGGAGCAAAATCCGGGGGAATCTTGTACTCACAAGGAGGACTGGATGGACGGCGACAGTCGGGGTATGGACCGTAGCAACGCGCCCACGCGCGCGACGATCTCGCGCTCGCCGATCGGACCGGATTGGTAATCGTCCACTCCAACGGCAAATGCGGACAGGGCACGCTCTCGATCTGCCTCGGGAACGAGAGCCAGAATGGGAGCGGTCGTAGCGCAGCGGCAAGCGCAGTAAAGGTCGAGGTCGGTGCTGCCTCCGACGATGAGCAAAAGCGGATGATCCTCTTTGATTGCTTGTAGCGCTCCTCGTTCGTCCACGCCCCGCGCCGTGTAGCCAGCCGAGCACAGCAGCGGCAAGAGCATCTCACCGTTCCATGCGTTCGTTTGGACAATGAGCACTAACCCGATAGAGGGCGTCTGACATTCGACATTCCCCGCTGTGCGAAAACGGAACCGTCGCCCAAATCGCTCCCAGCCCTGGCGAATGGACTGTGCTTTGCTACGCTTTGTGCCGTCGGCGTCTCGGTCACAAGTCGTAATTGTATCCATCTCTGATTCTTGCTCCCCGATGAGCCGTCAGGAATTCCGCGTCGGTCATGCTTTCTGAAGCCGTAGTTCCAGCAAGCCGTTCTGATACGTCTTTCGCAACGATGCTACGTTGACTGTTTCAGAGAGCGGAACGGTTGTGGCATACTTGCGTGCGCCTGTCGTTTCGAGTGAAACGAGGAAGCCTTCTTCGACGTTAACTCGAATTTCTTCCTCGCTCACGCCTGGCAATTCCGCCACAAGTATGCTCTCCTGGTCTTGGTCATAGAGGTCAACGCGCGGCTCACTCACCTGGTCTAGCGAAGTTTCTTCCTTTGCCGCGCGCCAGATCAAAAAGACCAGCACTCCCAGTAGGATCAACACGGTCAAGAGAACGAGGGGTTGCCCCCACATCCACCAACCATTGCTCCATCCACCCATCGAAAACGAATGTCCCATTTCCAATACCTCCTTTGGCGAAGTATGCATTCTTGTGTGCGAGAGTGTCACCTTGCAGCACACTCAAAGCCTATCACACACTTATGGAGCCCTTATGAAGATGCGGTAAGGATTTTGTAAAGAGCGTTGATTTTGAAAAAGACGAACGCCACGGGCTAATGTCCGCGTATGAGTCCCACCCCAAGCGTGACTTCGACTTGCAAATTTCGTGAAAGGGACAACGAAAAGACCTGCGAGATTTGAGAGACCTCGCAGGTCTGGCTCTTAGTCTATATGGCTGAGTAACTAACACTTTCTGAAAACAGGCTCCAGTCGAAAAGGTTTCAACCGCAAGTTGAACAGCAAGGTCTTACCACACTTGAACGCGCGTTGCAGTTTGCGCCGACCAATTTGAAATACGCTCAATTGCCGTTTGTAGCCAGGATCAA
>Ga0315285_10009268_pt1 | contig 10065 bp, 9 predicted proteins | sample YL17G09_36_MG_FD_203698 | JGI IMG/M metagenome (GOLD analysis project Ga0315285, IMG submission 203698) | Sediment microbial communities from Yellowstone Lake, YNP, Wyoming, USA - YL17G09_36 | ecosystem: Environmental > Aquatic > Freshwater > Lake > Sediment | place: USA: Wyoming | collected... | reverse complement strand
TTAAAGATCCTCGACAAGATCGCCATCAAGGTCAAGCCCAAGGACCGGGAGACCCTGAAGCGCGTCGCTAAGACGACGATGTCGACCAAGCTGGTGAGCAGTCACAGCGGCCACCTCTCCGAGGTCGCAGTCGACGCTGTCCTCCAGGTCGCCGAGGAGGCGAACGGTGGCTGGAAGGTCGACCTCGACATGATAAAGGTCGAGAAGAAGCCCGGTGGCTCCATGACGGACACCGCCCTCATAAGGGGGCTCGTCATCGACAAGGAGTTCATCCACAGCGACATGCCGAAGCTCGTCAAGAAGGCGAAGATCGGCCTCCTCGACGCCGCGATGGAGATCGAGAAGACCGAGTTCACGAGCAAGATCAGCATCGAGTCCCCGGAGGAGATGCAGGCCTACCTCGACCAGGAGGAGAAGATGCTCCGCGACATGGTCGCTAAGGTAAAGGGCTCCGGCATCAACGTCCTCCTCTGCCAGAAGGGCATCGACGACATGGTGCAGCACTTCCTCGCGAGGGAGGGCATCGTCGCGGCTCGCCGCCTCAAGAAGAGTGACATGGAGGCCCTGGCGAAGGCGACGGGTGCCAAGGTCGTCAGCAGCGTCGACGAGTTCTCCGCCTCTGACGCCGGCTACGCCGACTCCGTCGAGGAGCGCAAGATCGGCTCGGACAAGCTCATCTTCGTGGAGGGCTGCAAGAACCCGAAGGCAGTGAGCATACTGATCCGCGGCGGCACCGAGAGGATCGTCGACGAGGCCGAGAGGAGCTTACACGACGCCCTATGCGTCGTCAAGGATGTCGTGGAGGAGCCGAAGATCGTCGCCGGCGGGGGCGCCGTGGACATCGAGATCGCTAGGAGGCTCCGCGCCTACGCCGAGAAGCTCAAGGGCAGGGAAAGACTCGCCGTCGCCGCCTTCGCGGACGCGATCGAGGTGATCCCGATGGTCATCGCCGAGAACGCCGGCATGGACCCCATCGACGCGATGGCTGAGCTGCAGAGCCGCCACGCCAAGGGGGAGACGTGGGTCGGAGTCGAAGCCGTCGAGGCCAAGATAACCGACATGGAGAAGATCGCGGTCATCGAGCCCATGGTCGTCAAGGCCCAGGCGATAAAGTCCGCCACCGAGGCGGCTACGATGCTCCTCAAGATAGACGACGTGATAGCGTCGACGAAGAGCAAGGGTCCGCCGCCCGGCGCAGAGGGCATGGGCGGTATGGGTGGCATGGGCGGCATGCCCCCGATGATGTAGGTGAACCATAATGGCATACCAAGGTAACCAGCAGGTCATAGTCCTCAAGGAGGACACGAAGAGGAGCCGCGGCCGGGACGCGCGCCGCAGCAACATGATGGCGGGCCAGATAGTCGCCGAGGTACTCAAGACCACACTCGGCCCCCGCGGCATGGACAAGATGCTCGTCGACAGCCTAGGAGACATCACAATAACCAGCGACGGCGCCAAGGTACTCGAGGAGATCGATGTACAGCATCCCGCGGCCAAGATGATAATCGAGGTCGCCAAGACCCAGGACAAGGAGGTAGGCGACGGCACAACCACCGCCGTCGTCTTCGCGGGCGAGCTGCTGAAGAAGGCGGGCGAGCTTCTCGAGCAGGAGATCCACCCGAGCATCATCATCAGTGGCTACCAGAAGGCCGCAGACAAGGCCCTCGAGGTACTCGGCAAGGTCGCCCTACCCGTCGACCTAGACGACAGGGAGACCCTGATCAAGCTCGCGAGCACCTCGATGAGGAGCAAGGCGGTCTCAAGCGACAGGGCGCACCTGGCGGAGGTCGTCGTCGACGCTGTCAAGCAGATCGTGGAGAAGCGCGGCGACGAGATCATCGCCGACGTCGACAACATCCAGATCGTGAAGAAGGAGGGCAAGAGCCTCAAGGAGACTACGATGATCAAGGGGATCATCGTCGACAAGGAGGTCGTCCACGACGGGATGCCCAAGAAGCTCAAGGGCGCCAAGATCGCCCTCCTCAACGCCGCGATGGAGATCGAGAAGACCGAGATCGACGCCGAGATCAGGATAAAGACCCCCGACGGCGTCAAGGCCTTCCTGGACCAGGAGACCGCGATGCTGAAGAAGATGGTCGACCAGGTCTCGGCATCCGGCGCAAACGTGCTGCTCTGCCAGAAGGGGATCGACGATGTCGCCCAGCACTTCCTCGCCAAGGCGGGGATCATGGCGGCTCGCCGCCTCAAGGAGAGCGACATGGAGAAACTCGCCAAGGCGACCGGCGCAAAGATAGTCAACAACCTCAAGGACCTGAAGAAGACTGACCTCGGGACCTGCGGACTCGTCGAGGAGAAGAAGGTCGGCAACGACAAGATGATCTTCGTCGAGGAGTGCAAGAACCCCGCGAGCGTCGCCATCTTCATCCGCGCAGGGTTGGAGAGGATGCTCGACGAGGCCGAGAGGAGCCTCAACGACGCCCTCTACGTCGTGAGCGACGTCGCCGAGGTGCCCAAGATGGTCCCCGGCGGAGGCGCCATCGAGATGGAGCTCGCGAAGGAGGTACGCGGCTACGCGCGCCAGGTCGGCGGGCGGGAGCAGCTCGCCATAGAGGCCTTCGCGGACGCGCTTGAGGTCATCCCGAGGACCCTCGCCGAGAACGCTGGCCTCGACCTCCTGGACACGATGGTCGCGATGAAGGCTGCCCACGAGAAGAAGAACGGCCTCAAGATGGGGGTCAACGTCTTCGAGGGCGGCGTCGCCGACATGCTCAAGGAGGGCGTCATCGAGCCCATGGTCGTGAAGCAGCAGGCGATCAAGAGCAGCATCGAGGTCGCCAGCATGATCCTGAGGATCGACGACGTAGTCGCGGCGAAGAGCGGCGGCGGCCCAGGCGGACCCGGCGGTAGGGGCGGGATGCCACCCGGCGGAGACGAAGAGTAAACCCAGCCTTTTTAACCGGAGCCAATAGGCTCCCCCCTCAACAACGATCACTGAGGGGTGTACTTTCTTACGCCGGCAGAGTCGTCAGCCGACGACCTGTTTGATCAGTCTGAGATGGTTCCCGCCGAGGATAAGGCGGACGTAGTCCTCCGAGTACCCGCGTTTGACGAGTTCCTCGGTTATGGCGGGCATCTTGGAGGCATCCTCCAAGCCCTTCGGGGTGCCGGGGATGCCATCGAAGTCGCTGCCGAGCCCCACGTGGTTCGGGCCGACGAGGTTCACTATGTGGTCTACGTGGTCGACGAGGGTCTCGACGCAGGGCTTGGTCTTGTGGACGAAGTCGGGGGCGAAGTTCATACCCATCACTCCGCCGCGCTCGGCGAGGGCCTTGATCATATCGTCGGTCATGTTGCGGGGGTGGGGGCAGACTGCGCGGGCGTTGCTGTGGCTCGCCGCGACGGGGTCCTTCGAGACCTCCATCACGTCCCAGAAGCCCGCGTCGCTCAGGTGGCTGATGTCGACTATCATGCCGAGCCTGTTTAACTCCTCGACTACCTCGACGCCGAACTGGCTGAGGCCGCCCCTTGTCCGGTTGTCGGCGACGCCGTCGGCTAGGAGGTTGCGTAGGCTGTGGACGAGGCCGACCATCCTGACCCCGAGGCGATGGTAGACTCGGAGCATGCTTAGGCGCCCCTCCAGGATGTCGGCGCCCTCGATGCTGAGCATAGCTGCGATCTTCCCCTCCTCGTTGGCCTGCATGATCTCGGCGTGGCTCGTGACGGGTTGGACGAGTTTAGGATACTTTTCGCACTCTGTGTAGAATGCCTCGATCATCTCCATGGCTGTGCGGAGGGCGTAGGCGGGTGTCGGGTCGCGCTCAGAGCTTATGGCGAAGACCTGTAGGTCGACGCCGCCCTCTCTGAGGCGGGGGAGGTCGATGTGGCCGAGCTTCGACCTCTTGCCAAAGCCTACCTTGCTCCTGTCCTCCCACATGCTGTCGCGTGGGCGCGTGAACTGGGGGAGGAAGCACTTGAGGGTGTCGCAGTGGGTGTCCACGACGAGCGCCTGTCTATGTAGTCTCAGTGGGTACTCATCCAACGCAATCGAGGAGGAATATGGCTAACGCGGTAGATGAGACTTCGGCTCCCTACCCCTTATTTGTTGGCAAGTCTTTATTGTGACCTGACCGTATATAATCCACCGGTCATCGCCGGGTAGGGTGATGTTCTGAAGCCTCTGCACGTGCTGCTGCTCGTCGCGGTCGTAGTGGGTTGCTCAGCGGTCTATCTGTGGAGTCGTCCCCCCGAGGTCCCCCCCGTCGTGGAACCCGTAGTGAAGCCCTTAGTGAAGCCCGTCAACGTGACGCTCGGCGTCATAACCTATAATCCGGTTGCGAAACTGCACTTCGACTACATCGCAAACACGACCCTTAACGACGTGAACGCCTACTCTGCCTCGAAGGGGTATCCATACCGGTTCGATTTCCTGTCGCGGAACACCGCTAGCATCGCCGGGGGGCTGGAGAGGGGAGTCGTCGACATGAGCCGCACGGAAGGCGTGAAGATATTCCTAGGCTTCGACTCGACGGAGGTCATGTGCGCCTCCCTGAGCTTCGCCATAAGCAACCACATGATCCTGATGGGCGTGCCCCTCATCCACCACGACAGCAGCGCCCTCCCCGGCGACATCATGTTCAGGGTCGCGCCGAACCTGAGGCAGATCCACATCGCCTCGGCAAAAATAGTGAAAGGGATGGGCTTCAAGGGGGTTATGGTCATACAGAGGGGTGACAGCTGGGGCGACGGCATTGTGATCGCGCTAGAGGAAGCGCTCGGCTCGGGCAGCGTGATGAAAGCGCGATACGACATGGACTCCACCGACTACTCGGGGGCCCTCGACTCGGCCGCCTCCCAGCTCCCCGAGCTTATCGCAAGATACGGCGCGCAGCGGACGGCGATAGTCCTCGTCAGCGCCGCGGAGACGAACAAGGTACTAGAAGAAGCCGCGAAACGTGACGGGCTCATGTCCGTCCCTTGGGTGATCCTGCAGGAGTCCCCTGACCCGTACAGCATAGCGGAGGAACTGCCCGACATGCTTGGGGTATCCGTCGTAGCCGGGGCCAAGTTAATAACCCTGAAGATGGCGCCCATCACCGATAACCCAGTCTTCGCAAAGCTCCAATCGGGTTACTCGGGGACCGATTCACTCGGCTTGATTGACGCCTCCTTCCACGACTCCATCTGGGTCGCTTGCCTCTCCATCTTGGAGGCGAATACGACGGACTCCGAGGTCCTCAAGGGCGTCATACCGGGGGTTGCCAATGAGTATACGGGTGCCTCGGGTAGGGTGCTCCTCGACGCCAACGGGGACCGGATGGTGGACTACGAAATCTACGAGGCCACATTCACCGGTAGCGCCCCCACCTGGGTCAAGTCAGGGAGATACGACGCCGCGACGGGGCAGGTCACGTTCGGCGGCGAATGATTCATCAGCGATGGGGCACCCATTAACTGGTTCAACATGGTCAAGGTCCCACCCGAGGTAAAGGCGATCTTCGAGAAGCAGCGAGTCATACCCATGGCGACGGCCGACAAGTCGGCGCGCCCAAACGTCATCCTCGTCGGCATGTGGTACTGGGCTGACGACGAGACACTTATCGTCTCCGAGAACTACCTGAACAAGACGAAGGCGAACCTGCTCGAGAACCCCGTCGTGGCCTTCAACGGCTGGGCGGATGGGAAGAGCTACCAGATCAAGTGCAGGGTCCACTGGGAGACCTCGGGTCCACGGTACGAGCAGATCAGGAAGATGGCGACCAGCGGGACGCGCCAGTTCCCGGGTAAGTCCGCCGTCGTCTGCGCCGTGGAAGAAGTCTATCAGGGGAACGGCGGAGACGGGGCGGGTAAGAAGCTCGCCTAGATCACGAAGTGGTTGCCCCGATCTTCCTGCTCGCGCTGCTTCGCGACGCCCTTCTGCATCCCCTCGTTCGTTATCTCGATGTCGTACTCCACGAACTTCTCCACCATGCCGAGGATGGTCTGGCTCATCTCCTCAAGCTCCTCCTTGGTGAAGTTACTCATCACCTCTGGGCTGTTGACCCACTGCATCCAGCCCGCCAGGCTCTGGCCAAGGGCCATGAAGCCGAAGCGCATGGCGCGGACCCTGTCGAGGCGATCCTGGTCCTTCTTCTCCCTGAGCTTCTTCAGCTCCTCCAGGGTCTTCTCGCTGCGCTCCACCCAGTTGACGTTGAGGGCTTCCATTGCGTAGAAGCCTCACCGCTCGCCCCCTAAAAACGTCTCCGGTCCGGCGGGTAGGGTTTAAATCAATCATGCCTCGGGTATTTGGTGGGGCCGGGGTCTCCTAGCTCGGTAGGGAGCCAGCCTGGAAAGCTGGTGTCCGTACGGACTCGAGGGTTCGAATCCCTCTCCCGGCGCCAAATTCACTTATATTTTATAGCGTATTTCGAGCTGTTTTTAATTAAAGAACCTATTATGGAGTATCATATGACCAAATGATTACTTTAATAATTAATATGGATCCAATTTACTCCTCCTCTTTTTATTATGCATTTTCAGTTACAACTAAATATGTTGACATGTAACCATTTGTGAAGTTGTGTAAAATGCGCCATCATTTGAATACACTCTTAGCGTCACGTTATAATTTCCACCAGTATAGATATTGAATGGTACCTTCATCGATCCAACCCAGTACCAACCCATTACAAGGTTGCACGGTGCTTCAACCACGAGTTTATCATCTATCAGGATCTCGATCCTTGTAATAGGTTTTGACCAGGTGCTTCTGAAACTCATTGAAAGGAGAGAACTTCCAGCATTCGTCTCCAACAGATCTATCACAGGCCCTTCGATGGGATTAATTATTACTATCGAAGAAATAGAGACGCCTCCTTGAGCCATTACAAGATTGTCGATGCTTCTAATAGCACCATCTTGGTAGCCAAGCTCGATGTGGACTAGATAATTTTTACCGGAGATGGGGGTTAATCCTCCTCGTTCGCCAGTTGTTGGATCGACCCAGCTCGTATAGATAGAAGAACTGAAATCATACGATGGTTGGATTGGGTTTGTTTTGGACACGCCCCATGTGAATGGGAGAACAGTACCATTGATATTACATCTGATTGAGGTAATCTGCTTGTCGCTAAGGTTGCTTAATTCGATACCCAGTTTAGGATACTGATTTCCTGTCCAGATTCCGATGTAAGAGACTCTCACAAAATCGCTTGCATTCACGAACCAGATAAGGAAGGGCTGCGCGCGATTAACCGTGAAGACTGAGATAGGATCTCCTTGAGAAATGAAGCCGGTTACGAGCCACCCCTGCTGGATGTCAGATGCGTTTGTTTTGATGAAGTAGTCCTTGATCTCCCCTGTATTGGTACCACTCAGAGTTGAGTCGGTTATGAGCCTGAGTAATCCATTGAATCCTAGGAGGTTTTGGTCGCTGTACTTCGCCTCGTCGAGTCTAACGACGATCGCGGTGATGGGTTTCTCTGTAGACTGGAACTGGTTGTATGCTATGTAGCTTCCCATGGAGCCTATGGCTATGATCATTATGAGAAAAATGGTCTTCACTTTAGTAGAGGTTAAACTAAGAAGAGAGGTGGGCTCTTTCTTTATGGGCTCCTCGACCTTTTCAATTAAGTTAATGGCTGCTCTACCGAATTCCGATAGTTTGTATCGTCCCCCCTCATCTTTCGTGAGGAGTTCTTTCATGTTATCGAGGTGATAGTTTAACAATCCGTTTTCGATGTTGAGGTTGGTCAGGATCTCTGTGTAAATCGAGTGGGATTGATTTAGCATTCGGAGTATCTTTCTCCTTATTGGGTGTTTGAGGGCGTTGAATATGATCGAATAAGTGTCGTCTTCGAGATCCATAACAGTCGATCTGACATGTCTTACATGCTTTATGAGGGTTTTCGATAAGAATCGTTGTCCCGTTAAAACAAGGAAAAGGGGAAGAAACGTTGTCTTAGATTCGAAATATTTTGATGACAAATAGTTGTTCTATAAAAAATGTTTTTGACTTTACTCTCAATTTACGAGTAAATTTTTTATTTTTTTAACAAAAATGAGTAAATTACACGAGAATAGTACGTTATCTCCCGGCGCCAGTTCTACGCCCTCGGCGATTCCTGTGCCGTGAAGGCGTTTAAATCTCAACATCGTCTGGGGCCCATGGCACGATCCTGATCGAAGGGTCGTGGAGCCCGTTGAGTATCGCCGCGTTCAGCAGCAGGGGCGTCAGGGACTCGACCTACTTCGAGTTCTCCAGCGGCCCGACCCGGAGGGGCCTGAGGCCGGGGATGTCTCGGACTAGACCCATCACACTCTCGACGGCGGTCTCATCGTCCCCCGCCACGAGGACGTCGAGGTCAAGAATCCCGTTTATATCATTCAGGTACTGCGCCGGGACCGTCTGGAATGCGGAGACCATCCCCGCGGGGGCGACCGCCTCCTGTATAAGCTCCGCCGCCGACCTCGCCTGGTCGCAGCCCCCGGCGACGACGGGTGACCAAGTGTAGAGCTTCCCGTGCCTCCTCCTGGGTACGACGCAGGAGACGACCACCTGCCCCGGTGTGAACCTGTCCTTCAGGGTCGAGAGGGTGGTTACTGCGGCCGATGCGGGGAGGGTCTCGATGACGATCTCCCTCCCCTCGACGACATCCTCGTTGAGGGCACCCGTAATGCTCCCACGCATCGCCGACTGGTAGAAACCCCGAGCCTTCGTCCCCAGCTCCATAGCGGCCTCCGCCACCCTATCCGAGTTCCTTGAGCCAACTGTGATGTCGTGCTTCAGGGAGAGGCTCAGAGCCAAGCCGCCCCCCATGTTGCCAGTCCCACCGAGGATACCAATCTTCACCAGGACACCCTATTGGAGATTGGTGGCGGGGAATATCAACTATGAAGATTACACGTCTCCTGCGACGTTGACATTAAAACCCTTATAAAGTAATCAGCGAATTGTTTAGAAACATGGCCAATCTTGGGCGCCTCTTGTCCGAAGGATCGATAATCCTCCTGGTGATGGCGCTGGAGTATTTCACGATCCGGCCCCTATTCGGGGACACCCTTGGCTGGGGTTTACTCGGCGTAACCGGGTTAATTCTGATTGTTAACGTGTTGAAGAATATCCTCTGAGCCGTTAACCAGCTGTGGCGCCGCTACTTCATGATCCGCTGCATGAAGTGCCCTATGCGTCAAGACCCGGAGCTAGGGCCCAACCTCTTATTCCTCGACCCTGAGGATCGTCGCCCCGAGGCTCACGGCGCGAGACTCAACACGATGCTCTCCCCCCAGATCATGGGCACATAGCGGACGCCCGTGTCCTGCGGGATCACGTGTTCGAGCCAGAGGTGGCCGCCCCTCTCCTGATCGAGGGCGTTCCGGAACATCGCGTAGCTGAGAATATCCCTGCCGTGGCCGAGCTCGTGAAGATGAAGGGGGACCAATACGCGGCTCTGTGGCGCCAGCTTGTAGTAGTCTTCAGCGAGCCTCTCGTCAACGTAATGAACGAGGTAGAGGTCCACCCGCTTACCCGAGAGATCCGGTTTGGCATAAGAGAAGCAACCGTCCCCCATGTGGAGGATACCGAAGCCTGATGCCTCGACGTAGAACCAGTCCGTCGGCGTCGCCTCGAAGCCAGTCAACGGTCCATCCGGATAGCTATGCTCCGCGGGATAGGCCGTGATCCTGACACCCTTCACCTCAATCGTCCCCCCCGGCTCCACACCGACGAGTGCTTGGGCTGCCAAGGCGGACCCGGCGAGGACTTTGACCATGCTCTCCCCTTCGGGGTCCCTGACTAGGTTGTTCTGATTTGAGTAGTCGATCCTGACCCTCTCATCGGCCACCACGATCTTCACCCCAGCCTTCTCCGCAGCGGCCGCGACCTTCGCGTCAATGTGGTCTCCATGAGGGTGGGTCACTATGAGGATGTCGAGGAGGCCGCCGACGTCGGCGATGGAGGGCGCCACATAACTCCCCGCCACATCAATTCCGAGGACTACGTTCGCCGTCTTGACGACGACTCCCATGTTGTAAATGTACCAGACCCTCATACTCCCCTCCGGGACGATGGTGGAGCGGATCTCCTCGATGACTCGCCTCGTCCTGAGCTCGAGCAGATTCGCCACCGCG